>Ga0207868_1000513_pt1 | contig 39819 bp, 30 predicted proteins | sample Passage237B_FD_187370 | JGI IMG/M metagenome (GOLD analysis project Ga0207868, IMG submission 187370) | Cellulose adapted compost microbial communities from Newby Island Compost Facility, Milpitas, CA, USA - Passage2 37B (SPAdes) (version 3) ... | reverse complement strand
CCGCGACGTGCGCATCTTCCGCATCTATGAGGGCACGAGCCAGGTGCAGCAGGTCATCATCGCGCGCAATCTGCTGAAAGCGGTGAGCTGAGCGCCATTACGGTCACCGATGCAGGCTGGCCAATCCTGATGTTTACGGCGGTGGAAGGCATCGCTTGTGGCTTTGTTCGCCTGCGTTATGGCATCTGGCCAGCGGCGCTGACACATGGCACGGCCATCTTCCTCGTCTCCATGCCAATGCTGTGACGGTTGAGCGCAATTGCCGCCTTGCGGCTTGCGGTGACACAATGGGCGCATGAGGAAGCTCGAACGTCTGGTCGGTGATATTCAGGCCTGCCGCATCTGCATTGAAAACCCGCGTAACAGACCGCTGCCGCACGAGCCGCGGCCTGTTCTGCGCGTGTCTCGCCGCGCGCGGATATGCGTGGCGGGGCAGGCGCCGGGCACGCGGGTTCATGCGTCTGGCCAGCCCTTCACCGATCCGAGCGGTGAGCGCCTGCGCGACTGGATGGGTGTGACGCCTGACGAGTTCTATGACCTGACGCGCATTGCGATTGTGCCGATGGGCTTCTGCTTTCCGGGGCTGGATGCGAAAGGTGGCGACCTGCCGCCGCGCAAGGAATGTTCGGAAATGTGGCATGCAAGGCTTTTCGCGATGATGCCGCAGCTCGAACTGACCTTGCTTATCGGGCAATATGCGCAAAGCTGGCATCTGGGGCGGGCCCGAAAGGAAAGCCTCACGGAGACAGTTGCCGCTTGGCGTGACTATTATCCGCGCTACCTGCCATTGCCCCATCCCTCCTGGCGCAACAATGCGTGGATCAAGAAGAATCCATGGTTTGAAGAGGAACTTCTGCCCGTGCTGAAAGCAAACATACGACGCCTTCTCGAGAAAAAGGCATGAGGCACCTCGCGAGGCTTGTGCTTGGTGTGGCTGTGCTGGTGACGGCGCTTGGGGCCTGTGCGCCGCGTCTCATGGCGGTGGGCGATCCTGTTTATGAGCCGCGTGTGGACATTGTCTCCGCCTCGACCGTGGCCGTCATGTCGGACGGGGCGAGGCTCCCGATGCGCGCCTTTCAGGCGAAGGAGCCGCGCGCGATCATCGTGGCGCTGCACGGCTTCAATGACTACAGCGCATCCTTTGAAGAGCCGGGACCTGGCCCCTGGCTCGCCGCGCAGGGCATCACGCTTTACGCGATGGATCAGCGCGGCTTTGGCCGCGCGCCGGGCCGTGGCCTCTGGGCGGGCGACACGCGCATGGCAGAGGATGCGGCAACTTTGGTGCGCCTCGCCCGGGAGCGCCATCCCGGTCTGCCGGTCTATCTGCTCGGCACCAGCATGGGCGGTGCCGTCGCCATGCGCAGTATGACGCTTGTCGGACCGCCCGAGGTGGACGGTCTCATTCTCGTCGCACCGGCCGTCTGGGGCTGGAAGGCGATGAATGATCTCTATGGGGCCGTGCTCTGGATGGCCGCGCGGATTGCACCTTCCTACACGCTGACAGGGCGAGGGCTGGAAATCATGCCCTCCGACAATATCGAGATGCTGCGTGCGCTTGGCCGCGACCCGCTCGTCATCAAGGAAACGCAGATCGGCACGATTTACGGTCTCGTCAATCTCATGGATAGCGCCTATGACGCGGCGCCCCGCATCCGCGTGCCGGTGCTGTTGCTCTATGGCGCGAAGGACGAGATCGTTCCGGCACCTGCCGTTGAGGCGGTGCGGCGCGCCATGCTGGCGGCGAGAACGGAAGTCACGAATGCCTGCTATACCGAGGGCTACCATATGCTGCTGCGCGATCTGCAGCGCGAAACAGTATGGCGGGACATTACCTCATGGGTGAACGATAGGACGCAGCCCTTACCCTCCGGCGAGACAGATCCTCGTCACTGCGGTGCTGCCGTGCCGGAGTGATCTTCTTCGACGGCGGCGGATGTCTGCTCCTCGCCAAAACGAATCCTGATTTCCCGCTCCAGATCGGCGAACAGGTCCGGCACATGCTCGAGATGAGGTTTCTCGGCTTTGAGGATTGAGCGAAAAAGCCGCGCCTTGATCTGTTGCAGATCAATCCCTGCCTTCTTCACCGCTTCAGGCGCGCTGCTCGCGACAATATCAACCAGCCTGTCTGCCGCGTGGAGCCTGCCCCAGAGATAATCATTCTCTCGGGCACGGCGGCTGAAGAAGGCGGCGAAATAACCTAGATCGCGTCCCATCAGAGTGGCAGGCGCGCCCCCTTCGCGCAGCGCACGCGCATCTTCCGGGCTGATGCGGTCCACCAGCACCGTGTCCACATCATCAAGGTCCTGCCACTTGTTCAGCGGCAGCGTCAGCACATCGAAAAAGGGAAAGCCGACATAGGCATGGAGAAGTTCGGTACGAATTTCTTCGGGCAGGGCGGTGCTCGCCATTTCCACGAAACGGACATCAACATCATGGTCGAGGCCGACAAGGTTAAGCTCCGGCCCGATATGCGCCGTGAAGGCGTTGATCTCATGCGGCTCGGCGACGCCATCCTCGTAAATAGCCGCACAGATACGCCGCGTATCGGCAGTGCGGAGCCGCGCCGAGGTTTCCGACTGGATGCGTTCAAGGCAGCGATAGAGGTGCTTCTTGAACTCATCAAGTGCAGCAGACTCCGGCGCATCGCCGTTCTTTGTGCCAATGCGCTGATAAAGCTCGTTCAGCCTGCGAACGACAAAGCGCAGACGCCGCAAGCGGAAGCCGACATCGAAATCTCGCAGGAAGCGCACCCAGGCATCTTCCTTGCCGGGCTCTTCGCCTGCAGCAGCCTGCGCTGCCCATTGCACGGGGAAGATACCGGTATTCTTCGCCCATGTTTCCACGGCGCGGGAAAGGGCAAGCCTGTCGCTTGGATGCGTCACCGCCTCGCTCAGATCGGCAACGATATTTGTTATCTGGTCGAGAACAGAAGAAACCTTGAGCTGCACATAGGCATCATAGGCATAGCCTGCTTCAAGCGCGGCTTTGGCATTCGCCTTGTTGCGAAGTTTTGCGAGTTCCTCCACGCCCGGCACCTTGCCAGCATTGCCATTGAAAAGCTCGACCACACGCGCGCGTACATGCGGCCGTGTTGCAGAAACGATCTGCCGATAGCGCCGCACGCGTTCTGAAAAATCATGCAGGGATTCAAGTTCGTCGCGCACTGGCTGGTTGCGCGGAATGTCGGAAAGCGCACCTCTTATCGTGTGGAAGAAGCCGGGTGCCGCGCCGCCACCTTCAACGCGCCCGCCTTTCGGGTCGGGATCGATATAGACGATGCGCCTGTCCACTTCGCGATAGGCGGGACGCCCACGAATGGCTTCAATCGCTTCTGCGAAAGGCTTGTTGTTGAGCACACTGCCATCAATGAAGGACGCTTTCACAGGGTCAGAGCCGGACATATTGAGCGGGCGGAACTTGCCGCTCAGAAACTCGGCCCGCGTCGGCCAGTCAAGCCCGCGTTCTTCAAGCACGGCATCAAGCTCGCCAATCCGCGCCGGCGGGAAAGCACCGGGGAAGGAGGACGTCGCCCGCGCCGCAAAGACAAGCCCCGGCACATGATCGAGGTCGAAGTCGCTCTCCGTCGCACCGCTTGTATGTTGGAAATAGCTGAACTTCAGGCTGTGCCGATGCTCCCGCTCGCGGATGGAAACGGGATCATGCAGCGGAATGTTCTGGCTGTAGCCGTGAAAATCCGTGACCGAGACAATGAGGTCCAGCCTGTGGCCCGCAGGCAAAAGCGATGCACCGGAAGGCTCCGGCTCTCCCATCGCGCGGCAGGCATCAAGCAGCATGCCGCTCATGATGGAGCCGGAGAAAGGCGGCTCGAACCAGCGCGAGCGCGTGAAGCGTTGCAACTTCTGGCGCATCTCTATGTCGGGCGCATAACGCGCTAGCCATTTGTCCGTCATGCCCCAGAAAAAGGGCTTCATGAAAAGCTTGTCCCAGCGTCCCGCCAGATGCTCCTCATCCATCAACGCGATGATATCGGCCTGTTCCAGCCACATCTTGCGATGTGCATCCATCGGTAGATCATGGGCGAGCGCGCGGGCGAGCAGGACGCCATTGATGCCGCCCGCCGAGGCACCGGCAATCGTGTCCACGAAGATGCGCAGATCAAGCGAGCGGCCGATGGCCTGAATGAGATCAAAGTAGATATCTTCCGTATCTGTCTCGCGATCCGCATGATCGATATCGACATAACGCGCATCGGCGCGGTGGGAGCGGGCGAGATCATGGTGATAGACGCGCGAGGCGCGGACCAGCTTCAGAATCTCTTTCGTCACGCCATGCATGTAGATGGCGAGCGAAACGCCGCCATAACAGACAAGCGCGATCCTGAGTTCCTTTTCCTTCATGCCCCACCGCCCTGGCAACCTGCGCCCCGAAGCGCCCCAGCGAATCCGCCGCCGCCCGCAGTCTAGGCGAGCAGCTATTCACGACCAATTACGATGATCAATGCCAGTATGCCCTACCGGCGGGGCATTGTAGGGAAATGGCTAAGTCATTGAATTCAATGGTGGACGGTACTGGACTCGAACCAGTGACCCCTGCGATGTGAACACAGTGCTCTACCAACTGAGCTAACCGTCCCCTGTGGGCGCGATGGGCGCCGATCTCGTTCGGGAGCACGTCTATATGCTTTGGTTCGGCGCCAAGTCAAGCCGTTCGCGGGGTTTTGCGGGCGGGCAGGGCGGGGTAGGCTGGTGTGAGAGAAAACGGGGAGGCCCGATGCCAGACAGATCGCAGCTCAGAACGGCCGCAACGCTTGCGCGGCTTGCGATGCGTGGTCTGGGGCGGAGGCTGAAACCGCGCGCCCTCGGCCCCGCTTCTGGCCCGGCTTTCGAGCGGGCGATGACGGCGCTTCTGGCCGAGCCCGCGGTAGCCGCGCATATAGGCGAGGCGCGCTGCCTGACGCTCCGGCCGGAGGATCAGTGGCAGGCGGCAGGCTTCAGCGTTACGCCCGGTGATGAGGTGACAATTATCGCGGCAGGCGGCTTCTGGGCCTCGAAACTGCTCGATCTCGGCTTTGGGGCGCGTATCGGCCTCTGGTTGCGGACTGGCGCGGGCACGGCGATCTGCAAGACGCCCGGCAATCACTCCACCGTCACCATGGTGGCGGGCGGGCTGCTCGAAGTGGTGGCGAAGCCGCCGGGTGAATGGGCGGATGAGCAGGGGCATTTCGATCCCGCCTATCCGCGAGAAGGCCTCTCCGGTGAGATCAGCGTCTGTGTGATCCGGTGGAAGGGCGCGGCGCTTGCCGGCCTCGAGGCACTGGCTCTAGCGGGTGACTATGAAGGGCTTGTCGCGGCGGCGCTTGAAGAGGCGCGTCACCCCGTTCCGCCGCCGGAAGGCTGGCGCTATCTCTGGCGGCTGGGCGAGGGCCGCATCTTTCGCGAGCATCATGCGGCGGATACGCACAGCATCTGCTGCCATACGGCAGGAGATGTCGGCATCTTGCAATTCCCGGCCGATTTTCCGTTGACGGAGGAAACGCGCCTGCGTTGGCGGTGGAAGGTGGACCGACTGCCCTGCGATCTGCCGGAAGATATTCAGCCGACGCATGACTATCTCTCCATCGCCGTGGAATATGATAACGGGCAGGACCTTACCTATATGTGGTCGTCATCGCTCGCCGAAGATACGATTTTCCGCTGCCCGCTTCCCTATTGGGACAAGGTGGAGACACACTGGGTCGTACGCTCAAACCCCACCAATCTTGGCAAATGGCTGTCGGAAGAACGCTCGCTTCGCGCTGATTACGCAAAGGCCATTGGCGCGCCGCCCGCACGCATCACCCGCATCTGGCTCATTGCCGTCAGCGTTTTTCAGCGGCAGGAAGGCATTTGCGAATATACGGGAATTGAACTCGCTGATGGCGAGCGGGTGCTGAAAGTCCTCTAGCACCGCCTTCAGCCGAAGTGAGCCGGAAGCAGCTTTGCGAGGGCCGCGGGGAATTCATCATAATGGTCGATGGTCACATCAGCTCCAAGCTCCGCCACCGGAATGCGCGTATAGCCGAAGGTGACGCAGATGGAAGGGATGCCGGCATTCTTCGCGGCATAAATATCCGCCTCGCTGTCGCCCACCATCACCGCATAGGCCTTGTCGCCGCCAAGCTGCCGGATTGCCTCAAGGAGATGTTCTGGGTCCGGCTTCTTCACCGGCAGCGTATCTCCGCCGATCACGACCGGGAAATAATGGTCAATGCCAAGCGTCTCAATCAGCTTGCGCGAAAGGCTTTCCACCTTGTTGGTGCAGACGGCCATGAGCGCGCCCGCATCGGCCAGACGATCAAGCTGATCGCGCATACCAGGCCAGAGTTTCGTGTGGTCAGCAATATGATGTTCGTAATAGTCGAGGAACTCGGCAAAGCTCTGGTCGAGCAGTTCTTCGCTCGCCTCCTCCCCTGTTTCCCGGAAGCCGCGCTCAAGAAGCAGCCGGGCGCCGCCACCCACAAGATGACGGACACGCGCTTCGGACACGCGTTCGCGCCCATGCAGTTCAAGGATCACATTGAGCGTTTCGCAGAGATCAGCCGCCGTGTCGGCCAATGTGCCGTCGAGATCGAAAAGCAGGGTAGGGCGCATGACTTCACCGTTCAGATTGAGCGGTGCCTGTCTCGCATGGCCGCCTGATTGTGGCAAGCCTGCGCCGGTTTCTTCGCGGCAGGGGCGTCAATCAGCCGCTTTCAGCCCTTCGCGCGACCATTCGGCAAGCCCCTTGAATGTCTGCTCGTAACAGGCAAGCCCGTTGGTGATGATATTCTCCCGCCAGGAAAGACGGCGTGGGGCGTAATCCTCTCTTATTTCCTCGAAATAGGCAGGTGCTTCCAGCGCATCGAAGCCGCCAATGAAGCGCAGCCACCGCTCCAGCATCGGCACACGCATGGCCTTTGCGGCGTTGTTTTTCGCGAGCGCCGAACGGAACTCGATGACGGCTCCGGCAAACTGAACGCGCGGTCCGAGCATGTCTTCAATGCCCGAGAACATGGTACCGCGCCGTGTCGGACGCTTCGAGCCCCACATGGCGTCAACGGTTTTCGGGTCGAGCGCATTGCGCCCCCACCAGTCGCCCGCGCGCCGATAGGCGGGGCTGCCGGGTTCGGAATAGCAGAGATGGATTAACTCGCCATCGCCCACCGGACCAGAATGCCAGTCGATGAAGCCGACCCGATGCGCATGTGACAGCATGCGGGCAACGATGCCCTGCAACACGATGTTCGACCATTCAGGCTTCGTGCCGCCGAAATGATAGCCGTCCGGGTGCGTGTATTGCCCGCGGCTGATCGCATCTTCGAGCGCCCATTGCCCGTGCCGCTCCACAAAGCGCGCGCCCGCCGCCAGCATTTTCTGAACGGCGGCATCACTCAGTGAGTCCGGGCAGAGAATGCGGTGCAGTTCCTCGTAAAGCGGGTTAGCGGGATGCGGCTTTGTGTGGTCCACGAAATTGCGATTGAGATCGACATTGTTTTCGGTGCCGCGCAGGCCCCAGGCAAAGCCGAACGGGTTCAGCGCATGCACCATGATGACCCCCACGCCCGCGGGTAGCGCGCGGGGGCCGACTTCGCGGATCCAGGCCGTCTGCACAGCGGAACCACCATAGCCTTCAGCGCCATGTGTGCCGCTGATATTAAGAAGCACTGTTTCGGCGTTTGCCGGGCCGAACCGGGCCACATCCGTGAAAAGCCGTGCGCCATTCGGACCGAACCCATGCGGATTCTCAAAGGAAGCCAGTTGCCCGCCTGCTGCCTGCGCGGCATCAAGAAAGCGCTGCCGGGCTTCCTCATAGGTCTCCGAAAAATACTCACTGACCTTCATGTGTTTCCGTGGTCTTTGCTCGGGGGTCTTTCCGGCATGGGCCGGGGGGTGCTAACAAGGGCATGGATAAGGCGCGCCAAAGGGCCATATTACAGCTGGCCTGAGACTATATGATGTAGTGCGACGGATAAACGCAAGAAAGCGCGCCCAAACATAGCAGATTCTGGAATCTCTCATGACGCTTACCTCTCGCCTCAAGGACAAGTCCCTGCTGAAAACCCTTTGCTTTATCAATGGCGAATGGGTGGGGGCGGATGCGCCGCAGATTGACGTGACAGACCCGGCAACGGGCGAGAAGATTGCGAGCGTGCCCTCGCTTGGTACGCAAGAGACGCGCGAGGCGATCGAAGGCGCTTCCCGCGCGCAGGAGGAATGGGCCGCGCGCCCGGCGAAGGAGCGTTCCGTCATTCTCCGCCGCTGGTTCGAACTGATGATGGAAAATCAGGACGATCTCGCCGCTATTCTCACGGCAGAGCAGGGCAAGCCGCTGGCCGAGGCAAAGGGCGAAATCGCCTATGCCGCTTCCTTCATCGAATTCTATGCCGAAGAGGCAAAGCGTATCTATGGCAGCATCGTTCCTGCGCCGACCAATGATCGCCGCATCGTGGTTCTTAAGCAGCCCGTCGGCGTCTGCGCGGCGATAACGCCTTGGAACTTTCCGGCGGCGATGATTACGCGCAAGGCCGGTCCCGCGCTTGCAGCAGGTTGCACCATGGTCGTGAAGCCTGCGACCGCGACGCCGCTTTCCGCCTTTGCACTGGCAGAGCTTGGTCAGCGCGCGGGGCTTCCTTCCGGTATTCTGAGTGTGATTACGGGCAAGGCAGGCGCCATCGGCGGCGAAATGACGGCGAACCCGCTGGTGCGGAAACTCACCTTCACCGGCTCCACGGAGATTGGCAAGGAACTGATGAGCCAGTCCGCCGCGACCATGAAAAAGGTGTCGTTGGAACTGGGGGGCAATGCGCCTTTCATCGTGTTCGATGATGCCGATATTGATGCCGCTGTTGAAGGCGCTGTTGCATCCAAATATCGCAATACCGGCCAGACCTGCATCTGCACCAATCGTTTCCTCGTTCAATCGGCCGTGCATGACGAGTTTGTCGAGAAGCTGGCAAGGAAGGTCGCCGCCTTGAAGGTAGGCTCCGGCTTTGAAGAAGGTGTTGCGCAAGGTCCGCTGATCGATATGGCTGCGGTGGAAAAGGTCGAGGAGCATATTGCTGATGCGCTCGCGGGCGGTGCGAGGCTGCATACCGGCGGCAAGCGCCATGCGAAGGGCGGCACCTTCTTCGAGCCGACGGTCATCTCCGGCATGAAGCCCGGCATGAAGGTGACGCGCGAAGAAACCTTTGCGCCGCTTGCACCCGTTTTCCGCTTCGAAACGGATGAAGAAGCAGTCGCGCTGGCCAATGACACGCCTTTTGGACTTGCCTCCTATTTCTATAGCCGCGATATCGGGCGCGTCTGGCGCATTGCCGAGGCGCTGGAATATGGCCTTGTCGGCGTCAATGCCGGGCTCATCTCAACGGAAGTTGCGCCATTTGGCGGCTACAAGGAATCCGGACTTGGTCGCGAAGGCGGGCCTTGGGGCATCGAGGAATTTCTCGAAGTGAAGTATGTCGCGATGGCGGGGCTCTGAGTGATGAGTGCTGACGCGCAGAAAAAGGCAGCGGCGCTCCGCGCGCTCGACTTTGTGAGTCCGGGCATGAAACTCGGTCTCGGCACAGGCTCCACGGCGGAACATTTCGTCCGCGCGCTGGGCGAGAAGGTGAGGGGTGGCCTTGAGGTCATTTGCGTGCCTACATCGGAGCGCACGTCAAAACTTGCCGAGAGCCTTGGCATCCCGATCGCCGGGCTTCACCAGGTTCAGCGCCTCGATCTGACGGTGGATGGTGCAGATGAACTCGACAGCAAGCTGCGGCTTATCAAGGGCGGCGGTGGGGCCCTGCTGCGCGAAAAGATTGTCGCCACAGCATCCGAGCGGATGATCGTGATTGCGGATGCCTCCAAAGTCGTGACGACGCTCGGTGCCTTTCCGCTGCCGGTGGAAATTGTTCCCTTCGGCGCAAGCGTGACAGCGCGGAAGATCGCCGAAGTCGCAAGCGCGCTTGGCTGCACGGGTAAGGTTTCGCGCCGCGCTGATGAATATGGCGAACCCTTCTTCACCGACAGCGGCAACTTCATCTATGACTGCGCCTTCAGCAAGATCCCGGAACCGGACAGTCTGGCCCCGGCGCTCAATGCTATTCCGGGCGTGGTGGATAACGGGCTCTTTATCGATATTGCAGCGCTCGCCATTATCGGTTCGCCGTCGGGCATCGAGCTGATCGAGAAGAAATAACAAACCGGACAGGGATGCGGGAGCTGCAGCCATGAGCAAATATAATTACGACCTTTTCGTCATTGGCGCGGGTTCTGGCGGCGTGCGAGCCGCGCGTATCGCTGCAAGCTATGGCGCGAAGGTGGGAGTTGCCGAGGAATATCGCGTCGGCGGCACCTGCGTTATTCGCGGCTGCGTTCCGAAAAAGCTTTTTGTCTATGCAAGCCACTATTCCGAAGAGTTCGAGGAAGCGGCAGGCTTCGGCTGGACGGTGGGTGAGCGCTCCTTTGACTGGAAGACGCTTGTTGCGAACAAGGACAAGGAGATTGACCGGCTGAACGGCATCTATATCCGCAATCTCGAAAAGGCGGGTGTCGAGATCATTCAGAGCCGCGCGACGGTCAGGGATGCGCATACGGTTCGCCTTGAGGCGGAAGACCGGGAAGTGACGGCGGAGCGCATTCTCATCGCCGTTGGCGCGACGCCCTACATGCCCGACGTGCCGGGCATTGAACATGCCATTTCATCGAACGAAGCCTTCCATCTTGAGGAATTGCCGAAGCGCATTGTCGTGGTCGGCGGTGGCTATATCGCGGTGGAGTTCGCAGGCATTTTCAACGGGCTTGGCGTGGAGACGAAGCAGCTTTATCGCGGTCCCCTTTTCATGCGCGGCTTCGACGATGATCTGCGCGAAATGCTCGCCGAAGAGATGATGAAGAAGGGTGTAGGCCTGCGCATGAACAGCGACATCGCCTCTATCGTCAAAAAGGATGGCGAGCTGGAACTGACGCTGACAAGCGGCGAGATTCTGAAAACCGATGCCGTGATGTATGCGACGGGCCGCATACCGCTCACCAGGGGGCTTGGCCTTGAAGAAGCAGGTGTGAAGCTCGGCAAGTCCGGTCAGGTGATCGTCGATGAATATTCGAAGACCTCGGTAGACAGCATCTATGCCGTAGGCGATGTGACGGACCGCGCGAACCTCACCCCCGTGGCGATCCGCGAGGGCCATGCCTTTGCCGACACCGTCTATGGCGGCAAGGATGTGAAGGTCGATCATTCGATCATCCCGACGGCGGTCTTTTCCCAGCCGGAAATGGGCACGGTCGGCCTCACCGAAGCCCAGGCGCGGGAGCGCGGCGAGATTGATCTCTACAAGACTGCCTTTCGCGGGTTGAAGAACACGCTTTCCGGCTCGCAGGAGCGAACCTTCATGAAGCTCGTGGTGGATGCAAAGACCGACAAGGTCCTCGGTGTCCATATTCTGGGGCAGGGGGCTGGCGAACTCATCCAGGCGGTCGGCATCGCGGTCACGATGGGGGCAACCAAGGCCCAGTTTGACGCCACCATTGCCGTCCACCCCACAGCGGCGGAAGAACTGGTGACATTGCGCGAAAAATGGCAGGCCCCGCTGGTCAAGGCCGCGAGCTGAGCGGCTTTTCTGCGTCTCCAAGCCAGATCAAGGGCTTAGGCTTCCATTCAGGGGTCTTGTGGATTATATATCCGCCTTCCATATGGAAAAGGCGGGTTCAGGAAGAGAGCCTGAACCCGCATTTTTTCGTGCGTTTCGGAGACAAAGACGATGGCGGAGAACTGGAAACCGGAGAGCTGGCGCTCAAAGCCCGCAAAGCATCTCCCGGCCTACCCGGATGAGGCGGCTCTGGCCGCTGTGGAAGCGCGCCTGCGCTCCTATCCGCCGCTCGTGTTTGCAGGTGAGGCCCGCAAGCTGAAAGCAGATCTCGCAGAGGTCTGCGAAGGCCGCGCTTTCCTGCTTCAGGGCGGCGATTGCGCCGAGAGCTTTGCCGAATTCTCCGCCGACAATATCCGCGACACGTTCCGCGTGCTGCTGCAGATGGCAGTGGTGCTGACCTTTGCGGCCGCCTCGCCCGTGGTGAAGGTGGGCCGCATCGCGGGCCAGTTCGCCAAGCCGCGTTCCTCGCCCACCGAGACCATTGGCGATGTGACGCTGCCCTCCTATCTCGGCGACAACATCAACGGTATCGAGTTCGACGCGGCAGCCCGTGTGCCTGATCCCGAGCGCTTGCTGCGCGCCTATTCGCAGTCGGCCTCGACGCTGAACCTCATCCGCGCCTTTGCGAGCGGCGGCTATGCCGATCTCGATTTTGTGCATCGCTGGAATCTGGGTTTCGTCTCGGACAGTCCCGAAGGCGCGCGTTACGAGGAACTTGCGAACCGCATCACCGAGGCGCTCGACTTCATGCGCGCCTGCGGCGTGGACAGCGCCTCGCAGCCGCAGCTTCACACGACCGAATTCTATACGAGCCATGAGGCATTGCTGCTCGGCTATGAGCAGGCGATGACCCGCATCGATTCCACCACAGGCGACTGGTACGACACCTCCGCCCATATGCTCTGGATCGGCGACCGTACGCGCCAGCCGGACCATGCGCATGTCGAATATATGCGGGGCATCAACAACCCGATCGGCATGAAGTGCGGCCCCTCGCTCGACCCGGACGAGCTTGTACGCCTCACCGACATTCTCAACCCGAAGAACGAGCCGGGGCGTCTCACGCTTATCTGCCGTTTCGGTGCCGAGAATGTGGAGAAGCATCTGCCGCAGCTCATCCGCGCCATTGAGCGGGAGGGCAAGAAGGTTGTCTGGTCCTGCGACCCCATGCATGGCAACACCATCAAGGCATCGTCCGGCTACAAGACGCGGCCTGTGGATCGCATTCTTGCGGAAGTACAGGCTTTCATGGCCGTTCACCGCGCGGAAGGCACCCATGCGGGCGGCGTGCATTTCGAGATGACCGGCCAGAACGTCACCGAATGCATCGGGGGCGCGCAGGCGATCAGCGAAACGGAGCTTGGCGACCGCTATCACACGCATTGCGACCCGCGCCTCAATGCCAGCCAGTCGCTGGAACTCGCTTTCCTCATTGCCGAAGGGCTGAAGAAGGAGCGGATGGAAAACCGCAACCTCCGGCCAGTGGCGCTGGGTGCGTGGTAAGCGAGATAAATGGAAAAATGAGAAGGCCCGGTAGCGATACCAGGCCTTTTCTTTTCAGCTTACCTTGATGAGACGTCGCCCGAGATTTTCGCCTTCGAAGAGACCGATAAAGGCTGCCGCCGAACCTTCGATCCCTTCGGAAATATCTTCGGTGTAGATGAGCTTTCCTTCGTGGATCCATCCGGCCATCTCGGTCTGTGCCTCACGGAAACGCTTGAAATAATCAAACACCACAAGCCCCTCCATCCGCAGGCGATGCGTGATGAAGCGCGTCACATTGCGGATGCCGACAAGCTCGTTGTCCGCGCGGTTATATTCGCTGACCTGACCGGAAACGACGATGCGGCCATGCTCCTTCATGTTGAGGATCGCCGCATCAAGCATCTCGCCGCCGACATTGTCGAAATAGATATCGACGCCTTCCGGACAATGCTCTCGGATCGCCGAGCGCAGATCAGTGCCGCGATAGGAGAAGCAATCATCGAAGCCGAGGCCTTTGACATAGTCGCACTTTGCCGCCGAACCGGCGATACCGATGACACGGCAGCCTTTCTGCTTTGCGATTTGCCCGGCGGTGGCCCCGACCGGTCCCGCCGCAGAGGAGATCAGAACGGTCTCGCCCGCACGGGGCGCGCCGAGTTCCAGAAGGCCGAAATAGGAGGTGAGGCCCGGAATGCCGAGCACGCCAATCGCGGCGGTAAGGCGGAGCTTGCCGTGAAACATCTCCGGCGAAAGTATCTGCACGCCGCGCCCGTTCGAAATGGCATGTGTCACCCAGCCAAAGCCGCCTGTCACGCGGTCGCCCGGCTTGAACTTTTCGTTCTTCGAGGCTTCGACAATGCCAACCATCGCACTGTCGATGGTCTCGCCAAGGGGAAGGGCGGCCGTGTAGCTATCCCCCGAAAGGCGGCTGCGCATCCCCGGATCGACCGAGTGATATTCCGTGCGGATCAGGATTTCATGCTCGCCAATATCCGGCAGCGTTATTTCTTCCAGCCGGAAGTTCTCAAGCCTCGGCTTTCCTTCCGGCCGTGACGCGAGCACCCAGCGTTTTGCTTTTGTCGGCATTCTTCCTCCCCCGTGTTCCTATTACTCCCCAAACTCGTCATGCCCGGGCTTGACCCGGGCATCCAGGGGCTGCTTGCGCAGAGCTTTGTGGCCCTGGATTGCCGGGTCAAGCCCGGCAATGACGAATAAGGTATGGGGATGGAGGCCGTTTACACCGCCTTGTCGGGACCGATCTTCACCAGCATCTTGCCGAAATTTGCGCCCTTGAAGAGGTTGAGGAATGCCTTGGGCGCATTCTCGATGCCTTCTTCCACCGTCTCTTCCCAATGCATCTTGCCGCTCTGAATGAGTGGCCCCATCTCGGCAAAGAATTCGCCGATATGCTGGAAGTAGTTGGAAACGATGAAGCCCTGAATCCGCAGGCTCTTGCCAACCACCTGAATGATGTTGGACGGGCCGGGGCGCGGCGTCGTGTCGTTATATTGTTCGATCATGCCGCACATGGCGATCCGCCCGAACGGACGCATGGCGTTGATCGCGGCTTCCAGATGCGCGCCGCCGACATTCTCGAAGTACACGTCGATGCCCTTCGGGAAAGCCTCTGCCACGGCCTTGTTGAGATCGCCGCAGGTCTTGTAGTTGATCGCCTTGTCGATTCCCGCGACTTCCGTGAGCCACTTGCACTTCTCATCGGAACCGGCAGAGCCGACCACATAACAGCCATGCGCCTTGGCAAGCTGGCAGACCACCGCGCCAACAGCGCCCGAAGCGGCGGAGACGAAAACCGTTTCGCCATCCTTCAGATTGGCTACCTTGAAGAGGCCCGACCAGGCCGTCATGCCCGGCATGCCAAGCACACCGAGAAACGCCTGAATGGGGCCAAGGGCAGGGTCAACCGGCGTGAAGCCCGCCGCAGGTCCGGTCACATATTCGCGCCAGCCCCACATATGGTTCACATAGGTGCCGACCTTCAGCTTGTCGTCATTGGATGCGATCACCTGGCCGATGGCACCGCCTTCTAGCGGCTGGCCGATCTGGAAGGGCGGCACATAGCTTTCCCGGTCCATCATGCGCCCGCGCATATAGGGATCGACGGACATCCATATATTGCGCACCAGCACCTCGCCATCGCCGGGCTGGCGCACATTGGCTGTAGCGACTTCAAAATCGCTGTCTTTCGGCATGCCCACGGGCCGCGCCTTGAGCCGTACTTCCTTGGAAGTCAGGTTGGTCATGTTTCTCCTCCATATTCGTGATTTTGGTTGGGAGGAGCCTAGCGACCTTTGCCGCCCGCAGGAAGAAATCTTCCGCGCTTATCTGAACAACCGGTCGGGGAAGTTTGAACCGATCAGGATGACTGCCAGCCGCCACCCAGCGCCACAAAGAGGCTGACAGCGGTGCTGTAGCGTTCAAGCCGCGCCTGCGCGAGATTGTTACGGGCCGAGAGCCAGCTTCTCTGCGCATCAAGCACAGAGAGGAGGTCGCTGGCGCCGGTGCGGTAACGCGCCTCTGCAAGATCATAGGCCCGCCGTGCTTCCTCGGCGGCAACAGCAAGAAGCCGTTCCCGCTCTGCTGTCGCCTCGGTGCCGACAAGGGCATTCTCCACCTCGCCAAAGGAGGTGAGAACGGTCTGCTGATAGGCAGCGGCAAGCTCCGCCTGCCGCGCCGTCGCCGATTGCAGATTGCCTTCGAGCGAGCCGCCCGAGAAAATCGGCGCGAGAAGCGATGCGCCCAGCGCCGTTGCCGTTTCGGCTGGACTTGCCGTCGCGAAGCTCCGCGTCAGCGAGGCGGTCAGATCAAGGTTCGGAAAGAAGGCTGCCCGCGCTGCGCCGATATTGGCGTTTGCCGCCTGAAGCCGCGCTTCGGCGCTGCGAATATCGGGCCGCCGCTCAAGCAGGGCAGAGGGCTGGCCTGCCGCAATGGCGGGAAGTGTTATGCGATCAAGCGTCTCGGCTTCCACCGTGAAATTGCCCGGTGTGCGCCCGAGAAGAATGGCGAGCGCGTTCTGGTTTTCGGCGAGGTTCGCGCGCAAGGCAGGAAGCCCCGCCTCGATTACGGCAATGGCGTTGCGCTGCTGCGCGAGATCGAGCCCTGAAATGCTGCCTGCCTTGTAGCGCGCTTCGACAATCGCAAGCGTGCTGCGCGCGGCTTCGAGAGATTCCTCGGAAATCGCGATCTGATCTTTCAGCGCCAGAATGGAAAAATAGGTGGTCGCCACCTGTGACTGGACGAGCAGCGCCGCCGCGTCCTTGTCATATTCCGTTGCCTGCAGGTTGAAGCTGGCGGCTCGCGATTCATTGCGGTAGCGGCCCCAGAGATCGAGCGCATAGCTTGCCGAAAGGCCGACAGTCGCGCTCTCCCGGCTTGATGCACCGTCAATGGAACGCGAGGAAGCGCTGCCGCTGCCAGAAAGCTGCGGCAAAAGGTTCGCGCCCGCAGACCGCGCCGCGCCCTGCGCCTGCTCCACGCGGGCCAGTGCCTGTGCGATAGTGAGATTGGAATCGAGAGCGGCTTGCATCAGCAGCGTGAGTTCGGGATCACCAAAGGCAGACCACCATTGCGTATGGGCAGCGACACTCAGTCCTGCGCCCTGCGGCCCATGCCAGCTATCCGAAGCGCCGATGCGAGGACGCTCATAATCGGGCGCGAGCGTGCAGGCCGAAAGCGCGCTTGCCAGAAGCAAGGGCAGGGCGGCGCGGCGAAGCTCTGTGACATATGAGAAACGCATATCTATCTCACTCCGATGCCAGTGCGATCACGGGATCAAGCTTCGCTGCCTTGCGCGCGGGCAGGTAGCCGAAAACAAGACCTGTCAGTACCGCGCAGCTGAAGGCGAGGAAGGAAGGCATTGTGTTGATCTCGATATTCATGCCCGCTCCTGAAAGCAGCGTGGCGGTGGATATCCCGAGCAACACCCCAATCACCCCGCCGACGCCGCACACGACGAGCGCTTCCGTGTTGAACTGTACGAGAATGTTGTTCATGCGCGCGCCGGTTGCCATGCGAATACCGATCTCCCGTGTGCGCTCTGTAACGCTCACAAGCATGATGTTCATGACGCCGATGCCGCCGACAAGCAGTGATATGGCAGCGACCGAGCCGAGCAGTAGCGTCATGGTGTTCGACATGGTCTCCAGCGTTTCGAGCATGGAGGCTGTGTTGCGGATCTGGAAATCTTCCGTCCGGTGACGATTGAGAAGAAGGGAATGAATCTCCTTTTCCGTCTCGCCCACAAGATCGGCATTCACGACCTTCGCGGTAATTGAGTCCGCATATTGTTGTCCGAAGAGGCGCATGAAGCCCGTGGTGATCGGCACAAAGGCAACATCGTCCTGATCGCGCCCGAAGGCGGCGGCACCCTTGGGTTCCATCACGCCAACAACTTCAAAGGGGATATTGCCGACGAGAACATACTCGCCGAGCGGATCCTTGTGATCGGGGAAGAGCGCATCCACCACGGTCTGTCCGAGCACAACCACAGGCGCATAGCCATTGAGATCGATGTCGGTAAAGAAGCCGCCATAGGCCACGTTCCAGTCGCGCACAACTGTCAACGAGGGCCATGTCCCTTCAACCTGCGTGCGGTAATCGACATTGCCATAGCGAAGCGTTGTCGCGGTGCTGCGAGAGGGGACGGCGGCCTGCACATTTGGCACACCGAGGATCGCTTCTGCATCTGCCGGGACAAGCGTTGCCACATCTCCGCTGCCGCGCACACCGGGCGCGCCGGGCCGAACCACGAGCAGATTGGTTCCCATGCTCTGCATGGAACTCATGATGTTTGCCTTGCTGCCATCGCCGATGGCGAGCATCACCACGACGGCGGCAACACCGATCACGACACCAAGCAGCGTGAGCGCCGTGCGAAAAATATTGGCGCGGAGCGAGCGGAACGCCATTTTCACCGCTTCGGCAATCTCCGCCTGGATCACCATGGCGCCGCGCCGGGTGGGCCCTTCGTCCGACGCGGCACTGGCGGTGGCGCGCTTCTCCCCGCTATCGGAGAGAATGCGCCCGTCGCTGATCTGGATCAGCCGGTCCGCATGTTCCGCCACAACCGGGTCATGCGTGATGAGAATGACGGTGCGGCCCTCTGCATTCAGGTCTTTCAGCACCTGAAGCACATCAGCGCCGCTCTGCGTATCAAGCGCGCCTGTCGGTTCGTCGGCGAGGATAACGTCGGCACCGTTCATCAATGCGCGGGCAATCGAGACACGCTGCTGCTGGCCGCCGGAAAGCTCGGACGGGCGATGCGCGGCGCGGCTCCCCATGCCGAGGCGGGTAAGAAGTTCGATGGCACGCGAGCGCCTTTCAGTGCGCGAGGCACCGGCATAGATGGCCGGCAGTTCGACATTTTCCGCGGCCGTCATGGTGGTCAGCAGGTTATACCGCTGGAACACGAAGCCGAATGTGTCGCGCCGGAGCGCGGCGAGATCATCCGGCGAGAGCGTGGAGACATCGATGCCGGATACCTTGTAGGTGCCGCCTGTAGGCCGGTCGAGGCAGCCGAGAATATTCATCAGCGTGGACTTCCCCGAACCCGACTGCCCCATGATCGCGACAAACTCGCCCCGTCGGATCGTCAGGGAAACTCCGTCCAGCGCGCGCACTTCCGTGCCCCCGGTCTGGTAAACCTTGGTCACGTCGCGAAGCTCGATCAGGGGAGGTGCGGTCCGGGGGGAGGGCATGGACGCGGACCTTAGAAGAAGCTCGGCGCGCGCCGACGGGCGCCCGCTTCGCCACCCGCGGCACCTGACGCGGAACCGGATGAGATGCCGGTGACGACTGTTTCACCTTCCTCAAGGCCACTCTTGATCTCCACACTGATGCGATTGGCGATGCCGGTTTCGACTTCGCGCTGCTCAATATTGTTGCCCTTCATCACGGACACATAGGACTTGCCATCAGCACCGCGCGTCACCGCGCTCACCGGAACGCTGATAACATCACGCGCTTCGTCGAGAAGGAAAAAGACCTGCGTGGTCATATCCTTCATCAGCTTGCCGTCCGGATTGGCAATGTCGATCAGCACCGTATAGAGAACGACATTGTTTTCGATGACGGGTGTGGGAAGGATCTGCCGAACAGTGGAGCGCCACTGCACGTTCGGGGCACCAAGCGTCGTGAAATAGACGGGCATACCCTTGGTGAGACTGCTGACATCCGCCTCCGCCACTTCTGCTTCCACCGTCATGGTGTTGAGGTCGGAAATTGTCAGGATTGTCGGCGCGGTCTGGTTTGCGTTCAGCGTCTGGCCCTGAAGGGCGGCCTGCGCAGTCACGGTGCCGCTCATCGGCGCATAGATTTTCGCATAGCCGAGATTGACCTCACCGCCTTCAACGGTGGATTTCTGCTGTGCGATCTGCGCCTTCAAGGCCTCAATGGTCGCCTGTGTCGTCTTCACCACCGTCTCGCTCGTGTCCAGTTCATCGCGGCTGACGGCATCGATCTTGGCGAGTTCGAGATTGCGGGCATATTGGCGGCGGGCGAGGGTGAGCTGCGCCTGCGAACCGGCCAGTTCGGACTCAAGCTGGGTCAGCCGCGCGCGGGCGGCGGCGACTTCCGTTTCATAGGTGCGCGCGTCAATCTCCGCGAGGAGGTCGCCTTCCTGCACCTCATCGCCCACTTCCACATGGATGAATTTGAGCTGGCCGGAAATTTGCGCGCCCACATCGACATAGTTTTTCGGCTGGAGCGAGCCAAGGGCGGTGACGGTGCGCTCGATATTGCCGCGTGTGACGGTGGCGGTGCGATAGGTTACGCTCTCGCCACCAAAGAAGAGGCCCGAAAAGGCCCACCAGAGCAGGAGCACGGCAAGACCCAGCCCGCCCCAGCGTATCACTGGGGGGAGGCTGCGCCATTTTTCCAGAAAGCGCGCCAGAAACCCCGGCCCGCTCATCCCGTCTTTTGCCGTCTCGCTCTCATAGCCCATGCTTTTGAAGCCTCTTCAGCGCGTCCTTCGCTCTATATAACGGAGAAACCCGCCCGATCCGTCGCAAGATTCAACAGATCGCGCAAAGGGGACACGCTGAGAGGGGGCAGGCTCAGGAAACCCGAACCATCCGCTTGCCCACATTTTCGCCCGCCAGAAGGCCGATCAGGGCTTTGGGCGTGTTTTCAAGGCCGTCCAGGATGTCCTCTTTCACCTTCAACTGGCCGGAAGCCACCCAGCCTTGAAGGTCTTCCAGCGCCTTGTCGTGCTTGTCAGCATAATCCATGACGATGAAGCCCTGCATGGTGAGGCGCTTCACAACGACAAGGCCGGGGATACCGCGCGGACCATGTGCAGGCGGCGCGCCATCATATTGCGACACGGCCCCGCAACAGGCGATGCGTCCGTAATTATTCATGCCGAACAGCACGGCTTCCAGAATGTCGCCGCCCACATTGTCGAAATAGACGTCAATGCCATTCGGCGCGGCCTTGCGGAGTGCCTTGCCCACCGGCTCGGCCTTGTAGTCGATGGCGGCATTGAAGCCGAGTTCCTCGGTGAGGAGCTTGCACTTCGTCTCACCTCCCGCGATGCCGATGACATGGCAGCCCTTGATCCGGGCAATCTGCCCGACAATCGAGCCAACGGAGCCGGCTGCCGCAGAAACGACTACCGTATCGCCTTCTTTCGGCTTGCCCACTTCAAGAAGGCCGAAATAGGCGGTCAGCCCGGCAATCCCATAAACGCTGAGCAGGTGGGAGAGAGGCTCCATGCGCGGCAGCTTCTGCGCGGTCCGTGCAGGCACGGCAGCATAGTCCTGCCACCCCGTATCGGCGAAAACGATATCCCCCTTCGAAAAGCCCGGCGCTTTCGATTCCACCACTTCCGAGATCGAGCCGCCCGCCATTACTGTGCCCGCTTCCACGGCGGAGCGGTAGGTAGCGCCCTGCATCCAGGCGCGATTGGCGGCATCGAGCGAGATCAGCTTTGTGCGCAGCAGAAGCTCGCCATCCTTCACCTCGGGTATTTTGCCGTCAGGGGAGAAGCGGAAATGGCTTTCGGCAAGTTTCCCCTGCGGGGTTTCGGTCAGCAGAACCTGTCTGTTCACTGTCATGGGGCTTTTCCTCCCGGTCGGCGTTATTGTTGAGACGAGCCTAGCTGGCCTGTCTTCGGCATGCATCCGCAAATCCGGTGCCTATTCTATTGTGGGGGCGGGCCGCAGCCATTAAAACCGGCGTGGCTGTGGTTCTCGTCTGTTCGGGGACTAAGCATCTGCCACTCCTTGTGAAACGCCCGCGTGCGACCCGATCAGGTGACATGACAAACAAGCTCCGCATCGCTCTCGCCCAGTTGAACCCGGTCGTCGGGGATATCGCCGGCAACCTCGAAAAAGCCCTCGATGCACGCCGCAAGGCAGCTTCTGAGGGGGCAGACCTCGTGGTGTTCTCGGAGCTTTTCCTGACCGGCTACCCGCCGGAAGACCTCGTTCTCAAGGGTGCGTTCCAGCGTGCCGCGCAGGCCGCCGCGATGGAGCTTGCCAGCGAAACAGGAGATGGCGGCCCCGCCATATTGATCGGCTGCCCCTGGGTCACTGATGACGGCAAGCTCTTCAACACCGTGCTCTATCTCGACAAGGGCGAGGTGCAGGGCTACCGCGCCAAGGTGCATCTGCCGAATTATTCCGTCTTTGATGAGCCGCGCGTCTTTGATGAAGGGCCGATGCCTGGCCCCTTCGATATTCGCGGCGTGCGCATCGGCGTTCCCATCTGCGAGGATATCTGGTTCCCCGATGTGGTGGAGTGTCTGGAGGAATCGGGTGCCGAAATCCTGCTGGTCACGAATGGCTCGCCTTATGACTTCAACAAGTTCAATGCGCGGATGCAGCTTGCCGTCTCGCGCGTGCGGGAAAGTGGCCTGCCGCTCGCCTATGTGAACCAGTTCGGCGGGCAGGATGAACTCGTCTTTGACGGCGCATCCTTCGTGCTCAACGCGGACTTGTCGCTCGCCGTGCAGATGCCTGCCTGGGAGGAACGGATCGCCATTACCGACTGGACGCGCACCGACAAGGGTTGGGCCTGCGAAGAGGGCGAACGCGCGCGCATCGAAGAAGATGATGAAGCGCTCTACCTCGCCGTGGTGCAGGGACTGCGCGACTATGTTGAGAAGAACCGCTTTCCCGGCGTGGTGCTCGGCCTTTCAGGCGGCATCGACAGCGCGCTTGTGGCAGCGATCGCCGCGGATGCGCTGGGGCCGGAGCGGGTTCATTGCGTGATGCTGCCCTACCGCTACACATCGTCAGAAAGCGTTGAGGATGCAGAAGCCTGTGCCAATCTCCTCGGCACACGCTATGACATCGTGCCGATTGAAAAGCCGGTTGCGGGCTTTACCGAAGTGCTGGAAAAGCTCTTTGAAAACACACAGACCGACACGACAGAAGAAAATCTCCAGTCCCGCACGCGCGGCGTCATTCTCATGGCGATCTCCAACAAGTTTGGCTCCATGCTGCTGACAACCGGTAACAAGTCGGAAGTCTCTGCGGGCTACGCCACGCTTTATGGCGACATGAATGGCGGCTTCAATCCGATTAAGGATATCTACAAGTCGCGTGTTTTCCGTCTGGCAAGATGGCGGAACGAGAACACGCCGAAGGGTTGCCTCGGGCCGCAGGGCAGGGTGATCCCCGAACGCATCATCGTGCGTCCCCCGTCAGCAGAACTCCGGCCGGACCAGAAGGACGAGGATTCGCTGCCGCCTTATGAGATTCTGGACGACATTCTTCACAGCCTTGTGGAAGAGGAGATGTCGGTGCGCGAGATTGTCGAGCGTGGCCATGACCGGGATCTCGTAAAGCGCGTCGAGCATCTGCTCTATGTCTCAGAATACAAGCGCCGTCAGGCCGCGCCGGGCGTGAAGGTCTCGCGCCGCAATTTCGGGCGCGACCGGCGCTACCCCATAGTGAACGGTTTTCGGGATCAGGACGTATGACCAGACCCGTTACCGTCCGTTTCGCACCTTCGCCGACAGGCCATCTGCATGTCGGCAACGCACGGGCGGCACTCTTCAACTTTCTCTTCGCGCGGAAGAATGGCGGAAAGTTCATGCTCCGTATGGACGATACGGATGATGAGCGCTCAACCGCAGAGTTTGCCGCCGCCATCGAAGAGGATCTCGACTGGCTCGGGCTCAAACACGATATTTTCGCGCGGCAGTCCGAACGCCTTGAAGCCTATGAAGCAGCGGCGGAGAAGCTGAAAGCTGCGGGTCGTCTCTACCCGGCCTATGAAAGTGCCGCCGAATTGGACCGCCGCCGCAAGCGCCAGCTCGCCCGCGGTTTGCCGCCGGTTTATGACCGGGCCGCGTTGAAACTGACGGATGAGGAGCGCGCCGCCCTTGAGGCCGAAGGCCGCCGCCCGCATTGGCGTTTCAAGCTCGACCATGAACAAGTGGCGTTCGACGATATCATTCAGGGCCATGTCGCGGTGGATGGTGCGTCGCTTTCCGATCCGGTGCTGATCCGCGAGGATGGCCGCTTCCTCTATACGCTGCCAAGCATCGTGGATGATATTGACTTCGGGATCACCCATGTCATTCGCGGCTCGGACCACATCACCAATACTGGCGTGCAAATCCAGATCATCCGCGCGCTTGGCGCGGAGCCGCCTGTCTTTGCGCATTACTCGCTGCTGAACGGGCCGGAGGGAAAGCCTCTTTCCAAGCGCCATGAAGCGGAGCGCTTCTCGCTTCGCGCGCTTCGGGCGGCGGGCTATGAGGCGATAGCGCTCAACGCGCTGCTCGCCCGGCTCGGCACGCCGGACCCGATGGAGCCATGCCTCACGCTGGATGAACTGGCGGAAGGCTTCGACCTCTCAAGGCTCGGCCGCTCCGACATTCGTTTCGATCCGGCTGATCTCGCCCGCGCCAATACGGCCTGCCTCCACCTCATGCCCTATGCGGCGGCGGCACCGCGCCTTCAGGCGCTTGGCTGCGATCTCGGGGAAGATTTCTGGGACACGGTGAAGCCCAATCTCGTTCTCTTTTCCGATGCCGCGGAATGGGCACGCATCGTGCAGGGTCCGCTTGATCCGATCATCGAAGAGAAGGACTTTGCGGCGGCCGCACTGGCCGCGTTGCCGCCGGAACCCTGGGGGGCGGAGACATGGGGCGCATGGACAGATGCGGTGAAGGAGGCAACGGGCCGCAAGGGCAAGGCGCTCTTCATGCCGCTCCGCCTCGCCCTGACGGGTCTGACGCATGGACCGGAACTCAAAAACCTGCTACCCCTCATTGGAAGAGCACGGGCCGAGGCTCGGCTCAAGGGTCTAACGGCTTGATTGTGCTATAGTTTTAACGGCGACGAATGGAGACACCGGCATGAACCCGGCTCTCTCGATCATTCAGGGCTTGATTATTAGCGGCTAGCCATAGCTTCGCCGCCGCCGTAAAAGCACGCTTGCAAATCCATTGTGGAAAACGGGTCCGGTCGGTGGCGGAAGTCACCTCCTGAGCGGGCCTTTGGCCGCTCCATGATGCGGAACCGAACCATGAGCAAGTCCAGTAAAGAACGCCTCTATCTTTTCGACACCACGCTGCGCGACGGCGCCCAAACCTCAGGTGTCAATTTCAGCGTGGAAGATAAGCGGCTGATCGCGCGCCTGCTGGACGAACTCGGTATTGACTACATCGAAGGCGGCTATCCGGGGGCAAACCCGGCGGACACCGCATTTTTCGCCGAGCGGCCCCAACTCAACCACGCGAAGTTCACCGCCTTCGGCATGACGAAGCGGGCGGGGCGCAGCGCCTCGAATGATCCGGGCCTCGTCGGTGTGCTTGAGGCGGCTACGGATGCCGTCTGCCTTGTTGCAAAAAGCTGGGACTTCCATGTCAAAGTCGCGCTTGGCGTGACGAATGAAGAAAATCTCGAAGCCATTGCCGAAAGCGTGAAGGCTATCGCCGCCAAAGGGCGCGAGCCGATGATCGATTGCGAGCATTTCTTTGACGGTTACAAGGCAAACCCCGACTATGCGCTTTCCTGTGTGAGGACGGCGCTCGAGGCTGGTGCGCGCTGGGCCGTGCTTTGCGACACCAATGGCGGCACGCTGCCCGATGAGGTGGAACGCATCGTGGGCGAAGTGATTGCCTCGGGTGTGCCGGGCGAGAAGCTGGGCATTCACGCGCATAACGACACGGAGAATGCGGTGGCAAATTCGCTTGCCGCCATTCGCGCAGGCGTGCGGCAGGTGCAGGGCACGCTAAACGGGCTGGGCGAGCGGTGCGGCAATGCCAATATGGTGTCGCTCATTCCGACGCTGCTGCTGAAGGATGTTTACGCGAGCCGTTTTGAAATCGGTGTGCCGCAGGAGCGGCTGAAGAACCTCGTCCATGTTTCGCGCACGCTGGACGAAGTGCTGAACCGTGCGCCGAACCGCTATGCACCCTATGTGGGCGAAAGCGCCTTCGCGTCGAAAGCAGGAATCCATGTTTCCGCGATCCTGAAAGACCCGAAAACCTATGAGCATGTGCCGCCCGAAAGCGTCGGCAACAAGCGCAAGATTGCCGTCTCCGACCAGGCGGGGCGCTCGAACATCCTGGCGCGTCTTGAGGAAGCAGGCATCGCTTTCGATTCCAATGACAGCCGGATCGGGCGCCTGCTGGAAGAAGTGAAGGAACGAGAATTCCTCGGCTATTCCTATGATGGCGCTGAAGCCTCATTCGAATTGCTCGCGCGGCGTATTCTGGGCGAAGTGCCGGAGTTCTTCTTCGTCGAATCCTTCCGTGTGCTTGTCGAGCGCCGTTACAACGCCATCGGCGATCTCGTGACCATCTCGGAGGCGACGGTGAAGGTGGTAGTGGATGACGAGAAGCTCATCTCGGTGGGCGAGGGAAATGGTCCAGTCAATGCGCTCGATCAGGCTCTGCGTAAGGATCTCGGAAAATACTCCCCCTACATCGAAGATTTGCGCCTTGCCGACTACAAAGTCCGTATCCTCACCAGCGGTACGGAAGCGGTGACGCGTGTGATGATCGAGAGTGCCGACGGCAAGGGCAATCGTTGGTTCACGGTCGGCGTCTCGCCCGACATCGTGGACGCGTCCTTTCAGGCGCTTGCTGATTCCATCACCTGGAAACTCCTCCGCGACGGCGCCCCGGCGCCGAAGACACCGCGCAGGGAATTGGCCAGCGTCTAGGCGCAGGGCGAAGCCGGGATCGTTGAAGCCCTTTCGGCGCGCTCGCCTGCTATCCTGCCAGACGGCAGGCGCGGCGCGTGATACAAGACCCGCGCTGATGTAACCCCGGCGCGGGAGAGAACAGAGTGACACGAGGCCACAGTCCCCAGGATGCCGCCAGCGAAGCGGCCCTTGGCGCAGCATCGGCGGCGCTTGGTTATCTTCTCTGGGGGCTCTCCGTCATTTTTTACAAGCAGCTCACCGATGTGCCGCCTTTCGAGGTGCTGGCGCATCGCTCCGTCTGGAGCGTGGTGCTAACGCTGCTGATGATCTTCGCGCTCGCGCGGCGGGACGCATTGATGGTGGTTCTGCGTGACCGCCGCACCATGCTGACGCTCACCGGCACAGGGCTGCTCATCGGCTCGAACTGGTTTGTCTTCATCTATTCGATCAATGAAGCGCGCATCGTTGAAACGAGCCTCGGCTATTACATCAATCCGCTGGTGAGTGTGTTGCTCGGCGTTGCCTTTCTCGGCGAGCGGTTGTCGCGGCCGCAAATCTTCGCGGTCCTTCTGGCTGTGGCAGGGGTGGCAGTTTTCGCATGGGAGCTTGGTACGCTGCCCTGGATTTCGCTTTTCCTTGCAGGCAGCTTTGCGGCTTATGGCTATCTGCGGAAGGTTTCCCGCGCAACGCCGCTGGAGGGGCTTTTCATCGAGGTTCTGGTGCTCTTGCCTCTTGCACTTGTCTATCTCTGGTGGCTTTCAGAGAATGGCGGCACGAGTTTCGGGAACGGGAGCTGGTTCACACGGACCTTCCTTATTCTGACCGGACCCATGACGGCGGTGCCGCTCTTCCTCTTTGCCTTCGGCGCGCAGCGCATCCGCCTCGCAACGCTTGGTCTGATGCAATATCTCGCGCCGACGACGCAGTTCTTCGTCGCTGTCTTTCTCTATGGCGAACCGCTCGCGCCGATACAGGTGATGACCTTCGCGCTTATCTGGATCGGCCTTGCGATCTTCAGCTTCGACACATGGCGCATGGAAAGGCGCTTGCGCCAGACCGCAGCACTTTCTGATGAAACGTGATCTCAGAGAGAGGCTTCGATGCGGGGCAGGATGTCTTCTACCCTGTCCACCACTGAATAGATGCTGCGGATATTGGACCGCGCGAAACCAGATTTGATGATGTGGTCGAGCAGTTCGATCATCGGGTCCCAGAAACCGTCGATATTGGCGAGGATGATGGGCTGGCTATGCCGCCCGAGCTGCGCCCAGGTCAGCATCTCGATCGTTTCCTCGACCGTGCCGATGCCGCCCGGCAGAGCGACGAAAGCCTGGGACCGCTCGAACATGATCCGCTTCCGTTCATGCATGCTGTCAGTCACGATGAGGTCCGACACATCGTTAAGCTGAACCTCGATCTCGGTCAGAAACCGGGGAATGACGCCGGTAACGGCACCCCCCTCCGCAAGCACGGCCCGGGCGACCGCCCCCATGAGGCCGACCGCTCCGCCGCCATAAACAAGACGGACCCCCGCCTGAGCCATCAGCCTGCCGAAACGGGTTGCCGCTTCCATATGGACAGGGGCATTCCCTGTGCTGGACCCGCAATAGACGCAAAGGCTGGTAAGTTTCATGGAAGCAGGAATCCCGGGAGGTTGAGCTTTTTGGACAGGACGAGGTTTCACAATGGTGCTGTAATTGCAAGTCAGGCGGATATGCCGGGCTGAGGAGGGCGGGTTGCCTCGTTTCGGCACAGTAGGCGTGGGAAGGAAACAGCAAATATGAAACTGGGCGCAATTGTCGGCGCGTTCATCGTCGCGCTTATTCTGCTCTTGGGGGGCTACTGGTTTTTTCTGCGGGGGGATGACGCCACCGCGCCGACCGATGTGACGGTGGAGGAGGGCGAAGCGCCCGCTCCCGATGAGGCTGCCGAAGCCATCGACCCGTCTATCCCGACATTCGATATCGTCCGGGTTGAGCGTGACGGCTCCACCATTGCCGCTGGACGGGCGCTCCCCGGTGCCCGCGTCGAACTCAAGGCGAATGGCGAGGTGATCGCCGAGACAAGCGCAGATGAGCGCGGCGAATGGGTCGCCGTTCTCGATGAGCCGCTGGAGCCCGGTACGATCGAGCTCACCCTCACCGCACGCAATCCTGACGGGAGCTGGAAAGACAGCCGGCAGACCGTCACCGTTTCCGTTCCCGAAGGCGCGCGCGAGCAGCCGCTCGTTGTTCGCAGCGAGCCGGGCAAGGCGAGCAAGGTGCTGCAAGGCCCCGGCGTTCCGGCCGATGCGGGTGATCTCATTCTCGAAACCATCGATTATGACGAGAAGGGGAATATCATTATTTCCGGCCGCGCCGACCCCGGCTCGACGGTGCGCATCTATGTCGGGCGCGAGCTTGCGGGTGAAACAGTCGCCGACGCTCATGGCCGCTGGGAACTGGTCCCTCAGGGTGACATTGCCCCCGGCCAATATGCGCTCCGGGTCGATCAGGTGGATGGTGAGGGTCGCGTGACCGGCCGCATCGAAGTGCCCTTTGAGCGGGGTGAGCCGCAGGCGGTTCTGGCGGCCCTCCGAGAAGGGAAGGTCGTCATCCAGCCGGGCAACAACCTGTGGAACATTGCCCGCAGGCTTTACGGCTCCGGCTTCAGCTACACGATCATCTACGAAGCGAACAAGGACCAGATTCGCGACCCGAACCTGATCTATCCGGGACAGGTTTTCGAAACTCCTGCGCGGTAGCCCCCTCTATCAGGGATTGTCCCTGCCGGGAAAAGTCTTATGTAGAGTAGCACAAACGCCCTGTCCGGTTGCCGGGCAGGGCGTTGGCTTGTTGGCGGTTACATGCGCCCCTGAGGAGATGCTGCTTCAAAATGGCGAGACGCCCGATACTTTCTTCACGCGAAGATCTCTCTCTCGGAACCGGCAAGGCCGGGAAGGAGAGCCATTGGGACGTGATGCTTGCCATGCTGCCGCGGCTATGGCCTGCAGATAGGTTTGACCTTCGCCTTCGTGTGGTGCTGGCATTGCTTGCCCTTTTTGGCGCCAAGGCCATCACCGTTTATGTGCCCATTCTCTACAAGGAAGCGGTGGATCGCCTCTCCCCGGAAACGGCGGCGGCGACGGCCATCGTCGTGCCGATTGCGCTGATTATCGCCTATGGCGTGGCGCGCATCATGATGGTGGCGCTGGCGCAGCTTCGCGATGCGGTGTTCGCCAAGGTCGGGCAAAATGCGGTGCGCCAGCTTGCGGTCGAAACCTTTCGCCATCTGCATGCGCTGTCCCTGCGCTTTCATCTGGAGCGGCGCACCGGCGGCCTGTCGCGCCTGATCGAGCGAGGAACGAAGGGCATCGATTTCCTTCTCCGCTTCTCGCTCTTCAACATCTTCCCGACCATCATCGAACTGGTGCTCGTCTGCGTCATTCTCGCCTATGCGTATGATATCCGCTACTCGCTCATCACGGCGGGCACGGTCGTCATCTATATGGTCTTCACCTTCATGGTAACGGAATGGCGCACCCGCTTTCGCCGCCAGATGAATGATCTCGACACGGAAGCAAACACCAAGGCGGTGGACAGCCTTCTGAACTACGAGACAGTCAAATATTTTGGCAATGAGGAACATGAGGCGCAGCGCTTTGATCGCTCCATGAAGGGCTATGAAGGTGCGGCTATCAAGACGACAACCTCGCTCGCCCTGCTCAATGTAGGCCAGACGCTGATCTTCAGCATCGGGCTAACCGTTCTGATGCTGATGGCGGCGCAGGGCATTGCGGACGGCATCCTCACCGTCGGCTCCTTCGTGATGATCAACGCCTATCTGATCCAGCTCTATCAGCCGCTCAACATGCTGGGCACGGTTTACCGGGAAATCCGTCAGGCGCTGATCGACATGGAAACCATGTTCGCCCTGCTGCAGGTGCCAGCCGAGATCAAGGACAAGCCGAATGCGCCCGATCTCAAGGTGGCGGGCGGTGAACTCGTGTTTGACGGGGTGAGCTTTCACTACGATCCCGACCGCCCGATCCTCGACCGGATTTCCTTTCGCGTTCCGGCGGGGCGCACGCTTGCCATTGTCGGTCCCTCGGGCGCCGGAAAATCCACCGTCGCGCGCATCCTTTTCCGCTTCTATGACATTTCAGGCGGGGCTGTGCGCATCGACGGGCAGGATATTCGTGATGTACGGCAATCTTCCCTCCGCGCCGCTATCGGGATGGTCCCGCAGGACACGGTGCTTTTCAACGATACGATCCGCTACAATATCCGCTATGGCAGGCCGGAGGCGAGCGATGCCGAAGTGGAAGAAGCAGCAAGCCTCGCCCAGATCAGCACCTTCATTGACAGCCTGCCTCAGGGCTACGACACCCGCGTTGGCGAACGGGGTCTGAAACTTTCGGGTGGCGAGAAGCAGCGCGTCGCCATTGCCCGCACAATATTGAAGAACCCGCCGATTCTCGTGCTCGATGAGGCGACTTCCGCCCTCGACACGCATACGGAGCGGGAAATTCAGGCAGCCTTGCGGAGCATCTCGAAGGACCGGACCACGCTCATCATCGCGCATCGCCTCTCCACCGTGGTCGATGCCGACGAGATTCTGGTGCTCGATCAGGGGCGGGTGGTGGAGCGGGGCACACATGCGGAACTCCTCGCTCTGGGCGGGGTATATGCCTCCATGTGGAACCGCCAGCGCGAATCTGATGAGGCCCGCGAGCGCGCTGAAAGCGGCGCGCCGGAGAATGAAGCCGGCCGGCGCGGCGAGGCGGCGCTTGTGGAAGGCTGAAATCGATCCCGGATTTGCTTAACCCCGGGCCTCGCCCGCGCTACACTCTGCCTCCGGTCAAGGCAACATGAGATCAAGAAGCAGAATATGGACGCTATCACTTCGATACTGACGCCGATTCACCGCGAAGGACACCGCTGGGCTGTCATCTTTGCGGCCATCACCATCGTTCTCTTCATGATCTGGAACCCGCTCGGCTGGATCGGTGTGGTGCTGACCCTCTGGTGCCTTTATTTCTTCCGCGACCCCGATCGCGTGACGCCGACGCGGGAAGGTCTCGTCATCAGCCCGGCCGATGGCGTGATCAACCTCATCACCGAGGCAAGTCCGCCCGAGGAGCTGGGCCTTGGCGACATGACGCGCACCCGCGTCAGCATCTTCATGAATGTGTTCAACTGCCATGTGAACCGCTCGCCTATTACAGGCAAGGTGAAGCGTGTCGCCTATCGCCCCGGCCTTTTCCTCAATGCCGATCTCGACAAGGCGAGCGATGCGAATGAGCGCAACTCCATGGTGATCGAGCGCGCGGATGGCCAGGATATCGTGGTGGTGCAGATTGCCGGTCTCGTCGCGCGCCGCATCGTGTGCGATGTGAAGGAAGGGCACGACCTCGCGGCAGGCGAACGCTTCGGCATTATCCGCTTCGGCAGCCGCCTTGACGTGTATCTGCCGCAAGGCGCGGTGCCGCTCGTTGCGGTCGGTCAGACCGCGATTGCCGGCGAGACGGTTCTTGCCGACACGACACTTGCTGTGCCGCATCATGTATAATTGCGCGTAGAGGTTGCCGAGAATGTCCGGACCGACGCCCCCGTTTGAACCTCGCTCTGGCCGCGGCTTTCGCGTTGCCGAAAGCGTGAGAGCACGTCGGGCGCGGCATTTCGCACAACTTCCCGTGCGTACCGTCATCCCGAATGCGATCACGGTTCTCGCGCTTTGCGCAGGACTGACCGCCATCCGCTTTGCCATTGAAGGCCGCTATGAGGCGGCGGTGGTCGCCATCATCATCGCCTCTGTTTTTGATGCACTGGACGGGCGCATCGCCCGGCTGCTGCAGGGCACGACCCGTTTTGGCGCCGAGCTGGACTCGCTCACCGATTTCGTCAATTTCGGTGTGGCGCCCGTCGTCGTGCTCTATCTCTGGACGCTGGGTGATATTGGCGGTGTGGGCTGGATTGCCGTACTAGGCTTTGCCGTCTGCAGCGCGCTTCGTCTCGCGCGCTTCAATGTGGCGCTGGAAGACCCCGACAAGCCAGTCTGGACAGGAAACTATTTCGTCGGCGTTCCGGCGCCCGCAGCAGCAGGGCTCGTCATGCTGCCGCTCTATCTGTCCTTTGTCGGTGTGCCCTGGATGCAGGAAGTGCCGCTTCTCATTGCCATCCACGCTCTTGCGGTCGCGTTCCTCATGGTCAGCCGTATCCCGACATTTTCCGGAAAGCGCCTCGGATTGCGCGTCCGGCGGGACATGGTCCTTCCCATTCTGCTGGTTGTAGGCATGAGCGCGGCGATCATCCTGAGCTATCCCTGGGTCGCCTTTAGCGGGCTTTGCGCGATCTATCTCGCGTCAATTCCCGTTGCCATCATGCGCTATCGCCATCATGTGCGGCGCACGGCGGAAGCCGAAGATGAGGCCCATCGTGATGACCTCGAAATAGGGTAACGGGGAATCCAGCTATTCTTTCTTCGGTGCGATGTCTCCGCCCTGTTCCTGACGCGCGGCGTCGTTCTTGTGCAGGACGTGACGCTTCAATGCACCCGAAGCGTCGAAAATGGGCTCAATGCGTATCCGGCTTTCATTTGCCAGCATGACCCTTTCAGACATTTCATACTCCTCCAGCGGCCGATACGCGGCCTTGCGTTCATTATCCGTGTTCATCGTGTTCCTCTTCATTCCCGACAGGGGGAGAAACACGGCGCGCATGAATGTGAACGAAAGAAAGCCGCCCTGTTTCCAGAGCTTGGCTGCGCGCAAGCCAGAGGTTTCCTTCACGCATCAATATGGGAACTGTTTCCGGCGGAAGTTTGACGTTTTGCAGGCAATCATGGAAACGGCGCAGCCCTTCCTTGATGAAAGGCAGATAATCGCGTGTCAGATCATCGAACCTCTCAATTCTGTAATGTTGCGCCTCGAGGGCTTCGCGATATTCGGCTTCGGTCCAGGGATCGGCATTGTCGGACTCGACCGCCTGCCAATGGGCAAGGGTATCGCCGTCGCCTGTCAGCACGAAATCGGTGAGAATGAGCGAGCCATCCTCCGCGAGAGATGAATGCATCGCTGCAAGCATTCTTTCGCGATCCTCAACCGCAAACATCGCCTCGCGCATGAAAATCGCGGCATGGCCACCCGCAGGCTCGAAATCTTCCGGGTCAAGTCCGTCGTAGCCGACCCGGATCGGCGCTCCGTCGCCCATGCTTGATGAAAGCAAGGCGGCTGCCTCTCCAAGCTCCCGATCGCACTCAATGCCCTTGATCCGCACGCCAAGCGTGCGGGCCGCAGCGCGCATCCCGCCGCCGAGGCCGGGGGCAAGATCAAGACAGAGCGCATTCTTCGGTGGCATCGCAGCTCTGGCGATGCGAAGCGCGAAAGCCTCGCCGCCGGGCAGGCTGAACCCCTCTCCCCAAAGTCTTTGCACCAGCTCCACGCGCGTCAGAGGCGGCAAAGCCTCGGCGGGCTTCTTCTGTGGCATCGCTGCGGGAGCGGGGGCAGAAGCGGCAGAAGGGGGTTTCGGCTTCGCCGGTCGCCGCCAGCGCTTGATTCCGCGCGAGCGGGCAAGGACGTCCGTATCCTCACCCTCCCACCAGGCGAGCAGCCGCAGCATGAGGTCCATCCAGAACGAGGCTTGCACCGGGCCTTTGGCGCCCGCTTCTCCCTCTTTCTGTTTCTCTTCGCCTGATGATGGCCGCCCGGCAACGCCCCGCAGGGCGGGGGGCGGTTTACCATTTTTTTTGGCGAGGAACTGTTCCACCGCCGCGCGCTGAGAGGCGTTGAGCTTCCGCAGGCGCTGGAAACGCTCGACCGCCTCCGCCGACATCTGCTCAAGGCAGGTCGTGAAGACGCTAATCGGCATTGCCTGCAGCTCATCGCTGCCCACAGTTGCCAAATTGACGAGCGTTCGGTTGCTCATTGCCGATCCGGTCAGATAACCGCTGCAAAGACCTTTCATCGCATGACCGGCGTTAAATCAGGGTTTCCAGAATGCCGAAGAGTGTTAACCAGTGGTAAACATGCTTTTCTTTTGATCCAGAATGACGCAGCTTTAGCACCGCGCTTTTAGGGGTGAATCTGGGGGACGGCGCATTCCATGAGGCTCTTCACGAATCTGATTCTGCGTTTTCCGCGGAGCACGATCCTTTTGTGTCTCGCCTTTTGCGGCGCGGCGCTGCTGGGCATGTTGCAACTCACGCTGTCATACGACACGCGCGTCTATTTCAATCCCGAGGGGCGCGATCTCGCCATGCTGCGCGCCTTCGAGGCGAAATATGGCCAGAACAACAACATATTGATCGTTGTCTCCGCCGAAGGGCGGAAGATCACCGAGCCTGACGTGCTGGCCGCTTTCGGCGAACTTGTGACGCGCGCCTGGACCCTGCCTCATTCGACGCGCGTTGATGCGCTGACGAATTTTCCTCACGTCGTCTCCGATGCGGACAGCTTCTCGGTCGGCGACCTCGTTCCGCATGCCGGCATGTTGAGCGCGGAAGAGGCGCGGGAGATCGAGAGAATTGCGCTCGACGATCCCCTGATCCGCAACCGCCTTCTGTCGGAAGATGCGCAGACCGCCGGCATTCTCGTCAATTTCAACCTGCCCGAAGAAGCCTCGACGGAAGTGCTGGAAATCGTCACCGCCGCGCGGGAACTCGCCGCGACCTTCGAGGCAGATTATCCCGGCATCAATGTGCAGCTCACCGGCAACGTGATGCTGATGGCGACCTTCTCCGAAGCCGCCATGAATGACGTGATGTATCTCATCCCGATCAGCCTCGTGGTGACGGGCCTTGTGATGCTCATTTTCGTGCGCGCCTTGTTACCGAGCGTTGCGATTCTCACACTGCTCGGCCTTTCCAGCGCAACCGCGATGGGGCTTGCGGGCTGGTATGGCTACGACCTCAACACATCCACGGTATCGGCTCCCATCATTGTGATGACGGTGAACATGGCCGCCGCCATTCGCTTCGTCACCACGGCGCTGGCCGCGCTCGGGCGCGGGCTCACGCCACGCGAAGCGATTGCCGAAGCCATCTCGATCAACTTCCTGCCAATCACGCTGACAAGCGTCACCACGATTGCGGCTTTCCTGTCGATGAACCTTGCCGACGCGCCGCCGCTCCGTCAGCAGGGCAATGTGGTCGCGATCGGCGTGTTCCTCGCCTATATCTTCACCTTCACCTGGCTGCCGGCTGTGCTCTCGCTGATGCCGCTCCAGCCGACGGTTCAGAACTCCGAACGCTTCATGGTGATGATCGGTCGTTTCGTGAACCGCTCCTACAAGCAGCTTTTCGTTTTCTGCGCGGGCGTGGTGGTGGCCTGTGCCATGTGGCTGGGTAACATTCAGCTTGATGATGATTTCGCGCGCTATTTCGACGAACGCTTTGAATATCGTCAGGCATCAGACTTCGCCGAACAGAATCTGACAGGACTGAATGTCATTGAATTTGACATTCCCTCGGGAGAAGCGGGGGGCGTATTCCTTCCCTCCTATCAGCGCACGCTCGCCGAGTTTCAGGACTGGCTCCGCGTCCAGCCGGGTGTGGTGAGTGCGGCTGCCATATCCGAGATCACGAAGCGCGTTCATGACGCGATGAAGAAGGGCGGCGGGGCGGCAGGGGATATGCCCGATAATCGCGAGACGATCGCGCAGTACTTCCTGCTTTATGAGCTGTCCTTGCCCTTTGGCGCTTCCCTGAACGACCAGATAGATGTCAATCGCTCATCAAGCCGTGTGACGGCGATCCTGCGCAACATGACCTCCTCGGAAATCCGGGCCTTCGATGAGAAGGCAACGGCGTGGCTTGCGCAGAACGCACCACCGGAAATGCAGGTGCGCGGCACGGGCATCAATGTCATCTTCGCAAATCTCTCAGGCATCAACATCCGGTCGATGATTACCGCATCGCTGGTTTCGGTCGTGGTGATTGCGGTCATCATGATCGTTGCCCTGCGCAGCGTCACCTTCGGCATGCTCAGCGTGTTCCTCAACATGCTGCCGCTGGTGGTCGGCTTCGGGCTATGGGGATTGCTCTACCAGAATATCGGTCTGGCAGCCTCAGTGGTGACGGCCATGACGATCGGCCTCATTCTCGATGACACGATCTATTTCCTGTTGATGTACAGGCAGGCGAGGCAGAAGGGGCTTAATCCGGAAGAGGCGATCATCTATGTCTTCTCGACTGTCGGTGTCGCCATCCTCGTCATCACCGTGTCTCTCGTGCTGGGCTTCGGCGTCCTCATTTTCTCGGGGTTCGAGGTGAACCGGACGCTCGGCGCAATGACCGCCCTCGTCATCCTCGCCAATCTGTTCATCGACTGGCTGATGCTGCCGCCAGTGATCCGTCTGGTGGAAGACAGCCGCATCCGGGCAAGGGCAGCGCAGGCGACCCAAGGGTAATGTTCATGTTTTCCGGTGCATTAACCAATATTGTTAATCATTCATTAAGGTTGTGGGTGCGCCCGCTGCCGCGTTGAATTATTACTTTGTGCACTGCAAACGAGCGGTTCTTGAGTGAGTTAAAGGGGTGGGCAAGTGATCAGAACTTACGAGCAACTGACAGGTGCCGAGGGGCGGCGAATGTTCTACCGGGCGGAGCGTTTCCGTCCCGAGCAGCTTTTCCGGGAATCCGTACCGACAGTCGTCATCGAGGACGAGCGGACGACGCTGAAAAATCTCAGCATGACCGGAATTGCCTTTCAGAGCTCCCGCACAGAGGGCTGGGACGAGCGGATTGGCAAGGAGATGCCGTTCGAGTTCCGCGTGGGTGACGCCCGGCTTTTTGAGGGCGCAGGCCGCATCCGCCGGATTGAGCCGCATGGGCCGCGCACGCTTGTAGGGCTGGAATTTACCTCCGGCTATCTCGACATTCCGAACATCGTCAGCGAGCACGACAATCTCGTTCTGTCGCAGATGCTGAATGATCCGCATTTCGCCTCGTCGGAAGGCATCCTGCCGGAGTTCATGCAGCTCTGCACCGAGATCGTGAATCTCTTCCGCTCCTACAAGGATTTGCTGGAAACATATGAATCCCGGTTGCAGGCAAAGGGCGAGGAGAGGGAGCAGCTGCTTCTCGAAGCCCTCATCGCTTGCGAAGACAGGATGGTGCCGCAGTGGAAGGAACTGTGGTATCGTGGCAATGACATTCTGGAACCGGTCTGGAAAGACCCCGCAGTGCTCGCGCGTCACAAGCGTTATGCAGAACGTGTTCTGACGCCGGACTTCATGCCGGGCGCGGTGATGAAGCGCTGCTATGAAAAGCCGCTTGGATATCCCGGCGACTACCAGATCATGAATTATGTCTATGAGTGGCAGCGCGTGGGCAGCACGCCTTACGAAAAGCTGCTGCATCGCATCGGCATTGAAACCGGGGCATGTGTCGGCACGCGGCTGCGCATGACGCAGAAAATCATCGCGGACCGCATTGCAGAACAGCCCGGCGATACACCGCTCAATATTGCCAATCTCGGCTGCGGTTCGGCCTATGAGGTCTATGATTATCTGAAGATCGAAAAACTGCCCCGGCCGGTGAATTTCACGCTGATCGATCAGGATCATCGCGCGCTCACCCATGCCTATGAACATGCTTACCCGGAAGTCGTGCGCCATGCGGGCCGCGCAAAGGTGCAGTGCCTGCAGGCTTCTTTCGCACAGCTGCTCAAGGCAGGTGCCCTGTTTCGCGCGCTGCCGCCTCAGGATGTGATCTACAGCCTCGGTCTCTACGATTATCTTGCGTCACGCCGTGCCAAGGCGCTTACCCGCGACCTCTATGAGCAGGTAAAGCCGGGCGGCAAGCTCATCCTCGCCAATGTGAGAAAGGGCAGGGAAAGCTGTGAATGGCCGCTTGAATTCGTGACAGACTGGAGCCTGATCTATCGCACAGAGCAGGACATGCTCGACCTTCTCGAAGGTCTGGATGTGGAGAATGTCACTGTCGAGGTGGACTCGACCAAGTGCATCTATCTGATGGTGGCAGACAAGCCCGCCTGACCGGTCTATCCGACCTGCCAGGCAAGCTCACTGGATTCCGGCGCGACGAAGCGGCTTTTTGGAAAGGTCGCTCGGGCAGTCGTGCCGGTTCCAGAGCTGCTTTCCAGTTCAATCGTGCCGCCATGCAGGCTCATGATTTTGCGCACGAGGGGAAGGCCAAGGCCCGTTCCCTGCTGCGTGCGGGACATGGCGTCCTCCACCTGCACGAAAGGCTCGAAAATGCGCTGCATGTCGGCGCCCTTGATGCCGATGCCCGTATCCCGGACGCTGAGCACAAGATCCCCCTGATCGCTGAAACTCAGTTCCACGGAGACGCTGCCTCCTTCCGGTGTGAATTTCAGCGCGTTGGAAGTGAGGTTGATCGCCACCTGATTGAACAGGCGCGGATCGGCGATCAGCCACGGAATGTCATCGCGCACACGGAAAGTGAGGTCCACGCCAAGCTCTGACGCCCGCTGGCGGAACATGCGCATCGTGCGGTTGAGAGATTCGACCGGGTCGATTGGCTCTTCTTCCAGTTGCAGCTTGCCGGCCTCCGCCTTCGAAATATCGAGAATGTCGTTGATGATGCTCAAGAGGTGCGCGCCGCTCGCGCGGATGTCGGTTGCATAATCGACATATTTTGGCTGGCTGACCGGGCCGAACATCTGGTTCGAGATGATTTCCGAAAAGCCGATAATCGCGTTGAGGGGCGTGCGAAGCTCGTGGCTCATAATGGCGAGGAAGTCATTCTTCGCCCGGTTCGCCGCTTCCGAGCGGCTGAGCAGACGCTCCGACCGGCGCTGCTCTGCACGCAGCTTTTCATTGTCGACGAAACTCACCCGCAGTTTGTATTCCTGCACATAGTTCACGAACATGCTGACGCCGACACCAAACAACAGGAATACGTTGTTGTTGATAAGCATATTCGTCGGGATCGGATTTACGAAGATCGCTACATAGTCATAGAGCAGGCAGGTCAGACCGGACGAAAGAATGGCGTAATAGTAGCGGAACCTCCATAGGCAGTTCGCATAACTCAGAATGATGAGAATGCCTGCGTAATAAAGATAGCTGCCGGGTGCGTCTGCGACGGCAATCATTCCGACAACTGCAAGGCCGGGGATCACCATAGCCAGCGAGAGTAACCCCTGATGACGGTAGTTGAAGCTCGGCAGATAGGTAATCGCAACGATCGTGAGGAGTAGAGGGCAGGCAATGCCGAGCCGGATCGCCCATGCTTCATAGGTCACGTCGGGGACGATGAAGGGGTCCACCACGGAGTAGATCGCAAAGATGATCGCGCCGAGTGCAATGGAAAGACGAGTCAGGCCGATCTGCCGCTGATAGTTTTCCGCGTTATAGCGAGCTTCCAGTTCAGGCTGCTGAAACCGCAGGCTGATCGGGTCCATGGTGTAGGTAAGGCTGTCAGGCAGAAAGCCGTCTGCGGATGCCTTCTGATCCTGAGTTGAGGCACGAGTTTCTTGATATGGTATGTCGCGCCTAAACGCCTGACTGTCCGTGTCGCTCATTGGTCCCGGGTGACCCCTGCCGTTACTTAGGCTTAGAGGACCGACAGTAAATTCCAAACGTATAATGCTTGGTTAAATCAGAGCCTTTTACTACTGCTTATCGGGGTGCGGCGGG
>Ga0207868_1000512_pt1 | contig 39903 bp, 49 predicted proteins | sample Passage237B_FD_187370 | JGI IMG/M metagenome (GOLD analysis project Ga0207868, IMG submission 187370) | Cellulose adapted compost microbial communities from Newby Island Compost Facility, Milpitas, CA, USA - Passage2 37B (SPAdes) (version 3) ... | reverse complement strand
CGCGCCCGCCGCCATCGAAGCCGGCCTCTTCGTCGATGCCGTCATGCATTTCGGCACCGAAGCCGACCTCAAGCCCTGGCGCCAGGCCCTCGCCCGCCGCGAAGGCCCGATCATCCCCCTTATCACCCGCCCCTCCGAAGCCGAACATCTCATCCGCGAACGCCACGTCTGCATCGACACCACGGCCAGCGGCGGCAACGCGGAGCTATTGGCGGGGCAGTGAGGGCGGGATAGACCGCGCTTAGCATTTTTGCTAAGGTGGCCTATATGTGGTCCGTGGAATACTTGCCCGCTGCCGCGGAGGAGCGTGCCGCCCTTCCGGCGGACCTTCGAGCGCGTCTCGCCAGGATGACCGACATCATCGCCGAGCATGGACTTGGTGAGCTGCCTCGGGACTGGACCAGGTCTCTGGGCGACAAGCTCTGGGAACTGCGGGTGACGGGCAGGGACGGTATCGCCCGGGCTATCTATGTGACCGCGAGGGAGCGCCGGGTGGTAATTGTGCGGATCTTCGTGAAGAAGACGCAGAAGACACCGCAGCGCGAACTGGAACTTGCCCGGCAACGGGCGAAGGAGATCCGATGAAAACGATCAGCGCCAAGGAGCTTCACGCCAAAGACATGGCGGAGAACCCGGAGTATCGCGAAGCGTACGATGCGCTTGAAGGAGAGTTCGCGCTGATCGACGCGCTGATCCGTGCTCGCACTCGTGCGCGCCTTTCCCAAGCAGAAGTTGCCAGCCGGATGGGAACAACCGAAAGCGCGGTTTCAAGGCTGGAGAGCGGCCGCGTCAAGCCCTCGACGCGCACGCTGGAGCGCTACGCCAAGGCCACCGGTCACAAGCTGAAGATCAGCCTGGAGCCGGCAGCGAACTAGACCAGCCTAAATCGCCCGGCCGTCCGCCCCGAACACGTGGTAGCGCGCCGGGTCAACGTAGGTCGTGAGCCGCGAGCCGACCTCCACCGGGCGCTGTCCGTCCACGGCAATGGTCAGAGCCTGCCCGTCATCGGTCGTGGCATAGACCATTGTCTGGCCGCCCAGCTGCTCGACGAGGTCCACCTTCACTTCGGCGAGCTTGACACCGGCCGCCTCCGACAGCGCAATGTGCTCGGGCCGAACCCCGAACGTCACCTTGTCGCCCGCCGCTACCTTGCGGTTGACGACGATCTCGCTGCCGCCGGCCCTCAGCTTCGCGCCGCCGCCATCGACCGCCGCCACCTCGGCGTCCAGAAAATTCATCTTGGGCGAGCCGATGAACCCGGCGACGAAGCGGTTGCGCGGGTTGTTGTAGAGTTCGAGCGGCGCGCCGACCTGCTCAACCACGCCGCCCTGCAGCACCACGATCTTGTCGGCCATGGTCATGGCCTCCACCTGGTCGTGCGTCACGTAGATCATGGTGTTGCCGAGGTCCTTGTGGAGCTTGGCGATCTCCACCCGCATCTGCACCCGCAGCTCGGCATCGAGGTTCGAAAGCGGCTCGTCGAAGAGGAAAATCTTGGGCTCGCGCACGATGGCGCGCCCAATCGCCACGCGTTGCCGCTGCCCGCCCGAAAGCTGGCGCGGCTTGCGTTTCAGCAGCGGCTCGATCCGCAGGATCGCTGCCGCCTGTGCCACGCGCTTTTCGATCTCGGCCTTGGGCACTCGTGCCGTTTCGAGCCCGAAGGCGAGGTTCTGGTAGACGCTCATGTGCGGGTAGAGCGCGTAGCTCTGGAACACCATGGCGATGCCGCGCTTGGCCGCCGGCACCTCGTTCATGCGCACGCCGTCGATCAGCAGCTCGCCGCCCGAGATCGGTTCCAGCCCAGCGATCATGCGCAGCAGCGTCGATTTTCCGCAGCCCGAGGGGCCGACGAACACGGTGAACTCGCCGGGATCAATCGTGAGGTCGATGCCGTGGATCACCTCCACGTCGCCATAGCGCTTCACGGCCTTGTTGAGGACGACGCTCGTTGCCATCAGCGGAACTCCTCGGGCAGCCAGCTGAGATACTTCGGGTGCGTCTCGTCAACAGGAAACTGCACTTCCTGCCGCGTCTCGGACGAGTGGTAGAAGGCCGTGACGATCTCGAGCGCGCGCCGGCTGTCGCGGCTCGTCACCGGCAGCGGCCCCTTGCCCTCGAGCGCGTCGTGGAAGAGCCGCATCTGCGTCTCGAACCGGCTCGGCACGTCCACCCAGCCGTCGAGCAGCCTGTCGATCGCTGCCTTCGTCGCGTCGTTGCGCGGCAGGATCTTCCACAGCGCCTTGCCCGGGTTGTAGGCCTCGTGGTCGCTCTCGATGGTGACGTTCTCGAACATCAGCCGGATGCGGGAAATCTCGTCGGCCGAGCCCAGTGTCGCGGTGAAGCTGGCGAGGGCGCCACTCTGCATCTCCAGCGAGGCAGAGATGCAGTCCTCGACCTCGATGTCGTTCACCCGCGTCGCCACGCGGCCGAACAGGCTCTTCGGCTCGCCCATCAGGTAGGTGAAGATGTCGTGCGGGTGGATGGCGTGGGTCATCAGCACGCCGCCCAGTTCGGTGCGCCACTTGCCGCGCCACGGCACGGCGTAATAGTCGGGCCCGCGCCGCCACAGCGTCTCCACCGTGCCCACATAGGGTTTTCCGGCAATCCCGCTGTCGATGATCTTCTTGGCCTGCTGAATGCCGTTGCCGAAGCGGTACTGGAACACCGGCATCAGCAGGCCGCGCGACTTCGCCTCCTCGGCGATCACCTCGTCCACCTGCGCCAGCGAGCCCACCAGCGGCTTCTCGCAGATCACGTGCTTGCCCGCGCGCAGGCCCGCCATCACCATGCCGTAGTGCACCATGGGCGGCGTACACACGTCGATGATGTCGAGATCGTCCATGGCCAGCAGGTCGTCGAAGTTCTCGACCCGCCGCTCGATGCCGAACTCGTCGGCCAGCCCGTTCCGCCGACCAGCATCGAGGTCGCAGATGGCGATCACGCGGAAGCGGTCCTTGTTGGTCACGTAGCCTTCGATGATATGGCTGCGCCCGATGCCGCCGCCGACGACGGCGACCGTATAGATCCTGCTCATTGCTGCCACACCGTGCCGCGCTCGGCCATCTGCTGGGCGCGAAGCGCCAGTTCCATTGCGTTGAAACACCGCGCCTGCGGCATCGCCGTCTCGGTGCGGTCGTGAATGTCGGCAATCAGCTGCCGGGCGTAGGGCAGCTCCACGTCGGAGCAATCGACGTAATGCACGCCCTTGCCGTCGACGAGGAACAGGTGGTCCTTCCCCTCGCGCCCGGCGATGTCGATGTACTTGCGGCACTCGATATAGCCCTCGGTGCCGAGAATGGTCAGCCGCCCGTCGCCCCAGGTCGGCAGTCCCGCCGGAGTGAACCAGTCCACCCGCACGTAGCCGGTGGTCTTCGGTGTCTTGAGGTGCATGTCCCCCACATCCTGCAGCCCCGGCTTGTTCGGGTTGCCGCGGTTGTTCACCGTCGCCGAAATCACGTCGGCTTCGAGCGCGTCGGAGAAGAACAGGAACTGCTCGCACTGGTGCGACCCGATATCGGTGAGGATGCCGCCATAGCGCTTGCGGTCATAGAACCAGTCGGGCCGGGTGTTGTTGCGGATCGCGTGCGGCCCCAGCCCCACCGTATGCACCACCTCGCCGATGGCCCCGGCCTTGACCAGTTCCCCGGCCTTCACCGTCGAGCGCGTCTCGAAATGCTCCGAGTAGCACACCGAGTAGATGCGCCCGGTCTCGGCCTGCACCTTTCGCAACTCGGCGAGCTGCGCCAGCGACGTCATCCCCGGCTTGTCGCTCATCACGTCCTTGCCGTGCCGCATCGCCTCGATCGACACATCCGCCCGCTCGTTGAGGATTGCCGCCGTCAGCACTAGCTGGATCGCCGGGTCTTCGAGAATGGCCCGCCTGTCGGTCACCCGCCGCGCCTGCGGATACTTCTCCGCAAACGGTACGGCCAGCTCATCCTCCGGCGCAAAAAACGCCACGAACTCCGCCCCCTCCCGCAACAGGCACTCCACCTGCCCGTAGATGTGGTTGTGGTTGAGGCCAATGGCGGCAAACTTGATGGTCATAATCTGGTCTCTGTGGAAGCAACGGACTCTGACGGTGCAGCAGGCTCGTCTGAACTGGAACTGACCGGGACGGCCCCATTCCATCCTCCCCCATCATGGGGGAGGTGCCGTCCTGCTCCGCATTGAGCGCCCTCACCGCTTCATCCCCGTCGTGGCAATCCCCTCGATCAGCAACCGCTGGAAGAAGAGGAAGAACAGGAAGATCGGGATCAGCGAGAGCACGCTCATGGCGAACATGCCGCCGAAATCCGATTGCCCGGTGGAGTCGGTGAAGGTCCGCAGGCCCAGCATCACGGTGTAGTCGCGCAGTTCGCTGAGGTAGATCAGCGGGCCGAAGAAATCGTCCCAGGTCCAGATGAAGGTGAAGATCGCCGCCGTCGCCAACACCGGGGTCGAGAGCGGAAGGATGATCTTCCAGTAGATGCGCCACGGCCCGGCGCCGTCCATGCGCGCCGCCTCGTCGAGTTCGCGCGGAATGCCGCGGAAGAACTGCACCATGAGGAAGATGAAGAACGCGTCGGCGGCGAGAAATTTTGGCACGATCAGCGGCAGGAAGGTGTTCACCCAGCCCAGGTTCAGGAACAGCACATATTGCGGGATCAGCGTCACCTGGTAGGGCAGCATCAGCGTCATCAGCATCATGGCGAACCAGAATTTCCGGCCCGCGAACTCCAGCCGGGCGAAGGCATAGGCGGCGAGCGAGCAGGCCGCGACATTGCCGATCACGCTGAGGATCGAGACGATGAACGAGTTGAGGAAGAAGGTGCCGAAACTCACCTGGAGCCCGTTCCAGCCCCGGAAGTAGGAGTCGAGGCTCCAGTTGGCCGAGGGCAGCACCGAAATGCCCGAGGTGAAGATCTCGTTTTCGGGCCGGAACGAGGCCGCCAGCAGCCACAGCAGCGGGTAGAGCATCAGGATAGAGGCGCCCACCAGCAGCACATGCGCCGCCACCGACCAGATGCGCCGGCGCAGGCGGCGCGCGGCGTCGTCTTCCGTCACCACGGTCAGGCGCTGCACATCAGTCGTCATAGTGCACCCAGTATTTCGAGGTGAGGAAGGAGAAGGCGGTGAACAGCGCCACGATGGCGAGCAGCACCCAGGCCAGCGCGCTGGCATAACCCATGCGGAAGAAGCTGAACGCCTCGTTGTAGAGGTAGAGCGTGTAGAACAGGGTCGAGTTGATCGGCCCGCCATTGCCACCCGAGATGATGAAGGCCGGAGTGAAGCTCTTGAACGCCTCGATCGTCTGGATCACGGCGTTGAAGAACACCACCGGGGTCAGCATGGGCAGGGTGATCTTCCAGAACTGGCGCCACTTGCTGGCGCCGTCGAGGCTCGCCGCCTCGTACATGTCCTGCGGAATCTGCCTGAGCCCCGCGAGGAAGATGATCATGGGCGAGCCGAACTGCCAGATCGACAGCACGATCAGCGTCCACAGCGAATAGTTGGGGTTCGAGATCCAGCTCGGCCCCACGATGCCGAACAGGGCGAGGAACTTGTTCACCAGCCCGTCGCCGGCAAAGATCTGCCGCCAGAGGATGGCGATGGCGACCGAGGCGCCGAGCAGGCTCGGCAGGTAGAACAGCGCCCGATAGAGCGGCAGCCCGCGCATGCCGCGGTTGAGCAGCAGCGCCACGCCGAGTGCGAACGCGAGCTTCAACGGCACCGAGAAAATGACGAAGAACATCGTCACCCGCATCGAAGCGGCGAAGTTCCGGTCGTTGGTGAACATGCGGATGTAGTTGTCGAGCCCGGCCCAGCGTGGCTGCGTCAGCAGGTCGAAATGGGTGAAGCTCAGGTAGAGCGAGGTGATGATCGGCCCGATGGTGAGACCGAAGAAGCCGATGAACCACGGCAGCAGGAACAGGTAGCCGGGGGCGTGGTTGGACCACGCCCTCGACCAGAATGATGAGCCGGCCGCGCCGCCCTTGCTGCGTGCGCTGGCAGAAATGGGCGGTGCGGTCATCTTGGCCGTCCGATCAGGCAGCGCGCTCGAGAATGGCGGCCGCTTCGGTCACGAAGAACTTGCCGGCGTCCTCGGGCGAGCGGGCGCCGAAGGCCACTTCCTGGCTGAGCACGCGCAGCAGCGACACGTCGATCTCGCCGGCGGCGGCCGGCGGGGGCGGCGGCAACGGTCCGAGCAGGTCGCCCAGGTTGGCCACGAAGTTGAGCGCGATCTGGTCCTTCTCGCTCAGGGTCGGAGACACCGCTTCACGAACCGCCGAAACGCAGGGGATGCCGCGCTCGACGCCGAGCACCTTGCCGGCCTCCGGGTCGTTGATGAAGAAGCTCAGGTACTCGGCCGCCTTCTCCTTGTTGGCGGAGGAGCCGCCGATCGACCAGAACATGCTCGGCTTGCGGTAGTGGCCGCCACCGACACCCGGAGCAATGCGCGGGTAGCTGGTGATGGTCAGGTCGTCCTGCATCAGCGACTGAAAGGCGACCAGCTGGTTGGAGTTCGACGGCATCAGCGCCGCCTTGCCCAGCACGATCATGGTGTTTTCGAGCGGGCCGTTGGTGTCGAGCGCCTGGGTTTCGGCATCGACGCAGATGCCGTCCTTGCGCATCTCGTTCCACAGGGTGAACCACTCGATGGCCTCGGCCTCGGTGAAGCCGAGCTTCCCCTCCGCCGTGTAGAGCGCGAGCCCCTTCTGGCGCAGCCAGTTGTCGAGCATCGGCTCGGTGCCGGAGGCGTCGGCAATCGCCTTCATGCCGCCGCGGATGTTCTTCGAGCGGAAGGCCTCGCCGATGGCGCGAATGTCGTCCAGCGTGCTGTCGCGATTGGGCGGCTCGACTCCGGCTTCCTCGAAAGCGGTGAGGTTGACCAGCATGGCAACCGAGTTGGCGCCCAAGCTGATGCCATACAACTTGCCGTCAACCTTGCCGCCCTCGTACTGGTCGGAGTCGAAGTCGTCGAGCTTCAGGGCGCCGCCCACGAACTCGTCCAGCGGCGCAATGGCGTTGCGGCGCGCGTATTCGACGATGAAGCGGTAGTCCATCTGCACGATATCGGGGGCGTTGCCGCCGGCGGTTTCGGTCGCCAGCTTCGGCCAGTAGTCGCCCCAGCCGAGGAAGCTGCTCTCCACGGGGTTGCCGGTGGCGGCCGTGTAGAGGTTGTTGACGCCGGTCGTGCGGTCGGCGCGGGCCTGGCCGCCCCAGAACAGCTGGCGCAGCCGGGTCTCCTGGGCAAGGGCGCCCGGCGAAAGCGCGGCAGCGCCCAGCACGGCGGTCGAACCGAGCAGGAATCGACGCCTGTCGAGTGAAATAGTCATGGAAAGTCCTCCCATCCTCTCAAGCGGTCGGCGGACGCCGCCCGCATGTGGTCAAGCGCTCTCCCGTGCGCTAAATAACCAACTGGTTACAACTTGTGCCGGTTACGCAGCGGTGTCAACCCACTCGGGTGGTGCCGAGTCGAGGCGTTTCAGAATTCGTTCAGGTTCCGTCAGGACCCGTTCAGAAAGCTGCTTTCGATGGCTGGCGGGTAGCCTCTCCGGCCGGCAGCGTCAGCCTCAGCGGCGGGTCCGCAGGTAGTCGATCACCATCTGCACCGCCTGCGCCTCGCGATCCTGGATCAGCGCAAACTCGCTGAGATCCCTGCCGAAGACCACGCTCAGGGTCGCCATGTTGGACACGTAGAAATAGCACAGCGAGATGATCGAGATGTAGAGCTGCATCGGATCGACGTCGGTCCGGAAAATGCCTTCGGCATGGCCGCGCTTCACGATCTCCTGCAACTCGCCGACGATGGGCGAGCGGATTTCCTCGACGTTCTTGATCTTCCGGACAAAGCGGGCGTTCTGCAGGTTTTCCACCGATAACAGGCGGGGAAACCACGGGTTGGCCAGGAAGTGCCGGAACGTGAACCGGATGATCCGGTCTACTGCCTGAACTGGATCATATTGGCTGATCCGGAGCTCGCGCTCGCCGCGGCGGATTTCCTGGTAGGCATCCAGAAGCACGGCCTCGTAGAGCGCCTCCTTGTTGCCGAAATAGTGGTAGAGCAGCCGCTTGTTGGCCTTGGCTCGCTCGGCGATGGAATCGACGCGGGCGCCGTTGAATCCCTGCTCGCAGAACTCGTCGCGGGCCGCCTTCAGGATCGAGGCTTTGGTCCTTTCGGCATCGCGCGGCCGCACCGGCGCTTCGGAGTTCCCCCGCCGCCGCGGCTTTGCGCTCGCCACCGCCTCGCTCGCCATCTTATCCTCTCTGCCGCGACGTGGCCCATGCTTCCCGTCGCCGTCCCGGAAGGCTGGGCCGGCGATGAAAAGGAAAATGAATATAAACGGTCGTTTATATTCGGCCTGCGCCTCCGTTGGAACGACCGTTACCACTCCGGCCCTTGACGGTCCACCTTAGCGGCATGTATCCAAGTAACCAACCGGTTACAAAAAGACCATGGGAGGAGGGGATAATGGCCGAGCGGCGGCTGGGGCTGATCATGCATGGCGTGACCGGCCGCATGGGATACAACCAGCACCTGGTGCGCTCCATCCTCGCGATCCGCGAGCAGGGTGGGCTGCCGCTTTCGAACGGCGACCGCCTGGTGCTCGATCCCATCATCGTCGGCCGGGATCGCGAGAAGATTCAGGCGCTTGCGACGAAGCACAACATAGCCCGCTGGTCGGTCGATCTCGAAGCCGCGCTCGCCAACCCCGACGACGAGCTGTTCTTCGATGCCGGCACCACGCAGATGCGCGCCACGCTTCTCGGCCGCGCCATCGACGCGGGCAAGCACGTCTATTGCGAAAAGCCGGTCTCCGACGACCTCCACTCCGCTATCGCCCTGGCAAAGAAGGCGAAATCGGCCGGCATCAAGCATGGCGTCGTGCAGGACAAGCTCTTCCTCCCCGGCCTGCTCAAGCTCAAGCGGCTCCGTGACTCGGGCTTCTTCGGCCGCATCCTCTCGGTGCGCGGCGAGTTCGGCTACTGGGTCTTCGAGGGTGACTGGCAGCCGGCGCAGCGCCCGAGCTGGAACTACCGCAAGGCCGATGGCGGCGGCATCATCCTCGACATGCTGTGCCACTGGCGCTACGTGCTCGATAACCTCTTCGGCGAGGTTCAGGCCGTAAGCTGCCTTGGCGCCACGCATATTCCCGAGCGCGTCGACGAGAAGGGCAACCGCTACACCGCCGATGCGGACGACGCGGCCTACGCCACCTTCCAGCTCGAGGGCGGCATAGTCGCCCACATCAACAGTAGTTGGAATGTCCGCGTCCGCCGCGACGACCTCGTCACCTTCCAGGTCGATGGCACTCACGGCTCGGCCGTCGCCGGTCTCCACAAGTGCTTCACCCAGCACCGGGTCAACACGCCGAAGCCGGTGTGGAATCCGGACGAACCGTCGAAGTTCAACTTCTTCGACCAGTGGGAGGAAGTGCCCGACAACTGGCCGGCCCAGAACGGCTTCACGGCGCAATGGGAGATGTTCCTCCGCCACGTCGCCGAGGACGGGCCCTGGCCCTACGGCCTCGAAGCCGGCGCCAAGGGCGTCCAGCTCGCCATGCTGGGCCTCCAGAGCTGGAAGGAACGCCGCTGGCTCGACGTTCCGCCCCTGGGGATATGAGCCATGGAGATCGCGCTCCCCAACCCCGACCGCACCATCACGGCCTACCGCCTCACGGGCACGCCGATCCCCTTCGAAAGGCACGCAGCCGCGGACTTCCCCCGCATCGCCTATGCCGCGGCCCATGTCGTCGCCGACCCGCTCGCGTCGCACGACCCCTGGCTCACCCCCGCCATCGACTGGGACACCACGCTGAAATTCCGCCACCGCCTGTGGGATCTCGGCCTCGGCGTCGCCGAAGCGATGGACACAGCCCAGCGCGGCATGGGTCTTACCTGGGCCGAAGCGCAGGAACTCATCCGCCGCTCGCAGGCCGAGGCGCGCACCCGCAGCGACGGGCTTATCGCCTATGGCGCCGGCACCGATCACCTCCCGCCCGGCCCGGACGTCACCATCGACGACGTCATCCGCGCCTACGAGGAGCAGGTCGGCTTCGTCGAAGGGCAGGGCGGCCGCGTCATCCTCATGGCCTCGCGCGCCCTCAAGGTCGCCGCGAAATCCCCCGACGACTATGCAACCGTCTATGGCCGCATCCTCGGCCAGGTGCGCCAGCCGGTCATCCTCCACTGGTTGGGCGAGATGTTCGATCCAGCCCTCGAAGGCTACTGGGGCCACCCCACCCACGAAGCCGCCATGGATGTCTGCCTCGACGTCATCGCCGCCCATGCCGACAAGGTCGACGGCATCAAGATCTCGCTCCTTTCCAAGGAGAAGGAGATCGCAATGCGCCGCCGCCTGCCGGCCGGCGTCCGCATGTATACCGGCGATGATTTCAACTATGCCGAGCTGATCGCCGGCGACGCCGAGGGCCATTCCGACGCCCTGCTCGGCATCTTCGACGCCATCGCCCCCGCCGCCTCGGCGGCCCTCGCCGCGCTCGGCCGCGGCAGCGACAACGAGTTCTTCGAACTCCTCGAACCCACCGTGCCGCTCAGCCGCCACATCTTCTCTGCGCCGACCCGGTTCTACAAGACCGGCGTGGTTTTCCTCGCCTATCTCAATGGCCTGCAGGAGCACTTCGCCATGATCGGCGGCCAGCAATCGACCCGCTCGCTGCAGCACCTCGCCGAACTCTTCCGCCTCGCCGACAAGGCCCGCGTCCTCGCCGACCCGGACCTCGCGGTGGACCGGATGAAGCGCGTCCTCGCCGTCCACGGGCTGGCATGAGCAAGGGCCAGCTCTCGATCAACCTCGCCACCCTGCGCAACGGCTCGACCTTTGCGCAGGTGGTCGAGGACTGCCTCCGCCACGGCATCACCGCCATCTCCCCGTGGCGCGACCAGGTGGCCGCAGTCGGCCTTGCCGAGGCGGCGCGCATCGTTCGCTCCAACAGCCTGCGCGTCACCGGCCTCTGCCGCGGCGGCATGTTCCCGGCCGATACACCGGCCGGCCGGCAGGCCAATATCGACGACAACCTTCGCGCCATCGACGAAGCGGCGGCACTGGGCGCCGACTGCCTCGTCCTCGTCGTCGGCGGCCTGCCGGGCTCGTCGAAGGATATCGCCGAGGCCCGCCAGATGGTCGCAGACGGCATCGCCGCCATGCTGCCGCATGCCCGCGCTTCGGGCGTGCCGCTCGCAATCGAGCCGCTGCATCCCATGTACGCTGCCGACCGGGCCTGCGTGAACACCATCGACCAGGCGCTCGATATGGCCGGCCAGTTGGGGGAGGGGGTCGGCGTCGCCATCGACGTCTACCACGTCTGGTGGGATCCGAACCTCGCTGCCGCCATCGCCCGCGCCGGCCGCGAGCAACGCATCTACGCCCATCACATCTGCGACTGGCTCGTGCCCACCACGGACATGCTGCTCGATCGCGGCATGATGGGCGACGGTGTCATCGACCTCCGGGGCATCCGCCGCATGATCGAGGCCGCCGGATATGCCGGCCCGCAGGAGGTGGAGATATTCAGCCGCGACAACTGGTGGAAGCGCTCGAGCGACGAAACTCTCCGTACCTGCATCGAGCGCTTCGAAACCCTCTGTCAGGCGTAAGGCAGACCGGCTTCGAACAGGCGCCGCGTCTCGCCGGCACTACGCCCCGTCGGCAGCTGGTAGTGCGGCAGATCGGGAATGCTCTTCCAGTCGCCGCCCCATTCGAGCCCGAGCGGGCGCGCCAACTCGCCGAGATGGCGGTACTCCCCGAGCTCGGCGGCGGTGTCGCCATTGAGGTACTGCCCAGCCTCGTCGAACAGGCCGATATCCCACGCGATGGCGAAGTTATGGTTCGACTGGCCACCGCGCGCATTGGTTACGCGCGGGCCGGGATTGCCGTAGCGCCCCTGCGCATGCAGCCGATCCTGCTCGGCATAGGAGCGCGTGCCCGAGACAATACGGATATGGAACCCGGCCCCGGTCCCCAGTGCCAGCAACCGCCGCGCCGCTTCCTGCGCCGCGAGGTGGAGCCCGGCGATCAGGCGCTCGCTGCGCGCCTCGAACGTGCCAAGCCCAAGCAACTGCCTGCCTCGGCTCTCGAACTCGAGGTCCGCCGCTTCGGTCAGCGGCCCCCAATCCCCGTCCAGCGCCCCACGGTAGAAACCCTGCGCCTTCAGCAGGCGCTGGTGAAAGATAACGTCGTCCCCAAACAGGTGTCGGCTCATCCTTGTCTCCCCCGCGACCCCATCGTCGCGGGAGGAGTGTCGGCGGGCCGGAAGCCGCGGGGATTACTGGCGTGTCCGACTTGCTTCCAGCTTGCGCGCCGCGCAGGCCTGACTAATGTGCGCCGCAAACGGAAGAGGAACTCTCATGCATATCATGATCATCGGGGCGGCCGGCATGGTCGGTCGCAAGCTCACCACGGCGCTGGTGGCAGCGGGCCAGGTCGGCGGCAACCCGATCGAGCGGCTGACGCTCGCCGACGTCGTGGTGCCGAGCGCCCCGGCAGGGTTTGGCGGCAAGGTCGAGACCGTCGCCTCCGATCTCTCGGCCCCCGGCGCCGCGGAGGCGCTCGTCGCCTCGCGCCCCGACCTGATCTTCCATCTCGCCGCCATCGTCTCGGGCGAGGCCGAGGCCGACTTCGAGAAGGGATACCGCATCAACCTCGACGGCATGCGCTACCTGCTCGAAGCCATCCGCCTCGAGGGGCAGCGCGAGGCCTACAAGCCGCGGCTCGTCTTCACCTCGTCCATCGCCGTGTTTGGCGCGCCCTATCCCGAGGTCATCGAGGACGAGTTCTTCTGCACCCCGCTCACCAGCTACGGCACTCAGAAGGCCATCTGCGAGCTGCTGCTCAACGACTACTCCCGCAAGGGCTTCGTCGACGGCATCGGCATCCGCCTGCCCACCATCTCGATCCGTCCGGGCAAGCCCAATGCCGCGGCCTCCGGCTTCTTCTCCAACATCCTGCGCGAGCCGCTTTCGGGGCAGGAAGCGGTTCTGCCGGTGTCGAAGGACGTGCGCCACTGGTTCGCATCCCCGCGCGCTGCGGTGGGCTTCCTGATGCACGCCGCCGAACTCGACACTTCGCTGCTCGGCTGGCGCCGCTCGCTCTCGGCTCCGGGCCTTTCGGCCACGGTGGGCGAGGAGATCGAGGCGCTGCGCCGCGTCGCCGGTGACAAGGCGGTGGCGCTCATCAAGGAAATCCCCGACCCGAAGATCATCTCGATGGTCGATGGCTGGCCGAAGAACTTCAACGCCAAGCGCGCCGAGTCTTTGGGCTTCAAGGCCGAGAAGACCTTCGACGAGATCATCCGCATCCACATCGAGGACGAACTCGGCGGCAAGATCGGCGTCTGATCAGTCGAGCGGGGGCAGCTTGCGGTAGCGGGCTGTCCTCAACTCCTGCGCATAGGCATCGGGGTCGGGCATGCCGGAGGCATAGCCGGCGGCAACGGCGGCCTCGATGTCGTAGGGTACGCGCAGGATGTTGATGCTCCAGGGCGCAGCGGCCTCGCTGCCATACGCGCCCTCGAGAATGGCGTAGCTGGCCAGTGGCACGTCGAGCGGATTGCCCACGCTGCCTGGATTGAACAGCGTCCTGCCCGAAAAGCTCATCGTGAAGGCGTCGTGCACGTCGCCATAGCCGACAATGTCCGGCACCGGGCCATCGCCCGTGAAGTCGGTATTCTCGAACATGCCCATGTGCGCTTCGCGCGGATCGGTCATGAACACGCGGTGGTAGATGCCGCGCTGCGAGGCGTGGAACAGGCGCACGCGCCGGCCGCTCAGGGTAAAGTCGAACGTGCCGGGCAGGGCGGCCAGATAGGCGCGCCGCTCGTCGCCGATCACCTCGCGATGCCAAACGTGCTGCTGGATATCGCCGTCGCCCGCGACTTCGGCGTCCCAGTTGCCCTGCACCGTGACCTCGCAGACCTCGCGGCTGCGGTCGATCACCGCCACGCCGTCCGGTCCCTTGCCCACGAGGTCGCCGAGGTTGAAGATGCGCGTGATACCGCGGTCGGCAATGTCGGCGAGCACGGCCTCGAAGGCGTGCAAGTTGCCGTGCAGGTCCGATATCAGCGCAATCCGGTCGGCCATCAGCGGCGCGGCAGCCATTTCTTCTCGACCTTGCACACCATGGTGTAGGCCGGGTCGTAGACGTTGCCCACCTCGTAGCGCACCACCTGGCCGAGCAGGTGGCTCGCCGCGACCTTGCTCAGCCCATACTCGGTCGTCAGCCAGTTGAACATGTCGTTGGTGGCGTGCTGCAGGGCCTGGTCGAGCGGCCGCGCATTGCCGACCGAGAAGATCTCGCGCTCGTTCTCGCCGCGCGGCCACACCAGCTTCTTGCCCTTCTCGACCGTCAGCCGCAGTTCGACCTCGTAGCTCGTCTCGACGCCGGTGCCGACGATCTCGCCGTCACCCTGCACGGCATGGCAGTCACCGACAAAGAAGAGTGCGCCTGTGACGGAAACGGGGAACCACACGGTCGCGCCCGGGCCGAAGCCGCGATAGTCCATGTTGCCGCCGTTCTCGGCGCTGGTGGCGGTGGAGAAGGCCTGGCCCAAGGCCGGGGCGACGCCGAAGCAGCCGATCATCGGCTCGAGCGGGAGCACCAGGTGTTCGAGGCCGGGGACGGGCGGCGACAGCGTCACGGTGCCGCCCTGGCGGTCAATGGCCCAGGTGGTCATCTCGCGCGGCGGCAGCTCGCGCACCGTCTCGGGGTCTACGACATTGCCGGCGAGCGAGGCACGGGTCCAGCCGGTGGCGCGGTTGGGCGTCATGCGCAAGATTTCGACCTTCAGCGCGTCGCCGGGCTCGGCGGATTCGACGAAGATCGGGCCGTTCATCGGGTTGGGGCCGTGGCTCACCTGCACCCCGTCCTTGTCGTAGCCCGCGGCATCGAGCGTTTCGGTGATCACGGTGTCGCCGGAGGCCACGGTGAAGGCCGGCGGGCGGGTGCCCAGCACGTTATGCCAATGGTCAGCGACGAAGCGGTGGGTGGCCATGCGGTATTGTCTCCCTTGAACGGCAAACGGGTAGCGGCGCGGCAGCGGCTTGTCATCCCCGCCAAAGGTGCAGCGGATCGGATGTTCGCGTCCGAACCGCTGCGATTGCCGGATGGATCAGCCCATCGCCTCTTCGAGCAGCGCGCGGTAGTCGGCGGCGGATGCTTCGCGCGGGTTGGTGGCGTGGCTGTGGTCGGCGAGCGCCCGCTCGATCACCCAGTCGAAATGGTCCTCCCGCACGCCCAGCACCCGAAGCCCGCTCGGAATGCCGAGGCGGCCGTTCAGCGCATCGAGTTCCGCCGCCACGTCGGCATCGGGGGCAAGGCCCATCGCCGCCTTGAGCTGGCCGAGCTTGCCGCCGATTTCCGGGGCGTTGAAGCGCACCACGGGCGGCATGATGATGGCGTTGAGCGTGCCGTGATGTAGCGACACGTCCTTGAGCCCGCCCAGCGCGTGGCTCAGCGCATGCACGGCACCGAGGCCCTTCTGGAAGGCGAGGCCGCCCATCAGCGCCCCCATCAGCATCTCGCTGCGAGCCTCGAGGTTCTGGCCGTCCTTGCAGGCGATCTCGATGTTGCGCCAGATGCGCCCGGCGCCATCGAGCGCAATCGCCTCGGCCGGCGGGTTGAAGCGCGGCGAGCATAGCGTCTCGATACAGTGGCTCAGTGCGTCGAGGCCGGTCGCGGCCGTGAGCCCGGGGGGCAGGCCGAGCGTCAGTTCAGGGTCGGAAATGGCGCGCTTGGGGATGAGGTGCGGGCTGATGAAGCCAAGCTTGCGGCCGTCATCGAGGGTCAGCAGCGCCGCCCGGCCCACCTCAGCGCCGGTACCGGCAGTGGTCGGGATGGCAATGACCGGCGCGACATGGGCGCCGATGCGCCCCAGTCCGCCATAGATCATGGCGTATTGCTCGAGCGGGCCATCATGGGTAGCCAGCAGGGCCACGCCCTTGGCCAGGTCGATGGGCGAGCCGCCGCCAAGCGCCACGATGCCGTCGCAGCCCTCGGCCTTGTATTGCGCCAGCGCAGCAAGAACGGCGGATTCGGTGGGGTTGGGCGGGGTGTCGAGGAACAGCGGCGTGCCGGCGGGGAGGTGTGCGGTGGCCTTCGCGACCAGTCCTGCTGCCTGCACGCCCTTGTCGGCGACCAGCAAGGGGCGCCGCATGCCGAACTCCCCCGTGGCTTCCGCCAGGCTCGCAATCGCGCCTGGACCAAACTCGATGCCCGTGAGGTAGGCAATTCTGCTCATCGGCGGTTCCTCTCCCTGTTTGTGCGCCGGCGATCTTAAGGCCCTTTTCGCGTTGCGCCACAAGGCCTTTCACCGCGGTCTGTCTGTCAATCATTCGCCAGTTCGATCAGCACGTCGGCGTGGCAGGGCGTGCCGGGCTTGCACCAGCAGGCGAGGTTGTGGCCGCCAAGTTCACGGCGGATGGTGTCGCGGTTCGGAGGGTCGCCGGGCGAGAGGGCAGGGTCGAGCGTGCCGCGCAGCCAGTCGGAAGCCATGGCGACGGCCTTGGCCTGGGCGGCGGCGCGGTCGAGCCCATAAGTCTTTGCCACCTCATCGATGGAGAACGGATTGCCCCACGGGCCGGGGCGGGTCACGAGCTTCGCCGGCAGGCCGTTCAAGGCGTGGGATGCCTCCTGCAGGTTGAAGCCCGCCTTGCGCGATACCTGCATGCGGACCGGTTGCGGCATCAGTGCAAGTCCTTCTTGTCGTAGACGAATTTCGGCATCTGAATCTTCCATACGATCGCCGCCACACGCAGCGAGAAGCCGATCAGAATGGTGACGACGATGACGAAGTCGTGCGGCAGCCCGCTCTGCAGGCCGAGATAGTAGAGCACGCCGGCGACGATCGAAACGGTGGCGTAGAGTTCGGACGAGAAGACCAGCGGCACGTCGTTGCACAGGATGTCGCGGGCGATGCCGCCAACGATGCCGGTGATCATGCCGGCGACGATGACGATGACGGGTGACTGGCCCATCGTGAGCGCCACGTCGCAGCCGATAATGGTGAAGACGACGAGGCCAACCGCATCGAGCAGCAGGAAGGGCCAGCGCAGCGCGGCCATGAACCGCGCCGTTGCGATGGTGACCAGTGCCGCGCCGCAGCAGATGAACAGCAGCCAGGGGTTTTCGACCCAGGTCAGGGGATAGTGGTCGAGCATCACGTCGCGGAAGGTGCCGCCCCCGAGGGCCGTGACGCAGGCAAGGACGCAGACGCCGAACCAGTCCATCTTGCGGCGGCCGGCGGCGAGCGCGGCTGTCATCGCCTCGGCAGCGATGGCGATATAGAAGATGGCCTCGAGCAGCATGGTGACACCCCGGATTCCCGGGGTGTCACTAGAGCAGAGGGCTAATCCGCCGTCGACTGGATGGTGATGATCTTCACCTCGGTGTTGCCACAGGCATTGTCGAGGCAGATCTCGGACATCCATACTTGGCCGTCACCGAACATGGCGCCGTCGGCGTTGATGAAGAGCTCGTCGAACTTCTGGTTCGTGACGGCGTCGGCGATTTCGGGGGTGACGATCTCCGAGTAATGGGCGGCGAACTCGGCCGCATCAGCGATCGCCAGCGGTTTAGCAGTGGACTTCACCTCAATGGGATAGCTCACCCACTCCGCGAGGGCCACGCCATCGTTGGCCGCGACGGCCTGCTGGATGGCGTCAAAGGCCTGGCGATAAGTGTCAGCTTCCTGGGCGAGCGCAGCGGGCGCTGCCATGGCAATGAGGGTCGCAAGTACAAGTCGAGACATCAGATGCTTCCTGTCTGAATAGTCTTGGCAGCAACTGCCAACGCGCAGAAACTAACACCGGTCTGTGGAAGTTAGGGTGAACGATGCGTAAGCATCAGAGCATGAATGCGACGGCATGGCCGGGACGTGTCCGGTTGCCCCGAACTTTCTCATGCGTGACTTTCTCCACTCGGAAACCTCGCAGTTCTACTCCATCCCACCATACCGGATGACCCGACTTCGCCACTGCCGCCGGCACGAGGCTCTGCGAGGGAGGGCTGGAGCGCTGATGGCGCGCTTCGGGCGGCTGTCGATTCGCTCCGCTTACCGCCCGGCGGGGGTGAACGATTGCGGCAACAGGAACAGGCTCAACTGCGGACGCAACCATCGTCCACGCGCTGATAGATCCAGCACCGGCGCATCGTGTCGTGGATACCCCCACGGCGTGAAGAAAGGCATAGCCGACTTCTCCGGCTCGCACGAACAGAGTATTCCGAGTGGGTTGCGTCGCTGTCGAGTTGACACATTCGGGGGCTGCTACTAGCACCGCCCATATATTCGGGAGGAGAAGATGCGGCACACCTGGCGCTGGTTTGGTCCAAAGGATCTGGCCAAGATCGACGACATCGTTCAGGCGGGCGCCGAGGGCGTCGTCAGTGCGCTGCACCACGTGCCCAATGGGGTCGTGTGGTCGGACGAGGAGATCGCCAAGCGGCAGGCGGAGATTCGCGTGCGCTCGGACGGCGCCGCCTCGGGCATCGAGTGGGAGGTGATCGAAAGCTTGCCGGTGTCCGAGGACATCAAGAAGCAGAAAGGCGACTGGCGCCAGCATATCGAGAACTACAAGCAGAGCCTGCGCAATGTCGCCAGGGCCGGGCTCGAGGTGGTGTGCTACAACTTCATGCCGGTGCTCGACTGGACGCGCACTGACCTGCGCTACAGGGTGAGCCATGGGGGCACCTGCATGCGCTTCGACATCAACGACTTCGCCGCCTTTGACATCCACATCCTCAAGCGCAACGCGGCAATCCACGACTATTCGGCCGAGGTGGTCGACGAGGCTGAGCGCCGCTTCGCGCGCATGAGCGAGGCGACGCAGAAGCAGCTGGCGCGCAACGTCACCATGGGCCTGCCCGGATCGACCGAGAGCATGACGCTTGAGGACGTGCGGGCGCATCTGGCCGAATACGGGCACATCTCGCCCGACCAGCTGCGCCAGCACTTCATCGATTTCCTGTCGGAAATCATTCCGGTGGCGGAAGAGGTGGGGGTACGGATGTGCTGCCACCCGGACGATCCGCCATTTGCGCTGCTCGGCCTGCCCCGCATCATGTCGACAGCAGCCGACTACCGGAAGATTCTGGGCGCGGTGGACAGCCCCGCCAACGGCATGACGCTCTGCTCGGGCTCGCTCGGTGCCCGGCCCGACAACGAACTTCCCGCCATTATGAGCGAGTTCGGCGCCAAGGTGCACTTCCTGCACCTGCGCAATGTGAAGCGTGATGGCAAGGAGATCGCCGGCTCGTTCTACGAGGCCGAGCATCTCGGCGGCGACACCGATATGGTCGCGCTGATCGCTGCCGTCCTCACCGAAGAATCGCGGCGCAAGCAGCAGGGCCGCAAGGATCACCAGATCCCCATGCGCCCCGACCACGGGCAGGACATCCTCGACGACCTGCAGCGTCGCGCCCAGCCGGGCTATCCCACCATCGGCCGCCTCAAGGGGCTCGCCGAACTTCGCGGCATCGAACGGGCGCTGAGCCACAGCCAGTTTGGCATCGTGTAGGCGCTCTAACGCTTTGCAGCCATCGCGACTGGGCGGCAACTGCAAAGGGTGGCCGCCCGCTTCTTCTCGTTGTCGCTCTTCTGTCGAAACCGGAACGTGCCGCGCGACATCGCATCAGAACAGCGGAATGGTTTGACTTTCATATCTGTCCGGCTATGAATAATTCATAGCCAACGGGATATGAGATATGGAGCCAGACGCCGACGCGCTGTTCAGATCGCTGGCCGACCCGACGCGTCGCGGGCTGTTCGAACGCCTGTGCCGCGAGGGCGAACTGACGGTCGCGGCGCTGACGGCAAAGGCCGGCGTTTCGCAGCCGGTGGTTTCCAAGCACCTGGGCGTCTTGAAGGAGGCTGGGCTGGTGATGGGACGGCAAGCCGGCCGCGAGACGCGGTATACGGCCCGTCTCGAAGCACTGCGGCCACTGGTCGACTGGACCAAGCAAATGACCGGCTTCTGGGAGAGCCGGTTCGACGACCTCGAAGACCTGCTGAGGAGGATGGATCAATGAGCAAGTGGATCAGGCAGTTTCACCGCTGGACGTCGGCGGTGTTTGTTCTGACGATCATCGTCACCACGATCGCGTTGGTGCAGCCCACCCCGATCGTCTGGGTGTCGTATGTGCCTCTCGTCCCGCTGTTCGCGCTTCTGGCATCGGGCCTCTATTTGTTCGTGCTGCCCTATGTGCAGCGCCGACGGGCGCGGGGGTAGGGCGATGGCGAAGAAGGCCGCAGGCAGGCCCGGGATCGACACGCCCTGGGTAGCACCAAAAGAGATCGTGCGGCTTTCAGGCGGGAACCCGCAGGTACCGCTCGGCTATGGAGAGGAACCGGTGCGCTGGTTCATCGCCGCGATGCCGGGCTGGCAGAGCGCGGTCGGCCAGCGGCTCGATGCGCTCATAACCGAAGCGGTGCCGGAGGTCATGAAGGCGGTCAAATGGAACTCGCCCATGTATGGCATGGAACTCGACCACTACTTTCTCGGCTTTCACTGTTTCGACCGCTACATCAAGGTGAGCTTCAACACAGGGGCGAAGCTCGAGCCGAAGCCGCCGGGGCCGTCGAAGCAGGCCGATGTGCGCTATCTCGATATCCGCGAAGACGACGAACTCGACGAGGCACAGTTCAAGGACTGGGTGCGGCAGGCGAGCCGGATTCCAGGCATCAAGATGTGAGGAGCGACGGCCATGAGCAACGCGGAACGCGAGATCGACAACCGGATCGGCCAGCTCGGCGGCTGGCGCGGAGAGAGGTTGGCGCAGGTCCGTGCGCTGATGAAGGAGGCGCTGCCCGACGTGGTCGAAGAATGGAAGTGGGACAACCCGGTGTGGAACAAGGATGGCATCATCTGCACCGGCGAAGCCTACAAGGCTGCGATCAAGCTGACTTTCCCGAAAGGGGCGTCACTGAAGGACCCGAAACGGCTGTTCAACTCGAGCCTAGAAGGCGCCACGCGACGGGCGCTCGATATCCGGGAGGGGGACGAGATTGACGAGGCGGGGTTGAAAGAGCTTTTCGTTGCGGCCGCCGAACTCAACACCGCGACACTGAAGGCGAAGAAGAAGTGAGGGCTCCCGCCGACGCGCCGGAAATCCGCACGGTGGTGGTGGAGCGGGAGATGCCGTTCCCGGCGAGCCGCATCTGGCGGGCACTGACCCAGCCGGAGCTGATCGCCGAGTGGCTCCTGAAGTCGGATTTCGCCCCCGAGGTTGGACGCGCGTTCCGCTTCGTTCAGGACTGGGGCGAGATCGAGTGCCGGGTGATCGAGGTCGAGCCGGAGACGTCGCTGGCCTATACGTGGGCGGCCTTCGGGCTCGAAAGCACCGTCACCTGGACGCTGATCCCGACCGGGCAGGGCACCCGCCTGCGGATGGAGCAGACGGGCTTTCGGCGCGATCAGGAAGAGGCCTATCGCGGCGCGCGCGCGGCCTGGACCGGCTATCTCAGGCGGCTCGAGGCCATGTTGGCCGACGCCCCATAGGGCGCGGCCGTCAGGCCCCGCTAGTCTTCGAGTAGGTATGCGCCCTTGCGGCTGGGCAGGATCTCCGTGCCCACGATCTTCATGATGTTGGTGCCGCGCGGAACGTATTTGTGGCGGCGGCGGCTGAGAACGAAGCCGTCCGTGCCGGCCAGGATGGGCGTGCGGGACATGAAGGCTTCCGGCCCTTCCATCGCGATGAGGTCGGCGACCGGCTGCCCCTTGGTCACGCGCTCGCCAAGCTCGACGCGGTAGGCAAGGAGCCCGGGACGGTCGACGCGGACGACTTCGGTGGCTTCCAGCGGAGTGGCTTCCGGCATGCGCGCGGGCGGGCTGCCTGCGTCACCGTCGATGAGGTTGCGGCCGCAGAGGAAGCCCCACAGGCGTCGAGCGTCGTCGGCGCCGAGCGTGTCGAATACGTCGGCCTGGCCGCGATACTCGAGCGTGGCGGTGGCGCTCGCCATGGGCACGGGCTTGCCGGGGCTGGCCTGCGCGACCTTGCGATAGAGCTGGGGCATCACCTCGTCGAAGGAGCCGCCGCCGGAATCGGCCGCCGTGAGGGTGGCGGCGGCACCCATCCAGTCGGCGAGATCCTGCAGTTCCGGCATCAGCTCGGGCGAGGTGAAAATGTGGATCAGCGAGTCGTCGTCGCAGTGAAGGTCGAAGATGAACGTCGCGTCGTGGGCCTCGCGCAGGATCAGCAGGCGGAGCTGTTCGGCGGCCGTGCGCGGCTGCTGCGCGTCGATCCAGCGGGCCACGGTGGAACGGATGAGGTTGACGTTGGCAACCTCGTCGTCCCCGATGCGGCCCGAGAGTTGCGAGCGGATGGCCGCAAAGAGATCAGGCCAGCGGCGGTTGAAGTTGACGCCGGTATTGGTGTCGTAGCGGCCGATATGGTGGCGCAGCGAATGCTGGGCGAGGCCGAACGGATTGACGGCCGGCATCACCGTGAAGCGGGCGCGGAGCCGGCCCTGGTCGTCGGCCTGGCGCAGCATGGGCAGCAGATGATGCAGCAGCATCGTGCCCGGATGCTCATCGGCGTGGAGTGCCGCCTGCAGATGCACCTTCTCGGGCGCATTCTCGGGACCGATGACATAATAGGTGAACTCGGTGACGGTGCCGGGGGCATCGCCCCTCAGCATGACGGTCTTGCGTTCGAAACTCACGGATACCTCGGGTCAGGCGCGGGAGAGGCCAAACTTCAGCGGCTTGGCGCCCGGCATGTGTCGCATCAGATGGCGGTACACCAGTCCGAAGACGAAGAAAACGGCCAGCGACACGGCGAGAAAATACGCCGCAGCCACGCTGAAATGCAGCACCGAGTTGTAGTCGCGCTGGAACAGGTCGTTGGCTTGGCTCATCAGGTCCCGCTGGCCGTCGATGACGGGGAGCGTGAAGTAGACCAGAGCCGTGGCGTGGAAAAGGAACACGACCTCGTTGGTGTAGGCGGGCCAGGCGAGACGGATCACATGGGGCCAGATGATGCGCCGGAACCGCTCCGCACGCCCCATGCCGAAGGCCCGCGCCGCCTCGATCTCGCCGCGCGGCACGGCGCGCAGCGCGCCATAGAGGATCTCAGCCGTATAGGCAGTGGTGTTGAGGGCGAGGATCAGCGGGCCGAGAAACAGTGGGTTCAGCACGAACCAGTCGATGCCCATCGGCTTCCAGACGCTGATGTTCAGCGCCAGGGCAGCCGAGTAGATCATGAACAGCTGGATGAAGAAGGGCGAGCCGCGGAAGGCGTAGATGTATCCGCCGCACAGCCTCGACAGCAGCGGGTTGCGGGAGTCGCGACCCAGCATCAGCAGGACCGCGAGGCCGAAGCCGACAGGGATGGAGGCGAAGGCGAAGTAGAGGTTGAACAGCGTGGCGCGGCCGAGGATCGCGACGTCGTTCAGGATGGCGTCGAGCAAACCGGTCATGTCCGCTCCGCCATTGGCATGCCGCGCGAGGCCCAGCGGGTGATTGCCGCAAACGCCTTCTCGGAGAGGTAGGTCACGAGGATGTAGAACACCACCAGAACCAGGTAGTAGCCCCAGCGCCAGTCGCCGTGGATGACGCCAGCGGTGCGGCTGAAATTGGGAGCGCCAAGGAGGTTAGCGCCGCGCACGATATCGGTGATCTGCAGCAGCGAGAGCAGCGAGGTCGCCTTGATGAGTAGCAGCCAGCAATTGGAGAGTCCGGGCAGGGCGTAGACCCACATCTGGCGGATATGGACGCGGCTCAGCACTTGCCAGCGCGTCATGCCGAAGGCTCGTGCCGCTTCGAGCTGACCGCGCGGCACGCTGTTCAGCGCGCCGGAGATGACGTTGGCGGTGAAGGCGCCATAGACGATGCCGAGCGACACCGAGGCCAGCATGAGGTACTCGCCGGTGCCGAGGAACCAGTTGGCCTCGGGGCAGGGTGGCCACATGCCGGTGCCGCTACCCGGGGGGCAGACGCTCTGGGCGATGATCAGTTCGACCAGTTGCTCGAAGGCGAGCGGAAAGAAGATGAAGAACAGCACGTCGGGGACGCCGCGCACCATGTTGATGTAGATGGTGCCCGCCAGCCGCAGCGGCGGAATGCTGGAATTGCGCATGGCCGCGCCGGCGATGCCGAACAGCAATGCAAACGCGCCGCCCAGAAGGGCGGCAATCACCGTGTACTGAAAACTGGCGTACCAGATCAGGTGGCGGCCATTCGTCAGGTACGAGGCCCAGAACTCGAATGTCTCGGTCATTGCGCTCCCGCGCAGCATTGGCGGCGGGGCGAGCCAGGCCTGCCCCGCCGTCCGGGATCAGATCACTTCAGGTAGAACGGGCCCTTGCGGGTCGGAAAGTGCTTGGTGATCAGCGCGTCGATGGTGCCGTCGGCCTTGGCGGCCGCGAGGGCTTCGTCGAGCTTGGCAAGCAGTTCGGTGTCGGCCTTGCGGAGGCCGGCGCCGACGCCGCCACCGATGGCGACGGTGACGTCGCTGGTCTTGAGCGCGCCGCCCGAGTTGGCGACCGCCTCGTCAACATACGAGCTGTCGGCGAGGATCACGTCGATATTGCCGGCCATCAGGTCGGCGAGGGCGTTCGACGCGGTATCGAAGGTGAGGAGGGTGTTGCCTTCGGCGAGGTTCTCGTTGGCATAGCCGTCCTGGATGGTGCCGGTCTGGGTGCCAATCTTGACGCCCTTGAGGTTGCTCGGGTCGACGTTGCTGGACGCCAGCATCATGTAGGCGGACTCATCCGGCGGGGAGTAGTCGGCGGTGAAGTTGATTGACTGCTGGCGCTCTTCGGTGATCGACATGCCGGCAGCGATCACGTCGTAGTTGCCGGCGTTGAGGTTCGGGATGATGGTGTCCCACGCGGTCTGGACGAAGGTGCACTCGAGCCCGGCGCGCTTGCACAGCTCGTTCATGACGTCGATGTCGAGACCGGCGAGGTTGCCGTTCTCGTCGACATAGTTCCAGGGCTCGTACGCACCCTCGGTGCCAATGCGGATGGACTGGGCATTGGCGCCGGTGGCGATCAGCGCAAGTGCGGCGACGGCCGCGATTGCGAGCTTCTTCATATGTTTCTCCTATGGCCGGACCCTTCCGGCTCTTCCGTCCGACTATGCTGCGGACGTTCAAGCAACGCTATTCATTCTTTGACCGGATGGTCAACGTTATCAGGCGAAGTCCCCCCGGCTCAGCCAGAAGACCTCGCCTTCCGATTGCTCGGTATCGAGCCAGGTGAAGGGGAGGTCGGGGTACTCTTCCTCGAGGATGTGGCGGCCAGTGCCGATCTCGCAAATGAGGCCGCCATCGGCGGTGAGGTGGGCGGGGGCTTCGGAGAGAATGCGCCGGACCAGGTCGAGCCCATCGTCGCCACCGAGGTGAGCCATCTGTGGCTCACTCGCATACTCTGGCGGGAAGGCCGCTACCTCCGGCGCAGCCACATAGGGCGGATTGGTGATGATGAGGTCGTAGCGCTGCGATTTCAGCGGCTGGAACAGGTCGCCCTGCACGAGGCGGATGCGGTCCTCGAGGTCGTGTTCGGCGAGGTTGAGCTTTGCCACCTCAAGCGCATCCGCGGAGAGATCAACCGCATCGACTCCGGCATTGGGCAGACACATGGCGGCGATGATGGCAAGGCAGCCCGAGCCGGTGCAGAGGTCGAGCACTGAGCCAATCGCCTCAGGATCGGAAATACGGCCGAGCTGGTCGGGGCCGAGCGTATCGTTGAGCAGCAACTCGGCGATGAACGACCGCGGCACAATGACACGCTCGTCTACATGGAAGGGAATGCCCTGGATATAGGCCTTGCCCACAAGGTAGGGCGCGGGCTTTCGCGTGGTTACGCGGGCATCGAGAATGCTTGCCACATGTCGGCGCTCGTCTGGCAGGAGGCGGGCGTCGAGCCAGGGATTGATATCGTCAACCGGCAGGTGCAGCGCCTCAAGGATGAGGAAGGCCGCCTCGTCGAGCGCATTGGCGGTGCCGTGGCCATAGGTGAGGCGGGCGGCGGTGAAGCGCGAGACCGCAAAGCGCAGAAAGTCCCTCACGGTGAGGAGGTCGTCGGCAGCACTCATCGTGTTAACCCGTCAGACGTGGTCGGCAGCGCGCAGGAACTGCTGCAGGCGCGTGGATTTGGGAGCACCGAAGACCTCGGCCGGGGTGCCTTCTTCCTCGATGCGCCCCAGGTGCAGGAACACCACCTTGTGGGCAATGGCACGCGCCAGGTCCATGTCATGGGTGACGAGGATCATGGTGCGGCCCTCTTCGGCGAGAAGGCGGATGACGCGGACGACTTCGACCTGGAGTTCGGGATCGAGGGCGGAGGTCGGCTCGTCGAAGAGCATGACCTTGGGATTGATGCACAGGGCGCGGGCGATGGCGGCGCGCTGCTGCTGGCCGCCCGAAAGCATGCTCGGATAGGCGTTGGCCTTGTCGCGAATGCCGACCTTGGCCAGCATCTCGAGCGCTTCGGTCTCGACTTCGGCCTGGTTGCGCTTCTGCACGCGCAGCGGCGCTTCCATGACGTTGCCGAGGACCGTCATGTGGCTCCACAGGTTGAACTGCTGGAACACCATGCCCAGCTCGGAGCGGATACGGCGGATCTGCGCTTCGTCTGCTGGATGGCGGTGCGGCGGCTTGCCGGCGAGGCGGATTTCTTCGCCTGCGATCCGAACGGTGCCCTGCTCGGGCACTTCGAGCATGTTGATGCAGCGCAGCAGGGTGGACTTGCCGGAGCCCGAGGAACCGATCAGCGCCACGACCTCGCCCTCGCGGGCGCTAAGCGAGACGCCCTTCAGGACCTCCAGGGGGCCGTAGGACTTGTGGAGGTTCTGGATGTCGACGAGAGGCACGGTGTTCTGCATGTCGCAGAGCAATGCCGATGAGCGGTCGGCAAGGCAAGCAAATTGAGGAACCCGGGGCGCTTCGTGCCCGTTTATCCGCCACAAGCCCGGCAACGGGCACGTCCAAGAAAGAGGAGAAATCCGATGAACTGGAACGAGATGGAAGGCAACTGGGAGCAGCTCAAGGGCAAGGTGCAGGCCCAGTGGGGCAAGCTCACCAATGACGACCTGACCGTGATCAAGGGCCGCCGCAAGGAGCTCGCCGGCAAAATCCAGGAGCGCTACGGCAAACTCCAGGAAGAGGCCGAGCGGGAAGTGGACGACTGGTATCGCACCCTGAACTGATCACGCGCACTACAGCTTCTGAAGGCGCTCCGCGAAAACGGGGCGCCTTTCCTTTTCCTGCTACCCGAAAGCAAGCGGCCCCGGTCACAAGGACCGGAGCCGCCGCCACCTCGAACCGCGGACCCGGCAGGGACGGCTCGAGTTCTTGTGCTGTCGTCAGGCTTTGCGCCGGAACAGGCCGACGAGCAGTGAAATCACCAAGAAGGCGAGGAAGAGGAAGAAGAGGATTTGCGCGATGCCCGAGGCTGCGCCGGCAAGGCCGCCGAAACCGAGGACGCCGGCAACCAGCGCGATGACGAGGAAGAGAAGGGCGTATTGAAGCATTCCAGCCTCCGATTGATCGGTTGAGAGGCTAACGGAAGCTTGCCGATGTGGTTCCCCCGGTCGCCCGGCGTGCGCAAGGGCGCGGCGCAAAAAGAAAGGCCGGGCAGGGCCCGGCCGAGGATGCATGGGAGTCTTTTTGGGGTCAGGCGGCGGCCCGCGAGCCTTCGTCGAAGAACAGGGCCTGGCTGATCAGGGCTTTCACCATGTCGGGGTTGAAGGGCTTGGTCACCAGGAAAGTGGGTTCGGGACGCTCGCCGGTAAGCAAGCGCTCCGGGAACGCGGTAATGAAGATCACCGGGATCGGGTGGGTGTGAAGAATGTCGTTGACCGCATCTATGCCCGATGAGCCGTCGGCGAGCTGGATGTCGGCGAGGATCATGCGCGGCTGGGTCTTGTGGTAGAGAGCCACCGCCTCCTTGTGCGTGCGGGCGATGCCAACCACGTTGTGGCCCAGGCCCTCGACCATCTGCTCGATGTCCATGGCGATGAGGGGCTCATCCTCGATGATGAGGATGTCGGTTGCCACCTGGCGGGAGATTTCCTGGCTGGCTTCATCGAGCAGCGCGGCGAAATCGGCGGGAGTGACGTCTAGAATCTCGGCGGCGTCCTCATGGGTGAACCCCTCCACCGAGACGAGCAGGAAAGCCTGACGCGCACGGGGCGTGAGGTTCGCCAGGTTGGCCGCAGCGCGGCTCTCCCATGGGAAGCTCGACACGGGATCCGGCACCTTGACAGCTGAACTCGAGAACATGGTCGAGAACAGTTTGTAGAGCGCGATGCGATCGCTGCTCGCTTCGGGGAAAATGGACAGGTCGGCAATCAGCGCCTCGAGCGCTGCTGCCACATATGCGTCGCCCGAGGTCTGCGATCCCGTCACTGCACGTGCAAAACGGCGCAGATAGGGGAGATGCGGGGCGATCCGCGTGGACAAAGACATCTATAGACTACTCCCTTGACGCTTCGGCAGCTTACCACGGGCTAAAACGGGAGCATCAAAATAAGGTTCCAGCCGTGCCGGAACTTTTTTCTTCAGCCCGCATTATCTGGGGCGCGGCGGAATGGGGCGACGATTTTCGCTGTGGGGCAAGGGTATATGAAAGACAAGAAGGCAATGAACGATTTGAGCACCATCCGGCGGCGGCAAGACGATGGGCTGGGTCCGAACTCGGACATCGGCAACAAGTTGCGCGCGCTCTACAGCGCCGTGCAGGAAGAAGGTATCCCCGACAAGCTGCTGGAACTGCTCGACCGCCTCGACGAAGTCGAGCGGAAGAGCAAAGCCGGCAAGAGCGAGTGAGGCCATGGCAAATACCACGACCGACACCTCCGCCCCGGCCAAGGCGGAGACCCCCAGCTTCAAGCGCGAACTGCTTGCGACGCTGCCCAGCCTGCGCGCGTTCGCCGTGTCGCTGTCGGGCCGCCACGACAAGGCCGACGACCTGGTTCAGGACACGGTGATGAAGGCGTGGGCCAAGCAGGACAGTTTCGAGCTGGGTACCAACATCAAGGCCTGGCTGTTCACCATCCTGCGCAACGAATTCTACAGCCAGATGCGCAAGCGCGGCCGCGAGGTGCAGGATACCGATGGCGCGTTCACCGAGCGCATGGCCGTGCACCCGAGCCAGTATGGCATCGTCGACCTCAACGATTTCCGCAAGGCGCTGGATCGGCTTCCCGATGACCAGCGTGAAGCGGTGATCCTCATCGGCGCCTCGGGTTTCTCCTACGAAGAGGCCGCCGAAATCTGCCATTGCGCCGTCGGGACCATGAAGAGCCGCGTCAGCCGCGCCCGCACCAAGCTGCAGGAACTGCTGCAGGTGGCCGGAGAGTCCGACTACGGCCCGGACGCCGTTTCAGCGCAGGTGACGTCCATCCCGCATCTCAGCTAGCCGATCCGTGGCGAGACCGCATGCGGCGAGCAGGCCGGCGGAGTCGAAGGGCTTTTCGAGCCCTGCCGCATGGGGAAACAGGACAAGCGAGCGGCGGTCAGCCGACATAACCACTGTGGGGATGCCGGCCGCCACCAGTCCTTCGGTGTACGCGACGACCTCGCTGGCCCCGAGCCGGGCCTCGACTATGGCCAGGTCGAAAGCAGGCAGGTTGGCGAGGTTCGGCGCATCGGCCAGCCTGCGGAAGTGGGTGACTTCAACGGGGCTGCGTTCGGCCAGCACGGATTCAATGTCGAGGGCGAGCAGCGTCTGCTCCTCGATGATGAGGACGCGATAGTGGGTGCGCATGAAGGGTCCTGACGCTCGGATGGACCTTGAATACTTAACCGCTGCGCTGCCGCGGTCATTAAAGAATGACAACTGCAGGGCGCAAGCAACCGGTCGAGGGACGCTGGCGTTACCTGCGGAAATCGGACAAGGATTTGCGGAACCAACCGTGAGCGATGCCCTGCCGCCCGCCATTGCCCGACGCGTGCCCTGCGAAACGTGCTTGCTGCGGGGCAATCCGACCTTCAGGCCGTTCGCGCCTGAAGAGCTGAAGTTCGTCTCGGCCTTCAAGCGCGGTGAACTGGTGGCCGATGCGGGCTCGATGATCCTGTCCGAAGGGGCGCGCAGCGCGCAGCTCTTCACGCTGCTCTCGGGCTGGGCTTTTCGTTACAAGACGCTCGAGGACGGGCGGCGGCAAATCCTCAACTACCTGCTGCCGGGCGACCTGGTGGGGCTGCAGGGCTCGGTCATCGGCGAGATGCAGCACTCGGTGGAGTCTCTCTCGCCGGTGGTGCTGTGCGTGTTCCAGCGCGATGCGCTGGCCACGCTGTTCAAGCACCATCCGGGCCTTGCCTTCGACATCACCTGGCTCGCCTCGCGTGAGGAGCGGATGCTCGACGAGAACCTGCTCAGCGTCGGGCGGCGCTCGGCGGTGGAGCGTGCCGCCTATCTCATCGCCTTCATCTACCAGCGCGCGGTACGCGTCGGGCTCGCTGAGGGCAGGCGACTGCTGATCCCCATTTCGCAGCAGCATGTCGCCGATACGCTGGGGCTTTCCATCGTCCACACCAACAAAACGCTGAGAAAACTCTCCGACCGTAAGCTGATCCGATGGCACGGACGGGCCTGCGAGGTGCTCGACGAGCCGGGCTTGCGCGACGTGGCCGGATGGGCCGGGCTGGGCGAGCAGAAGAGGCCGCTGATTTGACGGGAGCCGCATTGTCGCCACTGCAGCTGACTAGGGACAGGGTATTGCAGGCGGCGATCCGCGGGAGGCGGTGCGCGCAGCGTACTCTTGAGATTCGAAAGTCCGCGTGCCGATGACAGATGTCACCCATGCCAGCACCGTTGCCGCCGTTCGCTTCGGGCCCATCCGTCGGCTGGCGATCGTGGCATCGATGCTGCTGGTGCTGGCGGCCGCTGCGGCGTCGCTGTTCCTCGTGCGCACGGTCGACAACCAGCTCAGCGATATCGGCAATACTTACGAGGTGCGGCGCGAGGCCCGTGAGCTGACGATGGCGCTGGTCGAGGCAGAGACGGGGCAGCGCGGCTACCTGCTGACGCAGGACCCGTCCTATCTCGACCCCTATGACCGGGCGGTGGCAACCATCGACACCGCGTATGCGGCGCTGTTGCGACTGGTGGAAGGCAGCGAGGCCCAGAAGCTGCGGCTCGAAGCGTTGCGGCCGAGCCTCGATGCCAAGCGGGCGGAAATGGGCCGGACCATCGAGATGATGTCGGCCGGCGATGTCGGCGGTGCCATGGCGCTGCTCCGCTCGGACGAAGGCAAGGAGCAGATGGACACCATCCGCTCGGCGCTCAGAACCTTCATCGCCGAGGAGGATGCCAAGCTGATCGAGCGCAATGCGCAGATGGAGAGCTACCGGCAGATGCTGGTGATCGCCATTCTCGCGGCGCTCGGTGCAGCGGCGACGCTTGCGTATGCGCTGTTCACGCGGGCGCAGCAGCAGGTGGCGCAATTGGCCCAGCGGGAGAACCAGCTGCTGCTGCAGAACGAGGAACTCGAGGCGCACGTTCGTGCCCGAACGGCGGAAGTCGAGGAGGCGCGCGGACGGGCCGAGCGCGAGCGGGCCCGGCTCGAGACGCTGCTGCAGGATACCAATCATCGCATCGGCAACTCCCTGGCGACGGTATCGTCGCTGCTCGGGCTGCAGTTGGCGCGGTCGCGTTCTGACGAGGTGCGCTCGGCGCTCGAAGCAGCGCAGGGGCGCGTACACGCCATCGCCTCGTCGCATCGGCGGCTGCGGCTCGGTGCCGACCTCGAAACGACGGACGCGGCGGATTTCCTCGCGGCGGTGGTCGACGATCTGACCACCACCGTGCCGGCCGACAAGCCGATCAAGTTCCACCAGGATTTCAGCACCATGGTGATACCGGCCCGCGATGCGACGACGCTGGGCATCGTGGTGAGCGAACTCGTGACCAATGCAGTCAAGCACGCTTTCGAGCCCGGCCGCCCCGGAAATGTCTGGATCCGCTTCGTGAAGTCGGAAGAGGGTGCGCCGGAACTGCGGGTGGAGGATGACGGGCAGGGGCTTTCCGAGGCCGGTCCGGCGGGCACCGGACTTGGGGCGGTGATCATAAAGCAGCTCGCCCGGCAGTTCGGCGGCGTGCCTGAATACGGGCCGCGCGATGGTGGCGGGACGCTGGTGCGCGTGTCACTGCCCAATCTAGGGGCCGGCGTCGGCTGAGGCGGAACTGCGACACCCCGCAGGCCGTTCCCTTGGGCATGTGATGTGCCATCGGAGGGCAGGGTGCACTTCATCGGGGTGTTCAACAGGGATGGCGGGACGTTTCGGACGGTCGATATGGCCGCCTTCGCGGCCGACGCCACCCGAAGCTTCGAAGAGGCCGGGCATACAATCGAATGCCGCGTGGTGCAGGGGCGCGACCTCATCCGGGAGCTAGAGCGCACGGCGCGCGACCCGGCCGCCGGTGCTCTTCTGGCGGGAGGCGGGGACGGGACGATATCGGCCGCTGCGGCCGCCTGCTTCCGCCACGGCAAGCCGCTGGCCGTGCTGCCGGCGGGGACGATGAACCTATTCGCCCATTCGCTGAAGGTGCCGCTCAACCTCGACCAGGCGCTCAGGGTCGTGGCCGAGGGGGAGGTGGCGCGCGTCGATATCGCCACCGCCAACGGTCGACCCTTCGTGCACCAGTACGCGGTGGGGATGCACTCGCGGCTGGTGCGTATCCGCAATGGGCTCACCTATCACAGCCGGCTGGGCAAGATTGCCGCGAGCGTGCGGGCCGCGGCAGCGACCTTTTCGCGGCCCTTGGTGTTCGATGCCGACATACGCACGCCGAACGGCATCGAGCACAGGCGCGCGACGGCAGTTGCGATCAGCAACAATCTGCTGGGCGAGGGACATGTGCCCTATGCCGAGGTCGTCGATCAGGGGGTGCTCGGGGTCTATGTGGTAAGGCCGATGCCGCCCGGCGAACTCGTCAGGCTCGCCCTGTCGCTTCTGGTGGGCACGTGGAAGCACCATCCGCTCGTGTCGGAGCGGCAGGTGGAGCAGGTGACGCTCAGCTTTCCGCGCCGCAAGGCCTCGGCCAAGGCGGTGATCGATGGCGAACTCGTCGATCTCGAGCAGCGGGTGGAACTCAGGGTTCATCCCGGTGCGCTGCAGGTGATCGTACCCAAGGTCGAAGCCCCGGCAGCCGACACGGTCGCTGAGCCGGCCTAGCCGAGCGCGGCCGCCGCGGTTAGGGTCGGAGCCCAACTCGCAGGATTTTCGACATGGCCGATACCGTGCTTGACCGCTTTCTCCGCTACGTGGTGATCGACACCCAGTCCGACGGGGACTCGCCGAGCCAGCCTTCGACCGAAAAGCAGAAGGATCTCGGGCGCGTGCTGGTTCAGGACCTGCTCGCCATCGGGCTCAGCGACGCGCATCTCGACGAGCATGGCTATGTCTATGCCACGGTGCCGGCGAACACGGACAAGGACGTGCCAGTGATCTGCTGGTGCTCGCACATGGACACGGCGCCCGACTTCACCGGCACCAACGTAAAGCCACAGATCGTGCGCAACTACCAGGGCGGCGACATCCAACTCCCGGGCGACCCGAGCCGGGTGATCCGGGTGGCCGACCATCCCGAGTTGGCCAACCAGATCGGCAACGACATCATCACCACCGACGGTACCACGCTGCTCGGGGCCGACGACAAGGCGGGGCTGTCCGAGATCGTCACCGCTGCAGACATCCTGATGCACGATCCCTCGATCAAGCACGGGACGATCAAGCTCCTGCTCACCCCCGACGAGGAGATCGGACGCGGCGTCGACAAGGCCGATCTTGCCAAGCTCGGGGCTCGGTTCGGTTACACGATCGACGGCGAGACGGCCGGCGATCTCGAGGACGAGACATTCTCGGCCGACGCGGTGGAGATCGTCATTTCGGGCGTCGCCATCCATCCGGGCTTTGCCAAGGGGCGGATGGAGAACGCCATCAAGATCGCCAGTGGCATCGTCGCGCGGCTGCCCAGGGACATTGCGCCCGAGACGACCAAGGGCCGGGAGGGTTTCCTTCATCCCATCGAGATGAGCGGGTCGATGGCCGAGGCGCGGCTGAGGTTCATCATTCGCGATTTCGAGACGGCAGGCCTGCACGCCAAGGAGGCGCTGCTCGAAGCGCTCGTGAAGGACGTGATCGCCGACTATCCGGGCTCAAGCTACACCTTCAAGGTGATCGAGCAGTACCGCAACATGAAGGAGGTGCTGGACCGCAATCCGGAGATCGTCGCCAATGCCGAGGAGGCGATCCGGCGGGCGGGGATGACGCCACGGCGCGGCTCTATTCGCGGCGGGACGGATGGTTCACGCCTGTCGTTTATGGGACTGCCGTGCCCGAACCTGTTCGCGGGCGGGCACGCGTTTCACTCGCCGCTCGAATGGATCAGCCGGCAGGACATGGAGAAGGCGGTGGCGACGCTGGTCGAGCTGGCGAAGGTCTGGGAGGAACGGGCCTGAGACGCAATGATCCCGCCCGGCTTGCGCCGGCCGGGACCGAAAACTCTCAGCGATGTGGCCGTCGGTCAGAGGCTGGCGGCGCCGCCTTCGATGGGCTGCTGGCCGAGGCGGCGCAGCGCGTTTTCGATTGTCTTGAGGTCTTCGCCGTCATCGCCGTCGACGGGCGTCATGCCCTCCGTCGCGCTGCGTTCCTTGGAGAGCGAATCCGCTTCCAGCTGGCGAAGGATGATGACCTTCTCATCGTCCGGAAGGTGGTCGTCCCTGAGGATCGTCACGATTTTCCGCTTGATATGGGTCATTTGCCTAACTCCTGGAAATCCTTGGTTTCCGTGGGGTCGTCGCACCCGCCCTGTGGCAGCGGGTGAATAGGGTAACGGCCGGGAGCGGCGGTTGGTTGCCAGATGTGATCGGGATCATTCCTCGTCCGCCGGGTGATGGCCGGTGGACTTGCTGAGGAGGAAGGCGGCGGCGAGCGCGCTACCGACCGGGATGCCGACCTTACGCATGAGCGGTGACTGCAGCACCATGGGCAGGGCGGTGAGCGCGGCGGTGGTGACGAGCGCGGTCTTTTCCTGAGCGTGACGCTTTTCCAGCGCCTTGCGCCGGGCAATGCTCTCGACAACGGACATCGTGATCCAGATGCCGAGCGCGATGACGATGGCCACGACAGCCACCACCAGCGGCCCGATGATCGGACCCCAGGCAAGGCTTGCCGCATTGGCGATGGCGACCAGGATGAAGCTCAGGCCGATCAGTCCGAAGAGCGCCACGGCCGCCCAGGCAATGGCGTTCTTCCTGAACCGATCAACCAGCTCATCGACCTCGAGTCCGAGGATCGAAGCCAGGGGCAGCAGGAACTGCATGGTCAGCGGCTGACCACCGCGAGGATGTAGCCGAGCGCGATGGCGCCGGCGACGGCGGTCAGCGGCTTCTCGCGGATGGTGTCCTTGATCTGCCGTTCGAGCTGGCCGAACTCGTCCTGCACGTCCTCGACCACGTTCTGGCCGGCGCGGACGGCGTTCTTCGCCTCACGTTTGGCGACGGACTGTGCTTCGTCGACCTTGTCCCCGGCGAGGCCGGCGAGCGTCTGGGCGATCGCCTTCATGTCAGCCTGGAGCTGCGAGATCTGTTCGCCGAGCTCGTCTTCGCGCGAGAGCGAAGCCGCCGCGGCGGCGCGGCGCGAGCCGTTCGCGGGGCTACGGCGTGGCGTGGTCGCGGTGCGGTTGGGGGCCATGTCGGTGGTGACTGCCATTTGGACGCTCCTCTTTAAGCTCGAGAGCTAAACGTATTGAGGGCTGATCAGTTCCAGTTCCGCTGTATGCCCGAGTTGACGTGAAGTTGTTTCGCCGCAGCCAATAAAGAGGCCCCTGGTTCGGGCGCGAACCAGGGGCCGGGGGGCGAGCCGAAGGGGGGCGACCTGGGCTCGCGGGGGCTCAGAAGACCCTCATCAACACGAGGATGATGACGATCACGAGCACGACGCCAAGAATACCGGAGGGGTAAGCTCCCCAGGAGCGGGAGTAGGGCCAAGCCGGTATGGCGCCGATCAGAAGCAGGATGAGCAGGATGATAATGATTGTGCCGAGGGTCATCGCCTGCTCCTAGAGAACCGCGAACAGCAGCGTGCCAGCCACTACCAGAATGCCGACGGCGGGGACGAGGGCTGCGAGGAACGCGGCGAAGTGAGTCCTGCCATCATAACCTTCGGGCGACCAGGCGAATGCCGAGCGGCCCGCATGCTCCAAGTTGGCGATCTCGATCTGCGTCATCGCTCTTTCCTTTGTGAAGTACCGGCCCGGGGGGAGGCCGGTGCGCCAATAGTCAGGCGCTTCGGGCACTACAATGGTGCTCCGCCACAGTTGGTTCCGTGAGCAAAAGAAGAAAAAGCCGCTATTCTATGCGGACGACGTCGACCGACTGCTTGGCGCGATGTTGGCCGGATGTGCGCAGAACGCCGACGATGGGCGACACGTCGGAATAGTCCCGGCCATGGCCGATGGTGATGTGGTCGGCCCCGGCGATCATGGCGTTGGTGGGGTCGAACTCGAGCCAGCCGGCATGCTGGCCGCACCAGACGCGAACCCAGGCATGCATGGCGTCGGCGCCTTCCAGCCTTGGCTCACCCTTGGGCGGGATGGTGCGCAGGAAGCCCGAGACATAGGCCGCGGGAATACCGGCGCCACGCAGGCCGGCGATCATCACGTGGGCAAAATCCTGGCAGACGCCGCGCCTGAGGCCGAAAGCCTCGACGGGGCTGGTATCCACCTTGGTGGCCGTCTTGTCGTAGCTGAAGTCGCGATGGATGGACAAGCAGAGATCGAGCGCGGCGGCCTGCACGGAGTGGGTGCGGGCGATGGAAGCCCTGGCGTAGGCGGTGATGTCGGGGTGGAGCGGCACGCGCGGCGAGGCGGACAGGAAGTGGTGCGGGCTGTCGGGTGCCAGCGACCAGAGGCCGGCAATCTCCTGCTTCAGCGCGTCGAGGCCTGGTGAGAGGTCGGCGGGGGCGTGGAGGTCCTCGACCTGGACGCGGGCGGCAAGCCGCACGTCGAGATGATCGTGGTAGCCCGAATAAGCGATGGTGGTGACAGTGTTGCCGAAGAAATCGGTGAAGGTCGTTTCCTGCTCGGGGCGCGGATCGAAGCGCAGCGAGGCGGCGATGACGCGCTGAACGCGCGGGATCGAGATGGGCGCGACGCGAACGAGGTGGCGGTCGCCGTGAACCGAGGCCTCGTAGTCGTAGTGGAGCTCGAGGCGCACGTCGTAGAGCATCCCCGCCGCCCTCAGACGAAATAGGCGTCGGCGATGAGGCCGGCGAGGTTGCCGATCTCGATGCCGAGGCGGTTGAGCTTGGCGGTGGTCATGTCCTCTGGCTCGGCGACGCGCAGGTCCGTGTGGAGCTGCAGGGCATGCCGTGCGGCGGCCGAGAGATGGCCTTCCTCGATGCCGCCCGGGAGCTTTTCGATTTGCTCGCGCAACTCGGCGATCTGGAAGCGGACCGAGCGCGGGTTGAGCGGATCGAGGACGAGCAGGTCGACATAGGAGCCGGGCCCGGCGCTGACCGAATAGCGGCGGCGATGGGTCATGACGCTGTCGCCGATCTCGAGCAGCATGTCGAGCGATCCTTCGGGTGCCTCCTTGCGGGTGAGCCAGCCGACGATCCCGGCCATTTGGATGCCGCGTTCGAGGCGGCGGCCAATCTCGAGGAAGCGCCAGCCGGCGAAGCGGTACATGTTCTCGTGGACGAGGCCCGAAAAGCCGGCGAGCTTGCGCAGCAGCACCGTCATGGCGCGGGTGGCGTCGTCGCCGGGCTGGACGCGGGTGGCGAAGTTGCGCGCCGTCTTGCGCAGGTCGGTGAGGGCGAGCCAGCCATCGGGCGAGAAGCGGTCGCGGATTTGACTAGCGGAGTTCACGGCGCTGTCGAGGGCAGCGAGCAGGCCAGACGGCATGCCCTTGCCGGCATCGATATCTAGGCCTTCGAGATAGGCGCGGGTATCGCGCAGGATGGGCACGTCGGGGTTGGAGACCTCGGCGAGGCGGGCATTGTAGGCGCGCAGGATGCGGACGGTGGCCTCGCAGCGCTCGGCGTATCGGCCGAGCCAGATGAGGTTGTCGGCGGCGCGGCTGGGCAGGCTGCCGGCGGAGACGCGAACGAGCTTGCCGCCCTCGTGCGCCATGAGCGAAACGCGCTCGACCGGTTTGTCGCTCACCACCCACACATCGGCAGCCTGGCCGCCGCGCTGCATGGCGATGGCGGCGGTATCGGAGGTGGAGCCGACCCGGGCGAAGCCGCCGGGCATGATGGTCCAGCCGTTCCGGGTGCGGGCGGCGTAGACGCGCAGGGTGATGGGGCGGGGTTGGAGCGTGCCGCCGAGATAGACGGGCGCGGTCGAGAGGCGCACCGGCTCCTGGCCGACGAAATTGCCGCCTTCCTCGCTGAGCTGCTTGAGGAGGCGCGCTCGCTCGGCCTTGCCGAGATCGGCGCCGAGCACTGTGCCCTTGGGGTCGTCGATGGCGAGGCCGGTGGCGAAGGCGGGGCCGACCATCATGGCATCGAAATTCTCGATGACGTGCTGGCGTTCGGCGGCCTGGCCACACCACCAGGTGGCGATGGTGGGAAGGGCCAGTTCCTCGCCGGTGAGGGCGCGGCAAAGGTTGGGCAGGAAGGCCGAGAGCGCGCGGGTTTCGAGGATGCCGGAGCCGAGCGCATTGACGAGGGAGATGGTCCCCTGGCGCAAGGCTTCGGTCAATCCCGGTGTGCCGATGCGGCTGTCGGTGCGCAGTTCCAGCGGATCGACGAAGCTGGCGTCCAGACGTCGCCAGAGGACGCTGACGGGCTTGAGGCCGGAGACGGTGCGGACCATCACCTCGCCGTTGTCGACCACCAGATCCTCGCCTTCGAGCAGCATGAAGCCGAGATAGCGCGCGATATAGGCGTGCTCGAAATAGGTCTCGTTGTGGATGCCGGGGGTGAGGATGCCGACGCGGCCCTCGCCCTCGCCACCACGGGCGATGCCGTTCAGCGCATCGCGGAAATCGCGGAAGAAGCCGGCGAGGCGGTGGACATGCATGCCGCCATAGATGTCGGACAGGGCGCGGGTGGTGGCGACGCGGTTTTCGAGCGCGAAGCCGGCGCCCGACGGGGCCTGGGTGCGGTCGCCCAGCACCCACCAGCCGCGATCTGGCCCGCGACCGAGCTCGAAGGCGCAGAAATGGAGGAAGTGCCCGGAGGCCGGCTTGATGCCGACCATGGGGCGAAGGAACTCCTCGTTGCGGGCGATCAGCTCGGGCGGCAGCAGGCCGCGGCTCACCAGCTCGTTGTTCCCGTAGATGTCGGCCATGAGCCGTTCGAGCAGCTCGGCGCGCTGGGTGAGGCCGGCGGTGATAGTCTGCCACTCGGCTTCATCGAGGATGAGGGGCAGGTGGGCGAGGGGCCAGGAGCGCTCCTTGCCTTCGGCACCGTCGTATTTGCGATAATAGACGCCGGCATCGCGCAGGTACTGGTCGGCGCGCTCGAAGCGGGCGGCCATCTCCTCGTGGCCCATCTCGTCGAGCGCTTCGATGAGGCCGGCCCAGGCCGGGCGAATGGCGCCGTCGGGCCCGATCATCTCGTCGGGGACACCGGGTATCAGCCGGTAATCGGCCACAAGGCTCGGCGGCCTGCGCTTTGTGGCCGACTGACGCTGATTCCGCTTATCCATGGAGAGATAGCGAATATGGCACGGGGCCGGAAGCGCAAGGGGGATTTCGACTGATTGGTCAAGATTTGGAACGAAGTGCCTTTGTGTCGCGGACGCGCCGAAGTGCCCGCCGGCCGACTGGCCTCGGGTTGATGAGTTGGGCGGGTGACCGGCGAGGCGTCAGCCTCAGCGCGGGTAGTCCGCAATGTAAGCGAGACCTTCGCCTCGCCGGTCATCGAGGTCTGTTTAGACGGGGATGATGAGGGAACGGTCGCCCAGCCCTCGGCCGCCTGCCTGATGGTCTGGCAGGACGAGACCTTGGCCA
>Ga0207868_1000511_pt1 | contig 40043 bp, 25 predicted proteins | sample Passage237B_FD_187370 | JGI IMG/M metagenome (GOLD analysis project Ga0207868, IMG submission 187370) | Cellulose adapted compost microbial communities from Newby Island Compost Facility, Milpitas, CA, USA - Passage2 37B (SPAdes) (version 3) ... | reverse complement strand
CATCCCGCGGTTTCGAAGAGCGTGAGGCGGAACCTCAACGACAGCGCAAGGCAAGGCGTTCGTGTCGCACATCCCGCGGTTTCGAAGAGCGTGAGGCGGTCCAGCGTGATCTCCTCCTGCGCGATGGCCCACTGTCGCACATCCCGCGGTTTCGAAGAGCGTGAGGCGGTTTTCGATGAACCCCTCCGTGTCGACCTCCCGCGAGTCGCACATCCCGCGGTTTCGAAGAGCGTGAGGCGGTGTGTCAGCGAACCCCATCTTCACATCGTGAATCCGTCGCACATCCCGCGGTTTCGAAGAGCGTGAGGCGGAGATGGATCTGGCGTTGCAGCCCCCGGTGATCCGGTCGCACATCCCGCGGTTTCGAAGAGCGTGAGGCGGAACTGCGCCACGGCTTCGCCAGCCATGCCCGCCGGCAGTCGCACATCCCGCGGTTTCGAAGAGCGTGAGGCGGTAGTGTGATACCGATCACTGCCGCACTGCGGTGCGGTCGCACATCCCGCGGTTTCGAAGAGCGTGAGGCGGCAGACAGACAACCAATCACTCCAACGCTTCAACGTCGCACATCCCGCGGTTTCGAAGAGCGTGAGGCGGTTTTTCAACGCTTCCCCTTTCGTCGGCGCTTCGACGTCGCACATCCCGCGGTTTCGAAGAGCGTGAGGCGGTCTCAACTCCATGTCACGCACCACCACTCCGCCCGGTCGCACATCCCGCGGTTTCGAAGAGCGTGAGGCGGGAGCGCGGCGACGAAACGCGCGGCCTCAACCCCGGTCGCACATCCCGCGGTTTCGAAGAGCGTGAGGCGGGAGATCCTGCGTGCGTAGCCGAGTGATCTCCATGTCGCACATCCCGCGGTTTCGAAGAGCGTGAGGCGGCGCGCTGCCGCCTCCTCCGTGAAGCCGACCGCCTTGAGCGTCGCACATCCCGCGGTTTCGAAGAGCGTGAGGCGGACGGCCCCCGTGTAAGCTTGGGGCAGCACGATGTCACCGTCGCACATCCCGCGGTTTCGAAGAGCGTGAGGCAGGAGAGCAGAGTGAACGAAGATCACGTTCATCTCGCGTCGCACATCCCGCGGTTTCGAAGAGCTCCGTGTGGCCCGCGTGTCTCGTGGGCCAAACCCAGGTCACCCAACCCGCTCCGCCCTCTCAACCCTCATCTCTCAACTTCCTCACTCCGCGCCCCCCTCACCCAATCAACCCCGCCAACTCCCGATCGATCCGAAACGCCTCCCGCACCGCCGCGAATCCGTCGATCAACTCCCCCGGCGCGCCTGCCCGCGGAAACACCATCCCCAGCTCGCTCCCCGTGCATCGCACGTGCGCGTCCACGCCCTCCACCCGAATCTCGCACTCGCTGCAGTCCGACGGATACGTCACCGACAACCCGCCCTCGCCGTCCAGCGCCTCGATCGCGTCCACCACGGCCTCGACACTCGCCCCTTTCTTCAGGCCGAAAACGATCTCCGAAAACTTCCCCGCGAACACCGCCGCGAAACCCTCCGTTCGCGCCAGCTCCGCGCTCCGCAGCTCCCGCATCCGCGTCGTCACCACATACCGTTCCGGCCGCTCCTCCTCGATCGCATAGCCGATCTCCACCGCGAAATCTTTCGCCGTCAGCACCGCCAGTCCGCCGCCCACCGACAGCGACAGCTCCTTCCTCTTGTAACCCAGCGCCGCCCGCACCGCCTGGAACAACGCCTCCGCTTCCTCCGCCAGCTCCTTTTCGCCGACTTTCGCCAGAAACGCGTTCGTCGCGTCATTCGCCGCGTCCGGAATCGTGTGAAACCCTTTCCGATACCCGCTCAACGCCTTCACCAGCCCGCCGCCGCGACCGACAAAATCGATCGCCGCCACGATGCTTGAGGGAAGTTCGCCAGACATTCCGTCCAGCAAATCTTCCCTCGTCCCGCCCGCCAGCCCGAATCGCCGCGCCGCCCTTTACGCCCGCGCCGCCCGCGCGATCAACGCCACCAGCCCCACGATCAGCAGCAGCGGAATCCAGATCGGCGACAACGCCGCCAGCAGCACCAACGCCACCAGCGCCAGCGCCCCGATCACCACGAATCCGACCGTGAACAGCGTCGCCAGCCCGCCAAACACACACTCCGCCAAAATAAGCAGCGGCACGCCCACAAAAAAGGGCACCAGCAAAAATCCCGGCAACAGCTTCACCGCCAGCAACACCGCCAAAACCACGAGCACGCCTTTCCAAAATGAGTTCATGCCCCCAGAACCCGCCACCCTCGAAAAAGTTTCAGATAACGCAAACGTGGCTACGAGCGTGAGCGAGAGGCGTTCACCTCCCGCCACTCACGCAACCCCGCCCCTACCCGCCGCAAGCCCTCGGTCGATTCGAAACGTTGGCCATTGGCCATTCTCTGGAGCTTGGATCTTGGACTCTTGGAGCTTGAGCGCTGAGCTTCTCACAGTCCCAACCTCACCGCCACCGCCAGCACGCCCACCGTCATCGCCAGCGCGAGCCCGATCGCGATCTTCGCTCCACGCGCATTCCGCACATAGACGCTCTCGCCGATCTTCGCCGCCTCGTCCTGCGCCTGCCGCGCAAAGCCGAACGTCTTCCACGCGAAAAAGCCCTTCATCAGCGCGCTCGCCCCGAGCAACCCGAGCCACAGCCCGCTGTTATCCGGTCCTTTCAACTGCACTTCACCGAGCAGTTTCGCATCGATGATCAACAGCGTCAGAATCGCCAGCATCGCGAAGATCGACGCCTTCCCCGCCAGCAGTTGCACCACGCGCTGCGCCGCCGGCACTCGCGTCGGATCATCGGCCGTGATCACCTCCCGCCCCGACTCCGCCGCCGCCACCGCTTCCTTGTCTTCATCCAACGGGAACGGCGCCTTCCACGCGGCGATCACCGACGGCACCGACGCGAACATCACCACGATGAAAAACGTCTCGAAACCCAGCCACTCCGCCAGCGGCCCCGACACCATCGTCGTCGGCACCAACACGAAGTTCATCAGCGCCGTCGCAAACGCGTAGTGCGTCATCGTGAACCGCCCCGGCGCAAACTGCTGCATCATGTAAACCATGTTCCCGATGAACCCGAACCCGTAGCCAAACTTCTCGATGCTCACGAGGGTCGCGATCGTCGCGTAGTCCAGCCCGTGCCCCGGGCCCGCCGCCTGGCTCAGGTAAACGAACGTGAAATGCGGCACGTTGAGGCACAGCGCCAAGAAAGGCAGCGCGCGCTTCAACCCCATCTTCCCCAAAAACATGCCGCCCAAAATTCCGCCCACGATCATCGCAATCGTGCCCCACGTGCCATCGATCTGCGCCGCCTGACCCGCCGTCAGCCCCAAGCCGCCGCTCTCCGTCGACGACTGCAGAAACAGCCGCCCCTCCATCAAAATCAACCCCTCGCCCGCCCGATACAAAAAGACGAATGCGATCATCCCCCAGAACGCCCGTTTGTGAAACACGGTCTCCGCCGTCCGCACAAAATCGCGCACCACTTCCTTCGCATTCGCCGGCCGGTGCGCGATGCTCCCCGTCGGCAACGCAAACACGTGCAACACCGCCAGCAACGCCATCACCACCGCCGCCGTGATCCACACCGCCATCCACATCGTCTGCGTCGACCACGCGTTCGCATTCGCCAGCCGCTCCATCTGGCTGATCAACAATCCCGTCGAGAGCACCTTCCCGAGATTCCACGCCATGCTCTGAATGCCCGCATACGTCGCCTGCTGCTTCCGATCCAGCGCCGTCAGATAAATACCGTCACCGCAGATATCCTGCGTCGACGACGCAAACGCCGCCACCCACAGCAGCGCGATCGTGATCTTGAAAAACCCCGACATCGGCAGCGCCATCGCCACGCCCACAAACAGCGCCGCCAGCAGCACCTCCATCGTCAGCACGAAGAATTTCTTCGTGCGATACATGTCCAAAAACGCCGCCCAAAACGGCTTCAACGACCACGCCAGCACCACATTGCCCAACATCACCGTGATCTCGCCGTCCGAGATCCCGAGCGACTTGAACATCGTCGCCGCCGTCGAGTTGATCACATTGAACGGAATACCCATCGCCAAAAACAGCGACGGCACCCAAATGAACGCATACCGGGCAGAGCGGGAGCTCATGGTGAGGAGGCAGGAGTTGAAGTATTCGGGATAACAACCGGCCGGCACACGATCACGGCCGGCCCTCCGCCACTCCACCGTTTCGCCGCCCTCACGCCAGCGAATTCTCGTTTATGCCGGTGAGCACCGGGATGAGCCGCACTCCCACCCTCAGCTCCCCAGCGCTCAACCCTCAACTCTCATCTCTCGACTTTCCCCCTCATCTCAACTCCACCCCCACCCAACCTCTCCCACAAAAACGCATACGTCCGCGCCACCCGCGTCGCCAGTTGCTCCGCTGTCACGCTGCCGTGATGCCCCCCTTCGGTGTTCTCGTAATACTCCACCGGATACCCCAACGCCTCCATCTTCGCCGCCATCTTCCGCGCATGCCCCGGATGCACGCGATCGTCCCGCGTCGTCGTGTAAAACATGATCGGCGGCAGCCTCATCCCCGCCCGCACGTTTTGATAAGGCGAATACTTCGAAAGAAACGCCCACTCCTCCGGCACGTCCGGATTCCCATACTCCGCCATCCAGCTCGCGCCCGCCAGCAGCCGGTGATACCTCTGCATGTCGACCAGCGGATTACCGCATACCACCGCGCCATAAAGCTCCGGCCGGCGCAGCATCGTCGCCGTCACCAGCAGCCCGCCATTGCTCCGCCCTTCGATCCCGAGCCGCGCCGGCGTCGTGATTTTCCGCGCCACCAGATCCGCCGCCACCGCCTCGAAATCTTCGAAGCACTTGGTGTGATTCTCCTTCAACGCCGACGTATGCCACGCCGGCCCGAACTCCCCGCCGCCGCGGATGTTCGCCAACACAAACACCCCGCCGCGCTCCAGCCACAATTTCCCATACGCGCCGTGCAGGTCCTCATACGACCCCGAATACGACGGCTTCAGCGAGGTCTCGAACCCGCCATACGAAAACATCCACACCGGCCACGAGCCGTCGAACGCCATCCCTTTCGGCCCCACCAGAAAATACGGCACCTTCGTCCCATCCGCCGACGTGCACCAGAACTGCCGCGCCTCGAACCGCTCGCCGTCGAACGTCGGCGCCTGCGCCTTCATCTTCTCCGCCTTCGCCGCTCCCGGCGCCACGCGATACAGCGTCGTCGGCACCGTAAACGACTCATACGCCACCCACGCCTCCCCGTCGCTCCCGCGCACGTTGATCACTTCCAGCGCCCCATTGTCCGGAAATTCCACGAGCTCCCGCTTCCACCCTTCGCCGTCACGCGCGATCCGCATCAACCGCCCGCGCACATTGTCCAGCAGCGTCACGAACACCCTGCCGTCCGCCACGTCCACCTCCTCGACCACCACGCTGCCCTCCTGCGCCACCAGCAGCTCCACCTCGCCGCCCTCCCCGCGCAACGCCCCCAGCTCCGCCAACACCACCGAGCCCGCGCCAAACGTCTTCCCGTCGATCGCCCAATCCTCCTTCAGCCAGATCACCAACTTTCCCTCGAACGCATCCACCACCTTCGCCGTCGCCGGCACCGCCAGCGGCTTCAGCGTCCCACTTTCTTCGATCTGGAAAATCTTCGTCGTCCAAAACGTCAGCGCCTCGCTGACCAGGTGAATCGCGTCGGCCCCCGAGCCGTGCCGCGCCCCCATCGCCCACACCGACTCCTTCGCCCCTTCGTGCAGCGTCTCCGCCGCGTCCAGCGGCGTGCCGCGTATCCATTTTTTCACCACTCGCGGATAACCCGAATCCGTCAGCGACCCTTCCCCGAAATCCGTCCCCACATAGATCGCGTCCTCGCCGCACCACGCCACGCGCGACTTCGCCGCCGGCAGCGCGAACCCGCCTTTCACGAAATCCTTCGTTTCCACGTCGAACTCCCGCACCTCCACCGCGTCCCCGCCGCCCGGCGACAATTCCAACAACACCCGCGTCTCGTCCGGCTGCCGCCACACCGCCTTCGAAAACGCCCACGGTTTTCCCTCCCGCCTCGCCAGCGCGTCGACATCCAGCACCGTCTCCCATTTCGGCTCCGCCCGGCTCAACTCCTCCCGCGTCGTCCGCCGCCACAGCCCGCGCGGATGCGCCTCGTCCTGCCAGAAATCATACAAAAACTCGCCATGCGCCTCCACCCGCGGGATCCGCGACTTCGAGTTCAACACCCCCAGCGCATCCCGATACAGCTCCGCATACTCCGGCCGCTGCGTCAGCCGCTCCGCCGTCCGCGCATTCCGCTCTTCCACCCACTTCAACGCCTTCGCCCCCTCGATCTCCTCCAACCACAAATACGGATCCTCGTCCGCCCCAAATCCCACCGCCGCCGCCAAAAGAAAAATCATCCACCTCATGCGCCCCACCCAAACCACCTTCCCACCTTCCCGCCACCCGAATCCCGCCGGACCGTCCTCCCTCCTCCCCTGTAGGGCTCTCTGGCTCTTTGCGTTCTCCGCGGTTACCACCCCTCCTCCCCCATCCTCCCTTTTGCGGGTTCTGCGCCTTTTTGCGGCCATCCCCACCGCCGCCTACACCGGCACCACAAAATAAAACTCCGTCCCCTTCCCCACCTCGCTCGTGCACGCGATCGTTCCGCCATGCGCCACCACGATCTCGCGCGCAATCGCCAGCCCGATCCCCGCGCCCTTCTTCGTCTGACCCGGCACGCGATAAAACCGGTCAAACACATGCGGCACCGCCTCCGGCGCGATTCCCTCGCCTTCATCCTTCACCGCGAATCGCACAAACCCCGGCCCGTCCCGCTCCGCGCACAACCGCACCGTCCCGCCCGCCGGCGAATACTTCGACGCATTCGTCAGCAAATTCATGAACACATGCCGCAGCCGCCCCGCATCCACGTTCACCGCCGCCGCCGCCAGCTCCGCCTCGCACTTCACCTCGAGCGTCTGCTCCGCCGCCCCGATAAACACCCGCGCTTCCTCCGCGATTTCCCGCAGCAACTCCCCCACCACGATCTCCCGCTTCTCCAGCGTCGCCACCCCGGCCTCCAATCGCGCGAGATCCAAAAGATCGTTCAAAATCCTCAACAACCGTTCCGCATCGTCCCGCGCTCCTTCCAACAACTCCCGTTGCTGCGCCGTCAGCGTTCCCACGTTCTGCTCGAGCAACAAATACACCGCCATCCGCAAACTCGTCAGCGGCGTCTTCAACTCGTGGCTCACCGTTCCCACGAGATTCGTCTTCGCATCATCCAGCAGCCGGAACTTCGTCACGTCCTGCAACACCACCGCCGCGCCCTTGAACTCCGTCAACGCATCCCCGATCGCCAAAATCCTCGGCAGATAATGCCGGTCCTCCCGCCCCACCCGCAGCGTCACCACCTTGCCATAATCCGTCGGTAAATAGTGTTCGCCCGTCGCCAGCACCGACGCCAGCGGCTCCGCGATTCCCGGCGGGAATCCCGCCTCGAACTGACCCGACTCCGCCAGCCGCTCCGCCGCCGGATTCCGCACCTCGTGCGCGCCATCCCGCGACACCACGAACACCGGATCCGGCGCCGACGTCAGCGTCGCCTCCATCGTCCGCTGCGTCCGCAACACTTTCGCCAACGTCGCCTCCCGATACGCCCGCAGCTTCTCCGCCATCTGATTGAAGGCTTTCGCGAGCTGCCCCAGTTCGTCCCGCGACAAATACGGCACCGTCCGATCCAGATCGCCCTCGCCCACCGCCACCGCCGACACCGTCAGCGCCTTGATCGGTTTCAACAGCGACGCCGCCATCCGCCACGCGATCAATAGCGACAACACCACCGCCCCCGCGATCGCCGCGATCAACACCCGCTGCGCCAGTTCCACCCGCCGCTCCACCCGTTCCGCCGTCTCCTGCGCCGCCGCGAAATCCCGCTGATTCAAGTTCTCGATCGACGCCAGCACGCGATACAACGCCGTCTCATGCAACCGCAGTTGCTCCAGCGAGCCCGTCCCGCCCCCTGACAACAAATCCTCTCCCTGCCGCACCAACTCCGAAAACGCATCGTCCAACTGCTGCACCAGCGGCGCCCGCTCCGTCCCCGCCGAACTCGCCGACTGGGCCATCAACTCCCGCGTGAACGCCCCGCGGTGCTCTTCGAACGCCCGCCGCGACGCCAACAAATCCCCCCGCCACGAGGTCACCGCCGACGCCATCAACCGCACCGTCACCCGCATCTGCTGACACGCCAGAATGTCCCGATAATTCCCCACCAGATCGCGTTGCAACTGCCCCGCGAGTTCCCGCGAAACCCGGATCGCATAAAACCCCATCCCCACCACCACGAGCAGCAGCGGCACCAACCCCAGATAAAGTCGCGCCCGCAGCATCGTTCAGAGCCCCATCTCCTTACCTGTCATTCCGAGCAAAGCGAAGAGCCCCCATTCGTGTCTCTTCGTGTCCATTCGTGGTTAAAACAAATCCTGATCCGAACCCGCCTCCATCCGCGGTTCACACCAACCCCATCTTCTGCCGCTTCCGATAAAGCGTCGCCGGATCGATTCCCAAAGTCCTCGCCGCTTCGTCCAGATTGCGCGACGTCGCCAAGATCCGCCGAATGTGCTCCGCCTCGAGTTCGTCCAACGAGACCCGCGCGCCGACCGCCACCTTCGGATTCGCTCCGCCCGTGAACTCCTCCGGCAAATCCGCCAGATCGATTTGTTCCCCCGGACACAAAATCACCGCGCGCTCGATCACATTGCGCAGCTCCCGCAGATTCCCCGGCCACCTGTAGCCCGCCATCGCACCCGTCGCCGCCGGTGTGAAGCCCGTAACCTTTTTTCCAATACGCGTCGCGAAGAACTTCCGGTAATTCTCCGCAAAACGCAGCAGATCCGAGGGCCGGTCGTGCAGCCCCGGCAGCACCACCGAGATCACATTGATCCGGTAGTATAAATCCTCGCGAAACCGCCCCGCCTTCACCTCCTCCGCGAGGTTTCGGTTCGTCGCCGCGATCAGCCGCACATTCGCCTGCCGCGACTTCGCCTCGCCCACGCGCTCATACTCCCGCTCCTGCAACAACCGCAGCAGCTTCGGCTGAATCTCCAGCGGCAGCTCGCCGATCTCGTCGAGAAACAGCGTCCCGCCATCCGCCGCCGCCACCTTCCCCATCGTGTCGGCCACCGCACCCGTGAACGATCCCTTCACGTGCCCGAACAACTCGCTCTCCAACAGCTCCCGCGAGAGGCTCGGACAATTCACCGTCACAAACGCCGCATCCTTCTGCTTGCTCCGCTTGTGCACCTCGCGCGCCAGCACGCTCTTGCCCGTTCCGCTCGGCCCGAGCAGCAACACCGTCGCCGGCGTCTCCGCCGCCTTGAACGCGATCTCGAACGCCCGCTGCACCGCCGGCTCCGCCGTCTCCAAATCCACTTCCGGCGATGCATCCGCCAACTGGCTCTCGAGCGCCTGCACGCGATTCTGCAGCGCCCGGCTCTTTTCGATCTTCGCCAGCACGCCCCGGATCTGCTCCGGCGTGAACGGCTTCGGAATGAAATCAAATGCCCCCCGCCTCATCGCCTCCACCGCCGTCGCGATGTTCGCATACGCCGTGAACATCACCACCGCGAGCGACGGCTGTGCTTTCAACAACTTGTTCAACACCTCCAGCCCGTCCTCCGAGCCCAGCTTCAAATCGAGAAAACACGCGTCATGCGCCTGTTCCTCCACCATCTTCACCGCCCGCGCGCCATTCGGCGCCTCGACCGCGGTGTGACCGTGAGTTTCAACGGCGATCCGGGTCGTGCGCCGGATGCCCGCTTCGTCATCGACGATTAGAACACGCATGCTGGAAAAGATTAAGGAAGCCGGAGATCCGAAGCTGGCAAATTTCGCACCCTATAAAAACCAAGGCGGGGCCGCTTGCGCAGCCCCGCCAGGTCCAGCTTCAACTCACTGTCCTGCAGACCTGAGGCCCACAGGCAGTGTCGGTTGAAGTGACAGGCACGCATTGGCACTGTTCCGTCCGCGAAATCTTCGTCGCGGAACTTTCACGCGCATCGCGCCGATTTCCGCCTCGAGAAAACCGCGCGCCCACTTCCTCGATCGTTTCCTCCGCTTCCGCAACCCTCTCCGCCCCAAACGAAAACAACCCCTTAGGAAAAAAGATCCGGGCACCCTAATTCCGCGCGCATCCAAATCTTAGATACTTTCCGGGGGACGAGTCGGGCGGAACCACGGCGCGCGCGGACCGTGAAATCCCCCACCCGCACCGCGCGCGATTTCTTTTGTCGAATCCCTGCGCGGATCCCTCTACCCATCCGCACATCACATGCCAACGTCCATCCCCGCCGAACCTCGTCCGCCCAACCCGTCCAGCGCTCCCGCTCCGCTCCCCACCACGGGCAAGCTCACCGATCTCGAGATCAAGGACGCCCAGCTCATCTTCGGTTCCGTCTGGCAACTCCTCGAAGCGGAGGTCGGCCGCGAAAACCTTCGCTTCCCCAAGGAAATCATTCTTCTCGGCGGCGCGCCCGGCGCCGGCAAAGGCACCAACACCGCGTTCATCGCCAAGGCCCGCGGCCTCACCTGCCCGCCCGTCGTCATCAGCGCCCTCCTCGATTCGCCCGAGGCCCAGCGATTGAAGAACGCCGGCAACATGGTCGGCGACCGCGAGGTGGTCAGCCTCCTCCTGCGCGAACTGCTCAAGCCCGTTTACCGCGACGGCGTCATCATCGACGGCTTCCCGCGCACCAATGTCCAGGTCGAATGCCTCAAGCTCCTCGTGAACAAGATGCACGCCCTGCGTCGTGAGTTTTTCAATACACCGCTCGGCATCCACTTCCGCCACCCGACGATCCACATCATGGTGCTCTTCGTCGACGAGAAGGAATCCATCGCCCGCCAGCTCAAGCGCGGCGCCCAGACCCGCGCCCACAACGAGGAAGTCCTCCGCACCGGCGTCGGCACCTTGTGGGAAGACCGCGCCACCGACCACGACGAAGCCCTCGCCCAACGCCGCTACCGCGTCTTCAAGGAGCAGACCTGGGACGCCCTTCAGTCGCTGAAGGAGATTTTTCACTATCATTTCATCAACGCCCAGGGACCGATCGACGAGGTCGAGCAAAACATCCTCAAGGAGCTCGAATACCAAAGCACCCTGGAGCTCGATCCCCGCACCGTCGACCGCCTCCGCAGCCTTCCGGTCGCGAGCGAAATCATCATTCACGCGCGCCAGGAGCTCGTGAAGCGCCTCGACAGCTACGAATTCGGCCAGCCCGAACTCTTCTCGCAGGTCGTCACCTTCATCGGCCGCAAGATCATGCCGATCGTGCTGCGGCATTCGATTTCCGGCGTCGCGCTCATCAACACCGAGGAACCGCTGCTGGACGACCCCACCGCCCTTGCGATGCTGATCGATATCTTCTCGGAGCGCGGCTACCACGCCGTCGTCGACATCCACCGGATCGAGATCCCCGACAAGGTCGACCTTCAAACCGGCCACATCACCTGCCGCACGAAGAAGGTCTTCCGCATCCAGATCCGCTTCCACGGCTCCGAAATCCGTCGCGGCTGAACGAATTTTCGATTCGGGATTTTCGATTTTCGATCTCAGGTGCGCCTCCGCTGCTGGCATGGCTGCGCATAAAGTCGCGACGCTTCCTCTCCAGCCATGAACGAAAACGAAATGAAACTCCGCACGAAGCGCTTTGCGCTGCGAACCCTCAAGTTGATCGAAGCTCTCCCCGACACCCGATCGGGGCGAATCCTCGCGAATCAACTCGGCCGGTCCGGCACGTCCGTCGGAGCCAACTATCGCGCCGCGTGCCGCGCTAAATCCACTGCCGATACGATCGCCAAGCTTTCGGTCGTCGAAGAAGAAGCCGACGAAAGCGCTTTCTGGCTGGAGCTGATTCCCGAGGCGGAACTAATGCCCGCCGCGAAAACGGAGAGCCTACTTCAAGAAGCCAGCGAATTCACCGCCATCATGGTCGCCTCTCGCAAAACGCTCCTCCGCAACAAACGAAAATAGCCTTCCGCCCGCCTGCCTAAAAAATCGAAATTCGAAAATCCAAATTCGAAAATCCATCACTCATACCGCAACGCCTCGATCGGATCCAATCGCGCCGCCTTCCACGCCGGATAAAATCCAAACCCCACCCCGATTCCCGAGCACACGATCAACCCGATCGCCGCCCAGTCCCACGGAAACACGATCGAAGCGTTCATCCACACCGCGATTCCATTTCCCGCCAGCACCCCCAACACGATCCCCGCCACGCCGCCGCCGAGCGAAATCACCACCGACTCGATCAGAAACTGCGTGAGAATGCTCCGTCGCCGCGCGCCGATCGACTTCCGAATCCCGATCTCCTTCGTCCGCTCCGTCACGCTCACGAGCATGATGTTCATGATCCCCACGCCCGCCGCCAGCAGCGCGATCGCGCTGATCACAAACGCCCCCGCCCCCACCGCGTTCGCGATCTTCGCAAACGCCGCGATCAGCGACTCGTTCGAAAACACCTCGAAATCATTCTCCTCCTCCGGCTCCAGCCCGCGCACGATCCGCATCACCGTGATCGCCTTGTCCAAGGTTTCCTGATACACCACCTGCGACGGCGCCTGCGTCGCGATGTTCACCGACTGCCTCAGGCTCCCGAAGTCCACCGCATAGCGCGTGATCGGGATGATGACGATGCCATCCTGGCTCTGCCCGAACGACGTCCCCTTCCGCGCCAGCAGCCCCACCACCGTGTAAGTGTGCTCCGCCACCTTGATCGACTTCCCCAACGGCGGCTCCGAGAGGAACAACTTCTCCACCACATCCTGCCCGATCAGGCACACCGGCCGCGCCAGATCGATGTCCGTCTCGTTCAAATTCCGGCCCGCCTCGATCGAATGCTGGTTCGCCGCGAGATAGTGCTCGTTCGTTCCGCAAAACGTCAGTCCCGGCGTCGTCTTCCGGTTTTCATAAACCGCCTGCGCCTTTCGCCCGTCGAGATACAGCTCGAGGCTCACGACGTCCGACACCTCCTCCATCATCCGCTGATACCGCAGCGCCTCCTCCAGCGTGATATTCCGCCGCTTCTCGTATTTCCGCCGGTCCTGCCCGCCCGTCTGAATCCCCGCCGGCCATTTCTGAAACTGAAACGCATTCGACCCCAGCACGTTCAACCCCGACTCGATCGACCCGCGCAAACCCGCCACCACCGTCATCACGCCGATCACGGAAAACACCCCGATCGTGATCCCCGCCATCGTGAGCGCCGACCGCAGCTTGTTCACGCCCAGCGACGCAAACGCCATTCTTAGAATTTCGCTGATTCCCATGGGCGTTTCCTCACTCGTATCTTAGCGCCACCACCGGATCCAACCGCGACGCCCCCCACGCCGGCGCAAAGCCCGACACGATTCCCGTGAGCACCGACACCGCCATGCTCACGAACACCAGATTCATCGAGAACTCCACCGGCAGCGCCGGCATCCCTTGCTGCAACAACCGGCAAATCCCATACGTCAGCGCCAGCCCGACCATTCCCCCGATCAGGCAGATCGACACCGCCTCGATCAAAAACTGCAGCAGGATCGTCCGCCGCCGCGCGCCCAGCGCCTTCCGCGTCCCGATCTCCTTCGTCCTCTCCTTCACGCTCACGAACGTGATGTTCATGATGCCGATCGCGCCCACGAACAGCGACAGCCCCGTGATCCCCAATCCCGCCACCGCGATGCCCGATTTCAACGGATCCAACTGCGCCTTGAACGCCTGCTGCTGATTCACCGAAAAATTGTCCCGCTCGCCCGGCAATTGCCCGCGCACGCGCCGCATCGCGCCGATCAACTCCTCCTGCGCCTCATCGAGCCGGTTCTTGTCCTTCACCTTCACGCGCACGTCCGTCCCGCGCCAGCTCAGCCCGAAATACTTCCGATAGGCGTTCAACGGCAGGATCGCCTGCGCATCCATGCTGAACAACCCGAGAAACGACCCCTGCTTCGCCAGCACCCCGATCACCGTGAACGGCTGCCCGCGGATCAACACCGTCTCGTCCATCGCCGACCGCCCCGGGAAAAGATGCTCCGCCACGTCGAAACCCAACACGCACACCTGCCGCCCGCTCGTCGCCTCCGCCTCGTTGAACAACCGCCCGTATTCAAAATCCGCCGACATCAACTGCGCGTAGTCCGCCGTCGTTCCAAACACATACACGTTGCTCACCTGCTGCTTTCCCGCCTTCACCGCCTCGCCGCGTCCCAGCACCGGCACCGCCACCTGCAGCAGCGAGTTCGGCGTCGCCTCGATGATCCGGTTCAGCCGCGCCGCATGAATCGGTTCCAGCCGCGGACGATTCTCGTAATTCCACCAGTCCTCCACGCCCTGCCACGGCCACTTCTGCACATAGAGCACGTCGTCGCCCAGCATCGCCAGGCTCCGCTGAAAGCCCACGTCGATCCCCCGAATCGCCGTCCCCATCAACGTCACCGCCACGATGCCGATGATCACGCCCAGCGCCGTCAGCACCGAGCGCATCTTGTTCGCCCGGATCTGCGCAAACGCGATCCGAAACGCCTCCGTCAACTCGTAGATCAGCCGCGTCATCAGGTCGTCTTTCGCCGCTCAGACCACCGCTTCGTCGCTCTCGATCAATCCATCCCGCAACCGCACGATCCGTCGCGCATGCCGCGCGATGTCCTCCTCGTGCGTCACCACGATGATCGTGTTGCCCTGCTCATACAACTGCTCGAACAGCGCCATGATCTCCACGCCCGTTCGCGAATCCAGATTCCCCGTCGGCTCGTCCGCCAGGATGATCGACGGATTGTTCACCAGCGCGCGTGCGATCGCCACGCGCTGACGCTGACCGCCCGAAAGTTCGTTCGGCTTGTGGTGCATGCGATGCCCCAGCCCCACGTTCTCCAGCGCCATCATCGCCCGCTCCTTCCGCTCGTGCGGCGTCACTCCCGCGTAAATCAACGGCAGCTCCACGTTGTGCAGCGCCGTCGACCGCGGCAGCAGGTTGAAGGTCTGAAACACAAAACCGATCTCGCGATTCCGGATGTCCGCCAGCTCGTCGTCATCCATGTGCGCGACGCTCTTCCCGTTGAAATAATACTCGCCCGCCGTCGGCGTATCCAGACACCCGAGCATGTTCATCAACGTCGACTTCCCCGAGCCCGACGGTCCCATGATCGCCAGATACTCGTTGCGCCGGATGCTCAACTCCACGCCGCGCAACGCATGGATGATCTCCTCACCCATGCGATAAAGCTTCGTCACCCCGGAGATCTCGATCACGAGTTCGCCCGGCGGACGCACGATCCGCGGCATTCCCTCGGCAGGAGCGGTTGGAGGAATCATCGCTGTTTTCGTTTCGAACGCGTCGCGCTCTCGCTCACTTCTTCTCTTCCGCCTTCTTCGGCTTCTCGAGCTGCACCTTCATCCCGTCCTTCAAACGCCGGCTGATCGCCGCATAGCTGCCCGACACGACTTCGTCGCCTTCCTTCACGCCGCTCTTCACTTCGATGTGCGTCATGTCCGCGATGCCCGTCTCGACCGGCACCATCTTCACCGTATCGCCGGTCTTCACGAACACCACCCGCTGCAAGCGATCGCGATTCCGCCGCGCCTCCGCGCGCTCGTCCTTCGCCTCGAGCGCATTGCCGGATTTCTCCTGCGCCTCCTTCGCCATCTTCTGCTGAAATTCATCCGACGTCAGCCCGCCCTCGGCCCGCACCGTCACGCTCTGGATCGGCACCGCCAGCGCATTCTCCACCGTCTGCGTCTCGATGTCCGCCGTCGCGCTCATGCCCGGCCGCAACCGGACGTCGTTCTCCGCGATTTTGATCTTCACCAGGAAGTTCGTCACCTCGTCGCTCACGTTCTGATTTCCCTGCGCCGCCCCGCCGCTGCCCGTCGTCGCCGCCGAGCTGCCGATTTCCTTCACCGTGCCCGTGAATTTGCGTCCTGGATACGCGTCGATCGCGATCGTCGCACGATCTCCGATCTTCACGTTCACGATGTCGTTTTCGTTCACCTTCACGCGCAGTTCCATGTTCGCGAGATCCGCGATGCGCATCATCTCCGTGCCCGTGAACTGCCCCGTCGCCACCACGCGCTCGCCCGCCTCGCTCGTCAGCGAACTGACCGTGCCGTCCATCGGCGCATAAATCGTCGTCTTGCTCAACTGATCCGCCGCCTGGTTCAGCGAACCTTCCGTCCGGCGGATCTGCGCCAGCGCGTTGTCGTAGTTCGCCTGCGCCACCTCGAGCTGCGTGCGCGCCGCCGTGAAATCCGAATCCGAAATCAGATTCTTCGCATACAGGTCCTCCGCCCGCTTGAAGTCCTCCTGCGCCTTCAACAACTGCGCCTTGTTCTGCACCGCCATCGCCTTCGCCGCCACCAGGTTCGCCTCCTGCTGCTCGTATTGGGCCTGGTAGAAATCCGGCTTAATCTTCGCCAGCAAGTCGCCCTTCTTCACCACGTTCCCTTCCTTCACCGGCAGCTCGATGATCTCGCCCGCGACTTCCGGCGAGATCTTCACCTCCACCTCCGGCTGAACCTTGCCCGTCGCCGTCACCATCTGCGTGATCGTCTTCACGATCGCCTTCTCCGTCGTCACCGTCACCGCGCCTTCGTTGCCGCGGTTGCGCATCTTCGCCGCGGCGATCAACGCGATCAGCAGCACGACCGCGCCGATGATGAACCACTTCATCTTCGACTTCTTCTTTTTGGGCGCGCCATTCGACGGACGCGGAGCGGGAGCGGGGGCAGGAGCCGAATTCATAGTTCAGTGCGAAGGAGTAGCGAGAGTCGGAAATCGCCGCGGGCTTGGCAAGCGGCCCCTCTCGTCCGTCTCAGACACGTGCGGAGGGGCCCACAACAGCCCCTCCGCACAACACAACTGATAACTACGAACGTGAGCGGTCTTGCCGCCTTTTCCGTCCACTGGAAACGCGATTGCGACGAAGCGCGCGCATTCCGCGATGAAGCGAAAGACGCAATCGTCCGACAAACACGTTCCAACGGTCGACGCTGGCATGCCCCCACAACACAGCCCGCCCCCCAAAGTTACACGAATATCTGGATGAGCGGCCCTGTTGAAAGATGAACGGCCCCCGCCCTTCTGCACCTCCTCCTTGCCACCCGCCCGCGCCCGAACACGCTCCCGGTCATGCAAAACTCGACCTCCGCGCGGGAGTTGCCGCGCCTCTTCGCTCTCGCCGCCGTGTCCCTCGGACTCGCCACCGCCACCGCCACCGCCGCCATGGACGAAAACCCGTTCTACACCGAAAGCCCCCTCCCCTACCACTACCCCCAATTCGACAAGATCAAGGACACTCACTACACGCCCGCCTTCGAGCGCGGCATGGCCGAACATCTCGACGAGGTCCGCTCCATCGCCGACAACCCCGAGCGCCCCACCTTCGACAACACCATCGTCGCCCTCGAGCGCTCCGGCCAACTCCTCCAACGCGTCAACATCGTCTTCGACTCCCTCGCGTCGGCGCACACCAACGACACCCTCCAGGAAATCGAGGCCGCCATGGCCCCGAAGCTGTCCGCGCACTACGACACCATCCTCCTCGACGGTAAACTCTTCGCCCGCATCGAAGCCCTCCACGAAAAACGCGAGTCGCTCGATCTCGACGCCGAGTCGAAACGCGTCCTCGAACGTTACTACAAGGACTTCGTCCGCGCCGGCGCCAAACTCTCCGAAGCCGACAAAACCAAGCTCAAGGCCCTCAACGCCGAGCTCGCGATGCTCTACACGCAGTTCGCGCAAAATGTCCTGAAGGAGAAAAACGCCGCCTCCGTCGTCTTCGACTCCCGCGACGAACTCGCCGGCCTCTCCGAAGCTGAAATCACCGCCGCCGACGACGCCGCCAAGGAAGACGGCAAGGACGGCAAATTCGTCATCCGCCTCCTCAACACCACCGGCCAGCCCGCCCTCACCTCGCTCACCCACCGCGCCTCCCGCGAACGCATCATGAAAGCCTCGCTCGGCCGCGGCAGCTCCGGCGGCGAATTCGACAACCGCGCCAACATCACCCGCGCCGCCAAACTCCGCGCCGAACGCGCCGCCCTCCTCGGCTTCGCGCACCACGCCGCCTACCAGCTCTCCGAGCAAACCGCGCAGGACGTCGGCACCGTCAACAAACTCCTCGCCGACCTCGCCAAACCCGCCGTCGCCAACGCCCGCCGCGAAGCCGCCGACATGCAGCAGATCATCGATCGCGAAAACGGCGGCTTCCAACTCGCCTCGTGGGACTGGGCCCACTACGCCGAAAAAGTCCGCCAAGCCCGCTACGACTTCGACGAATCCCAGCTCAAACCCTACCTCGAGCTCAACAACGTCCTCATCAACGGCGTCTTCTTCGCCGCCACGAAACTCTACGGCATCACCTTTCAGGAGCGCAAAGACCTCCCCGTTTATCAGGAAGACGTCCGCGTTTTCGAGGTCTTCGAAGCCGACGGCTCCCCGCTCGCCCTCTTCCTCTTCGATCCCTACGCCCGCCCCTCCAAACGCGGCGGCGCGTGGATGAATGAATACGTCGCCCAATCCGGCCTCTTCCGCCTGAAACCCGTCGTCGCCAACCACCTCAACGTCCCGAAACCCCAGCCCGGCGAACCCGCGCTTCTCACTTGGGACGAGGTCATCACCACCTTCCACGAATTCGGCCACGCCCTCCACGGCATGTTCTCCGACGTTCACTACCCGCGCTTCAGCGGCACCAACGTCCCGCGCGACTTCGTCGAATTCCCGTCGCAGGTGAACGAGATGTGGGCCGACTGGCCGGAGATCCTGAAGAACTACGCCAAACACTACAAAACCGGCGAACCGCTCCCCGCCGAACTCCTCGCCAAAGTCGAAGCCGCGAAAAAATTCAACCAAGGCCACGCCACCACCGAATACCTCGCCGCGTCGCTCCTCGACCAATCCTGGCACCAGCTCCGCGCCGACGAAGTTCCCTCCGCCGACCAGGCCCTCGAGTTCGAAGCCGCCGCCCTCAAAAAAGCCGGCGTCGATTTCGCGCCCGTCCCGCCGCGTTATCGCAGCACGTATTTCTCGCACATCTTCTCCAGCGACGGTTACTCCGCCGGCTACTACTCCTACATCTGGAGCGAGGTGCTCGATGCCGACACCGTCCGCTGGTTCAAGGAAAACGGCGGCCTCAAACGCGAAAATGGCGATCGCTTCCGCAAACTCCTCCTCTCGCGCGGCGGCGCCGACGAAGCCATGAACCTCTTCCGCAACTTCACCGGCCGCGACCCCGACGTTCAGCCCCTCCTCGAACGCCGCGGCCTGAACTAACTCCCCGCAGGGCGGGTCTCCACCCCGCCCTTTTTCATGCCCCAATTCCCCCAGCAAATTTCAAGATCCCCGATTTCCCGATTCTCGATTTCAAGATCCCTCCCGATCGAAAATCTAAAATCATAAATCCCAAATCATGAAACCCGGCCGCGCCCTCCTCGGCCTCAGCGACGGCCTCATCGACCGCCTCCTCTGCGTTCTCGGCGTCCTCGTCTTTTCGCAGGGCCCCGAGTTCATCCAGCAATACCTCCAGCGGCTCGGCGGCCACCTCGACGAAGCCCGCCGCCAACTCGCGCAGTTCCGCGACGTCGCCGCGCAATCCGGCCTCACCCTCGACCGTCTCATCGCGCAAACCTCCGCCAACGCCGACACCGCCGTCGCCAAACTCGGCGGCGTCATGTCCGCCTCCGTCGAACGCGTCGCCGAACTCGAGTCCGCCCAGGCCGCGATTCAAAACGCCTCCATCTGGTCGAAACCCTTCGTCTTCCTCCGCCACGTCGATCCGTCCATCGCGCAGGCCACTTGGGACATCTACCGCCCCGCCGTTCCCACCACTGCCGAAGGCATCGTTTACGCTCTGCTCGGCATGTTCGTCTTCCTCTCGCTCTATCACGGACTCATCCGTTTCCCGATCACCCGCGCCGCCCGCCTCCGCCGCGCAAGCAGCCCGCTCGCCGACGCCCCTTCCGCCTCCCCCGTTTCAAATCTCAAATCATAAATCCTAAATCATAGATCGTAAATCCGTCCGCTATACGCCGCGCTCCGATCAAAATCGAAAATCCAAAATCGAAAATCTCCTCACTCTCCCGCCGCATCCCGCACGGTCACATTCACCGCGAGCAACTTTCCTTCCCCTCCGCGCATCACGCTCGCGACCACTTTCTCGCCCGGCCGCAAATCCCCCAAGCCGATCGTCTCCCCGCCGCGCAGGATCGCCGTGTCCGGCGTCACCTGCACCGTCACGACCTCCGTGTTGCGCACGATCATCGTGAAATCGATCTCCGTCCGCCGCACCACCTCGCCCTGCAGCATGAATTGATTGCTCGCCACCGCCTGAATCGTCGCGAGCCGCGGCAGCGGAATTTGCACCAACTTCGCCTGCGTCTCGACGCCCAGCGCCGCACCGCACGCAAAGACAACCCAACCACAACGCCACGCTTGAATCTTCATCAGGGTAGACGCCCGCTGCGCACCACGCGCCTCGGACATCGCCCATGGAACGCTCCCCGCCACCCCCGTTCCTACTCGCTCCGCCCAGCACTCGACTCCGGAATTTCCCCGATCACCTTCGCCCTTCGATGGCTTGGCGCTATTTCACTCTCCTCTTTGGCGTATTCGCCTGCTCCGTTTCAGTCATCCTGATCAAAGCCAGCGAGGCCCACGCGATGATCATCCCGCCGGCGCGTCTCCTCCTCGCCGTCGTCGCCCTCACGCCCCTCTTCTTCCTCGAACTCCGCCGCCACCGCGCCACTTACACCACCGCGCATCTCCGCCGCACCACGATTCCCGCGCTCGTTCTCGCCCTCCACTTCATCTCCTGGACCTACGGCGCTCGCACCACCTATTCCGCCCAAGCGACGCTCATCGTTAACCTCGTCCCGATCGCGATCCCGTTTTTCCTGCATTCCCTCGTCGGCGAAAAAATCAACCGCACCGAAATCATCGGCACCGCCATCGCCATCGCCGGCTTGCTCCTCCTCAACGCCCACGACGCTTTCTCCGGCATCGGCAACCTCCTCGGCAACCTCGTCTGCTTCGGTTCCATGCTCCTCTTCGCATGGTATCTCGCCCTCGGCCGCGCCAACCGCGACTTCCCCTCGCTCTGGCTCTACGTCATCCCCGTCTACTTTCAGGCCGGTCTCTTCAGCCTCCTCGCCGCGATTCCATGGCTCGACACTTTCGCTTGGTCGTCATTCCGCGAGTGGTCCCTCCTCGCCGGCCTGGCGGTCATTCCCACCATCATCGGCCACTCGCTCCTCAACCATTCATTGCGCCACGTCCGCGGCCAGGTCGTCAGCCTCTGCAATTCCGCCCAGTTCGTCTTCGCCGGCCTCATGGCGTTCTTTCTTTTTCACGAAACGCCCACCGCTCTCTTCCTCACCGCCGCCGCCATCGTCTGCATCGGCATCGCCATCGTCATCCTCGCCACCCCCTCCATTCCGCCCCGCCTCCGCTAACCCCCACCCGTTCCAACCGCACGTCCGGTCCTCATTCATCCCTCATAAATCCCAAATCATAAATCGCCCGCCCGCTCACCACGCCTGAAACTTCCGCCAAGCGATCCGCCCCACCGCCTCCGCGCTTCCCGACGGCGGTGTCACCACCAACGCCACCCACCCTTCGCCTTCCGGCACGCCAAAATCGAACCGCTGCGGCCCCCGATCCTCCTCTTTCACGCTCGGCCGCAGCTCCCGCGTGTGCACGACCTCGAACCGGCCCGATTTGTAATAGGCCACCGTCACCTTCATCCCCGTTTTCCCGAAGTCCTCCGGCCGCTCGTCTCCAATATACTGATACTCCCCCGCCAGCCGCCCGATCCACCGCCCCAGTTTCACCCAGATCTCGCCCGGCGCCCCGCTTTCCATGCCGTCGTCGACGTGCTGCACCGAGCCATACTTCACCCCCTCCACCCCCACGGCTTCGCCTCCGTCCCACAACACCGTCGTGTCAACCGCCTCGCCTTTGAGGCGTCGATCGATCCCCCGCGGAGCCTGGCCGCCCGCCTCGCCCGCATGCTCCGTCTGCAATCGCCTCCAGCCAAATTGCGCACCTCCCCCCTCGATCGCTTCGACGATGAACGTCACCGGACGCCCTCCCGGGCTCACCGCAAAGGGTAGCGTTGCCCACGGCTCATCCGGACCAAGCTCGATCGTGTCTTTCCAAATCTCCTCCGCCAACGCGTCTCCTTCCCGCGCATGCACCTTGAGCGTCGCCCGCGCCACCCCGTCGCCGCCCCCGCTCCGCTCGCCCACCAACTCTCCCGCCAGCCGATACAACCCGCGCGCGAAATCGATGCGGAACGATTCCCGCGCCCCCAGATAGAACAACCCGTTCGCCGCGCGATGCACCCGCGGCTCCGCCCCCGAAATCGTCATGTCGCGCCAATACAGATTCGACTGCGTGTTCGTGCCGAACTCGAACACCGACACCTCCGGGATCCGCACATACGCGTGCAGCCGCGGCCCCCAGCGTTCCTCGTAAAAATGCTTCGCCAACATCGCCGACATCCCCGCGGTCCAATAATTCCAGCCCGCATACGAGAGGATCACCTGTATCCGTTCGTCGGATTCAATCCGCTCCGCCATTTCCCACGAATCCGCATCCGACGTCGTCGTCCCGCTCGCGAGCCACAACGGCAAATCCGCATGCCGTGCCTCCGGCAGAGCCCGCACCAGCCAGTCCATCGCGTTGACGCAATAAAACGCACCCGTTCCCACGCCGCCCCCATCGAATCGCGGCGCCTGCCGAAGAAACTCTTCCAAACTCCGATGCAGCGTCGCCGGGATCCACATTCCACGTAGGTAAGCAAGCCGCTCCGGAAAATCGTCCGCGCTCACCATGGTCGCCCGCGCTTCCGGATCATGCGTCCACAGCGCCCGCGTCCCCCGCCACGCCGCCTGCCACGCCGGCGCGAGCAGCGTCACCGCCGCCACCACCAGCACCGCTTTCATTCCTCCCGACACTTTCCCGGACTCCGCCTGCGCCAGCGCGATTCCCGTCGCAAACACCAGCGCCGCCGCCCCCGCGAGATACGAGATGTCCATGTTCGTCGCCAGGATCACACCCGTGCAAATCCACGCGCCCGCGCCCAACGCCGCCAACATCGCCGACCGCCGCCCGCGCCGCTCCGGATTCTTCGCCACACCCCACGCCGCCAGCCCGGTCACGACCACCAGCAATCCCACTCCCCACGCACCCGCATACGTGAAGTGCAGCGGCTTGTAGTAGTCGTGCGGCGTGTGCAGGTAAAACTTCGCCGTCGCGAGCTGCCACAACATCCCCGTCCGAAATCCCGCCGGCAGCACGATCACGTTGTAGAGCCACTGCTCCAGCGTCGCCCCCGTCCACGCCAGCTCCGTCACCACCGGCGCGATCACACCAAACCCCAAATGCCCGATCATCACCCGCCGCGCGCACCGCCACGTCACGTCGCCCATCCATCCCGCGCGAAATGTCAGCGTCCACGCGAACGCCAGCGCCGCCACTTGATACGTCAGCTTCGTCATCCCGCCCAACCACAACGCCAGCCACACGACCGCCAGCGCCCCCGCGCCCCACGCCCCGTCACGCGGACGTGCCAGCAGCCACACCACCAAGCCCAGCACCGTCGTGCCCACCGCGTTATACCATACGATTGTGTGCTGGCTCGACGACGCCCCCACCACGCTCGCCGCGATCAGCACCGCCACACCCGCCCCCAGCCGCCGCCATAACGCCGCCGCGAGTCCCACAAAACTCAACGCAATGAAAACCGCATTCGCATACGTGAGACTCAGATACCGCGCCCCCGCCACCTTCTCCGCCCACCAACTCAACGTGAACTGCAGCGTCTGGATCGGCGTGACAAAATCCAAATACGGCCGTTCTCCCGCCTCGATCCGCCCCACCGCCGCCATCACCAACCCGTAATCGGTAAAATCGACCAGCGCCGCGTGATTCCTCCACCACGGCGCCAACACCACCACCAATCCCGCCACCACGCCCAACCCCGCCCACCCCCACCGCCCCCGCTTCCGCTCCGAAACTCCTGCTGCGTTCGACATTCGCTCCCACGATGCGCCGCCATCTCCGCCGCCCGCAACCGCATACTTCCGCCCGTCGCAGTGTCAGACCCCGCCCGAAGTCTCCCAAACCAATCTTTGCCTCCTCACTCGGCCCACGCCAAAAAACCCTCCCATGCGCCGCCTTTTCTCGCTCCTCGCCACCGTCGCATCGCTCGCCTTCCTCTCCCCGCCCTCGCCCACGTTCGCCGCGCCTTCCGATTTCGAAGGCATCTGGACCGGCGAAATCTCCGCCCCCAACACCCGCACCGAAATCGGCCTCGCGTTCACCCCCACGCCCGACGGGCTCCTCGTCAGCCTCCACTTCCCCGAGATGTTTCTCTACACCGCGAATTTCGGCGCGGCCGACATCCGCGACGATACCTTCACGCTCGCCCCGCTCCAACTCGTCCTCACGCGCCAGTCCAACGACGAACTCGTCGGCACCTTCGCGCCCGGCCGTCTTCCCGTCCGCCTTCGCCGCGGCGGCACCTTCTCCAGCCCGCCCGAACCGCCGACACTCCCCGCCGCGCCCGCGCCGCGCTGGCAACGTCCCCTCGGCGCTCCCATCTGGGGCTCGCCCGTCGTCAGCGACAACATCGTCTACGTCGCCGCCACCGATGGACGCGTCCACGCGCTCCGCGCCGCCGATGGCGAACCCGTGTGGACCTGGACCGGCCCGCATCCATTTTATGGAGACACCCTCGTCACCGCCAACGCGCTCTACCTCCTCGACGAGCGCTCCCATCTCGTCGCCCTCTCCCGCGCCGATGGACAACTCCTCTGGCGACTCGATCTCCACGAAAACGATTCTCCCGACACCGCTCCGTCATCTCGCAACCCCACCTTCAATCACCGCACCGCCGCTCCCGTCATCGACGCCCGCGGCATCCTCTACGTCGGCTCCACCGACAGCCATCTCTACGGCATCAACGCCGAGTCCGGCCGCATCGTGTGGCGCCACCCCACCCCCGCTCCGATCTACGCGCCCGTCGCCCTGCAAGGCGATCACCTCGTCGCCGCCTGCTTCGACGGCACGCTCTTTTCCCTTCATCGCCGCAATCGCCGCGAACGCTTCCGCACCACGTTGAGCGGCCCCCTCGTCTCCGCGCCCGTCGTCGTCGGCGACCGCCTCGTCATCGGCTCTCGCGACTACTTCCTCCACGGTCTCGACGCCGCCACCGCCACCACACGCTGGCGCAACACCTACTGGTTCTCCTGGGTCGAATCCACCCCGCGCGTCGCCGACGGCGTTCTCTACATCGGCGGTTCCGACTTCCGCCGCGTGTCCGCCCTCGATCCGCGCGACGGCCGCCAACTGTGGTCCACCGACGTCCTCGGCCTTTCGTGGGGCTCGCCCGTCGCCACCGCCGACACCGTCTTCGCCGGCACCGCCGGCCAGGACATCCCCGGCACCGTCATCACTCACCGCGGCGGCATCGTCGCCCTCGACCGTCGGACCGGCACAATCCGTTGGCGCCATCAAACCTCCGCCCCCGCCGGCGCCCCGTTCAACGGCATCGCCGGCTCCCTCGCCCTCGTCGACGATCTCGTCATCGCCGCCGATGTCCACGGCACCGTCCTCGCGCTCCCGCAACGCGCAGATTCCCCGTAGCGCACCGCACGCCTTCCCTCCGCCCCATCCGGCAAAACCGGAAAATCTGAACCGCTAAACATTTCGGCGGTCATTTGCGCTCCGTGCTCATCGCTCCGGCGGTGCCCCCATCGCTCCCCCGCGGCTCGCGCCTTCCACCGAAATGAACTCCTCCTTTCTCCGCGCCCTCGCCCTCTTCTCGCTGCCCGTCTGTCTCCTCGCCCAGGACGCCGTTACGCCCGCTCCCGCACCGACTCCCGCCAACATCAAAGTCGGCATCGGCTACGACTACAGCCGCGGCAGCTACGGTCTCTCGCAAGACACCGAGGTCACTTTTATCCCGCTCCACCTCAACTACGACCAGGACCGCTGGGCGTTCAAAGCCAGCATTCCCTTCATCAACATCAAGGGACCCGCGACCGTCGTCGCCGGCGGCGGCACCGGCAGCGGCGGCGGCGCTCCCACGCGTCCCACCACCAGTTCCGAATCCGGCCTCGGCGACATCACCGTCTCCGGCACTTATCACCTCCGCCCCGTCCCCGGCGAACTCAACATCGACCTCACCGGTCGCGTAAAACTCGGCACCGCCGACGAAGACAAGGGCCTTGGCACCGGCGAAACCGACTACTACGTCCAACTCGATCTGTATCAGAATTTCGGAGTCATCACCCCCTTCGCCAACGTCGGCTACCGCTTCCTCGGCTCCAACGCCTCCTTCCAACTCGAGGACGGCTTCTACGCCACCGCCGGCGCCGCCTTCCGTGTGAACGACACCACCATTGTCGGCGCCGCTTACGACTGGCGCTACCGCATCATCGACGGCGCCGAAAACGGCACCGACGCGCTCGGGTTCATTTCCTACACGCCAAACGAAACCTGGAATGTCCTCGGCTACGTCCTCATCGGCTTCAACGACGCCAGCCCCGACCTCGGCCTCGGCACCCTCCTCAGCTACAAATTCTAGGGCATCGATGGAGGCGCGGTGCCTCCACCGCGCAACTCGCGCTCACTCCACCAGCGCCTGATACATCAGCACCTTCCACCGCTGGTTCAGATTGATCCCGCCCGACGGCGCCAACTGCGTCATGAACAACGCCACGATCTTCTCCTTCGGATCGACGAGATACTGCGGATAATACGCGCTGCCCCAGCCATACGCGCCTTCACCCACCAGTTCCCCGTAAGCGCCCGGATCCTCGTTCACCCAGAATCCCAACCCGAACGCCGACGTGTCCCGCGAATACTTCGAACCCGTATGATTCGCATGCATCAGCTCCACCGTCTTCGGGCTCAACAGCCGCACACCGTCCAGCTCGCCGCCGTTCAGGAGCATCTGCAAAAACCGGGCATAATCTTCCGCCGTCGATAGCAACCCCGCGCCGCCCGAAAAACATTTCCTCGGCCCGTTCACGTAGAGGCTGTTCTCCGCCGTTTCCTTCAACACCAGCTTCCCGTCCTCCCAGCCATACACATTGGCCAGACGGCTCGCCTTCTCCGGCGGCAGGAAGAAATGCGTATCCTTCATCCCGAGCGGACGACAGATCCGCTCCTCGATAAATTTGTCCAGCGGCATTCCCGACACGACTTCCACCAACCGTCCGAGCACGTCCGTCCCGAAGCCATACTGCCACGCTTCTCCCGGCTGCCCGTGCAACGGCAGCGTCCCAAGCCGATCGATCGCCTCGCCGATCGTCTCGTCCTTGTCGGCGAAAAACCATCCCGTCAGCCCCGCCGCCTTATACGCCTCGTGCGCCAGATCGCCCGGCGTGCCATACGTCAGGCCCGCGGTGTGCGTCATCAAATCACGAATCCAAATCGGCCGCTTCGCCTTCACCAAAACATACTTCTCCGCCGATCCTTCCGGCGCCGGCACCGCCACCATCGAATTCTTGAACGCCGGCAGGTAATTCGACAGCGGATCGCGCAGCAGAAACTTCCCCTCTTCGTAAAGCATCATCGCGGCGACCGTCGTCACCGCCTTGCTCATCGAAGCGATGCGGAAAATCGCGTCCCTCGCCATCGGTTTACCCGCCTCGATATCCTGCTGGCCGTAGGTCTGCAGCTTCACCGTCTTCCCATCCCGCGCCACCAACATCACCGCGCCCGCGATTCGTCCCGCCTCCACTTGTTCTTCAAACGCTCGATCCAGCCGCTCGAGCCGCTGCGGATCGAACTTCAGCGTCGAGGGCGTATCCGCCCGCGCGGATACAGCCGCCACCCAGCACACCACACCCGCCAACACCACTCGCCATCCGGGGTTCATCATCATCCCTTCCACGCAACACACCCTCCCGCCTCGCGCAACGAAATCGTTCGCCCCCCGCGCCTTCCTTCACCGCCCCGTCGTATCCGCCCACCACACCGCCATCGGCGACCGGTCGTTCTCTTCGCTTCGTTTTGTCGCCAGCACCACCCAGCCGCCTCGCTCCGGCGCCGGCACGTCAAACGCCCCGCTCGCCCCCGCCTTCAGTTCCTCCGCTCCGATCTCGCGATCGTAGAACAGATCGAAGCGCCCGCCGTGCACATACGCCATCACCACGCGCACGCCGTTTTCACCTTCCACGCGATATCGTCCCGCCACCTGCCCGACGTCCGGCCCCACCCGCACCCACACCTCTCCACCGGTGCCCACTCGCCAGCCGCGCTGCCCGTCGCGCTCCTCCGCCACCGGTTCGTCATTCCCGAAAAATACCACTCGCTCGTTCAGCTCGCGACGCTTCAACCCCCGCTCCAGCGGCCCGCCCGGTGTCTCGCTGCCCGCCGTGTGATCCGTCCGCAACGCCCGCCAGCCGCCCAGCATCGTTTGCCCTTCCGGCAACTCCACTTCGAGCGCCACCCGCCAGCCGCCCGGGCTCACCGAGAACGGCCGCGTCACGCTCGGATTCTCCCGCGTCAACACCACCCCCTCGTCCCACCACAACTGCCCCGCGAGGGGCCCCTCCAGCACCCGAATACGAAAGCGCGCCTCCGCTCGTTCCGCCTCCGGCGACAGCTCCCCCACGAAGTCTCCAGAAAGTCGATACAACCCGAAACCCAACACCACCCGCGACGATTCCCACGATCCCGCGAACCATCCGCTTCCGGGCCGATGTAGCCACTCCATCCAGCCGTCCTCCACGGCCATCGCGTGCGCGTAGAGATTCGAGCCCGTCCGCCGCGCCCATTCCAGCGGCTGCGCCAACGCCGCCGTGCTCTTTCCCGGCAGCCAATACGCCACCAGGTTCCCGCCGATCTCGCCGTCCTCATAACGCCGGTCCAGCACCCGATGAAAATCGGGCTGCCAGTGATTCCACGCCCGCTCCGCGATCATCACCTCCCATCGCCGGGTCCGCTCGAATTCACGCAAGATCGCCTCCTTCTCCCGCGCGGAAAACGTCGTCCCTTCCTGCAGCCACAACGGCATCCCTTGCGACGCCCCGCCCGGCATCGCCCGCACCAGCCATTCCGTGCCGTGCAGGAAACGGAAATTCTCCTCTTTCGCACCTTCCGCGATCCGCTCCGCCCGAAACGCCTCAAGCCGACGCAACCCCGCGTGCAGTCCCGGCTCGATCCTCAGCCCCCGCAGATATCCAAACCGCTCCGGCAAATCGTCCGCCAATTTCATCTCGCTCCGCGCCATCTTTCCATGCCCCCAGATTGCGCGCGCGCCCTGCCACGCCGACGCCCATGCCGGCACCAACAAGGTCACCGCGCCCACCGCCAACACGCCTCGCGCCCACGCGCGACACCGTCCCGTCTCCCGCCGCACAAACACGAGCACCACCCCCGTCGCCAACACCAGCCACGCCGCGCCCGCCAGATGCGCGATTTCGAAATGCAGCGCCAGAAACACGAGACCGCACGCGCTCGCGCCCCCGCTCACCACCGCCAGCCAGCCGAGTTCTCTGCCGCGACGTTTCCCGCGTATCCAAATTTCCACTCCCGCGATCGTCGTCACCGCCAGCATCAACGCCGTTCCCCACGCCCCCATGAAGGTGAGATAAACCGGCGGATGATAATCGTGCGGCGTCTGCCAATAAAATTTCCACGTCCCGATCGCGCTCAACAACTCCGTCCGCGCCTGCGCCAGCCCCAATACATTCTGCTTCCACCGCGCCCAACTCGCACCCGTCAGCGCCATCTCCGTCGCGACCGGCACCACCGTCGCAAACCCCACCGCTCCGAAAAACCAAATCGCTGCGCCCCGCCACGTCACCGCACCCCGCTCCGCCGCGCGCACGATCAACGACAGCACGAGCGCCGTCGCCGCCACCTGATACGTCAGCTTCGTCATCCCGCCCAGCCAAAGCGCCCCCGCCACCAACACCGCCCCACCCACAACCCGCCGCCCGGGGCCGATCGTCGCCATGACCCAAAACGCCACCGCCACCCACGCCACGCCCATCGCGTTATACCACGGTATCGTGTGCTGCAACCCCGACGCCGCCACGACCGCCGCCGCGATCGCCACCGCCAGCCACCACCCCAACGGCCGCACCAGCAGCGCCACAAATCCAATAAACGTCCCCGCAATGAACACCGCCGCCGCGTAAGCGAGGCTCAGATATCGCGCACCCCACACCGTCTCCGCCAGCGCGCACACGTAATACTGCAGCGTTTGGATCGGCGTCAGAAAATCCACATACGGCCGCTCGCCCGCCTCGATCCGCCCCACTCCGGCGATCACATGTCCGTAATCATAAAAATCCCGCAGCCACCCGTAATTCCGCCACCAAGGCATCAGCAACAGCGCCAACACCACGATCGCTCCGGCTCCCCGACTCAACTCACGCAATCCCATCTTCATCGCTCACTCGATTCTCACCCGCCGCCACCACGCGTGTCCCCACGCCGTCCTGTTCACATCTGTCGAAACCCACACGAGTCCCACCCAGCCGCCTTTTTCGGGCAACGTCACCTCGAATTTCTGCACCGCCCGATCTTCCTCCCGCACGATCGGTCTCAGCTCCTTCTCGAACAGCACTTCCAACCGCCCCGATTTCACCCACACCACGCGCGCGATCGCCCCCGGTAAACTCTCCGCATGCGTCCACGCATGCTCGCGCAACCCGAACTCGCCGCTCACGCGCGTCGCCGCCGTTTGCGGCTGCAGCCACACTTCGCCCGGCGCGTGCACGAACAACTCCCACTCCTCATTCCGCACCTCCCCAAACGTATCGATTCCAAACACCGCCGCCTGCATCGGCTGGCTCGGCGCCTCCCACGCCATCAACGCCTCCTTGAAATTCGCCGGCAGCGTCAGCGCCTTCAATTCCACATCCAGCGGTCCCGGCACGTCGCGCCCGTTTCGCTCCGCCCCGCGCGTCCTCAGCTTCCGCCATCCCGCCCGCACGCGCGCGTCGCCCGTCTCCACCTCGAGCACCACGTTCTTTCCGCCGGCCTCCACCTCGAAATCTCCGAGCCGCGTGCTGACGTCGTTCGAAAGTTCCACCCGCCACTCCGCGAGCGACTTTCCCTCCTCCCCGTCCGTTCTCACGCGCATCGTCACCCCCACCGGCTTCCCCACCGGTCGCGTCAGCTCCGCCACCATCTCGCCGCGCAGCATCTCCACCGGAAACTCCAGCCCCACCGCGCTTCCAGCCGGCTGCGCCAGATACGCGCCGTCCTTCCGAACCCGCAACGCCACCTCGGTCCCTTCCGTTCGCACGCGTCGCGCATAAACATTCGATCTCGTCGCCGCCGCAAACTCCACCGGTTGCGCCAGCGGCCGCTCCATCGCCGGACGAATCTCATACACCATCAGATGCGGCCCCACCCGACGCGGACCCGACCACGCCTGCTGCAACATCTCCGCCGCCCCGAAGTGCCAATGATTCCAGGCCTCGAATGTAACCACCGTTTCGATACCGCCGCCGTGCGCCAGCCTCGCGTTGAGGATCCACGCGTTGTGATCCGAATACGTCGTGCCGTCGTGCAACCACAGCGGCAGACCGGGATGACGCGCCTCCGGCGCCGCCCGCACCATCCACTCCGTGCCCAATGCAAAATAGATCCCGCCCTCGCTTCGCTCCCGCGCGTATTCGTCGAACCCGTGCAGCGAATCCCGCATCGTCGCCTCGATCCGCATTCCGCGCAGATACGCATACCGCGCCGGCAATTCGTCCGCGCTCACGAATCGCTCGCGCACCAGTTCCTCCCGCCCCCACAACACGCGCGCTCCCGTCCACGCCGCCCACCACGCCGGCACCGCCAGCGTCGCCGCCCCCGCCACGAGAATCCACCGCCCCTCGCGCTCACGCCCAAACGCGATCACCAGCGCCGTCGCCAGCACCAGCCACGCCGCGCCCGATACCTGCGCGATCTCGAAATTCGTCGCCAGCAACACCGCGCCGCACACGACCGCTCCCCCGACACCCAAAATCAAGAATCCCGCGTCCCCTCGCGCCTTCTCTCCCGCGCCCCTCCGCTTCCACAGCACCCAGCCCGCCGCGCCCACCAGCAACACCCCCCAGCCGCCCACGAACCGAAAATTGGCGCCCATGTAATAGTCGTGCGGCGTCCGCCAGTAAAACTCCGGACTCAACACGCGCAGCAGCAACTCCCGCCGCGACGCCGCCAGTTCGAACACGTTCTCCTTCCACGTCGCAAAACTCGCCCCCGTGTAAGCCATTTCCGTCAACACCGGCGCCACCACGCCAAATCCCACCACCGCGAGCCCCAGCGCCGCTCCCACCCCCGCCGAAACCCGACCGCCCCACACTGCCCGAATCAGAAAAAGCATCACAAACGCCAGGCTCGCCACCTGATACGTCACCTTCGTCATCCCGCCCAACCACAACGCCGCCAGCATCGCCACCGCCCACGTCCCGCCCCGCTCGCCCGTCCGACCGATCCTCGCCGCGCTCCACGTCGCCACCGCGAGCCATGCGACGCCCAGCGCGTTGTGCCAGACGATCGCGTGCTGCCCGAACGACGCGAGCACCACCGCCGCTCCCACCGCCCACGCCAACCCCGCGCCCAACCGCCCCCGCAACATCAGCGCGAATCCCGCCAACGCCCCCACCATCGCCGCCGCGTTCGCATACGTGAGGCTCAAATACCGCGCGCCCCAAATCCGCTCCGCCGCCTGCGCCAGCAGGAAATGCAGCGTCTGGATCGGCGTCGCGAAATCCACATACGGACGCTCCCCCGCCTCCATCCGACCGACCGCCGCCATCACCAGCCCGTAATCGTAGAAATCGCGCAGTATCGCGTGATTCCGCCACCACGGCACCAACAGCAAAACCGCCAGCAACACACCCGCGCCCGCCACCACGGCGGCCCTTCCTCGGCGGATCGACGATTCACGCGACATGCGCCTCCCACCTGAGACGATGTTCCCGACGGAATCACCATCAATCTCCCGCCCCCGCCGAAACTCGCCTCAAATCGCTTCGAGAGACCGCCCTCCCGAAACCATGGGGCTCCTCACCGATTCTCATTCCCGGTGAACGCACTCGTCCGTTCCACCCTCGCGCACGCGCGCACGCGAGCGCCGCGTATCCCGCTGCCGTTGTTCGAGCTCCGCAAACCCGATCTTCGCTCCGCATCTGCATCCGAAAACGCCTCCGTCCGCTCGCCGCTCCCCCCGCAAAACTCACGGCGAACGCATCCCGCTTCCTCGGTCTATGCGCCCAAACCCGCATCCACGTGAAACGCCTTTCCTCCCGACACCTCGCGCTCCTCGCCACCGCCTCGATCGTCGCCCCGACCCTCACCCAACCGGCGCACAGCCAACAAGCGGGCCACGGTGCCAACGCCGCCGCTAACGCCAGCAAGGCCGCGCAACAATCCGCCAAAGCCGCGGCTCAAGCGGCCAAGGCCGCCGCCGACGCCGCCAAGCAAGCCGCCCGCAACGGCGCTCAATCCGCGAAAAATGCCGCGGCCGGCGCCCGTGACGCCGCGAAAAACGCGGCCGATGCCGCCAAGAACGCTGCCGCCGGCGCGGCCAACAACGCCGCCAATGCCGCGCAAGCCGCTGGTAAAGCCGCCGGCAACGCGGCAGGTGCGGCCGCAAACGCGGCGAACAATGCCGCCGAAGCCGCAGGCAACGCCGCCGCCAACGCGGCCAACGTCGCCAACAACGCCTCTCAAGCCGCCGAAAGCGCTTCCCAAGCGGCCGGCAACGCCGCCCAAGCCGCGAACAACGCCGCGTCCGCCGCCGGCAATGCCGCCTCCGCTGTCGCCGAAGCCGCGGGTAACGCCGCGGCAAATGCCGCCAATGCCGCGGGCAACGTCGCCGAAGCGGCGGCGAGCGCAGCCAACAACGCAGCCCAAGCGGCCGGCAATGCTGCGAACGCCGCCCAAAACGTCGCAGGCAACGCCGCCTCCGCCGCTGGGAATGCCGCCGAAGCCGCATCGCAAGCTGCGGCAAACGCCGCCAGTGCCGCCGGCAACGTAGCGAACAATGCCTCCCAAGCCGCCGGCAATGCCGCCGCGAATGCCTCTGCTGCCGCCAACAACGCGGCTCAAGCCGCCGGCAACGCCGCGGAAAACGCCGCCAGCGCCGCAGGCAATGCCGCCCAAGCCGCCAGCAACGCGGCCAACGCCGCCGCCAGCGTGGGTGAAGCCGCCGCCTCCGCTGCCAACAACGCGGCAACCGCAGCCGGCAACGCCGCCAGTGCCGCCGCGGAAGCAGCCGGCAACGCCGCAGCCAATGCCGCGAAGACCGCCAGCAACGCCGCCGAAGCCGCGGCGAGCGCCGCGAATAACGCCTCTCAGGCCGCGGGCAACGCGGCCAATGCCGCCCAGAACGCCGCAAGCACCGCAGCCTCCGCCGCCGGCAATGCCGCTGAAGCTGCGTCGCAAGCTGCGGCAAACGCCGCCAGTGCCGCCGGTAATGCGGCCAACAACGCTTCTCAAGCGGCGGGAAATGCTGCGGCAAACGCCTCGGCGGCGGCCACCAATGCCGCTCAAGCCGCCGGCAACGCTGCGGGTAACGCCTCACAAGCCGCCGGCAACGCGGCCAATGCAGCTCAAAATGCGGCCGGCAATGCAGCCTCTGCCGCCGGCAACGCCGCTCAGGCCACAGGGAACGCCGCAACCACCGCCGCCAATGCCGGTGAGGCCGCGGCGAGCGCCGCCAACAATGCCTCGCAAGCCGCTGCGAATGCAGCAAACGCTGCAGGCAACGCGGCCGCCAACGCCGCTCAAGCCGCCGCCGGTGGAGCCGCAAACGCTTCCCAAGCGGCCGGCAACGCCGCCAACGCCGCGCAAACAGCCGCGGGCAACGCCGCCAACGCGGCAGGCAACGCCGCAGGTGCAGCCGCCAATGCTGCGGCCAACGCCGCCTCGGGCGCAGCGAACGCCGCCAATAACGCCGCTTCCGTTGTCGCCACGGTGGGCGATGTAGCCGCCAACGTTGCCGGCAACGCGGCGAATGCCGCAGCCAACGCAGCTCAAGCGGCGGGGAATGCGGCAAGCGCCGCTGCCAACGCCGGAGGAGCCGCCGCCAGCGCCGCGAACAATGCCGCCCAAGCTGCAGGCAACGCGGCCAACGCAGCGCAGAATGTCGCCGGCAACGCCGCCGCCGCAGCCGGCAATGCGGTGACCGCCGCCAACAACGCCTCCCAATCCGCGGCCAACGCTGCAAATGCTGCCGGCAACGCCGCAGCTAACGCCTCCGCCGCCGCCAACAACGCCGCCTCGGTCGCCGCAAACGTAGGCGATGTCGCCGCCAATGCGGCCGCAAACGCGGCCAGCGTCGCAGCAAATGCATCCCAAGCCGCCGGCAACGCTGCTCAGGCGGCAGCGGGTAACGCAGCCAACGCGGCCACCAACGCCGCATCCGCCGCTGGGAACGCAGCCTCGGCCGCCCAGAACGCCGCCGGCGCAGCCGCGAATGCCGCGGGCAACGCGGCCGCCAACGCAGCGCAAGCGGCTCAGTCCGTCGCCGGTAATGCCGCCGCCGCCGCGGGCAACGCCGCCAACAACGCCTCTCAGGCCGCAGCCAATGCCTCCGCTGCCGCGAACAATGCCGCCTCCGTCGCGGCCAACGTCGGCGATGTTGCTGCGAACGTTGCCACCAACGCCGCCAATGCAGCCGCCAACGCTTCCCAAGCGGCGGGCAATGCTGCTCAGAACGCCGCGAGCGCCGCCGCGAACGCGGCGGGAAATGCCGCTGCCAATGCAGCCCAAGCGGCCCAGTCTGTGGCCGGCAACGCGGCCGCCGCCGCAGGCAATGCGGCCAACAACGCTTCTCACGCCGCAGCCAATGCCGCGAGCGCCGCGGGCAACGCCGCCGGCGCCGCCGCGAATGCCGCGGGAAATGCCGCTGCCAATGCAGCGCAAGCGGCGCAATCCGTCGCCGGTAATGCCGCTGCCGCTGCAGGAAACGCCGCGGCGAATGCGTCCGCGGCCGCGAACAACGCCGCCTCCGTCGCCGCGAACGTGGGTGATGTCGCCGCCAACGCGGCCGCAAACGCGGCCAACGTAGCCGCCAACGCTTCCCAAGCCGCGGGCAACGCGGCGACCGCAGCCGGGGCGGCTGCGCAATCCGCGCAGACAGCATCGCAAGCCGCGAGCGGCGCCGCCAACGCCGCCTCGTCCGCCCAAAACGCCGCCCAAGCCGCGAACATTGCGAGCGCCGCAGGACATGCGGCCGGTGCCGCCCAATCTGCCGTCAGTGCTGCCGACGCCGCGGGCAACGCCGCGAACGCCGCCTCCGCTGCCTCCCAAATCGCAGGCAATGCAGCTCAAGCCGCCGGCAAGGCCGCCCAATCCGCCGCCACCGCCGCCCAAAACGTCGCGACCGCGGTGAGCGAAGCCGCCGCCGGCGCCGCCGGTAACGCCGCGCAAGCCGCCAAGACCGCCCGCAACGCAGCCGAAGCCGCGAGCGGCGCCGCCAAAGCCGCCGCTTCGGCTGCCGGCAACGCGGCCAACGCCGCTTCGAAGGCCGCCAACAACGCCTCGCAGGTCGCCGGCAATGTTGCCAGTGCAGCCTCCACCGCAGCCGGCAAAGCCGTCGAAGCCGCCGGAAACGCGGCCAACGCCGCTGCCAACGCCGCGCAATCGGCCAGCGAAGCCGCCCAAGCCGCCGCGACCGCGGCCGGAAATGTTGCCGCCAACGCAGCCGCCTCCGCGGGAAATGCGGCCCAATCCGTCTCATCCACCGCCACCAAAGCGAGCGATGTCGCCTCCAGTGTTGCCGATGCCGCCCAGGCAGCCGCCAACGCCGCGCAGGCCGCCGACAGCGCGGCGAAAGCTGCAACCACCGCCGCCGAATCCGCCGCCACGGTCGCCGGAAATGCCGCGCAATCCGCCGGCAAGGTCAGCGACGCCGCCACGAGCGTTGCCAACAACGCCAGCTCGGCGGCCAGCGCCGCGGCGAAATCCGCCTCCGTCGCCGCCAAGTCCGCCGCCAACGCCACCGAAGCCGCACGCTCCGCCGGAAGCGCGGCGACCGCCGTCACCGGACAAGCCGAAGCCGCCGCCTCCGCGGCCGGCGATGCCGCTGCCAACGCCGCCAAAGCCGCGAGCGCCGCGGCCGACTCGGCCGCACAGGCCGCCAACGCCGCTTCGGAAACCGCGAAGGTCGTAGCCAGCGTCGCGGGCGATGCCGCCAAATCCGCGTCCGCCAGCAGCAGCACCACCGCGAGCAACGTAGCCGACACCGTCGCCGCCACGGTCGCTGCGTCCGTCGACACGGCCGCCAAATCCGCCTCGCAATCTTCCCAGAGCGCTGCGTCCGCGGCCAACACCGCCGCACAGACCGCCGCCCAAACCACGTCCGCAACCGCAGCCGGTGCGGCGCCCGCCAGCAGCGTGAACGCCGCCACCGCCTCCGCTCAAACCGCCGGCGAAGCGTCAAAGTCCGCTTCCAAATCCGCCGCCTCTTCTGCCTCCAACGTGGCCTCCTCCGTCGCTGCTCCCCAACCGATCGTTGCACCGACGCCCACACCCGCACCTGCGCCGACGCCGACACCCGCCCCGGTCACTCCGCCAGCCCCCACGACGGTGGCCTCGACTCCGCCACCCAGCACTCCCGCACCGACCCCTTCCGCCGCGCCCGCGGCGTCCACACAGGTGGCCGCCTCAGCTCCCACACCCGCGCCAACTCCCTCGACCACACCCGCACCAGCACCTGCTCCGACTCCGAGTCCCGCTCCAACCGCGACACCTCCCGCCTCTCGCACCGACGTAGCCGTTTCCACTCCCGCGCCTGCACCCGCTCCAGCCGCCGCACCGGCTCCATCGACGCCCGATCCTGCGCCCGCCAGCGTCCCTGTTTCCGCCGACCTGATCGCCAGCACGCCGGCACCTTCCCCCATCAGCGCCGACCTGCCGGCCGCGCCGGATCTCTCGAGCGCGCCCCCCTTCGAGGTCCCGACCAGCCGCGCCGTGGTCTCCGACCCCGCTCCCGCCGCCTCGCCCGAAGTCGCCGCCGCGATCATGCTTCCGCCCGTCCGTGAAATCCGCGATATCGACGCGGCTCGACTCAAGGCCGTGCTCTTCCAACTGCGTCTCGGCCTCGATGCCACCAGCCGCTCGCTCGTCTCCGCCCATCAGGTCGCACGCCAGGAAGTTCAACGCGATGAGCGCCCCCAATTCGACGCCGCCTTCGTCCAGGTTCGCATGCGCGAGGTCGCCTTGCGCAACAGCATCGCCGCCGCCAGCGAAGCTCCGCCCGAAAAAGCGGCGGAGGCACAGGCGAAAGTCGCCGCCGACTACGAAGCCTACGCGCGCGCCCTCACCGTTGCGCACTCTTTGCTGCAGGCCTCGCGCGGCGCCCTCGCCACCGCCAACACGCCCGCCGCCGGCTTCGGCAACGAATCACTGCGCCGCCCGGCCGAATAAAACATCGCTCCTTTCCGATGCCGGCGCGGTGCCCTCACCGCGCTTCTCCCGTCGCCGCGATTGCACCCGCCGCGATCCCGCGCTCTCGTTCGCGCGATGAAGAAATCGCCCTGGCTGCCCCTCGGTCTCTTTCTGTTGCTCGCCTTCGCGGCGGCCGGCATCGGCACACTGGCTACATTCAGTAGCGTCGACACGTGGTATCCGACGCTCACTAAGCCGTCCTGGAATCCCCCGCGCTGGCTCTTCGGCCCGGTCTGGACTGTCCTCTACATCGCGATGGCCGTCGCCGCCTGGCGCGTCTGGCGCGTCGGCTCGGCCCAAGGCGCTCGCACCACGTTTCGTCTCTACGGCGCCCAACTCGCCCTCAACGCCTTGTGGTCGATCTTCTTTTTCGGTTTCCGCTCTCCGCTTCTCGCGCTCATCGACATCGCCGTCCTCTGGCTTGTGCTGATCCGCATCCTCGCCCGCTTCCGCGAAGCCGATCGCATCGCCTCCTGGCTCTGGTCCGCTTACGTGCTCTGGGTCAGCTTCGCCTTCCTCCTCAACGCCGCGATTTGGGAACTCAATCGTTGATCTTTCCTTTCTGTATCCAATGAAGTCCTACCGGCACGAACTCTGGTTCGAACTCCCCCGCCGTCGCGGCCTCGTCAACATCACGCCCCAGGTCGAAGCCTGCCTCCGCGAAAGCGGCATCCGCGAAGGCCTCTGCCTCGTCAACGCCATGCACATCACGGCGAGCGTCTTCATCAACGACGACGAACGCGGCCTCCACGCCGACTACGAGCGCTGGCTCGAAAAACTCGCCCCCGAACAACCTTACTCCGCCTACGACCACAACCGCACCGGCGAAGACAACGCCGACGCCCACCTCAAGCGCACCATCATGGGTCGCGAGGTGGTTGTCGCCGTCACCGCCGGCAAACTCGATTTCGGCCCTTGGGAGCAGATCTTCTATTTCGAACTCGACGGTCGCCGCCGCAAACGCGCCCTCGTCAAAATCATCGGCGAATGAACCGCCCCGCCCACCCCGCCCTCCTCGCCGCCGCTCGTTCGCTCTTCGCCTATCTTTCCGCCACCGACTCGCCGCCCGAGCACGCCTGCGATGCCGTGATCGGTTTCGGCACCTTCGATCTCACCCTCGCCGCGTTCTGCGGCGAACTCCACACCCGCGGCCTCGCCCGCCAAATCATCCTCACCGGCGGTATCGGCGCCGGCACCGCCGACCTCGGCCGGCCGGAAGCCGACGCCTGGCGCGACGAAATCCTCCGCACCCATCCGGCGATCGATCCTCGCTCCATCGTTGCGGAAAACCGCTCCACCAACACGTCCGAAAACATCGAGTTCACCTCCGCGCTGCTCGCCCGCGAGCACCCCGAACTCGCCTTCGGTCGCGGCATTCGCACCGCGCTGATCGTCGCGTCGCCCTCGCGCCTTCGCCGCGTGAAACTCACCCTGCGGCACCGCCTGCCCGAGCTCCGCGTATTCCGCCTCCTCCCCGCCGCCGACTTCGACCGCGAGTTCGAGCTGCACGAGAGCAAGGGCATTTCCTATTTCCCTCATCTCGCCGGCGAGATCGACCGTATCCGCGATTATCCTACACGCGGCTGGATCGCCGCCGAACCGCT
>Ga0207868_1000509_pt1 | contig 40147 bp, 47 predicted proteins | sample Passage237B_FD_187370 | JGI IMG/M metagenome (GOLD analysis project Ga0207868, IMG submission 187370) | Cellulose adapted compost microbial communities from Newby Island Compost Facility, Milpitas, CA, USA - Passage2 37B (SPAdes) (version 3) ... | reverse complement strand
TCGCTGGTGATGACGTCGTCGGCGCCGGCTTCGAGCGCGATTTCCATGAGCGCGTCCTCGGTGGTTTGCTCCTTGGCGATGAGGAACTGGCCGGCGTGGAGGAATTGGAAGGCGACGGCGCCGGTGCTGGCGAGGTTGCCGCCCCAACGGGAGAAAACGGAACGGACGTCCTGAGAGGAGCGGGTCTTGTTGTCGGTGGTGACCTTCACGACGAAGGCGACGCCGCCGGGGCCGTAACCCTCGTAGGTGATCTCTTCGAAGACGACGCCGGGAAGTTCGCCGGTGCCCTTCTTGATGGCGCGGTCGACGTTGTCGGCGGGCATGTTGGCGTCGCGGGCCTTGAGCAGCAGTGTGCGCAGGCGGGCGTTGCCATCGGGATCACCGCCGCCGGCTTTGGCGGCGAGGGTGATGTCGCGCGAGAGGCGGGAGAAGACTTTGCCCTTGCGAGCGTCGGTGACGGCTTTGAGGCGTTTGACTTTGGACCACTTGTTATGGCCGGCCATGGGCGAACAAGTTGAGAGCTGAGGGTTGAGAGATGAGAGCGAGCAAGCGGACGGCTCGGAGAGCCGTCCCCAGCTTTATTTCTTCTTCTTGGGAGTGACGTTCTTCATCGGACGGCCGAGGCCGGCGACGGTCGAGGCGGCGGCGCTGCCGGGACCAACGGGGCCGGGGTTGTCCTTCATGCGATTGATGACGAGCTGCTGGCCGATCGTGAAGATGCCGTTCACGGTCGAGTAGAGCGCGAGCGAGCAGGGGAAGGTGTAGCAGAAGAGGGTGAAGATGTAGGGCATGATCTTCATCATCTTCGCCTGGGCGTTGTCCATCGACGGCGAGGGCGTGAGGTGCATCTGGATCACCATCGTGGCGCCCATGAGGATCGGCATGATGTTGATCGGAAGGCCGAAGACGTGCGCGACGGTGTCGGTGGCCGAGAGATCGGTGGCCCAGAGGAAGGGCTGGAAGCGAAGCTCGGCGGTGCTTTGCAGCATCTGGAAGAAGCCGATGAAGAAAGGAATCGTGATGAGGATCGGGAAGCAGCCGCCGACCGGGTTCACCTTGTGCTTCTTGAAGAGCTCCATGGTGGCGGCTTGGAGCTTCTGCGGGTTGTCTTTGTATTTTTCACGGAGGGCCTGCATCTCCGGCTGAATCTTCGCCATGCGCTTGGCGGATTTGGAGGCGGCGAGGGTGAAAGGAACGAAGATCGTTTTGAGTATCAGCGTCGTAATTACGATCGCCCAGCCCCAAGACCACGAACCGCCGGGGAACCACGAATGGACCCAGGTCATGAGCGTGAGCAGGATCTGGCTGAAGAATTTGAAGAAGCCGAACTGCATGACCTTGTCCTGGTCGGCGGCGAAGACGTCGCTGTTGGCGAGGCGGCGGTATTCCTTCGGGCCAACGTAGAAGTCGGCGGCGAGCTTCGCCTCGGCGTTGGCGGCGATGGGGGCGAGGTCGAACTGGGTGGAGGTCGTGATGCCGTAGGCGTTGCGCTCGTCTTCGGGGAGCGCGGGGAAGAGTTTCACGCGACGCGTGACCATGCCGGCCGCGGGCGTTTCGGGCGTGAGGATGGCGGCGAAGAATTGATTGCTGATGGACGTCCAGACGAGCGGGCCGCCGGTGGCGATGAACGGTTTCGGGAGGCTGGCGCCGATGCCGAGGAAGCTGTTGCCGCCTTCGAGTTTGGAGCGGGCGAAGAATTCCTGGTCTTCGCCGTCGGAGTAGCCGGTGGTGAGTTGGACGCCGAGATCGCGGGCGTGCGTGGGGGCGGCGGTGCCGAGGCTCCAGGCGATGCGCGGAAGCGTGTAGGGCTGGTCGCCGACATTGCGGAACGTGGTTTCGTGGCGGACGACGTAGGGGTCGTTCGATTTGTCGGGTTGCGAAACGATCCGATAGCGCCGGGTGACTTCGAGACGGTTGTCGAGGGTGGCGCGATAAACCGCTTCGGTGGCGTTGCTCGAGACGAGCTCGAAGGCGGTGGTGCGGTCGAGGCCGGGGAAGTCGACGAACGCGAGCATCGGGTCGGAGTGCAGCGCGTTGAAGACGAACGGCTCGGGACTGCCTTTTTCGGCGGCGTATTTCTTGAAAGCGACGTCGCGGATGGCACCGCCGGAGTTCGTGAGGCGGACGATGACGAATTCGTTTTCGAGCGTGGTGACGGTTCCGGCGGCGGCTTCGGTCGAGATCGCGGCGAAGGTGCCGGTGGGCGTGGGCGCGCCGGTGGGGCTGGAAGGCGTCGCGGCGGCAACGGGAGCGGCGGCGGCAGGGCCTTGGTCGGCGACGGCGGTTTGGTTGACCGTGGGCTGCGGGGAGTTGGAGGAATTGGGCGATAGATATCGTCCCAGGAACATGCTGGCGAAGGCGGCCAGCAGGAGGACGACGCCGATCGTGGTGTTCTTTTTGTCCATGAAAAATCGGATTAGAGGCTAGAGGCCGCGGGGGCGGTGGGGTGCGAGAGGCGCACGCAGCGGGGAGCGCGACGCGGCGGGACAGGATCGAAACCGCCGGGGTGGAGCGGCGTGCATTTCAGGAGCCGCAGGAGGGAAAGCGCGAGGCCGGCGAGGGCGCCATGCGTGCGAATCGCGTCGGCGGCGTAGTGCGAGCACGTCGGGGTGAAACGGCAACCGCAGGTCGGAAACAAAACGACGAACGCGGGGGAAACGGCGCGTTGGTAGAGCCACACGAGAGCGAGGAGCGCGCGCGCGGGCAGGCGGAAGGCGAAGCGGGCGAGCGAGGCGATCATGGTGTGGCGGGCGGTGCGGCCTTGCGGCAGGCGTCGAGAAAGCGGGCTTCGAGTTCCGGGAAAGGAGTTTCGAGGGCGGCGGCGCGAGCGGAGAGCAGGCTGTCGGTGCCGGTGGGAAGGTTGTCCTGGTGGCGCCGAAAGACTTCGCGAAGGCGGCGCTTGGCGCGATTACGGCGGACGGCATGTCCGACGGCGGCCGTGGAAGCGATGAACGCGGCGCGACGAACGTCCGCGGAAGCCTGCTCGTGGTCGGTGTCGCGGCGGAGACACCAGAAGGTGAAAGCGCCGCAGTTGTAGCGGCGACCGCGTTCGCGGATCGCCCGAAAATCGCTCTGGCGGCGGATGTGCTGCTCAGGGCGAAATCGCATCGGGACAAAAGGCTGAAGGACTGAAAAACCGAAGGCTGAAAGAGGCGGCGAATCCGGAACGCGAATACGCGGCGTGTTTCAGGCGTTTCAGCCTCTCAGTCCTTCCGCCTTCTCAATCAGACGACGGTGAGGCGTTTGCGGCCCTTGAGGCGGCGGGCTTTGATGACTTTGCGGCCGCTCTTGGTGGCCATGCGCGCGCGATAACCGATCTTGCGGGCGCGCTTTTTGCGGTGAGGGCGGAACGTGGGTTTCATGATTTCGTGAAAAAAAGAGGGTCAGTGGTGCCCAACGCGGAGGGGGGTGTCAAGGGCGGTGATTCGCAGGGGTGTGGCGGTTTCACGGCTGGCGGCGCGGCGGAATTTGATTTTGGCTGCGGCCATGCGCATCGCGGTGATCTCGGACACGCACGACAAGTTTCCGGCGACGTTGCCGAAGCGGTTGGAGGGAGCGGATGAAATCTGGCACCTGGGCGACGTGTGCGAGCCGTGGACGTTGTCGGAGTTTTATGCCCTAGGCCCGGCGATCAAAATCGTGGCGGGAAACTGCGACGAGCATCCGTGGCCGGACTCGCTGACGTTGGAGCGCGAGGGCCGGTTTTTTTTCCTGACGCATATACCACCGGCGCGCGAGCGGGTGCCGGCGGGCGTGGCGGCGGTGTTACATGGTCATACGCATGTGCCGAGGGATGAAACGATCGACGGCGTGCGGTGGTTGAATCCGGGTTGCATCACGCGGCCGAATCGCGGAGCGCCGGCGAGTTTCGCGTGGTTGACGGTGGAGGGCGGGAAGATGCAGTGGGAACTGGTCTTGGTTTAGTCGGACTCACGCGAGCGAGCGTCATGCACCGGTTGTCGTATTTGCCGAATTTGTTGAGCAGCCTGCGGATCACGCTGGCGCCGGCGATGCTGGCGGCGGCGTATTCGAATTCGAAGGCGGGCTTCGCGATTTTGTTGGCGGCGACGCTGGTGACGGACGCGATCGACGGCGTGTTGGCGCGGCGGTGGAAGGCGGAGACGGAGCTGGGGGCGCGGCTCGATCACTGGGGAGATGTGTTGACGGCGACGTTGGGGGTGGTGGGCGTGTTTTTTCTCTGGCCGCAGGTGGTGGAGCGCGAGTGGGTGTCGGCGGCCGTGGCGGTGGGCGGATACGTGGCGGCGGGTGTGGGGCGGTTGTTGCAGCCGGAGGATCCGCCGAGTTGCCGCGGGTGGACGGCGAAATTGCTGTCGTGGCTTTTGCCGGCGTCGTTGTTGCCGCTGGTGAATGACGTGGCGACGTGGCCGTTTCAGGCGGCGGCGGCGCTGCAACTGGCGCTCGGCGTGTGGCGGGTGATTCGCGCCAGCGCGATGAATGCGAAGAAAAAGACGGAGGAGGCGGTGGCGTGACGCCGTCGCGGACGATGGAGAGAGCGTCCGCGGGGCGGGGCGGAAGCGAAGGCCGCGGCCGTTCGCGGTGGCCGAATATCATCACGGCGACGCGGCTGGTGTTGATGCCGGGTGTGCTGGCGCTGGCGGTGGCGGGAGAACGGATGTGGTTTGCGGTGGTGCTGGGCGTGGCGTTGCTGACGGATGTGTTCGACGGGCTGGTCGCACGCTGGCTCGACGCGTATTCAGAATTTGGACGCAAGCTCGACAGTGTGGCGGACTACGTGACGTTGTGCGTGGGACTGGGCGGGATCGCGCTGTTGTGGCCCGAGGCGGTGCGGCGCGAGTGGCCTTGGATCGCGACGGGGATGGCGATGTTTGTGGCGGTGCTGGTGTTTGGATTTTGGAAGCTGGGGCGGGTGCCGTGTTACCACACGTGGGGGGCGAAACTGGGGGCGGTGGTGTGCGCGGTGTCGTTGGTTCCGCTGCTGGCGGGGTGGGCGGCGTGGCCGTTTCACGCGGCGATCGTGCTGCAAGTATTGGCGGGGGCGGAGGAGATCGCGATCACGCTGGTGTTGCCGCGGCATGTGGGAGAAATGCGGAGCGTGTGGCACGCGTGGCGGGCGCGTCCGGCGGCGAGGCGCGATGTAATGACTAACCCGGAGGGTCGAGACGGGGGTGAGTGAAGGAGGGCGCGAAGGATAGGTGAAGCGGAGGAAACTGTGGGCGCGGAAAATGCTTCCGCGGGATTGGCCTGGTGACAAACGGGCGATGGACGGCAAATGGGAAGTGGGCAATGTCGGGACGATGACGATCGAGCGGCTGACGGAATGGGGAAATGCGAACGACGCGCGCGAGTTGGCGGAGTTGTTGATGGCGTGTGTCGAGGGCGGGGCGTCGATTGGATTTTTGGCGCCGATGAAAAAGGAGGAGGCGGAGGAATATTGGGCAAAGGTGGGCGGCGAATTGTCGGCGGGGAATCGAGTGCTGTTGGTGGTGCGCGAGGAGGAGACGCGGCGGATCGTGGGGGCGGCGCAGTTGGTGTGTGAGACGAAGCCGAACGGGCGGCATCGGGCGGAGGTGCAGAAAGTGATGGTGTTGCCGTCGCATCGGCGGCGGGGGATCGCGGCGCGGTTGATGGGGGCGATCGAGCGGACCGCGGCGGAGCGCGGTGTGTGGTTGTTGTTTCTCGATACGAGCGACAGCCACGCGGGGGCGCGGGCGTTTTACGGGGCGCTGGGGTATGTTTACGTGGGCGGGATTCCGGGATATGCGACGGACACGCGCGGAGTGCCGGAGCAGAACGCAATTTTCTACAAGACGCTGGCGCGCGGCGCGTGAATTGTTTCACTCGCGTTCCACACGTGGGTCACGAGGAGCAACAGGATCTTTTTGGACTATTCGCGCCGGAGAGCGGCGTGCACAAGGCGCCGCCGGCGCAGCCGTTGAAGGCGGCGGAGCCCGAGGCGGCGGGCATGGGGGCGGTGGTATTTCGGCGGAGTCATCTGGCGCGAAACTATCGGCTGACGTTGAAGCGTGACGGCACGGCGGTGGCGACGATCCCGGCGCGCGGGTCGGAGCGGGAGGCGAGGCGATTTGTGGAGGAGCATCGCGAGTGGCTGGAGCGCGCGCGGGAGCGGCAGCGTCATCGGCCGCGTGGGGCGGAAGTGTGGACGGTGGGCACGCATGTGTTGTGGCGCGGCGAGATGTGCGAGGTGCGAGTCGCGGCGGACGGAGACAAGCCGCAGGTGTGTCTGGCGTCGGACGTGTTTCGCGTGGCACGGCTGGAGGGAGATTTGCGGCCGACGCTGGAGGCGCATTTTGGGCGGCGGGCGAAGATTGAGTTGCCGGCGCGCACGTGGGAGTTGGCGGCGGTGACCGGCGTGGAAGTGAAGCAGGTGACGGTGCGGAATCAGCGGTCGCGCTGGGGGTCGTGTTCGGCGAACGGAACGATTTCGCTGAACTGGCGGCTGGTGCAAACGCCGGATTCGGTGCGCGACTACATCATTTATCACGAGTTGATGCACCTGCGGGAGATGAATCACTCGGAACGGTTTTGGGCGCGCGTCGAGGAGGTGTGTCCGGGCTGGCGCGAAGCGGAACGGTGGATCAAGCGGAATGGGTCGCTGGTCGGTTTGTGAGCGGAGCTCACAAGCCGAAAGATCCAAGCTCCGGAGAACGACTTATTTCGAACCTCCAGGCGTCCAATCAGCGAGGAGGTGATTGCTTGGAGCTTTCGATCTTCGCCTCAGCGAAAATCGATGAGTTCGACCTCGAAGACGAGGGTGGCGCGCGGAGGGATGTTGGGCGGGCGGCCGTTGATGCCGTAAGCGAGCCAGTGAGGAATGATCAGCGTGCGCTTCTCGCCTTTTTTCATGGTGAGGAAGGCTTCGTCCCAACCTTTGATCACGGCGCCGGTGCCGACGCGGAAGGTGAGCGGGACGCCGCTGCGGTAGGAACTGTCGAACGGAGTGCCATCGAGGAGCCGACCGTCGTAGTGCGCGATCACTTCGTCGCCGACGCGCGGCGTGCCGCCGGAACCGGGAGCACGGACGAGATACATGAGGCCGGAATCGGTGCGCGTGGCGGTGGGGTATTTGTGACGGATGGTGTCGGCGTCGGATCCGCTGAGTTCGTTGCCCTTTTTATCGAGGGCTTCGCGCATGGCGCTGTTGATGGGGCGGCCGGGATCGTCGCGGAGGAGCCAGCCGGAGCGGACGACGAAAGCGATGGTGACGAGAATGACGCCGAGGAGGGCGAGGTAGACGACGCTGCGCATGACGGAAGGTATGCGGCGGATTTCGCGCGGCGAGCGGCGGATTGCAAATCCCGATATGAGCAAGAAGACCCGGCGCGCTGCGGAGGAGGCGACGACTAGCGATCGAAAGTGACGGTGCGGCGGCCGCCGACGTTGGTGACGACAATGGGGCCGCTGGTGTAGACCTCGGGGTAGATTTCGCTGGCGGCGAGCTGGATGGTTTTGATGTGGCGGTCGGGGCCGACAAGGTCGGTGAAGAGGACGGAGGATACGCCGTGTTCGAGCATGTATTGGTCGGAGGCGGCCGCGAGTTGGCGGGCGTTGTTGTAGACGGCTTTGTCCTGCGACGCGATCCGCATGCGGTTGAAGGTGGGAATCGCCATGGTGGCGAGAAGACCGATGATCACGACCGTAATCATGATCTCGACGAGGGTGAAACCCTGACGAGGAGTGGGGGACATGGCTGAAGCGGGAGGGCTGGAGCCGCCGAGTCAGTCAGAGGTTGGAGAGGAGTGCAGCAGTAAAAGTCGGGGTGGAAAGAGGCGCCCGGTCGAGCGCTTGTTTAGGAAGAAGGGCGGGCGGGCGCAGGGGCAGATTCGAATTTGAAGATGAGGGCGTCGAGGACGGCGTCGACGAGGAGCTTCGTTTTTTGGCCGGCGGGGACAGGAGCTTTTTTCTCCGCGTCGGCGGTCGCGTCGGCGGCTTCGTTTTTCGCGGCGGTGAGGAACGATTGCTTGGCTTGGTGCAGTGCGCCGTTGCGGGTGAACTCTTGGATCGTGCCGGGGCGGCCCATGAAATGTTCGAGCAGGGCGTCGCCGATCCAGAGGCCCCATTGGTCGAGATCGGCGAAGTAGACGGCGAGGACGCTGTGGGGCGGAAGATGAAGCTGGCGGGCGATCGAGCCGGTGTAGTTGCCGGGGCGTTGGCCCGGTGTTTCGGGGGTGAATGTTTCGAAGAGACGCGCGTAGAGTTTTACGCCGGCGGCGCGTTCGACGTTGGCGAGTTTGGCGTTGAAGGCACGCGCGCGCGGCGGGTTGGTGGGGAGAAGATTCTCGGGGTCGTCGAAATGCGGCGGCGTGGCGCGTGGGGTTTGGGCGATGAGGGACGCGAAGGTTTCGGGCGTGGGGCGGAAAGCGCGGGCGGCGTCGCCGATCCGGTGGATGACGACGGTGGTCATCGCGTCGCCCGGTTGGATTTGCGGAAGGATGTCGAGACCGCGGACGACGCGGCCGAAGACGCTGTGGAGGTAGTTGAGGCGGTTGACGGGGGCGAGGGTGAAGAAGAATTGGGAGCCGTTGGTGTCGGGGCCGGCGTTGGCCATTGAAAGGATGCCGGCGGCGTCGTGGCGGAGGCCGGGGGCGAATTCGTCGGGAAACTCGTAGCCGGGTCCGCCCATGCCGGTGCCGAGCGGGTCGCCGCCTTGCACGACGAAGCCGGGAACGACGCGATGGAACGTGAGGCCGTCGAAGTAAGGTTTGCCGGGTTTGGGACCGAGCGTGCCTTCGGCGAGGCCGACGAAATTGGTGACGGTGAGCGGGGCTTTTTCGAAGAAGAGTTCGGCGACGATCGTGCCGCGCGGCGTGGCGAATTCGGCGTAGAGACCGTCGGGGAGATCGGTGGTGGGGGGCTGGGCGAAGAGGGTGAGGCGGAGGAGGGAAACGGCGGCGAGGAGGATGACGAGGTAGCGAGGGGCAAAGGGCGAACGGAGCATGAGCGCGAGTGTGGGGAAGTCGCCGGAGGAGGCGAGGGAGGAGAAGCGCAACGAGGAGCGCGAAAATCGCGTGGACGGCGCGAGAGGCGGCGGCGATGGTGCGGGGCGTGGTTGTGCTGAACACATTGGCGCCGGTTTTTCTGCTGATCGCGGTCGGCGTGTGGTTGCAGCGGAGCGGGTTGGTGTCGGCGGGATTTTTAAAGGAAGCGAATCGCGTGACGTATTGGCTGGGGTTGCCGGCGTTGTTGTTCACGCAACTGACGCGTTCGTTTCACGAGGCGACGGGAGCGGAGGAGATGCTGGCGGCGATGGGGATCGCGAGCGTGGGAGTGATCGTGGTGGCGTTTGGGGTGGCGCGGATGTTGCGCGTGCCGGGGACGTCGATGGGGACGTTCGTGCAGGGGGCGTTTCGCGGGAATCTGGCGTTCGTGGGTTTGCCGGTGATTTATGTGATGCCGGATGAGGTGCTGCCGGGCGGCGTGTCGGCGAAGGCGGCGGCGGTGGTCGTGGTGGCGCCGATGATGGTGGCCTACAATCTGGTCGGCGTGATCGTGCTGTTGTTGAGCCAGCACAAACTGGGCTGGGGGATGGTGGCACCGTTCGTGAAGCAACTGCTGTCGACGCCGCCGCTGGTGGCGACGGTGGTGGGAATCGGATTTGCGCTGATCGGATGGACGCTACCGGCTGCGGTGGACACGGCGTTGCTGGCGCTCGGGGAGATGGCGCTGCCGCTGGGACTGCTCGGCGTCGGCGGCTCGCTCGCCTCGATCGGCGAACACGTGGGCGGTCGGGCGGCGTGGGGCGCGGCGATTTTGAAGACGATGATTTCGCCGCTGATGGGCTGGGCGGTGGGGCGCGCGATGGGACTGGGCGCGCTCGAGCTGAAGATGGTGATGATCTTCATGGCGACGCCGACGGCGATCATCTCGTATGCGGTCGCCGTGGAGTTGAGAGGCGATGAAGGGATCGCGTCGGGCGCGATCGTGCTGAGCGTATTGACGTCGGTGGTGCCGCTGGCGGCGGTGATCGCGTGGGCTTAGCTGAAGTCCGAGAGATTTAACCCCACCGCATCAGGGGATGCGGAGCGTGATGCCGACGGTGAGAGCGTTTTCGTTTTGGATGACGTCGCGATTGGCCTCGAGAATTTGGTCCCAGCGGCCGGGGGTGCCGTAGTATTGGCGGGAGATTTTCGCGAGGGTGTCGCCGAGGACGACGGTGTGCTGGCGCGGCGCGGCGGCGGGTTCGGCGGGAGTGACGGGCGCGGGCGTATCCGGATTCTGGGGACGAGCGAAACCGGGGCGCGTGGGCGCGGCGAGGGTGGAGCCGGGCGGCGGGCCGGAGAGGGCGAGGCGGGTTTTCAACTGGGCGTTTTCGGCGGAAACGGAAACGAGCTGGGCCCGGGTTTGGCGGAGCTCGTCGTAGAGGGCGGACATCTGCGAGGCGGTGTCGGCGGCGGAGCGTTCGGCGGAGACGTGCGCGGATTCGGCGGAGCGGGCGGCTTCGTTTTTGAGGCGATCGTTTTCGGCCTGCAGTTGCGAGTAGCTGCGCAGGACGGTGGCGAGCCGGTCTTCGGTGCTGGCAAGACGGCGAGAGAGGTCTTCGGGGGGAGCGGCGGGGGCGGGTTGGGCGGCGGTGGCGTCGGCGAGGCGGGATTCGAGCGTGGCGTGATCGGCGCGCAGCGAATCGAGTTCGGCCTCGAGGCGGGCGACTTCGGCGGCGGAGGATTTCAGGCGGTCGTTTTCGGCCTGGAGTTGGGAGAAGCTGCGCAGCGTGGTGTCGAGCTTGTTTTCGGTGTCGGCGAGTTTCGCGGTGAGATCGGCGGGAGGCTGTTGCGAGAGCTTGGACTCGAGCTCGGCTTTTTCGGCGCGGAGCGAGGCGAGTTCGGCGTTGAGTTTGTCGGTGTCGGCGGAAGCGTTTTTGAGGCGGTCGTTTTCCTGCTGGAGCAGCGTGTAGCTGCGGAGCGAGGTGGAGAGTTTGTCCTCGAGATCGGCGAGTTTGGCGGCGATTTCGGGCGAGGGTTCGGACGACTTCGCGGGCGTGGCGGCGGCGAGTTGCTCGCGGAGGGTTTTTTCGGATTCGCGAAGCTGAGTGAGCTCGGACTGGAGCCGGCTGTTTTCCTGGCGGAGCGTCTGGAGCGTGGCGGCGCTTTGCGCGTGCTGGTTGGAGGCGGCGCGGAGGACGTCGTTTTCGGCGCGGACCAGAGCTTCGGCGCGGCGGGTCTCGGCGAGTTGGGCTTCGAGTTCGGAGATCTTCGAGGAGAGCTCGCTGGCGGGCGTGGCGGCGGCGAGCTGTTCGCGAAGGCGGGTTTCGTTTTCGCGGAGTTGGGCGAGCTGGGATTCGAGCGTGGCTTTTTCGTCCTGCAGGCGGGAGGCGCCGGCGACGAGGGTGTTGAGACGGTTCGTGGCTTCGTCGGCCCGCGCTTTTTCGGCGGCGAGAGCGGTGGGCGTGATGGCTTCGCCGCGCGCGGCGGTGAGTTCCTTGACGCGCGCTTCCGCGGTGGCGAGGAGGGCTTTGACCTCGCGGAGTTCGCCGGTGCGCGCGGCGAGGGTGGAGTCGAGTTGCTGGTTCTTGGTGCTGAGAACTTCGATGGTGGCTTGGGCGCTTTGGAGCTTGGTGTGGAGGTCGGCGAGTTCGGCGGCGAGGCGCTCGGTTTCGGCGCGGGCGGCGGAGTCGTCGGTGTCGTCGGCGCGTTGAATGACGATATCGGGCTCGTCGGCGGCGTGGACCGGGAGCGAAGCGGCGAGCAGGCAAACGAGGAGGCAGCGGGTCGGAGCGATCATGGCGCGAAAACGGGATTGAGACACGAAGGACGGGCCGGAGTGCGAGGCGAGTGTGAGGAGGTCAGGTCCAGGATTTCGAACGTTCGACGGCGCGGGACCAGTTGCGGCGAAGACGTTGGATCGAAGCAGCGGGCGCATGCGGGCGGAAGGTTTTTGCGATGCCCCAGAGCCGGGCGATTTCGTCGCGGTTTTTCCAGAAGCCGACGGCGAGGCCGGCGAGATAGGCGGCGCCGAGCGCGGTCGTTTCGGTGGTGCGCGGGCGGACGACGGGGACGCGGAGAAGGTCGCTTTGAAATTGCAGCAAGGCGTCGTTGACGGTCGCGCCGCCGTCGACGCGGAGTTCGCGGAGGCGATGGCCGGAATCGGTTTGAACGGCGGTGAGGAGATCGGCGCTTTGGAAGGCGATGCTTTCGATGGCGGCGCGGGCGATGTGAGCGGCGGTGGTGCCGCGCGTGAGGCCGAGGAGGGCGCCGCGCGCGTGGGGATCCCAATGCGGCGCGCCGAGGCCGGCGAAGGCGGGCACGAAGTAAACGCCGCCGCTGTCGGGAACGCGGGCGGCGAGCGATTCGACATCGGAAGAACGAGCGATCACGCCGAGACCGTCGCGAAGCCATTGCACGACGGCGCCGCCGATGAAGACGCTGCCCTCGAGTGCGTATTCAAGCGGCTGGGACGCACCGAGGCGCCAGGCGATGGTGGTGAGGAGCTGGTGTTGGGAAGCGACGGGTTTGGCGCCGGTGTGTTGAAGAAGGAAACAACCGGTGCCGTAGGTGTTTTTCGCCATGCCGGGACGGAAGCAGGCTTGGCCGAAGAGGGCGGCTTGCTGATCGCCGGCGATGCCGGCGATGGGGAGTCCGCGCAGGGCGGGGACGGAAGAGATCTCGCCGACGACCTCGCTGCTGGCGCGGACCTCGGGGAGGATTTCGCGAGGGATGCGAAGGGTGCGGAGCAGTTCGTCGTCCCACTGGCCGGTGCGCAAATCGAGGAGAAGCGTGCGGGAGGCGTTGGAGACGTCGGTCGCGTGGACGCGTCCGCCGGTGAGTTGCCAAAGAAGCCAGGTGTCGACGGTGCCGAAGGCGAGTTCGCCGCGCTCGGCGCGCCGGCGTGCGCCGGGGACGTGATCGAGGAGCCAGCGGAGTTTTGTGCCGGAGAAATAAGGATCGAGGACGAGACCGGTGCGCTCGCGAAAAAGAGGTTCGAGGCCGCGGCGCTTGAGGTCGGCGCAGAGCTTGGCGGTGCGGCGGTCCTGCCAGACGATGGCGGGAGCGATGGGTTTTCCGGAGCGGCGTTCCCAGACGAGGGTGGTTTCGCGCTGGTTGGTGAGACCGACGGCGGCGAGATCGTTGCGGGTGAGGTTGGCTTCGGCGACGGCGGCAAGTGCGACGCGGCGCGTGGTTTCCCAAAGATCGCGCGGGTGGTGCTCGACCCAGCCGGGTTGAGGAAACTGTTGTGCGAATTCCTGCTGGGCGCTGGCGCGGGCGCGACCTTGGCGATCGAAGAGGATGGCGCGGGACGATGTCGTTCCTTGGTCCAGCGCGAGGATCAGCGAAGCGCTCATGGGGCGGTGCGAGGATGAGACGAAAAGGGAATGCTTCAAGCGTGGGACGCCCCTACGCAGGTATACGTAGATCCGCGGGGGTTGTCGTCTTGACTTGGGGGGCTAGGGTATAAACCTCGGTCCCCGCTGTATCCACTCCAGCATGCCACCCCAGCAAACGAATCTTCGTCGATCAGCGATGGTGCCCTCGGAGAGGGTGCGGGCGCGATAGTGCAGCGGCTTTCGCGAACTTTCGTCCCTTCCTGCGTGGTGATCGCGCGTTTCATTTCAAGCCCATGAAAGTTCTACGTGTCAGTTTCCTGTTTCTCGCTGCGCTGCTGAGCGCGGCGTTTGCGCAAAACGGCTCCGGCGCTGCGACGCCCCGCGCTTCTTATAACACCGCGATTTTCGTCACGAATCGCGCGGGTGCGGAATACGATGCGCAGATCCCGGTGCTCGAGGATTTGCTGACGGCGAAGCTGACGGACGTCGGCTTCAGTCTGATGACGCGCGGCGTGGTGATCGAAGCCGCGAGCAAGTTCGACAACAGCCTGGCGTCGCAGGATCGCCCGGACGATCGCCTCTCGGCGCAACTGCAGGATCAGTCGTCGGCGCTGCGGCTCGCGGAGAGCATGGGTGCGGACTACATCCTGTCGGCCTCGATCGCGGGCATCACGAAGCAGAAGCGAAACATCAACGCCTACGGCGTGCAGGTAGCAAATTACGAATACACGCTGCGCCTCGCCTACAATGTCTTTGATGCGAATGGCGGTGGCTCGCTCACGGGCGGCGTGGTGCGCGCGACGAAGACCGAGCAGAATACGATTCACTCGAATCAGGGTTTCAAAGTCGTTCCGCCCGATCCTTCGACGCCGGCGGCGCCTCCGGGATCGGAAGCGGCGAACGCGGACGAAGCGCTCGCGCGTTTCGCGAAACAATACGAGAAGGCGATCGGCCTCGTGGTGATCGCCGCGCCGAACGGCCCGGTGCCGATGGCGACGGCGTGGGGCGTGGGACCGAATGCGTTCGCGACGAACAGTCACGTGACCGAGCCGGTGAAGGAATACATGGCGAAGGGCCTGCCGGTGTATGTGATCATCAACAAGCATCCGGATCTGCGCTATCCGGTGAAGCGCGCGATTTCGCATCCGCACTACGGCGGCCCGGGGCCGAACGCGGACGGCCGTCAGCCGGCGGTGGGCGGTTATGATGTCGGCGTTTTGGAAGTCGAAGGCGCGCTCCAGTCGTGGATGCCGGTCGCGACGATGGACGAGTTGAAGCAACTCGATTCAGGGCATCGCATCGCGTATCTCGGATTCCCGATGGAGGAAATTCAGGGCGGCGGCGTCGATCCGCGCAGCCCGGTGGCCACGATGCAGTCCGGTATTGTCACCGCGAATACGGACTGGTGGCTCTCGCACGGCACGCCGGAAACGCGGCAGCTCGTGCAGCACAATCTCAGTTCCTCGGGCGGCGCGAGCGGCAGCCCGATCTTCAATTCGAAAGGTCGCGTGATCGCCCTGCACTCGGCGGGAAATTCGAGCCAGAGCGTGGCGATCGAGGACGGCCAGATGAAGGTCACGCGTCGGAAGTCGGGCGTGCAGATCAACTACGCGCAGCGCGCGGATCTGCTCGCGGATGTTTACACGCTTCGCACGTCGGGCAGCGGCAGCTCGTCGGTCGCGGCGAAAGCGCCGGTGGCGGTGGCGTTCGTCGATCCCGACATCGAAGCGGTCGTGGCGGATTTGCTCGACGACGCGACCACGCAGCTCGCGACGATGTTGAAGGCGAAGGTGGTGCAGAACCGGATACCGGCGCCGAGCGCGAAGGCGAATTTCGTCAACATCACCCTGAATGTCGAAACGGCCGATCTCTACGTGCCCGACGTGCGTATCGGGCCGGAGAATACGGTCACGATCCAGGACGGACGCCTTGCGGTGGCGCCGCTCAACGTCAGCGTCGAAATCGACGGCGTGACCGTGGGGTCGGCTCCGGGCAAGATCCAGGTGCGTCCCGGCCTGCGGAAGCTGCGGTTGACGCGCGAAGGTTACACGCCGTGGGAGCGCACGATCAACGCGGTCGAAGGGCAGACGCTCACGATCGCGATGCAGATGAGCCCGACGGGCCTGGCGCGCTGGCAGGAGCTGACGGCGTTCATGAACGCGTTGAAGAACGGCGCGAAGCTGACGGACGCGCAGGTGCAGGTGCTGCAGGGGCAGGCGCAAATGCTCCAGAACAGCGGTTTCAAGGTGAACGTGAACACCACCGACGGAATCGTGATTCAGAACCGCTCCATCTTTGGCCTGTAATCTCTCAACACCGATGATCGCCATGAAACTTTCCCGTTGGATCCGCCTCGGTCTCATCGCCACCGCGCTGGCCGCGCCGTTCGTGCACGCGCAGGATGGTCGTAAGAGCATTGTCGTAACGAAAATCGCGGCGACCGACGCGCTGTTGAAGCGCATGTCGAACCAAGGCGTGACACTCTCGATCGAGAGCGTGCTGCAGGCGCTCGATGCGCAGGTTTACGACCGGCTCGTGAACACGCGTCGTTTCAATGTGCTCGAGCGCTCGGACGCCGATGCGCTGCTCGAAGAAGCGGGCGCGACGGGCGGGACGTTCATCTTCAGCAAGTCGGACTACGTTTTCACGATCCGCGTCGACAGCTTCAACGATCGCCAGGAAACGCGCCGGCTCGCGTCGCTCGGCAAGACGGTGATGGCGCGCACGCTGGAGGTTTCGGCGGTGGCGAAGATCACGGAGGGCGCCACGGGACGCGCGGTCGGCACGGCGAATATCCAGGTCGCGCTGCGCGATTCGGAGAATCGTTCCGCCAACACGGTCGATCGCGTGGGCGAGGCGAGCGACGATCTGATCAACCAGGCGACGCGCGAGCTGGCGCACAAGCTGGCGATGCGCGCGGTCGATTTCATCTATCCGGCGCGCATCATCGGCAAACGCGACCAAGTCGTGACGATCAACCGCAACGACGAGTCCGGCATCAAGGTCGGCCAAGTGTGGGACGTGTTTGTGCTCGGCGACGAGCTGATCGACCCGGATACGGGCGAGGCGAGCATGGAGGAGGTTTTCGTGGGCCAGGTGAAGGTGAACCGCGTCACGCCGCAGAACTCCCAGGCGACGGTCCTGGAGGATACCGGCATCGATCGCGGTGCGCTTGTGCGGCTGGCCCGAGACGTCGAGGACGAAGAGGAGTAGTCCTCGCGATCCTGCCGCCTGCGCACGCGGATCCGCGTGCATCCTTTTCTTCCAGCCACCAACTACAACCACGCATGAAATCGTTCTCTGTTCCGAAGCCGGCGACTCGCGTTGCTGCGTTCGCCAGCCTCGCCGCGCTTTTCCTCGCCGGCTGTCAAACCTACCAACAGCAAAGCAGCGCCCTGACGCAATCCAGCCGCATGGGCGGCGTGGCGGCAGCGGTGGCGGCGGCGGACAAAAAGGCGGAGTCGGCTAAAGGATCGAAGGACGAAATCATCTGGCGCCTTGAGCAGGGCGCCGCGTTGCGGAACGCCGCGCTGGCGGACGTCTCGCAGGTGCCTCCGCCTCCGCCGCCTCCCGCGGCTCCGGCGGGTGAAGGCGAGGGTCCGGTGGCCGTGACGCCACCGACGCCGGAGGAGGTGCACGCATATTATTTCAGCCGCTCGATCCAAGCCTTCGATTTGGCGGAGGAGCGGATCAACCGCTACGAAGAAGAGGCCAAGGTGAAGGTCGGGTCGGAAATCGGCGCCGCGCTGACGAACCAGGCTTCGCTCCCCTATCGCGGTCGCGCTTACGACAAGGTGATGATGAACACCTACAAGGCGCTAAACCAAATGGCGCTCGGTCAGCGTGACGCGGTGCGTCTCGAGCTCAACCGCTCGCTGCAGCGCCAGCGCGATGCCGTGGCGGAAAACGAAAAGCGCATCGCGGAAGCGCAGGAGGTCGCGGCGAAGGCGAAGACCGGCGAAGCGAAGACCGAGGACGGCAAGAACGCCGCTTACGATTCCGACAAGGCGCTCGCGGATCCGAAGACCGGTCCGGCGCTGCAGGCGGCGCTCGAAGCCTCGATCGCGCCGATGAAACCCTACGGCGATTACGTGAATCCCTTCGCGGTGTTTCTCGACGGTTTGTTTTTCAGCATGCTCGGCGAGAACGGCTCCGACTGGGAGCGCGGACGGCATTCGTTCGAACGCCTGGCGTCGATCGTGTCCGAAAATCCCTATCTCCGCGACGATCTCGCGATGGCCTCGGCCGTGGCCGAAGGGCAGCAGCCGGAAGGTTTGACCTACGTGATTTTTGAAACGGGCTCGGCTCCGGCGCGCGGTCAAGTGCGCGTCGATATCCCGACGTTCCTCGTCACGAGCAAGCTCGCCTACGTGGGCGCGGCGTTCCCGAAGCTCGAATTCAACAACGACTACATCAGCACGCTCGGCGTGGCCGCCAACGGCCAGACGTTCACGACCGCGACGATCGCGAGCATGGATAGCATCGTGGCGAACGACTTCAAGAACGAGTGGCCGTCGATCGTCACGAAGACGTTGATCACGACCGCCACGAAAGCGATCGTGCAAGCCGCCGCGCAAAAGGTGGCCGAGGATCGCGGCGGCATGTGGGTCGGCCTCGCGGCGGGTCTGGTGATGGGCGGCATCAATGCCGCGACGAACATCGCGGATACGCGCACGTGGACGACGTTGCCCAAGGAATTCCAATATGCGCGCATCCTCACGCCGGCCGACCGCCAGCTCACGCTCACCGCCGGATCGGCGACGCAAACGATTGAGCTGATACCGGGATCCGTGAACGTCGTCTATGTGAAGAGCGCGTCATCGACGGCGCCGCTTTACGTCTCACAATTCGCCCTCAAATGAAATCCAGCCTCCTCCTCCTGCCCGCCGTGCTGCTCCTGGCCGGTTGCGGCACGACCGTGAACACCGTCTCGCGCGCCGATTCGCTGGCGTCGCCGAGCATGGTCGCCGATCGGCGAGTCATCACCGACAACTCGCTCGCGGGCATGGTTCGCGTGGTGTCGGTGAACCAGGCCACCGTTTCCGGGAACCTGTTGAAGATCCAGGCGACGATCGAAAACCTGAAACGCTCCACCAAGACGTTGAACTACAAGTTCGAGTGGGTAGACGAGAACGGGATGGCGATCGACTCGCCCAACGAGACCTGGAAGCAGATCCGCCTCCAGCCGCGCGAGACGACGACGATCTCCACCGTCGCGATCACGCCGCGCGCCGTCGACTTCAACCTCAAGCTCAAGGAATAGTCCTTCGCCTCCATGAACCAAAAACGACTCCAGAAACTCTCGGCCGCCGTCACGTTGTCGGCTGCCGCGCTCTTCTTCGCCGGATGTGAAACGACGCCCGAGACCCGCACGATCGACTCGCGGGGACCCGAGACGTTGAACACCTCCAGCATCAACTCGCAGGATTGGGCGAACGCCGCCGACCAACTCGTCGCTTCGCTGCTCTCCTCCGGCGCGCTCGAGCGCGCCCCGAAGCAGCCGGCGGTGCTCGCGATCGATCGCGTGATCAACAACACGACGCTGTCGGTCGACACCGATCTCCTCATCAAGAAGATCCGCGTGGCGCTCACGCAGACCGGCAAGGTCGCCGTGACGAACACGATGGGTCTCGGTGAACGCGCGGTCGTTGCGGCCGAAGCGGCCGAACTCGAGGAAATGACCACCGGCAAGAAGCAGAAGCTGACGACGCCGGATTACACGCTTTACGCGAAACTGATCCAGCAGACGGATCGTTCGGGCAAGCAGACCCAAAACACGTATTCGTTCCAGATGTCGCTGGTCGATACGCGCAGCGGTCTGACGACGTGGGAAGAGGAGCGTTCGATCGCGAAGCTCACCCGTCGCCCGAGCGTCGGTTGGTAATCGCGCTGACTCGCGAGAGACTTTCCAGCACCAAGCAACAAAGCCCCGGCGGAAACGCCGGGGCTTCTTGTTTACAGGAGAGTTGGTCGAGGTGGAGTGAACGAATCCCCGCGGGCGTTTCGCTCGAATTGCGAGCAAACAAACTCGCGACGGTTACTTGCTTTGTGGCGTGGTCGGCTGGCCGATGGGTCGGCCGTATTCGTCGACTTCGGTGTCGACCGGCACTTGGATGGTCCGGCCGTCGGCCGTAGTTTCCGTGCGCCATGTGCGGACGATGCGGCGTTCGTTGGTAAAGTTGGATTTGATCGCGTCGGAAGCGCCCTCGGCTCCGCCGGCGATGGCACCCGCGACGCCGCCCGCTATCGCGCCGACCGCGGAGCCCGCGGCGTAGCCGACGGCGGGGCCGGGTTGGTTGGGGTTGGTGACGCGGGTTTCGGGAGGCCGGGTCGCGCATCCGGAGGCAAGGGCGAGAAGCAAAGCGACGCCCGATGAGACGATGGCGGAGCGGGTCTTCATTTCGGGGAAATTTCTAGTCGAGGATCAAATTGCAGCAAGACCGATCTGCCGTAGCGGACGGCACTTCCGTGTGCTCGTGAAACCAAACCCTGAGGCCCCTGTCAGGGGCGCCATGAGAACCGGACGAAACATCGCGCTCGCGTTGCTCGCGGCGACGCTGGCTCTGCCGGTCTTTGCGGGGCGCGGACCTGGACCGCGTGAGGGGCGTCACGCGTTCCACCATGGGCATCATCACCACGACGGGCACGGTCACCACGTTCGCCGGCGTGGCTGGCATCGGCCCCATTCGCGAGTGAGCATCTGGTGGGGTTATCCGGCCCAGACGAGAATCCCGTCGTATTCATTTTATGACTACGCGTATTCCGATTGGAGCGCGCGGCCCAATTATGCGGTGAATGGAACGCTGTTGGGGGCATTGGCCGGCGCGGTGATCGGCAACAACAGCGGCGATCTTGGAAACAGTTCCTGGCGGGGCGCGGCGCTCGGCAGCGTGGTGGGGCTCGCCGCCGGCGCGGTGGCGGAAAAGCGGGCGCGAGAACGCGAAAGTGCCGCGACCGCGCAGGCGGCGCCGGCGAAGCCGGATGATGTGTCGACGCTTCAGCCCACAAGTGAAGGCGAGCGTGTGAAGCCGGCCAAGACATCGTCGCGACTGGCCGAGGCAAATCGGCTCTTCGGGAGATAATCATCATCAAATTTTAGCGGCACGGCGGCGAAACTCGAATGTCAGCGCCCAACTCATGAAGCCGAGAAATTCACTTCGAATTCTTTTCCCGAACACCGTGGCAGCCGCGTTGTTGGTGCTGACGGGTTGTGCGACGCGCGGCGTCAAGAATCCGGATGGGGTGCCGGTGACGCAGATGGGAGCCGACGAGCGTGGATTCGTGGCAGGGACGGGAATCGAGTCGCAGGACTTGGTCGCGGTGACGGATCGGATGGCGCGCAGCATCCTGAGCATTCCGGAGATCGGGCGGGCGGAGGTGCCGCCGCGCATCGTGCTCGATCCCGTGGTGAACGAGACACGATTTCCGATCAACAAGGACATCTTCAACGACCGGATCCGAATTGAGTTGAATCGGAATGCGATGGGGCGCGTGCGGTTTCTTGCGCGCGATCGGATGAGCACGCTCGAGCGTGAGCGGGAGCTGAAGCAGACGGGGCAGGTGACCGCGAGCGCGGATCCGAATGTGACGGAGTTTCGCGGCGCGGACTATTTTCTTACCGGAAAGCTCGCCGGGATGTCGACGCGCACGAGCGCGGGCACGAGCGATTACGTGTTGTATAGCTTCCAACTGATCGATGCGCGAACGAGCGAGATCGTGTGGGAGGATTCCGCTGAAATCAAAAAGCAAGGGCTCGAGGACGCGGCGTATCGGTGAATCCGAGACGCGCTGCGGAAGGGCCCGCGTTGAGATGAAGACGGGAGCACGATGCGGCGCGCGCGGAAAGCGCGCCCGAATGGCGCTGCGGCGCGTGCTAGCGTGCGGCTGTTTTATGCTCACGTCGAGCGGATGTTTTTCGCCGCCGCGCGTGGCGAACATCGCTTACACGGGCGACCCGGTGATCGACGGGAATGCTCAACTGGCGGCGGCCCGGCCGGAGGATCGGGTGTTGTGGAACTATCGCATCGCGGCGTCGGCGATGCGGGTGGGGAATTTCGAGGAAGCGAAACGCCAGCTCGACGATGCGATCCTCACGATGGGCGGGATCATCACGAACTCGGCCGAGGCGGAGCGGGCGCGAAGCCTGTTCTCGGCGGAGCGGTCGAAGGTGTTCATCGGCGAGCCCTACGAACGTGTGATGGCGTATTACTATCGCGGGATTCTCTATTGGCGCGATGGCGAGCCGGACAATGCGCGGGCGTGTTTTCGCACGGGGCAGTTCATCGACAGCGATGCGGCGAACCAGAGTTATCGGAGCGATTACGTGTTGCTGGACTATCTCGACGGTCTCGCGAGCGCGAAGCTCGGCGCGGATGGTCGCGATGCCTACCGGCGGGCGGTGGAGAATGGCAAAGGACGGCCGCTGCCGCCGTTCGATCGCGAGGCGAACGTGCTGGTGTTTGCGGAATTTGGCGCGGGACCGCGGAAGTATTCGGGTGGCGAATACGGGGAGCAGTTGCGCTTCGCGGTGTCGGATTCGCGGGCGCATTCGGCCGAGCTGACGATCGCCGGGCGAACGGTGACGCTGCCGGCGTATGATGATTTGAACTACCAGGCGACGACGCGGGGCGGACGGCTGATGGATCACATCCTGGGCAACAAGGCGGTGTTCAAGAGCACGACGAACACGGTGGGCGACGTGGCGGCGGTCGGTTCGATCGTGGCGGCCAGCCGGATGAATCGCTGGGATGGAACGCGCAGCGAGGGATCGCAGAACACGGCGCTGGCGCTCGGAGCGGTGGCGTTGATCAGCAAGATCGCGTCGGCGGCGACGAGTCCGGAGGCCGATACGCGCACGTGGCACAATCTGCCGCAGCGCCTGAGTTTCGCGGCGTTGAAGCTGGAGCCGGGAGATTACGCGGCGCGGCTGGAATTTTTCGATGCGGCAGGCGCAAGGCTCCCGGCGCTCGCGCAGGATTTGCGGGTTGTAGTCGGTGGGCCGGAGAGAGATACGGTGGTTTTTCTGAGTGAACTTAAACGCTGAGGGGCAGTCTCACCGGTTACCGCCAATGAACTACACGCACCGCATGACCGTGTTAGCCGTGGCCGCAGGGATTCTGTCGTTCGCGGGTTGCGCGACGGAGCCCGGGCCGTTCACGCCGCAGGACACGACGAAATACACGGTCGAAAACACCGAGAAGTTCGTGCTGCTCGACAAGGCCGCGCAGTATTCGATCACGTGCACGGGGCTGCAGGAGCGAATCCTGCCCGACGGGCGGCTCGAAGTCGTGGCGAATGTGAAGAACCGCGAGAACCGGCGGCTGCAGGTTCAGGTCAACTGTGTGTTCAAGGACGAGCAGGGATTTTCGACGGGCGACGAAACGCCGTTCCGAGATCTGATCCTGGCGGAGAACTCGACGGAGGCGGTGCGGTTCACCGCGGCCAATCCGCTGGCGAAACGCTACACGATTCGCGTGCGGCAGGCGCGGTGAGGTGAAGCCATGAAACACGGCGTGCTGTTCCTCGTGGTGGTGAGCGTAGCGGTGGCGGCGTCGCGGGAGCCGGGCGTGCCGGTGCGTCAGGCGCAGCCGGATACGTCGCATCTTTCGCTGCTCACGCCGCCGGGAGGAGAGAATCAGAAGTTGTATGGTTCGCGGCGGGCGGTGTTGGTGAATGACGAAGCGGCGCGAGCGGTGACGGAGCGATTTCGGGCGGCGTATGCGAAGGACGGCGCGCCGCGGGTTGCGGTGTTCGTGAACCGCGCGGTGGCCGAGGAGGAGCAGAATAGCGGGGAGGCGATCGCGGATCGACAGACGGAACGGGAGATCGAGCGATTGTTTGGGCGGGTGTTTCGACACGGCGGAGCGATTTTGGCGGATGCGCGAGCGGCGACGGCGCTGGTGGGGGATGAGGCGGAGGAGAATCGGATCGCGGAACCGAGGGCGCGGGAGCGGACGGCTTTGAAGCAGGTGGCGGACTTCGTGATCGAAGTGTTGGTGTCGAGCCGGCCCATGACGGTTGCGACGCTCTCGGGCGATGCGACGCTGGAGGTGCCGGACCTGCAGGTGACCGCGATCCGGTTGAATGATGCGGCGATTGTCGGGCAGGCGGCGGCGAGCGACGTGCTCGGCGCGGGCGTGCGTGCGGCGGACGTGGTGCGTCAGTTCAGCGTCGCGGATATCACGGAAGCGACGGCGTTCGCGTTGATGGAGGATATGCTGACGGGCGAGTCGGAGTAGCGATGGCGCAAGGGCTACTTGGAAGGCGGAGGCGGGATTTCGATTTTGGGCGGAGGCAGAGGCTCGAACGTGATGTTCCTGGCGGCCTCGTTGATCTCGTTCAGGGCGGCGTCGATGATGGCTTTTTCTGCGGCGTCGTCGTGCACGACGGGCTGGCCGCTGGAGAAGTCGATGGTGGCGCGGTCGCGGATTTCGACGACCGGTCGTGAGGCGGGCGGCGGCGGTGGCGGGCGGAGCAACCGATAGGCGACGACGATCGCGATCGTGAGGACGAGCAGCCAGGCGAGGATTTTTTTCATGCGGTCAGCCGAGCGCGAGGGCGATGACACCGGCGGCCATGAAGAGGGCCGCGAGGATGCGGCGGCGTGAGTCGGTTTCGTTGAGGAATTTGGCGCCGATGAAGGCGCCGATGACGATGCTGATCTCGCGCGCGGGAGCGACGTAGCTGACGGGCGTGAAAGTCATCGCGGTGAGCACAAGCAGATAGGCGACGGGCGAGAGGAAGGCGACGCCGAAGATCCAGCGTTTTTTCGTGCGCCATTCTTGAACAACCTCCGGCCAGCGGCGGGCGGCGAAAGGCGAAAGCAGAGCGAGTTGGGTGAAGGCGGTGCCGGCGTCGTAAACGATCGGGGCGATCGCGAGGGTGGCGACGCCGCGGCGATCCCAGATCGTGTAGGCGGCGATGAACACGCCGGAAAGAAGGCCGTAGTTGATCGAAGCAAGCGCGGATGCGGAATGCGGGGCGTCGGGACGACGGGAAACGAGCGAACCGATCCGCGAGAAGCCGCCGGTGAGCCAGAAGATGCTGCCGACGATCACCAGACCGCCGGCGAGCGCGAGAGACGAAGGGCGTTCTCCGAGCAGCACGATGGCGGCGCAGGTGGAGAGAAACGGTCCGGTGCCGCGTGCGACCGGATAGACCAGCGAGAAGTCGCCGTGCCGGTAGCTGCGTTGGAGAAAGAGGGTGCAGCTGGTCTTGAGGACGCCGCTGCCGAAGATCCACAGCAACGCGGCGGCGGAGAGATCGAAAGGGTGAAGCGAGAAGTAGATCGCGAGCGCGGGAACGTAGCAGGTGCAGATCACGCAGCCGACGACGAAGACGAAGGGGAAGCCACCTTGGGAGCGTTTGGCGCAGTAGTTCCAGAACGCGTGCAGCACGGCAGCGATCAGGACCAGGAGGAGCGCGAAAGCGGTCATGAGGGTTTCGGTGAGCGAAAGGGGCGAAATCGTCGACGGGAAGAGACAAGCGCAGGAATGTGGTGAGTGCGAGGCGTCGTCGATTACAGCTCACCAGGGACAAAGCGCGGGAGTGTTTTGGGTATGGTGAATTTTCGTTCGTGTGATGGACGGGGTTTTTCCGCAGCGTATTCGATCCCATGCAGAAGATTCTCCGCGAAGTCCGACCGACGCTGTCGCTGGCGCTGCCGATCATAGTCGGTCAGCTCAGCCAGATGGTGGTGGGCATCACGGATAGCTTGATGGTGGGACGCGTGGGCGCGGTGCCGCTGGCGGCATCGTCCTTCGGCACGAGCATCTTCGGTGTGTTTTACGTGCTGGGGATCGGGTTGATGGTGCCGGTGTCGGTTTTTGTGGCGCATGCACGCGGCGCGGAGCGGCCGGAGGAGTGCGGCGAGTATCTGCGTCACGGTCTCGCGCTGGCATTGGTGTTTGGCGTGCTGGAGACGGCGGTGATGTTGTGGCTGGGATTTCGGCTGCATTGGTTTGCTCAGCCGGAGGAGGTCCTGGCCGCCGTGAATCCGTTTTTCATTTTGATCGGATCATCGATCACGCCGGTGCTTTTGAATCTCGCGCTGAGACAGTTTGCGGAGGCGATGGGACGGCCGTGGATGCCGGTGATCGTGATGAGCGCGATGGTCGCGCTGAACGTGTTGCTAAACTGGATACTGATTTACGGGAAGTGGGGCGCGCCGGCGCTGGGTTTGACGGGCGCGGGCGTGGCCACGGTGATCGTGCGCGTCCTCGGGCCGATCGCGTTGTTCGAGTGGCTGCGGCGGGATGCGAGCCTGAGCCGGGCGTTGCCGCGTGCGTGGTGGGCGCCGCTGTCGATGACGCGGGTGAAGGAGATGTTGCGGCTCGGTGTGCCGGCGTCGGGAATGCTGTTGTTCGAAAGCGGGGCGTTCGCGGCGGCGGCGTTGATGATGGGCTGGCTCGGCACGGTGGCGCTGGCGGCGCATCAGATCGCGATCTCGTGCGCATCGTTCACGTTCATGGTTCCGCTGGGGCTTTCGATGGCGGCGGGGATGCGGATCAGTGAGGCGATCGGAGCGGGCGAGCGTCGTCGGTTGCGTCCGGTCGGCTATGCGGCGCTGGGAATCGGCGCGGTGGCGATGGCCGTGTTCATGATGTTTTTCTCACTCGGAGGAGAGATGATCTCGAGGTGGTTCGTGCACGATGTGGCCGTGGTGACACTCGCGGCGCAACTGCTGATGGTGGCGGCGGTGTTTCAGTTTTTCGACGGGGCGCAGGTGATCGGTGCGGGGCTCTTGCGCGGGTTGAAGGATGTGAAGGTGCCGGTGGTGATCACGTTCATCGCGTATTGGGGGATCGCGATCGGCGGCGGCTACTGGCTCGGCGTGCGCGGCGTGGTTGGGCCGACCGGTGTGTGGTGGGGGCTCGCGCTGGGGCTGGCGTTCGCGGCGGTGTTTCTCGCGGTGCGGTTCCGGCGAATGACGGGCGTTTGACGACGCCGAAGCCTACTTCAGCCGGGCTAGCAGATCGGCGGAGGAAAGGCCGTCGATGCGGAGGACTTTTTGACGAGACGTGTCGCCACGCAGGACGGTGATGGCGCGCCGCGGAAGATCGAGGTGGTCGGCGAGGAACTCGCAGAGAGCGTCGTTGGCGCGTCCTTCGACGGGAGGAGCGTGGATTTTGACTTTAAGGGCGTCGCCGAGCCAGCCGACGATTTCCGTGCGCGGGGCGTTGGGGATGACCTTGATGGCGAGCGTGCAGGAAGGAAACATGAGCTGCTCGGTGGAGAAGCGCGGGTCGCCGGAGTTAGTCCAAAGCGGCGGCGAGGGAGGCGATGATTTCTTCGGAAGGTTCGGTGCCGACGGACAGGCGGAGGAGATTGGGATCGAGATTGCTCGCGGCGAGCTCGGCGCGACCGGCGTCGGTCGTGACGAGATCGTAGTGCGCGAGGAACATGAAGGGGCAGATGAGCGTGTTTTTCATGCCGAAGCTCGGACCTTTGGGAAGGTTGAGCCGGTCGTAGAAATCTTCGAGCGAACCGCGCACGGTGAACGTGATCATGCTGCCGACGGCGTCGGGCGAACGGGCGAGGCGGAGGTAGTTGTCGCGCGAGGCGGCGTGGAGCGCCCAGTGGACCTGGCCGATTTTCGGGTGGGACGAAAGGAACTCGACGATGCGCGGGACGGAGGAATGGATTTGCGCGAGCACGGCCGAGGTCTGGCCGATTTCGGCGGCGAGCCGGGCGAGGTCGCGCGAGTAGAGCGGATCGCGACGGGAGGTGATGGTGGCGCGGAGCGTGGCGGCGTCGGGCGCGGCGGGATTCACGACCACGAGTCCCGCGGTGAGATCGCCTTCGCTCGCGGTGTATTTGGTGAGGCTGGATACGACGACGTCGGCGTGCGGAAGGACGTCGAGGTTGAACACGCCCGTGATCGACGGATCGAGGATCAGGGCGGCGCCGTGGCGGCGGGCGAGGGCGGAGATCGCGGGAACGTCCGGGGTTTGAACGAGCGGGTTGGTGGGGATTTCCGCGAAGATGCCGGCGATGCGATCGCCCTTTTCGGCGAAGAGTTTTTCGAGCGCGGCGAGGTCGAAGACGTCGCTGACGTAAACGTAGTCGTCGGGCGTGGCGGTGAATTTTTTGAGCAGCGCGATGGTATCGAGGTAGAGCCACCCGAGTTGGATCCAGAGCGTGCGGCCGCGGGCGGCTTGAAGATCGGAGACGGTGCGGAAGGCGACCTCGATGGCGCTCATGCCGCAGTTCGTGAGGAGGAGATTGTCGGGTGGAACGGTGGGAAATGCAGGAGCGAGATGGCGCGTGATTTCGGCGGAGGCGTCGCCGGCGAAAAGCGTTTCGGGTGCGGCGGCCGGGAGGAGGCCGTGATGAACAAGGCGGTCTTCGGCGGCGCGGGAGGAGAGGAAGCCGCCGATGTTTTGGAGGAAGGTTTTGGCGCGGGAGAACAGTTCGGGCGATTCGGGGTGGGCCACGGCGTGGATCGGGCCGTCAGTGATGCGAATCACGTGCGCGGCGCCGAGATGTGCGGCGAGGCGATCGGCCACGCGCAAAGACGAGGCGAGCCAGAGCGTGTGGCCGGCGAGTTGTTCGCGGCGAAGCAGGTGGGCGGCGAGCTGTTGGAGAAACGGATGGACGACGAAGCGCGGATAGCCGGACGTCATGTGCCGCGTGATCTCCGGATCTTTCTCCTCGTAGCCGCGAACCGCGCGCATGGTCGGAAGGCTGGCGGAGACGGCGTGCGGGGACGCGGCGGGGATTCGCTGGCCAAGAGGAATGGGCGTGAACGCGGGCATGCGGGAAAGTGAAGAATTGAAGGGCGAGCGTTAAGGGGAGGCGCGCCGGGGGCAAATGGAAGCTGTGTCAGGGGAATGCGGTCACGAATTGAGTGGCGGGAGCCCGGAGGCGCGATTTTGCTGCACACGCATGAAACTGGTCTCCTGGAACGTGAACGGCATTCGCGCGGTGTTGAAGAAGGGGTTTCTCGACTACATGGCGAAGGTGGATGCGGACGTGATTTGTTTGCAGGAGACGAAGGCTCATCCCGGTGACGTGCAGCATGTCGCGTGGGTGGCGGGCTATGCGCCACATTGGTATTCGGCGGTGAAGAAGGGCTACTCGGGCACGGTGATTTTCACGCGCGTGGCGCCGTTGAGCGTGAAGTTCGGCATCGGGATGCCGGGGCACGACGACGAAGGGCGGGTGATCACGGCGGAGTTTCCGGACTTCTATCTCGTGAACGTTTACCAGCCGAATTCGCAGCGCGGGCTGACGCGGCTCGAGTATCGGACGAAGGAGTGGGATCCGGCGTTTTTGGGATTTCTGAAGAAGCTGGAGAAGAAGAAGCCGGTGGTGTTTTGCGGGGACCTGAACGTGGCGCACACGGAGATCGATCTGACGAATCCGAAGACGAACCGGAGGAATGCGGGGTTCACGGACGAGGAGCGGGCGAATTTCTCGAAGCTGCTGGCGAGTGGATTTGTGGATACGTTTCGCGAGTTCGAGAAAGGGCCGGGGCACTACACGTGGTGGAGCCAGATGATGAACTGCCGGGCGCGGAACATCGGGTGGCGCGTCGATTACTTCGTGGCGAGCACCAAGCTGCAGAAGCGGCTGAAGCGCGCGTGGATTTCGCCGGAGGTGATGGGCAGCGACCACTGTCCGGTGGGGCTGGAGATCGAGTGAGTGCGAAGTTGAGGATTGAGAGTTGAGAGGGCGTGATGTGAGCGCAGCGGAAGAGTTGAAGGCTTTGATGCTGGCGGAGCCGCGGTGGACGCTGGCGGTGGCGGAGAGTTTGACGGCGGGAAAGCTGCAGGCGCGGATCGCGAGTGTGTCGGGGGCGTCGAGTTATTTTCTGGGTGGGATCACGGCTTATTCGCTGGAGCAGAAAGTGCGTCACTTGGGCGTGGAGCGGGCGCACGCGGAGGCGGTGAATTGCGTGTCGGCAACGGTCGCGGAGCAGATGGCGCGGGGGGTGTGTCGGATGTTTGGGGCGGAGGTGGGCGCGGCGACGACGGGATATGCGGAGCCGGCGCCGCAGCTCGGCGTGAGCGTGCCGTTTGCGTGGTGGGCCGTGGTGGTGAAAACGGCGAAGGACGCGGAGTTCGCGGTGCGAACCGGGCTCGTGGAGGTGGCGGCGGCGAGCCGGGTGGAGGTGCAGCGGCGCGTGGCGGACGCGGTGATCGAGGAAATCGCGAAAGCGGTGACGGAGGCGCGAGAATAAAAAAGCCCGGCGGAGAGGCCGGGCCACGGAGGAGCGGCTGGGAGAAATCAGCGCGTGATCTGCTGCACGAACTGCATCAACGGTTCGACCTCGGGAACGGGTTGCACCCAGTCGCTGTAGAGGATTTCGGGGAGGGTGTATTGGGTCGAGTAGAGGATGAAGTTGGCCTGGTCGTTGCGGGAGAGGTGGCCGAACTTCACGGTGGCGCCGGCGTAGAGGCCCTTCGATTTCGAGTAGATCAGGACGGGCGCTTCGATGATCGGGCGGTTGGCGCGCTCGGCTTCGGCGGCTTTGGGACCGGCGACGGCTTTGGCATCGACGCCGACATTGAAGCGATCGTTGAAGAGGAGGCGCGGCGTTTGGTCGTCGGTGATGACCATGACGGTTTCGACGGCGTTGGCGCCGATCTGGAAGCCGAGGCTGGCTTCGCCGGCGTTGATGATGACGGGGACGCTCCAACTGCCGTCGGGGCGTTTGGCGAGGACGACGCCGTAGCCGTCTTTCACGCCGAAGAAGAAGCCGGCTTTGAATTGGTTCACGATGACGATCGCGCGGGCCTGTTGCAGAATGCCGGCGGGAATCGCGTATTCGGGATTGGCCATGAACTCACGCAGGATCGCTTCGCAGGATTCGACGCGCGTGATGGTCTCCGCGCGCGAGGGAGCGGCGGAGGCGGCGGGGGCCGCGACGGCGAAGAGCGCGAGGACGAGGAGCGGAAGGAGCTTTTTCATGGCGTGACGAAAGGCGTTGGTTGAAGCGAACGTAAGCACGGGGTGCGGGATTTTGGAAGCGTGGAGTGGGTGAGAAGCGCGCGGGTTTGCGCGTCTGGGCCGGACACAGCGGAGTTCGGGAAAGTTCCGATGGAAAGCGAGACGGCGAGAGACGGGAGCGGGGCGGGGTTTCTTCGTCAGTCGAGGCCGCGGGCGGTGAGGTCGTCTTCGTCCCAGCCCAGGTAGTGGCCGAGCTCGTGGAGATACGTGAGGCGGGTTTCCTCGCGGAATATTTCTACGTTGCCCTCGGCGAAGTCCCAGAGGTTTTCCAAGTAGAGAAAGATTTGCGGAGGCGCGGGGTGGCTGGTGTCGAGTTCGTGGCCGTGAGCGTTGCCGGCGAAGAGCCCGAGGATGTCGGGCGGAAAGCCGTCGGCGAGGACGTCGGGGCCTGGGAGCGCTTCGTAGTGGACGGCGACGCCCCGGGCGAGGGGCCGGATCTCGGGCGGGAGTTTCCGTTGGGTGGCGCCGACGACATCGGCGGCGAGGCGGGTGAGTTCGGGAAGTTTCACGCGCGAGGTTCGGAGGAGAGGTCGAATTTTTCGAAACGTTGCCCGAGCAGCCAGAGACCGCACCAAAGTTCAGCGATCAGCACGGCGGTGACGACGAGCGTCGCGAACGTGACGCAGAGCGCAGGCGCGAGCTCGAGCCAACCATGGAGAATGAACACGAGCAGGGCGGCGCTGGCGGCGGCGGGGAGGAGGGCGACGCAGACCACGAGCACCTGACCGAAACCGAAGATGAGACGCTGGCCCATCAGATCGAGGCCGGCACCGGGTGTGCGAACGGCGTTGAACCAACTCGGGAAGACGAGCGGGACGGCGTTGGGGATGAGAAGCTCGAGGGCGATGACGACGGGTGCGAGGAAGGCGGCGCAGAGGCTGAAGACGAGACGCATGTCGGAATTCATCCACACCGGCGAGAGAGAGGGCGGTTGGTGTCCGGTGAGACCGAGAAACCAGGCGAGGAGGGCGAGCCAGACGATGCCGGTGAGAATGGCGATGGGCGTGAGGAGTTCACCGAGCAACACGCGCCAGCCGGGGAGCGGGTAGGTTTTGAGGATGTCGGCGTTGGCGAGGTCCTGACGCAGGTCGAGCCGCGTGAGCAGCGGGCCGTAGAGAAGGGTTAGCGCGGCGGCGGCGGCGCCGAGCGTGGCCATAGCGCCGCCGAGTTTCCAATACGTATTGCCCAATGTGATACGTCCGGCGGTGAAGAGCAGGATGAGCGCGAGGGCGCAGCCGAGCCAGACTCGCGGCGTAAACCACGGGCGGGTGGTGGAGAGGAGGTTTTTCCAGAGGAATGCGAACTCGGGCTGGCGGACGCGCGAAAGATCGAAAGGTGGACGGCGTCCGGCGGTGCGAGCCGTGCCGAGGCGCAGCATGCCGGTGCGACGAAGCTCCGCGACGCGCGCGGCCTGGCGCTCGGCGTGCGCGAGGGCGCGCTCTTCGAAAGCGACATTGAGGCGGACGACCCAGAGGTAATGGATCGCGAGAATGACCAGCACGGGAGCGAATGCGCTGGCGAAGGGAACGAAGTCGGTGGCGAAGAACGGACGGGCGAACAACGCGAACGGCCAGAGCAACCGGCCCAGCAAACCCTCGCCCAACGTGGCGGGGGCCCAGCGGTCGACGTCGTTGATCAAATCGATGTGTGGCGGCAGATCGAGAATCGCGCGAATGCTGGCGGCGAGGACCAGCGCGACCACGGCGAGAGCGACACCGCGCAGCAGACGGGCGGGCCATCGTCGTCCGTCAACGGATGCGAGGCGCGCGAACGTTAACGAGGACGCCTGGTAGTGCAGCGTGAGCACGCTCAGCACGGTCCACCAGGCGAGGATCACGAAGAGCCCGTCACTGCTGAAGAGGCGGCCGGCGTGAAACAGGAGCGCGTAGAGCAGGGACTGGAAAAGCGCGGTGAACTGAGCGCTGAGGATTTTGTAGTGAACGAGTCGGCGGCGGGTGAGCGGCGCGGGAAAGAGAAATGCGATCTCGGCTTCGCTGAAATTCAGACCGGGACGATCGGACGGAGCGGCCCACATCAACGCAAACACGAGAAAGAGGCCGAACGACGCGATCCCGGCGACGAGCTCGGACAGGTTGTTCCACGAAAAAGGCGTCGGGCCATGAGCGTCGGCCGAGGCGGCTCCGGACGTGTGGCGAAAAAAGAAGAAATAAAAGTAGGCGACGGCGAAGAGGGCGCCGAAAAGGTATTTGGGCTGACGCAGACGTCGGAGTTGCGCGAGGAGGAGATTTTTCAGCGACGTGAGCCGCAGATAGAGCAGAGCGCGAAGCATGCGGTGCCGGGATCGCGGAAGCGGCGGTGGGTTTAGTTCTCGGTGCCGCCGGTGGCGCGCAGGAAGACGTCTTCGAGCGAGACGGTGGCGTCGCCGTTGCTGAAATGGGCGACGACGTCGTCGAGGGAGCCGGCGGCGATCTTCTGGCCACGCTTCAAAATGAGCACGTGCGAGCAGACCTCCTCGAGCAAGTGGAGCAGATGCGAGCTGAGAATGATGGTGGCTCCGGCGCGTGCGCGCTGAAGGATCGAGTCTTTCATGCGGCGGATGCCGAGCGGATCGAGGCCCGTGAGCGGTTCGTCGAAGAACATCACGGACGGCGAGTGCAGGAGGCCGCAGGCGATCGCGAGTTTCTGTTTCATGCCGCGGGAGAGCGCGCCGGGGAGCTGGTCGGCCTTGTCGAGGAGTTCGAGTTCCGCGAGGAGCGACTCGGCGTGAGGCGTGTGATCGGTGACGCCGTAGATTTTGGCGACGAATGCCAGATGCTGGCGGACGGTGAGATAATCGAAGAGGCGGGGTTCGTCGGGGAAGAAAGCGAGCGCGCGTTTCGCGGCGATGGGATCGGCGGCGAGATCGTGGCCGGCGATGCGAACGGAACCGGCGGTCGCGGGAATGATGCCGGCGAGGCAGCGAAGCGTGGTGGTTTTTCCCGCGCCATTGGGGCCGACGAGCCCGAGCACTTCGCCAGGATGGACCGAGAAGGAAAGGTCCTCGACGGCGGTGAAGCGGCCGTAACGTTTGGTGAAGCCCGAGACTTCGATCATGGGCGGGACGGTGCGAGGGATCGGCGGGAGCGGCAAGCTTGCGCGGGCGGCGTGTAACGGATCGTGCGCGGCGGCGTCTTCGAGCGCATTGGTATGAAAACGCATCGAACAATTTGGCAGGTGATCGTCGGAATGCTGGCGCTGGGGAGCGTGGTGCAGGCCGCGGAGAAGGGCGAAGCCGGGACGTCGGGCGGTTGGGAGTCGCGGCTTGAACGGCGGATGGAGCGATTGGACCAGGCGCTGCAGCTCACTGCGGAGCAGAAGGCGCGAATCGAAGCGATATGGAGAAAAGCCGAAGGGGATTTTGCGGAGATTAGAGAGGAGGGAAAGTTGCGAAAGAGAAAGCAGCGGCGCGAAATGCGTGAGGTCATGCAGGAGGCGAGGGCGGCCGTGCGCGACGTGCTCACGCCCGAACAGCAGAAGATATTCGATGCAATGCCTCGCGAGCGAAACGGCGGGAAGTTCAACCCGTAGCGTCGCCGACCCGAATCCTTTGGCTGGGAAAAATAAAGGCCGCCGTGTGGGGACACGGCGGCCTTCTTGTAGCCCGATTGAGGATACAGGACGCTAGGACGTGGAGTGGGGAAGATGTGCGGAGTTTGAAGTTGGATGGATGCGGCGTGAGGCCAAAGTGAAGAGATGGGTGAAATGCGTGTCGTGATCGTAGGCGGAGGGGCTGCGGGTTTTTTCGCGGCGATTGCGTGCGCGGAGATGTTGGGTGGACGGGGATCCGTGACGATTTACGAGGCAACGGCACATCCGCTCGCGAAGGTGCGGGTGTCGGGCGGCGGACGGTGCAATACGACGCATGCGTGTTTCGATCCGCGAGAGCTGGTGAAGAAGTATCCGCGCGGCGGGCGCGAACTGCTCGGGGCGTTTCATCGATTTCAACCGCGCGACACGATCGCGTGGTTCGCCGAACGCGGCGTGGAACTGAAAACGGAGGAGGACGGCCGGATGTTTCCGGTGACCGACGACTCGGCGACGATCGTCGAATGTCTGATGCGCGCGGCCGAGGCGGCGGGGGTGAAGCTGGTTACGTCGATGGGCGTGCGGACGGCGGAGGCGTTGGGGGATGGGTTTTGGGTGACGCTCACGAATGGCGAGGAGCTGCGGTGCGAGAAGTTGGTGATCGCGACGGGCGGCAACAAGGCGTCGGCGGGGCTGGCGATCGCGCAGAAGCTGGGGCATGCGATCGATCCGCCCGTGCCGTCGCTCTTCACGTTTCACATCGACGACCGGCGTATCGAGGGACTTTCGGGCGTGGCGGTGGAAAACGCCGGCGTGGCCGTGCGCGGGACGAAATTGAAGGAGAGCGGGCCGTTGTTGATCACGCACTGGGGGATGAGCGGGCCGGCGATATTGAAATTATCGGCGTGGGGGGCACGCGAACTGGCGGGGATGAACTACGAATTCCCGCTGCTCGTGAATTGGGTAAATGGATACACGCGCGAGACGCTGGTGAAAGCGTTGACCGAGGTGAGGGCGCGAAATCCGAAGAAGCACGTCACGACATGGAGTCCGCTCGCGATGCCACAGCGGCTGTGGGAACGCCTCGTGACCGCGAGCGGAATCGCCGCGACGACACCGTGGGCGCAGGTGGGGAATGCCGCGCTTGCGAAGTTCGCCGGGGACGTGACGGCGGCGGAGTTTCGCGTCGTCGGGAAGAGTTTGTTCAAAGAGGAGTTTGTCACGTGCGGCGGCGTGCGGCTGAGCGAGGTGGACTTTCGCACGATGGAAAGCCGCGTATGTCCAAGGCTGCATTTCGCGGGGGAGGTGCTGGACATCGATGGAGTAACCGGCGGGTTCAACTTCCAGGCGGCGTGGACAACGGGCTGGCTCGCGGGACGGGCGGCGGCAGGGGAGGTTGCCGATCGGAAGTGAGCGTGAGGGTAATGCGTGGATCCATAGATCGGAGATCATTCGATCCGGGAGGAGCCGTCCTTCACCTGCGGATGGGTGTTGATATAGGTGTTTAAGCCGTCGCCGGAGTCGGCCAATCGTTTGAGCTCCGCGAGGTGTTTCGCGCCAATCCGCGCCAGGGTGTAGGCGTGGATCGCGCCGCCGACGAATCGGATGTGAATCCAGCGGTCACCATAGTCGTAGCCGGTGATGCCCGAGTCTGGATTCCGATATGATTTCACGGAGGCATGATGGCTCCGTTTGGCGGAGCGTCAAAAACGGTGGGTGCGCCTGGGGGACGCTTCTTCCATACGGAGTCACCCATTCGAAGATAACTATTCCGCAACGTGTCGGCCTCGCCCGCGTGCTCTTGCCTGATGATCATCTTTTTTTCGCTGCGGCGCCGCTCCGGACATCGGTGGCAAGCGTCACGGGGCGCGAAAATCGGATGAGATCGTCGCGCCATTCCCATCCGCGACGCAGCCAGTAGTCCTGCGCGTCGACATTGGAGGTGAGCACATCGAGGTGAACCTTCAGAATGCCTTCGCGCTGCAAAGCGGCCAGGCAGTGCGACACCAGCGTGTCGGCGATCCCGCGTTTCCGGTGTTGAGGCTCGACGGCGACGTGTTGGAGATAGCCGCGACGTCCATCGTGGCCGGACAACGCGCTTCCCACCACAATGCCGTCGACTTCGGCGATGAAGCTGAGGCCGGGATTGCGGCGGAGGTAGCGCTCGGTGGCTTCACGTGAGTCGGTGTCGCGCACGCAAATACCGGGCGTGCGCCGCCAGAGGGAAACAACTTCGTCGTATCGATCGATGGTGAACTCGCGGACGTTCATGCTGGGGTAAGAGGGAAGAGGAGGGCCGGGCCGGTGACGGGCGTCGGCGGTTGAGCATGGGTTATTTTATTATCCACCCCGAATCGCGAACCAATACGTCCACATCATCAGCGCCGCTTGCAATGGAAGTCGCACGAGCAAATAGATCGGCCCGGCGGCATGCCCGCCGAAGTCGACTCGCTTGAGTGCGGCGTAGATGTTCAGAGGAGTGACAAGCACCAGAAAAACGCCGGCGACGATCCCCGCCATCCCCGAATACGAAGGAACCAGCAGAAAGACGGCGAGCAGTGCCTCGAACAAGCCGCTGACGACTACGATGGCGGCGCGCGAAGGCACCGAAGGCGGGATCATCGCGGCCATTTGATCGCGCCTCACGAAGTGGCCCAGTGCGGTGAAGCCGAACACGGCCGCCAGCCCGATGCGCCCGGCGGTGTTGGCGTTCGCGCCAAGGAGTTTGGCGGCTCCCGCCGAGCCAAGAAGAAGGACCAGGATGATCGCGATGTTTTTCATTTCGCCCGCTGACGTTGGCACACACCCGCGTCTGGCATTGGGCCGCAACTATGGCTGCGGAGCCGCTTCCTGCGCAGGCGTCGGGCCGCCTATGATCGTTGGCGGCACGCCTTGGTTCCGCTGTTCGTTCGCATTCCGCAGCGCAATCACCCCCTGAACGATGCAGTATAGTGCGTAGGCGTGAAACGCTGCCGGCACCCAATCGGCAAAGAGCGCGAAGACCAAGCCGTCTGCCAGATATGCGACGGCTCCCACCCAAAATGCCCAGAGATGGCCTCTCGCCGCGAAGGCTCCCGCAGCGACGAAGAAACCCAATACGACAACGTCGAAAAACACGGCCACGATCTTCAGCTCCTGGAAGACTGCATCCACGATCTGGGTCACCGCCAAGCCGAGCACGAAATGGAATTCACCACCGGACCCTCGATACCGATGAGGGAGACTCATCCCCCAATATACTAACAAACACGAATGTTCCTGCCGGTGCCAAAATTCCGGAAAGCGGAAACCAGGAAGCGCTGTGTTTCAAATTGGTGAACGCACCTGCCGCCCCGAGATACTCGAGCGCGGCAAAGACATTCTGCAAAATGGTCCGCCACGATCCGACGAACGGGGCGGCCATGTCGCAGCGGAATATCCCGCCGAAAAAATAACCGGCCGCGACAAGTGACAGAGGATAGAGAGCGGCTCTTTCGCTCTCTGGGACGGCCGCGGCCGCCGTCAGCAGAAAGAGCCACAGCAGGATGCCCGTTGAGATAATCCGAAATAGGAAACACTCCGACCAACGGGAGACCCAATTTCCCCGAGCTCGCTGATGGTGTCACGAAGGTGACTGTAGCCTGGCTTTCGACGTGCGAAGCAGATGGGGACAACCGCCGCGGTTGCGGCAGTCAGAACGGCAAGCGCAAGCGCGAGCAGCGGCAGCGAGGTCACGGAAGAGGTCTATATTGTGGGGCGAGCTGCAACGTGCGCGACGCGTTTTCGTTGGGCATCGTAGTCATCAATGACCCGAATGCTCTGCCGAACGTCAAAGACGTGTTGGCTGTAGCACGTGGTCAGGTGCTTTTCTCGCTCCGCACGCAGCGCTTCATTTCAGCGTAGGCCGCACGGATCAGGCCCGAAAGAGCCGCTGCATCGACGACCTGTCCGGGCCGAATCTTAACATGGCGCATAAACTTGCCCCTGCCTTCCAACATGCCGTGGGGATCGGCAATCAGAGCGCCACGAAAGAATCCGACATTCACGTGCGCCGTAAAGGTGTCGACATACGCAAACCCGGCGTCGGAAACACAAGCCGTCGGATGGCCATCATGCAGTAATTCTCGAACATCGCTTCCGCACTGTCGAATGACCTCAAACCAATGCCGCGCGATCTCTCCCAACTCGCCCCTCTGCCAACGCATCCACTCGTCGATCGCGGGGGAGCGCTTAACTGCGTTTGGAAACCGGAAGAGCTCGCTCATTGCCTGACGTTAAAGATGAACTGCCGTGGCTGGCGTGGATTCTCCTAAGCAGGAGACGCGACAGACGTGGCCGCTGGCTCTAGCGCCTTGGGCTTCTCGGCTTTCGCTTTGTGGGCGGTGGAAAGGGAATCGCCGTGGATGCGGAGATTTCCCAGCTCTCGGTCGCGCCGGTTCGACCGTCCCGGCGATGTTCGACGTTGCGCATTCGCCCGTATTTGGGCGCTGCGAGGTATGCCAAGAGTCCTCCGGCCACCGATGAAACCATCATCACCGCTCCAATACCCCTCCCGGATAACTCGGCCCCCGCGATCTTGATCAGACTCTCATCGCTTCCGCTCTTTCCCAGAAGGAGAAGGAGGCATCCGCAACAAATGGACAATACTCCTCCCGCCGCGAGGGCGATGCAGATGGTCGTGCGCGCACGAATGTAAATGGCATCGATCTCAAACTGGCCTTGTGCGCCAGGTGGGGATTCTGAACTAGGATTTGCGTTCATCGTGTGTGCGATTGCCCAACCTCAAAGGTTCAGCCACACGTGTGCTTGGCGTGGGCACTGCGCAAGCGGGAACGTCACAAACATGCATGTTGGCTATCGCGCCTTATTCGGGGCTTTTGCAAGCTGCAAGAGATCCCAGCGATTGCCGTAGAGGTCCTCAAATACCGCAACAATGCCGTAGGGTTCATTACGCGGCTCTTCGCAGAACCGCACGCCACGGGCGAAAAACGCGTTATAGTCTCTCCAGAAGTCGTCGGTGTGCAGAAAGAGAAATATGCGACCAGCGGCCTGTCGACCGATGGAACGTTCTTGCTCTTCACCTTGCGCACGCGCTAGCAACAGAGCGCATTCCGAGGAGCCTGGCGGCGCCACCAACACCCAGCGCTTTTGAGATGTGAGCGGAGTGTCTTCGAGCAATCGAAAGCCTAAAACGCCCGTATAGTAAGCGATAGCTTCGTCATAGTCTCGCACGAGAACAGATACATACGCCAAGTGCTGCGTCATAGATTTCCAAACATTAAAGATCGACTAAACGTATGCTTGGCGGGGGCCGTGCGTCAGCACGGCGTGTGAAAAAACATACGTGTTGGCTTTAGCACCTGGTTCGGTCCTCTCGCGTCGCTTTACGAGTGGTCAATTCGTCTACAACGAGCCGGCCCGCTGCGTCAAAAACCCAACACGCCTCGTAATCTACCTCAAACAGATGCCCGTCTGGATCTTTAAAGTATCCCGCGATACCCCAGGGGGTCCGCGTTGCCGGCTTCACGATCGATCCGCCTGCCTTTTCCGCCTTGGCAAGTATGCGCGGGACTTCTTCGACCGACTTAGCGAGATATACAAAGGCCACCCCGGCGAACGACGGCGGATTTGTCGTGTCAGCCAAAGCGTCTCTTGCGAGGTCATCGATCGGAAGAAGACACAGTGCGTAGCCCCCAAGATCGAATTTTGCGAATCCGCCATGTCCAGTTTTGGACTTAGTCCAACCCAGAGCCTCGTAGAAGCGAGTCGACGCTTCGACGCTGTGCACACCCAACAAAATCAAATGCAGCCGTTGGCTGGGCGGTATTGCTTCGAGAGCCGCGCTCCTAAGCGTCGCTCCGACCGGAATCGTATCGAGATCCATTGTAACGAGAGTCAAATGTCATGTTTTACCTTACGTCCAAGGTCGCTCACAGGCGTTGGCTGTAGCGCTTGCTTAGCTGTGTTTTCGGATCCAGCCATCTTTCGGAACAGGGATGCCGATGCTCTTCGCGAAGTCTGGATCTATCCACCCCGACTTAACCTGTCCGGGTTCGAAGTTCACCGGTTTCGGCGCAACCCAACCGCTCGCGAACTCATCCCACGAAGAAGCGATGACGGTGAGCTGGTCCGTCTCGTGATCCCAAAAGCTGACGCTTCCGCCGGGGAGCACCGTCACGATATTCCCGCTGTCATCTTCTGCGATCGGCGCGCCAAACTTGGAATCCGAAAAACCTTCGGGGAGACGAGTGCCACATTCGCGGACGCCGTAGCACAAACCAGTGAGCTTCGATTCGAGTTCCTTACCGAGGATGCGGCCGAGATTCTTCATGCTTTCGGCTAACGTCAAAGATCAGCCACACGTGTGCTTGGCGCGGGCCATGCGTAAGCATGGAACGTGACAAGCATACGTGTTGGCCGTAGCGCCTGGTT
>Ga0207868_1000507_pt1 | contig 40251 bp, 32 predicted proteins | sample Passage237B_FD_187370 | JGI IMG/M metagenome (GOLD analysis project Ga0207868, IMG submission 187370) | Cellulose adapted compost microbial communities from Newby Island Compost Facility, Milpitas, CA, USA - Passage2 37B (SPAdes) (version 3) ... | reverse complement strand
CCTGCCCACAGGGTTGGCACTGCGCGAGCAGTAATCAAGCAGCTGGTCCCAGCTGTCGTAGCGTGTGATCCGCTGATCCTGCATGAACGCATCAATCAGATCATCAAAAGGCTGACGTGGAATCTGATGCTTCTCAATCGTCCTGGCCAGCGCGATGTAAACCGGGTGACGCGGTTTTCCTTCGTAGCAGTGATCCAGTTCCTCACGCCACCACGAAAGCAGCTCGAGCGAGCGGGCAGGATCGCCGGTTTCATCGCCAAGATCATCCGCCCATCTGCAGAAGGCGTAGACGTTGCGCATGTCGTCGCGCAGTCGCGCAGGCATGAACCAGCTGACGACGGTGAAATTTTCGTAGTGGCTTTTCGCGAGTTTCGCGTTGTATGCCAGCGCATCTTCATACGACATGGGCGGGCTGCCCTGCGGGCCATACCTCTCAAGCTGATCGAGTATACATAAGCCCATGCCAACTCCCGCTGCGACATTACAACACGCTTAATCAGCGCATTCTATAACAATTCGGCCGGGCATCATCCGATTGTTTTTCCCGCAGGTCGTTTCCACTATTCTCCGCCGTTTCAATGACGATGCCCTGCCGTATTGTTACGTTTCAGGCGTTCTGGTTTTCGATATAATTCTGATTCTGCTTTTCCGCAGACGCATTCTTTTGTACGGAATGTCCCCATTTCCGAGGAGCTCCTCATGTCCGTCAGTTACAAGCGTATCGGCTCATTCAAAAACCCGCAGGCCTTGAAAGAACACCTCGGTGAGCTGGGGCTTGAACTGCCAATGGATGAAAACATTCTCTCGGCGGCGCAGGGTTCGCCGCTGGCCCAGCCCTGCCAGGTGGGCAGCTTCACCGTGGGCAACCGCTGGTGCATTCATCCGATGGAAGGCTGGGACGGAACCACCGATGGCAAGCCCACCGACTACACCTATCGCCGCTGGGAGCGCTTCGGCATCAGTGGTGCCAAGCTCATCTGGGGCGGTGAAGCATTCGCCGTGCAGCCCGACGGCCGCGCGAATCCGAATCAGCTTTACTATCGGCCTGAAAACGTTCCCTACATGCGCAAGCTCTACCAGACGCTGGTTGATGCGCACCAGAAGCGTTTCGGCCGCACCGACGACCTGCTCGTGGGCCTGCAGCTGACGCACTCAGGGCGCTTCTGTCGCCCGCATGACAAGAAGAAGCTCGAGCCGCGCATCGTCTATCACCACCCGGTGCTCGACAAGAAGTTCAACATTCAGCCTGACGATGATTCGGTTGTGCTGACGGACGACGAAATCCGCAGCCTGATCGCCAACTACATCGTCGCGGCCAAGATGGCGCAGGAAATCGGCTTCAAGTTCGTCGACGTCAAGCACTGCCATGGCTATCTCGGCCATGAGTTCCTCTCGGCCTACACCCGTCCGGGCCCCTACGGCGGCAGCTTCGAGAACCGCACGCGATTCCTCCGCGAAATCTGCGAAGGCATCCGTCGTGAATGTCCGGGGCTGATGATCGGCGTGCGCCTGTCGATGTTCGACCGCCCGCCTTACCATCCCGATCCCACGCAGGGCTCAGGCGACAAGCTCGGCCCGGGCATTCCTGATGAACACAAGCACGCCCTGCCTTACTCGGGCTTCGGCTGCGATCGTCAGGACCCGCTGCAGCCTGACCTGACTGAAACCGTTCAACTGCTCAAGCTGATGCGTGACGAGCTCAAGATTGAGCTGGTCAACTTCTCGGCGGGCAGCCCGTATTACAACCCGCATATTCAGCGTCCCGCCTTCTTCCCGCCCAGCGACGGCTACCAGCCGCCGGAAGACCCGGCGGTGGGCTGCGTCAGGCAGATTGAATTTGCCCGCCGCCTGAAGGAAGCAGTCCCCGGCCTGCCGATGGTGGGCAGCGCTTACACTTACTTCCAGGAATTCGTACCCAACATCGGCCAGGCCGTCGTGCGTAACGAATGGATCGACTTCATCGGTCTGGGCCGTATGGTGCTCTCGTACCCCGACCTGCCTGCAGACTGCATCGAAGCAGGCCAGTTCCGCCAGCCCAAGCTCATCTGTCGTACGTTCAGCGACTGCACCACCGCGCCGCGCAATGGCATTCTCTCAGGCTGCTACCCGCTGGACGACTTCTACAAGGACAGCGCCGAATTCGAGCAGCTCAAGGAAGCCAAGAAGGCCCTGCGCGAACGCCTGAAGGTCATCAACCAGGGCTGAGTTCAAACTTCCATTGATACGATGACACGCCCCCGCTTACAGCTGTGAGCGGGGGTTTTTATTTGTGTAAGCAGACTGGGGGATGGAGCAGTTGAGAGTGAGTAGGACGCTGCGAATTGCGATGTACTGTGCACGGCCTGCCCCCTGTCATCATTCCCGTGCAGGCGGCTGACCCCCCGCTTTGAATTCAAACGTCCCCTGCTTCCCGAGCTCCTTGAGAAAGCCTTCCTTCTCCTGCAGCCACTGTCTGGCTGCAGCATCGTCGCGCAGATACGCGTTCCAGAAAGCAGTCGATGCTTTGAGGATCAGCTGCTGATGGATCGCATCGCGCGATGCATCACGGCCGCGCGTGCGGGCGGCGGAGAAGACGGCGTGGTCTCCCTCCTGCAGAATCAGCAGGTAATTATCCGCGCGGTGCATCTGGTCGAAGGGAATCCGGCGCTCGGCGGCGACCGATCCGCCAATCGGGCTGTCATCGCGCGTGCCTGTCATATGCAGCGTGGGCAGCGCGATGGGATCAAACATCTTCACGCTGGCCTGCCTCGCATTGGCCGGGGCACTCATGGGGATCAGTGCCCGGACGCGCTTATCCATCCAGGGCTGACGGGAAGCCTGCCTGGGCAGCTCCGTCAACTGACCGCCGATGACCAGCGTGGTATAGGCACCGAAGGAATGGCCAGCCACGCCGATCTTCTGTGCATCTACGCGGCCGTGCAGTGGCGATTGCGAATCGTTACTGAGCGCCAGCATCTGATCGATGACGAAGCTGATGTCTCTGGGCCGGTTGGTCAGGTTATCCGGGTCGCGTGTGGCTTTGACCAGGTCCTGCATGGCGCGGGGATTTTTTCGCCACACGGCGTCATCGCTTCCTGCATGCTGAGGATTGACCACGATGTATCCCTCACGGGCCCAGTGGAGCGCGAGATACTCGTAGTGATCGCGAGAGCCGCCCAGCCCGTGCGAGAACACGATCAGCGGGCCTGGCTTTGCAGCGGTTTCAGAGAAACGGATCGTCACCGGAACCGCGCGGCCACCCCGCGCAGAGTCATGCCAGGTCAACCGCAGCGTGGTCACACTGTCGCCAGTTGCAGGCTTCGTTGGCGGCTCTGCCTTGGCGGCGATCACACCCAGCAGCAGACACATCCACGCAAGCACCAGCAGTCGGGCGGTTGTCGGCATGGCATTGCTCCTCAGATGACCAACGCACGAAGCCTCGTCACGATTGCACCTCATGCAGGACGAACAAGGCTGCAGACACACCGGCTTCGTCCTCTTATGACGCGCGGCGGTAAAATAGCCTGTCGTGATGGTGCTGCGGCATGAACGCTCATCACATCACGGGACAACCTCATTCCGGAGCCTGTATTCATGGTCCCGCTGTTTCTGATGATCGCCATGGGTGTGGTGTTTTACAAGCTGGCCAGCTTTGAGGAGATGGACAGCCCATTCCTCTGGATGGTGATGAGCATTGTCGTGAGCAGCATTGCCATATACGTGCTCAACTTCGGCCTGATTGGATTTTTCCTCATCCAGCTGCCACTGGCGGGCGCGATGATGATTCGCAAGATCTTCATCGAACGCCGCAGCCATTCAACGCCGCGCCGATCCTGAAACATGGCGCGTCATGCTTTCCAGCGTCCTGCTGCTGCGTGCAAGGCAGTCTGCGACGTGATGCCCATGGCGCTAATCGTGCGACAGTCTCGCCGGGAGCACCATGTGAGGCTGCTGGCGATACTGCCCCGGTGATACCCCGAAGCGCCTTCGGAACTGCCTGCAGAAATAGTTCGCACTCGTGAAGCCGCAGTTGCGGGCGACGGTCTCGAGCTTGGCGTGAGGCTGGCTCAGCAGCTGGCACGCCATATCCAGCCGTCGGCGGATGATCGCCTCCAGCGGGCTCATGCCTCTGACATGCCTGAACTGCCGCGTGAGATATTCCCGCGAGAATCCAAGCTGTCTGGCGAGTTCCTGCACGTTGAAGGACGGGTCCATCGCCTGCTGTTCGATCAAGGCCATCGCGTCGCCGATGTGCGGCGTGCGATCCAGTCTGGACTGTGACAACTGGCTGAGAATCGTCATGAACAGCTGATACACCTGGGCCGAATGAATGTAGCGGTCCGGCCTGAGCCTGCTGCTGCGAGGCTGTCGCACAAACGTGACCATCATGCGATGGGCCGGGCTGTCGAGCCCCAGGTCCAGGATATTGCCAAACTGCTGGGTAATCTGCTGACACCACCAGTGGGCCTGGTGCCCCACCATGGCCACGTAGATCAGTTTGTACGTCCCGCCGACTTCCTCGGCGTAGCCATAGGTGAACGGCCCGGGGATGGAACTCATGAACGCCTGGCCTGGCCTGACAAGCCTGCGGCCGCGATGATCCTCGTAAAACGCCGCCCCCTCAAGGGTCAGCTGCACCACCACATGGGGGCTGCCCAGACGCTCGCGGCAGTCGTACCAGTAACGGGCATCCAGCCATGTTTCGAAGCGGCCATGGCCCATCCACATCAGCCCGCTGTCAGGCTGATCCCAGCTCAGGTCGGCAGGGATATTCACGAATTCTGCCATGTCACATTTGTACTATATTTCGTACGATTATGCTATTGATGATTGACCTGTCTCGATTACGATGACTTCACAATTCTGCCATGAGGAGTCTCCTGGCAGTTCCCCTTTTTCCGCGAGGATTGACTTTCCATGATCAAGGTTGCCATCATCGGCGCAGGCAGCGTGGTGTTCTCCCGCAGCATCACCGGCGACATTCTGTCCTACCCCGAATTCAAGAACGCGACGTTCTGCTACATGGACATTGACGAGGAGCGTCTGCAGGTTGGCGCGGCGATGTGTCGCAAGCTCGCCAAAACCCTGGGCGCCAACCCCACCATCGAAGCCACCACGAACCGCATCGAAGCCCTCAAGGGCGCCGACTTCGTGGTCAACATGGTTCAGATCGGCGGCTTCAACTCCACGCTGGTGGACTTTGAAATCCCCCGCAAGTACGGCCTGAACTTCACCATCGCGGACACCACCGGCCCAGGCGGTCTGTTCCGCGCTCTGCGCACCTACCCGATGCTCAAGGGACTGTGCGAAGACATGATGAAGTACTGCCCCCGCGCGGTGCTGCTCAACTACTCCAACCCCATGTCCATGAACATGCAGACCATCTACCGCACCAGCAACATCCAGGCGGTGGGTCTGTGCCACAGCGTTCAGGGCAGCCTGAATCAGATCTCACGCTACATCGGCGAAGATCCCAAAGATGTCACCTTCATCTGCGCCGGCATCAACCACATGGCGTTCTACACCCGCTTCGAGAAGGATGGTGTGGACCTCTATCCCCGCCTGTTTGAAGCCATCAAGGACCCGGAAATCTACAAGAAGAACAAGGTCCGCTTCGAGCTGATGAAGCGCCTGGGCTACTTCGTCACCGAGTCCAGCGAGCATAACGCCGAGTACAACGCGCACTTCATTCCTCACGGCCAGGAATACTATGGCAAGTATGATGTGCCCATCGACGAATACCTGCGCCGCTGTGACCGCATCGTTGAAGAGTTCAACAAGCGCAAGAATCTGGTCAACAGCGAAGAAGAAGTAGCCTTCAAGAAGAGCCACGAATACGGCTCGCAGATCATCCACGCGATGGTCACCAACACCCCCACGGTGGTCTATGGCAACATGCCCAACAAGGGCGCCATCAGCAACCTGCCTCACAACGCCATTGTGGAAGTCCCCACTCTGGTGGACCGCGCGGGCCTGCAGTTTACCACGGTTGGCGAACTGCCCCCGCAGCTCGTGGGCTACATGAACCCGCACATCACGCAGCATGAGCTGTTCATCCGCGCCGCGATGGAAGGCCGCCGCGATCACATCTACCAGGCCTGCATGTTCGACCCGCTCACCGCTGCCACGCTGACCCTGGATCAGATCGTGGAAATGTGCGACGAACTGATTGCCTGCCAGGAAGGCGACCTGCCTCCGCTGAACAAGAAAACCCTGGTGGTTGGCAGTGGCAAGACCTTCAAGCCCACCGACGCCAAGGACCTCCGCGCCAGCTGGGATGCGGTCCACTCCAAGAGCGTCGGCGCTGGCGTGACCCACTGAGCCAGCCCGCCGCAGCCCGTCCTCAAGTCTGACCGAGGCCGGAAAATACCAGCAGGGCGAGCCTGCTGGCCGATAACAGAGGCATGGCTCGCTCCCGCATGACGACTGACACGTTCGACCTGCCCGTGCTTCCGCGCGGGCAGGTCGATCTGCTTCTGGATGGCGCTCATCAGCAGCAGGTCATCCAGCAGGGCCTGATGCGGGCGAAGGTGAGTCTGGACATCGCCACCGCCGACTTCAAAGCCATGATCGTCCCTGCTGCTGCGAGCCTGCCAGGCCGACGGCGCGGGCGGGATCAGGGCCAGTCCATCGTGCTGCATCTGGCCAAGCTGGCAGAGCGCGGCGTGGAAGTCCGCCTGCTTCACAGCGGCGTGCCCTCGAGTGCGGCGTTATCTGAGTTGAAAAAGGGCCTGCCTGCGGGCCTGACCATCCGCCGCTGCCCCAGGCTGCACGCCAAGATCGTCATCATCGACAGCTCATCGATGTACCTGGGCAGCGCCAACCTCACCGGTGCGGGCCTGGGCGCCAAGAGCGAACGGAAGCGCAATTTCGAAGCAGGCATCTGGACGCAGGACGCCCCGCTGATCGACGCCATGCAGGACTACTTCAATACCCTCTGGGAAGGCCGTCACTGCGATACCTGCCTGCGTCGCGATGTGTGTCCCGTTCCGCTGGAAGAACCCAAGCTCTGATCAATCGGCTGAGGCTCGCGTGGCGACTCAGCTCTGCGCGTGACCCGTTTCATCGGTCGGGCCTGTCTGCGCTGCTCGTTTGGGACGCATGGCCCATTCTTCGCGCGGGTCGGGAATGTTCACCTGTGAAACGCCCTGCCGGAAATATGTCTGGAGCTGGTCGTACTGCTCCTTGCGCTTGCCTGCCTGGGGTGTCCAGTCATGCAGATAACGCACGCCGGCGACCTTGGCCTGCAGCAGTTCCTTGAGACAGCCAAAACATGGGCGAACGGTGCTGTAGACGGTGCTGCCTTCCACCGCGATGCCGAAGCGGGCTGCGGCGATCAATGCGTTCTGTTCGGCATGGACGCAGATGCACAGGTCGTATCCTTCGCCTGAGCGGAATTCGTGCGGATTGGCACAGCGATAGCAGCCGCCGTCGATGCAGTTGGGCATGCCCACAGGCGTTCCGTTATAGCCCGTGGAGATAATGCGCCCGTCGAGCACGATGATGGCCCCCACCTTGCGTCCCATGCAGTTGGCCCGCTCGCGCACGGCCAGTGCGATGCCCATGAAGTAATCATCAGGAGACGGGCGACTGGGAACAGCAGGATCGGACATGGAAGAGGACTCCGGGGGCAGACGGCGAGTGTGGCGCAGGTGTGTCTATTGAGTGGGAAGAGCCCAGCCATGCAATGGCTGGGCTTTGGGGTGTCGAAGGTCAGCGGGATTTGGTTGTGGAATCGGTTGCGGGATCTTCGAGGCGCGGTTTCGGGGACCACTCGAGCAGACCGGGCTTGTGGATCGGGCTGCGCCAGTAGCCTGAGTTGTCCTTGATGATGTTGTCGCTCATCTGCATGTCATCCACGCCGTAGAGCTGCAGCGTGTTGGCGTTGGCGGTGATGACGTTGCTCCACAGCCTCAGGCCGCGGATGTCGGAGAAGTAGAGCGCATTGAAGGAATTGTTGTGAATGTAGCAGTGTTCGATGGTCAGGTCCTGCGTGTCGCGGGCGGAGATACCCACCGCGCCGCAGCCATTGAGTTCGCAGTTGGCGATGACCACTTTCTTCGACCCGCTGATGCTGATGACTCCGCCATGACACTGGTACTGCTTAAGCGGCGTAACATGGCGCATCAGCACATTGAACACGCGGATCTGATGGGAATCGGTGATGGTCAGCACATCCTGATCGGTATCGGTGAGCAGAATCTGCGTGCCCACATCGGCCAGGATGGACAGGTGGCTGCGACCTTTGATGACAAGCCCCTGGTTGATGGTGTATCGCCCCTTGGGAATGCGCACCACGCCGTTGTCGGGCGTCTGGTCGATCAGGGCCTGCAGGTCGGTGCTCAGGTCGTTGATAAACACCCTTTCGCGTGACGCGAAGGTTTTGGATTGATCCGCACAGCCTGCCACAGGCAGCAGGGCCACCACCAGCAGCAGAAGCATCAGATGATGCAGACGCATTGCATTGACCGTTGGCATAATCCATCTTCCCCAGTTTATTGGCAGGTCAGACGACTGATTCACTACTGTTCATTGTCCACGCGGCGATACCCCTCGCAAGGGTGATCTCACTCGCGATGCGGCGACACTGGCAGGCCGATGATGAAATCAGTCCCCCGTCCCACTTCGCTATGAACCGTCAGCGAGCCATGATGCTCTTCGATAATGCGACGGGCCGTGGGCAGGCCAAGGCCGGTTCCGCCTCGCTTGGTGGAGAAGTAAGGCTGGAAGATCTTTTCCAGCTGATCGGGCGGAATCCCCGGGCCGGTGTCGATCACATGGATACGCACTTCATCCTGATTCAGCACGCGGACTTTCTCGGTGCGGATCAGCAGCTCGCTCGCCCCGCCATGGGGCTTGTTCTGCTGCCTGGCTTCGACCATCGCCTGCGAAGCGTTGATGAGCAGATTGAGCATCGCCTGCTTGAGCAGCGAAGCGTCGGCCGGCGCGGTCAGCACGCCCGGAGCCAGCTGCGTGCGAAGCTGCAATCCCGACGCCTGGGCCTGGGCGGCGAAGAAGTCGGAAAGCTCGGTCACGATGTCGTTGATGCTGGTGGGCGCCAGGTCGAGCTTCATGCGGCCGGCGAAGCGGAGGAAGTCTTCGAGGATGTCGCGCAGCCGCTGGGTTTCGCGCGTCAGGCCGTCGAACCGCCTCTGGATGCGGCGCATGTGGTCGCGGGAGGCATCATCGTCAGGCAGCGCCTGGGCCATGTCGCGCAGGTCTTCCTGAATCAGCTGGGCATTAAGGCCGATGGTCGACAACGGGTTCTTGATCTCATGCGCCAGGCCGCTGGTCATCGTTCCGATTTCAGCAAGGCGCTCCGCAGTGCGGGTCCGGCGTTCGAGCAGGCGCACGCGAAGCTCGGTTCGCCTGGCCGCGAACATGACCAGAGGGACCGTCAGCAGGATCCCCAGCGCAATGCCGATCATCAGATTCATCATGGGGCCAGCAGAATACTACAGCATCGGCATGGCCAGCAAACGGACTGGCCGCCCTGGGCTGTGTCATTGGGGATCGTCGCCTGGACACCTGCAGACCCTCACCCGCCCCAGTAGCGGCGGGCATTGACAGGGCATAACCCCTCACAAGGCCATGGCCACGTGACATGCTGCAGATGGTTATCGGTGGGAGAAATGATGGCTGACGCCACCGTCTCTGATCCTTCCCACGCCCCTGGTCGTGACGACCTGCGGTTCGCCCTGACAGGTTGAACCGCCTCTCCTGGGGCATACGATCTCAATACAACCAGACATCTGGCCTTGCGATGGTTATTCGCCTGGCCAGCCCCCACGGAATCCTGCTCTGCCTGCATTCTCAGGCACTCGTACCACTGACAGAATCTACCTTGTTTGATCCGCTGCCTGGCTCCAGGACCGACACGGCTTTGAGGACCAAACGGGCCTGCCAGCCTTTGTCACCTTCGATCAGTTCGTATTCGACATCTTCGCCATCCTTGAGCGAACGGAACCCGTCGCCCTGAATCTGGCTGTAATGGACGAACACGTCCTGACCTTCCGGTCCCACGATGAAACCATAGCCTTTCTTCGGATCAAACCACTTGACCTTGCCTCGTGTAGGCATGGGTCGCCTCCTGACATAAGCCGGGAAAGCTACAAATGGATATGACAACGCCCGCAAGGCAAGGCATGCCGGCGTAATATGCAATGATGCACCCCGGCTCAAGGCGCAACAGCTATTGACGGCGGCAGTCCTGACACCCGCCCCGCACTCCCCTGACAGATGGCCGGCACGAAATGATTCCGTCCACCCTCAGGTAGGACTGCAGTAACCGGGTCGGACAAACCCGGTTACTGCAGAGTTCGATCAACAGAACATATCCTAACCCCTATGCTCACGCAATGGGAGTTTCATTCTCTTTCTCTTCGCGGATCGCGGCCTTGCGCGACAGCTTCACTCGACCCTGATCGTCGATCAGAAGCACCTTCACGCGGACCATGTCACCCACCTTCACCACGTCGGTGACCTTGCCCACATAATCATCCGACAACTCGGAGATGTGGCACAGGCCGTCCTGGCCGGGGATGACTTCGATGAACGCGCCGAATTCCTTGATCGAAGTCACGCGGCCGTTGTAAATCTGGCCCACCTTGACTTCGGCGCACAGGCGTTCGACTTCTTCCAGAGCACGTTCGGCTTTGCCTTCGCCGACGGCCGAGATGTAAATCGTGCCATCTTCTTCGACTTCGATCGTCGCGCCCGTGCTTTCCTGAATAGCGCGGATGGTCTTGCCACCCGGGCCAATGAGCTTGCCAATCTTGTCGGGATGGATGCTGGTGGACAGCAGACGCGGAGCGTACTTGCTGATCGAAGGACGCGGAGCGCTGATGCACGCGTCGATCATGTCCAGAATCTGCAGGCGGTTCTTCTTAGCCAGCTCCAGCGTCTTTGCAATCTGCTGGTGGTTCAGACCGCGGATCTTCAGGTCCAGTTGGATGGCGGTAATGCCATTGCGGGTACCCGAGACCTTGAAGTCCATATCGCCGAAGTGGTCTTCTTCACCCTGAATGTCGGTGAGGAACACTTCCTGGCCGGTGTTTTCGTCGTCGCTGATCAGACCCACGCTGATGCCAGCCACGGGAGCGGCGATCGGAACGCCGGCATCGAGCAGCGCCAGCGTGCCACCACAGACCGAAGCCATGCTCGACGAGCCGTTGGATTCGAGGATGTCGCTGACCAGGCGGACGGTGTACGGGAACTTGTCGATCGGAGGCAGCACGGGCAGCAGCGAACGCTCAGCCAGCTTGCCATGACCGATTTCACGACGACCCGGGCCGGTGATGCGCTTGGCTTCACCCACCGAGAAAGGCGGGAAGTTGTAGTGGAGGTAGAACTTCTCAGCGTATTCGTCACGCAGGCCATCGACGATCTGCTCGTCCTTGCTGGTACCCAGCGTGGCGGTGACCAGCGCCTGGGTTTCGCCACGGGTGAACAGGCCCGAGCCATGCACGCGAGGCAGCACGGCCACTTCGCATTCGATCTTACGCAGCTGATCGTAGGAACGGCCGTCGGTACGCGTACCCGCACGGATGATCTGACGCGTGACCTTTTCTTCCAGTTCGGAGATGGCCAGCTTGGCGTCGGCGACGTTCTTGGCCCACTTCTTGTGCTGGGCGACGGTCGCGTTTTCGTCCGGGGTGGGGAATTCGGTTTCGAGGAAGTTCTTGATGGCTTCCTTGACGCGGGCGTAGCGCTCGAGCTTCATGCCCGGGTCGGTCTTGGCCTTGGTCAGCGGACCGGTGAGCTTGTCGTTGACGAGCTTGACGATGGCAGCGTCGGGCAGCGTGAGGTTGACCACCTTGGTCTTGCCCACCTTGGCCACCAGGTCATCGATCAGGGCGACGATCTTCTTGATGTATTCATCGCCGAACTTGATGGCTTGGGCCACGACGTCTTCGGGCAGCTGGTTCGCGCCGACTTCGATCATGTTCAGGCCATCCTTGTGGCCCGAGACGATCAGGTCCAGATCACTGTAGTCCTGCTGAGCCACCGTGGGGAAAGCCACGAACTGGCCATCGATGCGGCCGACACGCACGCTGGCGATCGGGCCTTCGAAGGGAATGGTGCTGATGGACAGCGCCGCAGAAGCAGCGATAGCAGCCAGCACGTCGGGTTCATTCTGGCCGTCGGCGGCCATCACCCAGCACTGGATCTGCACTTCGTCGTAGAAGCCCTTGGGGAACAGCGGACGGATGGGACGGTCGATGTTGCGCATCGTGAGGGTCTCCTTCTGATTGGGAGCACCTTCACGCTTGCGGAAGCCGCCGGGGAACTTACCGGCCGCCGAGAGCTTTTCGCGGTAGTCAACGGTCAGGGGGAAGAAGTCAATGCCTTCGCGAGGGGCGGCGCGGACGGCAGTGCCCAGCACCACGGTTTCGCCCATCTGGACGAGCACGGCGCCGTCGGCCTGCTTGGCCAGTTTACCGGTTTCAATGCTCAGTACCCTGCCTGCGAGTTCTACTTCTACGCGAGTCAATGCCATCTTTTATACTCTTTCTGCTGCTGGTGATTACAAACCTTACGGCTCTCCGCCGCCACCCATCATCAGAAGAGCGGCCGACCAGGAGAACCCGCAGCCGTCAGCAAGCTGGCCCACAAACCGGACTCAGAAGCAGATCAGCTGCACATCCCGCCTATAAACGGAAACATCTCGGAGATATGCTCCGAGAGGACCGGCCCCGAAAACCAGCGACAGAAAGGATAGAGAGATTGGCGCACGCGCTGTCACGACCCCGGCTCTCCCCTGGCTGCCGAATCGCAAGAGCGCAGACACCAAGCCCACTGTCCTTACAACGTCGCCCGGCGGGGGAACGTTACAACAGGGGCCGGCCTGTGTACTTGATTACTTGCGCAGGCCCAGGCGACCGATCAGATCCGTGTAACGGTTGCGATCGGTGCTCGAGAGATAACGCAGCAGGCGGTTACGCTTGCTGACCATCATCAGCAGACCACGGCGCGACGAGTAGTCGTGCTTGTGGCTGCGCAGGTGCTCCGTCAGGCTGGTGATGCGCTCAGTGAGCAGCGCCACCTGCACTTCGGGAGAACCGGAGTCCTGTTCGGAACGGCGGTAGTCGCCGATAAGCTTGGTCTTGGTCTGTGCGGAAATGGTCATGAATCCAGTCTTCCACTGCCGGAACATACCGGCTGATGCCTGTAAAACGATCCCAAAACAATAACGAGCCACAGAGTGTACCAGACCCGGGGGTGCATGGCAACGGGTATTCCAATCCCCGCAGGTCAAAGCAGTTGGAAACGCCCGCCGCCACCCTTACGATCCAAACAGCGTATGGAGCATTTTCAGGCTCAGCAGGATCAGAAGCCCGGCGAAAATCTTTTTAAGTAGCGGAACGGGCAGACGATGCGCCAGCATGGCCCCCACCGGCGCGGTCAGGATGCTCGTGGCAGAGATCAACCCCACCGCCGGCAGCGATACATAACCGACGCTGCCATACGGAAGCCCTTCCACACCCCAGCCATTGTAGATATAGCCCAGCGCCCCGGAGATGGCGATCGGCAGCCCCAGCGCGGCGGAGGTGGCGATGGCCTGGCGGATGTGGATGTTGCACCAGGTCAGAAACGGAACCGTCAGCGAGCCGCCACCGATGGCCACCAGCGCCGAGATCAGCCCGATGCCCGCCCCGGCCCCGGCCAGTCCGGGCGTGCCCGGAAGCTGTCGCGACGGGTGAGGCTTGGCATTGACGATCATCTGGATCGAGATATAGCCAATGAACACCGCGAAGATGATCCCCAGCACCGTGGTGGGCGTAATGGCGACCAGGCGCGTCCCGATGGCGGTTCCCACCAGCACGCCCAGGGTCATCTTCCACACCACCGGCCAGAGCACGGCTTTGTGGCGATGATGCGAGTAGACGCTCGAGACCGCCGTGAGCACGATGGCGGCCATGGAGGTACCAAGCGCCAGCTTCATCAGAACTTCACGCGGAACGCCCTGCCTGTCGAAGAACGACGCCAGGACTGGAACCATCACCGCTCCCCCGCCAATCCCAAGCAGCCCCGCCAGCAGACCCACCACACTTCCAAGCAGCAGGTAGAGCACGATCCATTGCCAGTCCATATCGCAGCGCTTTCTTTCAGATAAAAAACAACAGACATTCCTTCGCCAGGCGCTTCACAGCCCGGCGAGATCGTTCCGACTCAAACTCGGTTAAACAAAACGGAAAACCGCAGGCCTTCAAGCATAGGCCCCGACGGGCTGAGTCACAAGCCGACAGGCGGTCAGTGGGTCAGCACATAGGCCAGCAGATTGGCGTTGAGACGGTGCGCGTCGACCAGTTCATTGCCCCCGCAGCAGCAGCAGCCTCCGCCGGCATTTTCGGTGTCATTGAGCCCCATGGCGGAGAACACCACGACCAGTCGCCCCTCAATGGCCACGCCTTCGAGATAGCCGGCCACGTCCTTGCGCCGGGTGGGCAGGGAGTCGAGCGCATAGATCGTGCGCATCAGCGGATGATCCAGTGGCAGCTGGGCCATGGGCTGATCGGGAAAGAGTTCCTTCATCAGTTCACGGAAGCTGTCAGCCCAGGACTGACTCGAGCAGCCGGCCGACGCCAGGATGAAGCCGCCTCGCTGCAGATAGCTCTTGAAGATGCGCTTCTCATCATCGCTGAGCTCGAACTCGCCTTCGCCTGACATGATGAGGAAGGGAAACTGGTAGACCGTGTCCTCGGAGAGCACGGCCGGGACGAATTCACGATGGACATCAATGCGCGTATTCTCGGCCACCGTCTTGAGAAAGCCGTTGGCGAAACACTTGCTGGTCTTGTTGCCTGCATACTTGAGCACGCCCACCTGGACCTTGGCTTTGCTGTCCTGCGCTGCAGTGGGCTGGAGCATGACCATGGGCAGTGTCAGCGCCGCAATCGCCAGCAGCAGGACGACGAGAGTCTGATGTCGCAGGAAGATTGTTTTCATCTTCGGCCTTTCTGTGGAGGTCGGTTACTGCCGCCCCTGCTCCTGATTGATGCGGTCGAAATACTGCTGAACCATCGTGCGATACGCCGGCGGAACCTGCTGGCTGCGGGCGTCATGCTCATCGACCTTGCCCTGCCCGGCCTGAAGGGTTTCGCGGACCACCCCTATTCTAGGGCCGCTTGAATCCAGAGTCGGCGGTGGATCGTCATTGGTGCGGATGGCTTCGCCTGACTCGCCCTGCCCCTGCCCTGCGCCGATGGCCGAAGCGGAAGAACCCTGCGATGGCTTTGTGAGTTTGGACAGATCATGCGCTGCCGCCTGCGACATGCTCTCGCACCAGCCGGGCACTGCGGCATCACTGCTTGAAACGGGAGGCGCGGGCTGTCTGGGAATCTGCAGTTCACTGAGCAGCTGTTCAAAGCCCGCGGCGGCCTGTTCGAGCTTCTTCGACATCGGCTCATCGTCAGACTTATTCTCAGCCCGTTCGTTTTGAATCTGCTGCTGAACAGCCTGGGCTTCCGCGCGGGCTTCACTCAGCTGACGGTTGAAACGGTCCACCGCTTCGGTGAGCTGCTGAAGCTGCTGATCCGTGGGAGGCGATGCGTTTTTGAGCTGGTCCGCCGCGGCCTGAACAGCCTGTGCGGCGGCCACCAGATCGCGGTGATGCTGCGCCAGGTTCTGCATCTGCGGATGTTGACTCAAATCCAGCTGCTCAGGTTGCGTGGCGGGCTGTGATGATGCGGTTTCCTGCGGCCTGGGCTCATCAGTCTGGGGCTCTTCCACCAGCACTTCGGGCGCAGCATCCACCACCTTCAGGACCATGGCCCGGGTGTAGCCCGTATCACCCACCAGGCGGAAGCGGATGTCCTCACGCACCCGGCGCAGCCTGCGTTCATACTGATTACTGCCCACACGCTCGACAGGCCAGCGGGCTTTCTCGCGGCCAAGGGCATCGAGCTCCACCCATTCCAGCATCGCGGGCGGCTGGCCTGCCAGGCGGATGCGGACAATCACATCCTGATGGCGCACGATGGCTTCCACCGGCGATTCAATTTCAAAACGTGTCAGCGAAAAAGGCGGATGGTCGCCCCAGGGATCCATCAGCCTGACCAGCCCCGCGCGGAACAAACGAGGCTGCGCCGCCAGCAGGATGCCCGCCAGCAGCAGGAGAATCAGCAGAATGCGACCATGACGACGGAGCGTCTGTTTTTCATCCGCCGGGTCGATGTCAACGATCTGCGCCATCGCGCTGGCCCGCTCCACCGCGCGCTGGCGAAGCAGTTTTGTCAGCGAGGCATCGCCTTCATCGACAGCGGGCTGCTGGACCAGCTGCAGGCCGTTGACCACCGGGTTATCGCGCAGGTCATGATGGGCTTCAAGACGCACCGCATCGTGGAGCAGCGCATCGTCACTGGCTTTGCGGCGGATCGCGGCCATGCCCACCAGAGAGGCCAGCAGCAGGCCGATCATCGCACAGCCCAGCAGCACGCGCAGCAGCGCAGGCAGATGCCAGGCGGCATCCATCAGCAGCGTCGCCAGCAGCAGCGTCAGCGTCGCCCAGAGCATCGCCAGCAGCCAGGTGAAGCGCGTGGTCCACACGCGACGCGAGCCAAAGAGCGACAGACGCCCCGTCAGCCTGCTGGCTGCGGGAGTGGCCTCTCGAATTGTCGCACTCTGGCTCATTGATTATTCCCTGGCCTGCGATTGCTCACGCCAGCCCATTGCGTCGACGGATCAGCCATTCCATGCCCAGCAGCACCAGCAGCAGGGCCAGCAGAATGGGGTTATCGAAGCGGTCCTGAATTTTCCGATCTGACTCCTGCGACAGCTGGATCAGCTTCAGATGCTCAATGAACGCCTCGGGTCGATCCAGCTCATGCACCAGCCCGCCGGTGGCCGCGGCCAGCGCCCGCAGCGTCTGCGGCCGGGCGGAAGGGTCCATCACCTCCGCCGTCTGATCATACACCGCCACTCTACCCGTCAGGCGAGGCGGATCCATCCCCGTATTCACCACCTCCACCACATGCACGCCCGAATGCGTCGGCGTGAACTGGCCTGTCCAGCGGTTGACCTGCTCGGCGGCCCGCCCCATCGCCACCGGCTGGCGTGAACCATCAGGGGCAATCACGTTGACCACCGGCGTCAGTGCATCCTCCTGCGTATAGCGCATGGTCACGGTGGCGGTCACCGGCTCATGAGGCTCGGCGCTGAGGGTCGAGAGCGACAGCGAGATGGACTGGCCAGGCAGAAACTCGCCGCCTGCTGCCAGCCAGCGGATCGCCCGGGCCCAGAACTGCTGATAGACCGAATCGTATCGCTTGAGCCTGTCGGGCAGCATGGCCCAGCGCCACATGCCATCGGACAGCACGGCCATCACCTGCCCGGCCCCTGCGTTCTGGTGGGCGATGGCTGCCATCGCGCGGGCTCCTTCGCCCGGAGCGCCATCACTGCGCGGGCTCTGGGTGAGCAGCACCACCGACGCCGCTTTCTCTCTGGCCACGCGCGTGGCGGCGATCATGCCCGGGAGTTTGGTGATAATCGCGTCGGTATCTTCAGGCAGATTGAATTCCATCAGCGGGCTGCGTCGGCCGGCCGGCGCCAGCGAAAGGGCCAGATCGCTGACCATCTGCCTGCCCCACTGAACGGGCTCGAGTGATTCAATCAGGCTCTGTGCTTTCGCGCCGTCGGCGTTGCGGATGTCAAAGGCTCTGCCTCGGGCGAAGATGAGCGAGCTGCCCTGCTGGCGAACAAAATCCACCAGCAACTGCGCCTGATCGCCGGGGAAGAACTGCTCGCAGCCTCGACCCAGGATGATGATGTCAAACCGCGCCAGCTGCTCGGCGGTCAGCGGGAAGTGCAGCGTCATTTCCTCATTGCCTGCAGACTGATGACTGGCCACCACCTGCCTGCCCGGGCCCATGCCAAAGACCGTCACCAGATTCACCTGATGATCCTGGCGCAGCGCCTGCGCCAGGAACCGCGTATCCCAGTAAGGCCGCGCCTCAAAGAGCGCCACGTTCATGTGCTGCTGGGAAACCTGCAGGAAAATCCAGCGGCTGTTGTTATCGGTGAACTGCTCACCTGCCAGCGGCTTGACGACAATCTGATACCCCTGAACCGACAGCGGCCCGCTGCCCGTGCCCCGAGGCGTCACCGCAAACTGCAGCGAGACTTCATGCGCCCCCTGCCCGCCTGAGCCGAAACGAATCGTGCGCGACTCAATCAATTCGCCTTCAAGCAGCAAATCCACCTGCGTGGAGCGGCCATCAAATCCACTCTGGCTGATCGTGGCGTGGAGCACGGTGCTCTGGCCCTTGAGCACGTAATCACTCTGCGCCCAGGCCAGCAGGCTCACGTCAGGCTGGCGCTCGTCAGCGCCTACCGGAACCACGTGCACGGCCCATTCCTTCTGTTTCAGTCGGGCAAGCAGAGCAGGGTCACTGCTGCGATGCGTATCGTGACCATCGCTCAGCAGCAGTACCAGCCCGCCTCGCTGAAACTGGCTGCTGTTGTCCTGTCGCTGCCTGCCCGTGACAGCTTTGTCCAGAGCGCCGAACAGATCCGTCCCCATCCGCTGATGCTGATCGGTGGCTGCCCCCTCCAGATAGCGAATGCCCCGATCAAACTGGTATCCATCCACGCGGGCCAATGCCTTGATCCGGCTCTGATTTTCAGGCGACAGCCAGGTGTCACGCAGCACTTCCTGACGCGACTTACCCGGGTGGCTGGCGACATCCTTCTGATCCATGCTGGCCGACACGTCCGCCAGCACCACAATTTCAGGCGGCTGCAGGGGCTTTGAAGTTTCCATCCACACGCCCGGGCCCATGAGCATCACCAGCACGATGGCCGAGGCAGTCAGTCGAAGCAGCAGCAGGAAAGTGCGCTTCGGCCAGGAAAGCTGTCGCCCGCGGATGCCATAACTCCAGATGCCGGTGAGCAGCAGTGCCAGCGCCAGCCAGATCACCAGATAATGGCCCAGCGGCCAGCGCCACACCTCAGGCCAGAAGAGATGATTCATCGCTCACCCCCTGCCTGCCTGGCCTGTCGAAAACGACGATACCCCCAGCCCGCCAGCAGCGATTCCACCAGCAGCAGTCCGATGGCAGTGGCGATCAGCCCCGGCCACAGTTCAGGGGCGTGTTCGCGCAGGTCTGAGGCATCACTCGTGGTCACCTCCGCCGGCGAGCTTCCATCGCCCGTTGAGGGAAGCGTGACAGGCTGCCAGGGGGTCAGATCGCTCTCCAGTTCCGACACATCCACCTGCACGCCGGCCAGCAGCGTGCGCGCGCTGCCCTGCTGAGCGATTACCCGATAAGGCCCGGGCAGATCGGCTGCGGGCTGGCTCACTTCCCAGCCATCACCAACAGGATGTGCCATCGCTACTGCGGTTTCCTGCCCCTGCGGGTTCATCACAAGCAGGCGGGATTCCTGCGGCGAAACGGAAACGCGGAAATGCAAAGGCGTGCCCGCCCAGGGATTGGCCTGGGGCATCGGCCCGGGCGACAGGCCGCGAATCAGCTGATGCACCAGTGGAACAAACACAGGCAGCTTGACCCAGTCACTGCGGCGAGGCGAAAGGCTGCCCGCCAGGATGGCCAGCCTGCCCTGCCCGATCCACCGCGCGGCCAGCGCGGGTTGATCGTCCTGAAAATAAAGCAGGCCCTGCGCATCGTCGGCCAGGGTTCCAGAGAGCGACTGCGAGAATCGCGGGGACAAAAGCGCCGATCGCACTGAGCCCTGAAACACGCGGAGCATCGGATCATCGAAGCTGCCTCGCGCCAGCGTGCGCTCCGCGCCCACCTGCCAGGCGCTGGCGGCGTTCCGTGCCACGATGGGCGAGACAGGCTGGTTCTGCTCATCGCGCCAGCGCTGCAGTGACTGCGCTGCCAGCTGGCTGTCGATGATCCACCACACCCCGCCTCCCTGCCTGAGGTAGTCCTGCAGGCTCACCAGCCAGTCAGGCTCCATTGCGCCGGTCTGAAGCATCACCACCACTGCAGGCGGCGAGCTGGTCAATCGCTGCATGAGTTCCCCAGGCGGCCAGACTTCCACGTGTACATCATTGCCCTGCGAATCAACTGCGGGCATCAGCGCGCGATACATGAAATAGGCCGCATCGTCGGGATCGGCGGTAGAGCCAGTGGTCACCAGCGCTACCCGTCGGGCCCGGGCGGTTTCCACGAACAGGCCGGTGCGGTCATCGGCTTCGATTGCACCGCCTGCGCTGGCAAGGGCAAAGCTCAGATGATGCAATCCTGCGGCGTTCACAGGCCAGCTGAACTGAGCCTGCGTGGTGCTTCGTGCAGGCAGTGTGATGGGCTGGGCAGGAAGCAGCTGCGACTGGCCGCCGCTTCGCTCCACCGTCAGCATCACCTGTGTCTGAATCGGCTGATCGCTGTGATTGACCACTTCCACGCTGGCCTGCGCCAGCTGTCCCACGATCGGACTGGCAGGCTGCAGGCGAGGCCGACGCAAAGCCACATTGCCCGAATCGCTGCCCAGCGGGTGAAGCACCAGGCGGCGGTTACGCAGCAGCTTCGCCAGAGTATCGGTGTCAGGCCACTGCGTCTTCTGCATGTCGCTGTAGAGGTGAATCTCCAGATCGGCCAGGTTGATGGGATCTTCCGCATGCATCGGCGGGCGCGCCGCCAGGCTCAGCGCGGAGGTCAGCTCCCCGTTGTGCCAGGTGGGCGTCAGACTCTCCATGCGTGCGATGAGCTGTGAGAAGCTGCTGCTCATCATCGGAAGCAGCGGGCGGGGTGATGCATCGAGCACAATGACCAGGGCGCGGTCCTGAGCGGGATCGAGCGATTGAAGCGCGCGGACGGCCTGCTGGCGGGCGCGATCAAAAAGTGTGAAGCCCTGCTCGGTCCGCTGCATGGAAGCCGAGGCATCGAGAATGATCACCACTGCCCGGCCTGATGATGAGGGAGCGTTGATCGGCTGAGGTTCGACAAGGATGGGACGGGCGAAGGCCAGGATCACCATCGCCAGAATGAGCATGCGCAGCAGCAGAAGGAGCCAGTCCACCGGGCGACGCCAGCGTGATTCATCGGCCAGTGCCTGCTCAAGAAATCGGATGGTGGGAAACACCGCCAGCCTGCCGCTGCGACGGGCCAGCAGGTGTGCCAGCAACGGCGTTAAAAACGCCAGTGGCAATGCTGCGGTCCACAGCGGGTTAATCCATTCGATATGGCTGATCATGCATCCACGTCCTGTCGCATGACATCGGCGAAGCGACTGTTTTCCGTGTTGTCAGACCGTCCATGATCTGACCAGCCGCCCGCCGCCGCCGGGCTGGGAGCTATTGTAAACTCTGATCGCCTGATGGGATTATTCCCGATATCCCGGCCTGTGCTGATTCATACAATAACGCTCTCGATGACATCCGAGTGCTGATCCATCATGAAGGTTCATCATGACTGATACCCGTTCCACCGCTGACAATACCGCCAACGTCGGAAGCAAAGCCCCGGATTTCAACCTCAAAGATCAGGAAGGCAAAACGCATCGGCTTTCCGACTATCGCGGCCGATGGGTCGTGCTTTACTTCTACCCCAAGGATGATACCCCGGGCTGCACGAAGGAAGCCTGCCAGTTCCGCGACCAGCACGCCGACTTCTCGAAGATCAACGCCGCAGTCCTGGGCGTGAGCCCGGACGATGAAGCGTCGCATGCGAAGTTTGCGAAGAAGTTCAGCCTGCCCTTCCCGCTGCTGGCCGACACGGACAAAACCCTCTGCCAGGCCTACGACGTGTGGAAGGAAAAGAATATGTATGGCATCAAGCGGATGGGTGTGGTGCGCACAACGGTGCTCATCGACCCCAGGGGCAACATCGCCCACCGCTGGAATAACGTCAAAGTTGATGGTCACGACCAGGCCATTCTCGCCCGCATCGCCGAGCTTTCGGCGTGATGTGCTGGCGGGTCTGAGTTCTGATCCTGAAAATCATGCTTCTCAAAAGGACATTCATGTCTTAAAATAGAAATGTCATCCGACATTTTTACGCTGACGCATTGTTGCGTGAATCGCCGCTGATCATCCTCACTTTTCCGGAGTCAGACCATGGCAGCCAGTCGTAAAACAGGGAATTCCACTTCTCGTAACACCACGGGGATCAATGCGATTTCCGGTTCGATGAAGGGAAACAGCCCGGAGGTTCAGGACGTCCAGAACCGGGCTCAGTCGACCCGCCCGCAGCAGACCAGTCAGGGCGCGAATCAGACCAGCCAGGCCAGTGGTGAATCGTCACCCGCCGGTCGCAATGGCAACACGCCTGAAATTCAGATGACCCTCAACCATGACCAGATCGCCCAGCGCGCGTTCGCCATCTGGGTTGCCCGTGGCAAGCCGATGGGTCAGGATCAGCAGAACTGGGCAGATGCGGAGCGTCAGCTTCGCCAGGAGCTTGCCCGCCGCGCCTGATGATCTGCTGGTGGTGGGAAGCATCTGAACCGTTCGTCTCGCCTGATCCTGCTTCGCGGGGAACCCCTGTCAACCTGCAGTCCCTCTGGACATCCGCCCGACCGGATGGGGTTGTGAACTGACACGATCCCCTTCCTGCGACCTGGGGAATCAGCGTCGACCCGCTGGCTTGTCAGGCTTCCGGGTGGACGGTGCTTTCTTCCCCGCAGGCGGCTGGGACCACAGGCCCATCCACGACCGGAACACCTGCCCGAGCATGGCCACCGCTGAAGGTGGGCCGGGAGGTGGTGACTCGGATCGGACCACCGCAGGTTTCGAGGTGGGCCTGGGGGTGGGTTTGGGTTTGGGGGCAGGTTCAGGTGTGGCTGTGGCGCGCGGTTTTGGGGTGCGAGGCTTGACCGCTTCGACCTTCGTTTTGCGCGCCGAAGCGGGAGGGGCGGCATAAGGGGTAATAAGGGCGGCATGTCGTTCCTTTCGGAACGCTTCGAGCATGGCATCGCCGTAGGCATCAGCCTGGATTTCGTTATTCCGGCCGGGGATCTGTCGCGTCCTTCTCAGGAAGTGGAAGATCTCATGGGCAAAGATCCAGACCACCCCTTCATCGGCATCGAGCAGCGGGGTCTGGCCGATGATGCGATACCACTGTCTGCCCGTGCGACGATCAATGCATCGCACCCCGCGGATACAGCCGGCGGGCGTGGGCGGAAACGTGCCATCTTCGCGCATGTACAACGGAGGCCGACGGATATGAATACTGCAGGGAAACGGCCCGGGAACCACGCAATGCAGGCGATAGAAAGGCCTGTTTTCCGTGGGGAAATAGCACTTGCCATACACCCCCACCGCCTTGCGGCTGCGGCCTTTCTCAATACGGATCGACTCGAGTTGTGACAGATCATAACCCGCCGCGAACTGGCGGATCCACGCCAGCCCTTCGGGGGCTCGATGGGTCTTGAGATCAATCAGCCACTGCGTCACGCAGGCATTGTCCGCCCCTCATGCGCGAAAGTCCACCCAGAGGCTACAATCTGACCATCAGCCTTGGGTAAAGTCCGGGCTGGCAGGATGTTTCGTTCCTCTTCTGCGGGATCCCATGAGCGGTGCGCCGATCCAGTCTGATCTGAACTTCTGGCATGCCCTGCGCACACGGCGCAGGCGCGTGGAGTCGTTTACGGGTGTCGACTCAACCGCCAACCGCTGGATCTCGCGCATCAAGGCTTCGCGTCGCAGTCTGTCAATGCTCGAGCGTCATGCACAGGCCGTGCTGGATCAGGAAAAACAGTGGTCTACGCTGACTGACAGCCAGCTTGATGACAAAGCCATGGACATCCGCCAGATCATGGCCAGGCGGACGTATGACGATCAGCAGGTGATCGCCGCCTTCGCTGCAGTGCGTGAACTGTGCTATCGCGCGGTGGGCAAGCGTCCCTACAAAGTGCAGATCATGGGCGCGATGGGCCTGTTCCACAAGCAGATCGTGGAAATGGTCACCGGCGAAGGTAAGACGCTCACCGCCGCAGTGGGTGCCTCCGTCCTTGGCTGGCTGCGCAGGCCCGTGCATGTGATCACCGTCAACGACTATCTGGCCGAGCGCGACGCCTCTGAGCAGAACGCCATCTACCGCCGCTGTGGCATGAACGCCGCTGCCATCATCGGCGATACACCGCAGGAACAGCGGGCGGCGATCTATCGCCAGCCCATCGTCTATCTCACGCAGAAGGAACTGGTAGCCGACTGGCTGCGCGATCAGCTCAAGCTCCGCCGGGTGACCGATCCGGTGACCACGCGCTGGCTCTACGAATCCAGCCTCTATTACGCCGCTGAGCGCAGGCGCGACAACTCCCCGGTTCTGGTTCCCGGGCTGCATGTGGCCATCGTCGACGAGATCGACGCCGTGCTGATCGACGAAGCTGTCACCCCGCTGATCATCGCCCAGCCCCGACAGGAAGATGCACAGGCCGATCTTTATCTACGGGCCCGCGATCTGGCGATGAAGCTGACCGCCAAAGAACACTTCACGCTTGATCTGTCCAAGCGTAAAGCCAGCATCACCCCCGCCGGCCGGGAGAAGCTTAAATCGCTGCTGAGCCCGAAGGATCATGCCATCTGGCATGCCATGCGCCGCCGGGAAGAACTCGTCGAGCAGGCGCTGGTAGCCGAACACTGCTATCACGCCAGACAGCACTATCAGATTGTCGAAGACAAAGTCGTCATCATCGACGAATACTCCGGGCGATTCATGCAGGATCGCACGTGGCAGCATGGCCTGCATCAGGCCGTCGAAGCCAAGCACAATCTCGAAATCACAGCAGACCGCGACACGCTGGCGAGCATGAGTTTCCAGCGATTTTTCAAGCAGTATCCGCATCTCTGCGGCATGACGGGCACTGCTGACGAAGCCCGCGCGGAAATGGAAACCACCTACGGCCTGCCCGTGCGGATCATTCCCACGCATCGGCCGATCAAGCGCATCCGCATGCCGGACCTCATCTACACCACCGCCGCGCTCAAGTGGCAGGCCATTGTCCGAAGCATCCGCCAGATGCATGAGCTGGGCAGACCAGTGCTGGTGGGCACGCGCTCCATCGACACCTCCGAACACCTGAGTCAGCTGCTACACGAAGCGGGACTCGAGCATCAGGTGCTCAACGCGGTGCATCACAAGCTGGAAGCTCAGATCGTCAGCCAGGCGGGTCGACGCGGGGCCATCACGGTGGCCACCAACATGGCCGGCCGTGGGACGGACATCAAACTCGCGCCGGGCATCGCTGAAATCGGCGGGCTGCATGTGATCCTCACCGAGCGTCACACAGCCAGGCGTGTGGACCGCCAGCTTTTCGGCCGCGCGGGTCGTCAGGGCGATAACGGCTCCGCACAGGTGATCGTCAGTCTGGAAGACGACCTGATGCTCAAGTACGCCCCGCGCATGTCAGCGCTGCTGCGCCGTCGCTACGCCCGCAGACAGACACCCCTTCCCAGCTGGATCATTCGCATCTTCGACCGCGCGCAGAAGATCGCCCAGCAGCGGGCCTTCACCAGCCGACTGCATGTGCTCAAGCAGGATCAGAATCTCGACAAGGCTCTGCCCATCTGATTCACGCGATCCGCATGCCTCTGCCCGGAGGCTCCAGACTCTGAAACATCGTGGCCAGTGGAGAGTTAAGCAGCTGCTGAGGTTCAAACAGGAACCGGCCTGCAAAGACTTCAGGGGACACAGGATTGTCCGCAAAATAACGCATGGCTGGTGATGTCAGCTGCATCTGTCCATCAGGCTGCAGACTGCCTCGCAGCATCACCACCGGCGTGTGATTGAGTCCGGGGTGCGGACGCGTGTCACTCGCATATTCCAGGCCGAAAGCCCGGCTGTAGAACGGCGCATGATCCGGGCTGACACAGACGACCAGATCAGTCACGCTGTTGTGTCGGCCGAAGTAGTAAGCCATCCGCATCAGATCAAACAGCGCTTCATCGCAGCGGGAAAGCAGCTGCCTGCGGTCGGCGAACATCCCCACCTGCATGAGCGTGCGACCGTCTTTGCGCAGGGGTGACAGTTCCGATGTAAACACCTGATCCATCGGCAGGCCCTGCCCGCGATCCACCACAGCTGTAATCGTCGTGACCGTCAATGGCCCGATGGTGCCAAGAATCACCGCCGTGTGCGGATTCAATGCCTGTCTGACCGTGAAGATTTCAGAGGGGTCGGGTGCGATCAGACCCGAGCGAAGAAAGGCCGCGTAGACCAGCCGCCAGGCGGTGAGAACCTCTCCCAGCGTTCGGGCAACATCCTGCCTGAGCCCTGCATTAGAGCTGGCAAAACCACCCGCCTGAATGGAAGGCAACCCTGGCATCGAAGCTGCTTTCTTTCTTCCCCGGTGAACACAGCACATCGATCGATCCATCTATGGCATCGACACAAGGCCGCGATCACTTAAGAGAATCCCCCATACCTGCGAGGGTAAGCAACTGATCAAGCCTGCGGAACTGCAGGAAAATCAAGTAGTAAGGATGCCATTCCTGCAGGAATTACAGGCCTGATTTCAATGCCATGAGATGATCATGGCCGGGCGGTTCGAGGAGTGTTCCCACGTGGAGGGCAACGCACTGCGCCAGCGATTGAATGTGGTAGCCCCCTTCGAGCACCGAGAGCAGTCGGCCGTCACAGTATTCCTCAGCGGCCTGCTTGAACTGGCGGGTCATCCACATGAAACATTCCGCCGACCAGTTGAGATGGCCAAACGGGTCATGCTCTGCAGCATCGAAGCCAGCCGAGAGCAGGATCATGTCAGGCCGGTATTTCGCCAGAGCAGGAAGCACCATCTGATTCACACGCTGATGACACTGCGTATCGTCAGCACCGGGATCGAAAGTGATGTTCATGGTGAAACCCTCACCCTCGCCCTTACCATGCTCCCATGAATAGCCTGTTCCGGGATACTGCCTGGCCGGGTGCTCATGCAGGCTGATGTAAAAGACGTCCTTGCGGTCCTCAAAGATGTGCTGGGTGCCATTGCCATGATGCACATCGAAATCAATGATGGCGATGCGTTCCAGCCCATGCTCGCGCAGCAGCACCTCGGCTGCGATGGCGATGTTGTTGAAGAGACAGAACCCCATCGACCGGTTCCGCTCCGCATGATGGCCAGGCGGACGCACCAGACAGAAGGCATTGTTGCACTGCCCGGTCACCACATGACGTGCGGCGGTGATCACCCCGCCCGCAGCCAGTTTCGCTACTTCATACGACGCCGAGCAGATGATGGAATCGGGTGCATCGAGATACTTGCCGCCATTCCTGCAGGCATCTTCCACACGCTGGATGTAGGAGCGGTCATGCACCAGGGCCAGCTGGTCAACCGTCGCAGGAGCAAATTCGATACGGCGAAGCTCATTCCACAGGCAGGCGGCTTTGAGCTTGTCGACCACAGCCGTCAGACGCTGGGCGCGCTCAGGATGCTGCGCACCGGTGTCGTGCTCAAGAAACCGCTCGTCGTAAACCAGACCAGTGACCATGCGGGGATCTTACCTCAAGCCACGACAAACCGCAGTCTGCCCGGACCACGTCACGCTCTTACGCCAGAACCTTACCCAGCTTCTCAAGGGCCTCTTCCAGCGACAGGCCTTCAATCCGAAGTGTCTTGGTCGGTTGAGTATGACCCGCAGTCACTTCGATCTGCCTGACGGGCAGGCCGAAGGTTTTCGCAAGCAGCTGGCAGACGGCATCGTTGGCTTTGCCATTCTCAGGCGGAGCCGATACGGAGAGCTTCAGGCGATCGCCCAGCAGGCCGGCCAGCTTCGTGCGACTGGCATTGGGAACCACCTTCACACGCAGCAGCAGTGAATCACCTTCCACCGAAAAAACCGGGGCATATTTAGACTGCCCAGCCTGACTCATCATTCATCCTCTTGCGACAGATCGAGTATTTCTTCCGTTTCATCGGCGATGGGCAGCGCAATATCAGGCTTGCCTGTCTGCTTTTTCCCACGTCTGGGGGGAAGTTTACTCTCCAGCATCGACTTGCGACGCAGCAGGTGATGGTAAAGCTGCGCAAAGCGGTGAGCTTCGTCTCGGATGGCCTGGCAGAGGCGCAGCGCCGGATCATGACGTGAAAGCCTGATGGGCTCATCCTGCCCCACCACGTAGATCAGTTCCTCCTTCTTGGCCAGTGAGATGACCATGGGAGGCTTGATGTTCAGTTGCTCGAAGGCTTCCATGGCTGCGTTAAGCTGGCCTTTTCCGCCGTCAATCATGATGACGTCCGGGTAAAGCTCGTGGCCTGCCCCGGCGTCACGATAGCGTCGGCTGACCACTTCACGGATGGCCGCATAGTCGTCCCCCTTAGCTGCATTGCCCTCGGCCACGACCTTGATCTTGTATCGACGGTAGACATCCTTGAAGGCTTTACCATCAATGAAGCAGACCTTGGACCCCACGGTGTCACCGCCCTGCAGGTGAGCAATGTCGATGCACTCCATGCTGCGGATGGGCTCGGTCATGCCCAGCACCTTGCGCAGGGCTTCCATGGCTTTGGGACCACTGACGCTCACCGGAGCTTCTTCAGTCTCAAACTGCCATTTCTGGCTGCGTTTGCCACGCTGGTCGAGCTTTTCCAGGGCCTGCAGCTGATCGCGCAGTTCTGCCGCCCGCTCGTAGTTCATGGCCTGCGAGGCTTCCATCATCTCCTGCTTCAGTTCGCGGGTGAGCGTGGTCCGCTTGCTTTCAATCAGCCTGATGAAGCGATCGATATCCTCGCGATACTGGGCTTTGTCGATCCTGGCTGCGCATGGCGCGGTGCACTGCTTGATGGGGTAAAGCAGGCAAGGCCGGAAGAATCTTCGCTTGTCATCATCCTCACGGATTTCCAGATGACAGGTCCTGAATTTAAAGACCTTCTGCAGCAGTTGAATGCTCTGCCTGAGCGCATAAGGCTGCGTGAAGGGCCCGATGATCTTGGCCCCCTTGAACTCGGGCGCATTGGGCTGACGGGTGATGTACACGCCGGGATAATCGTCCTTGAGCGTAATCACCAGATAGGGATAGGTCTTATCGTCCGTCAGGCTGACGTTGAATTTCGGACGGATGTCCTTGATAAGCCTGTTTTCAACCAGCAATGCTTCCCAGTCGGTTTCGCAGAGCAGGTACTCGAAATCTTCAATCACTTCGAGCATGGGCTGCTTACGCGGGCCCAGATCGGTGGACTGCAGAAAGTAGCTGGAAACGCGGTTGGGCAGGCAGCGGGCTTTGCCAATGTAGACCACCACGCCCTTGATGTCCTTCATGAGATAAACGCCCGGCGACTGAGGCAGGTCGCGGGCCTTGCGTAGCAGGCGCTGGCGGCGTTCTTCGAAATCGGTCATGTTCCCGTAGCTGTCCATGCAAGGGTTTGTTCAATTGGCCAAAGTCCTGCGGAGCTTTATGATGTCACCACGCCGCTCGCAAGGTTGGTTTATTTTAGGCCTAATCCCGGAGGAATTTCTCATGGCCCCCTATCAGATTCCCAAACTCTCTGCAGCGAAGAAAACCCGAAAGCACCAGGTGCTGCTGATCGCCAATGGCGACCTGCGTCTGAGCGCCAACCAGAAATGCTGGCCTGCCCAGCAGGAAATGGAAAAACAGCTGACCCAGGCCGTGGCGGATATGGGCTATGAACTCATCCGGGCGCATCCCTACAAGGAAGACGAAAAACACGGCTTCATCGGCTCGCAGAAGGAAGGCATGGCCGTCTTCGCCAGCATCGACCCCGAAGCCCCGCTGATCGTCGCCGAATCGGTCTGGCAGTATTCCCATCATATTCTCCACGGGCTCATCACCCATCGCGGCCCGATTCTCACCGTCGCCAACTGGTCGGGAACCTGGCCGGGGCTGGTGGGCATGCTCAACCTCAATGGCTCGCTGACCAAAGCCGGCGTGGAATACTCCACCATCTGGAGCGAAGACTTCACCGACGAATTCTTCCGCAGCCATCTGGCCAACTGGCTGGTCAAGGGTAAGACCCGTCACAAGACGCCCCACGTTCAGAAGCTGGGCAGCATCACCCTGGGCGCAAAGGAGCGCAAGCTCGGCGAAGCACTGGCTCAGCAGCTGCAGCGTGAAAAAGCCATCATGGGCGTGTTCGACGAAGGCTGCATGGGCATGTTCAATGCCATCATCCCCGACCACCTGCTCAACCCCACCGGCGTGTACAAGGAACGCCTGAGCCAGTCGGCCCTCTACTACGAAACCACGCAGGTCAGCGATGCCGAAGCCCGCGAAGTCTACAGCTGGCTCAAGAATGCCGGCCTGAAGTTTGTCACCGGCCCGGATGAAGCAGAGCATCTCACCGAAGCCCAGATTCTGCTCCAGTGCAAGATGTACATCGCCGCAGTGCGCATTGCTGATGACTTTGGCGCTGCAACCATCGGCATTCAGTATCAGCAGGGCCTGAAGGATCTGCTGCCCGCCAGCGACCTTGTGGAAGGCATCCTTAACAACGCCGATCGTCCGCCTGTGAAGTCGCGTGATGGCAAGCGTATTCTCTATCAGGGCCAGCCTCTGCCTCACTTCAATGAAGTGGACGAATGCGCCGGTCTTGATGGTCTTATGACCTATCGCGTGCACGCCGCCATGGGCCAGCCAGTGGAGAACACGCTCCACGACCTGCGCTGGGGCGACTTCGATCCCACCGGAACAGTCAAGGATTACGTCTGGGTGTTCCTGATCTCCGGCTCGGCTCCGCCTGCGCACTTCATCGGCGGCTGGAAAGGCGCTTCAAGCGAACGTCAGCCTTCGATGTACTTCCGTCTGGGTGGCGGCACGCTCAAGGGCGTGTCGAAGCCTGGCGAGATCGTCTGGTCGCGCGTGTTTGTCGAAAATGGCAAGCTGAAGATGGACCTCGGCCGGGCTGAAGTCGTCACCCTGCCTGAGGAAGAAACCCAGCGCCGCTGGGACGCCACCACCCCGCAGTGGCCCATCATGCATGCGGTGACCTATGGCATCTCGCGTGACCAGCTGATGGCCCGCCACAAGGCCAATCACATCCAGGTGGCCTACGCTGACAGCGCCGACGCCGCCGACAAGGCTTTGATGGTCAAAGCCGCCATGGCCCAGGCCCTGGGTCTGGAAGTGGCCATCTGTGGTACGCGTAAAAACGGGAAAGCCTGGAAGTAAACCAGCCGACTGAAAACCCTCCCCAGCACCCGGAATCCTCAGATTTCGGGTGCTTTTTCGTATCGCAACATTTGCAGCGGATAAGGGAAGGTCCCTATAATATGCCGAGGGTATGAAAGTACCCAGGGGTTCTGGTCGATAGTTCATAGACCCATCGCCACCATCCCCGGCCTCACATCCGCCCTGTCAAGTTGTGCTGATGGACGGGAAGGCGACGCTTCACGCTGCTTGAAATACGACGAGAATTTCAGGCCCACGCAACTCACGATGAGATGCGTCGGGGCCCTTGCTTACACAGAGTTCATGGAAACAACCACCCAATTTTCACGCGGAGACAAGGTCATCCATCCGCGACGCCCGCAGTGGGGTGATGGTCAGGTCCTATCCGCCATCAACATCACGCATGAAGGCAAGCCCGGTCAACGGTTGACTGTGCGCTTTGCCAACGAAGGTCAGGTGACCATCAATACGGCGATTGTTCCGCTGATCCACAAGGAGACTGCTTCGACGATGAGTAGCACAAGTTACTCCCACTCCGGCCAGGGATGGCTCGACACCCTCAGCCGGGACGCCAACGGCCACGAACTCTTCAAACTCCCTGAAGAACTGACCGACCCCTTTGCCACCCTCGAAAAGCGTTTCGAAGCCACGCTCCGATCCTTCAAGCTCGCTTCCGATGGCCGCGACCCGCGTGCCCTGCTGGACTGGGCTGTCGTTCAGACCGGGCTCAACGATCCGCTTTCCAAGTACACCCGCCCTGAGCTCGAACAGGCGTTCCCACGCTTCGCGCGCGACCGCGAACAGCACCTGACCAATCTGGTCAAGCAGCTCAAAGCCAAGGGTCAGCTGGCTGTGGTTCAGGAAGCCCTGCGCACCACCACACACGCGCCCACCAAACAGGCCCTGCAGCGTGCGATGGCACGCTGATATTTCCCATGTAAAACAGTCAACTTCCCAGGCCCGTGGATGACCTCATCTGCGGGCTTTATCACATCCAGAAAAGTCACACCTGATTGATAATTTGTTGCGGAATTACATTACAATTTCCGCATGACCAACAGCCTCGCCCAACGTGCTGCCAAGCTGCGACAGCTCATTGATTACCACAACGACCTGTACTACCAGCAAGGCCGAACGGAGATCTCCGACGAGCAGTTCGACGCCCTGCTTCGCGAGTTGCAGGAAATCGAAAATCAGGACCCCTCGCTGCTCACGCCCGACTCCCCCACGCAGCGCGTCGGGGGCAAGCCCATCGCCGGGTTCAAGACCGTTGAACATTCCAGGCCGATGCTGTCGATCGACAACACCTACAGCCCGGAAGAAATCTCCGCCTGGCATCGACGCATCGTCAAAGGGCTCAGCCAGCAGACCGATCTGTTTGGTGGAACATCGGCGGATGTGGATTACATCGTCGAACCCAAAATCGACGGCGTGGCTGTGTCGCTGCGATATGTAGATGGCAAACTCGAACTGGCCGTCACGCGAGGCGATGGCCGGCGCGGGGATGACATCACCCACAACGTGCGCACCATCCGCGATGTGCCCCTGTCACTCAAGGCCTCTAAAAAACAGGCCATCCCGCATATTCTGGAAGTGCGCGGCGAAATCTACATGACCGCCGAGGAGCTGGTGCGCATCAACATGCAGCGCGAAGCACGAGGCGAAGAACTCTACGCCAACCCCCGCAACGTCACTGCGGGCACACTCAAACAGCTTGACCCGAAAATCGTCGCCTCCCGCAAGCTCAACTTCTTCGCGCATGGTAGAGGATTGATTGAGCCCGATGCCTATGAATCCCAGAGCCAGTATCTTGACGCGCTAAAGGGTTTCGGCCTGCCAGTGAATCCGCTGATCCGAAAATTCAACCGCTTCGAGGATGTGCTGGCCTACATCAACACCTTCGACAAGCAGCGTCATGACCTTGCCTACGGGACCGATGGCATGGTCATCAAGGTGGATCGCTATGACCTGCAGGAACAGCTGGGCTACACCTCCAAGAGCCCGCGATGGTGCATCGCCTACAAGTATGCTGCGGAGCAGGCGCAGACCACCATCAACGCCATCACCTGGCAGGTGGGCAAAGGCGGCAGCCTGACGCCTGTCGCCGAGCTGACCCCTGTGCTGCTGGCGGGCACCACCGTACGCCGCGCAAGCCTGCATAACATCGAGGAAATCCAGCGCAAGGATATCCGCGTCAAGGACAGCGTGATCATCGAAAAAGCAGGCGAGATCATCCCGCAGGTGGTGGAAGTGAAGTTCGACGCCCGCCCTGCTGACAGCCTGCCCACGCTGGCCCCGACGCACTGCCCGAGCTGTCAGGAACCCGTCGTCAAGCCCGAAGGCGAAGCTGCCCTGCGCTGCGTGAACCCTGAATGTCCGGCCCAGTTCCGCGAAAGGCTGATCTGGTTTGCAGATCGCGATCAGATGGATATCGAAGGCCTGGGCGACAAGATGGTTCACCAGCTGGCCGACGCCGGCCTGCTCAAGACCTTCGGTGACATCTATCGTCTGAAGGATCATCGGGACAAGCTGCTCGACCTGGATCGCATGGGTGCAAAGAAGGTCGATAATCTGCTGGCCGGGATCGAAGAGTCCAAATCGCGCGGGCTCGAACGCGTGCTCTCCGGGCTGGGGATCCGCCACGTCGGCTCCCGCGCTGCGCAGGTGCTGGCCCGTCATTTTCGCGACATCCAGACGCTGGCCAATACACCGCTGGAGGAACTGGCCAGCTTCGAAGTGGCGGGAAAGAAATCAGGCATTGGCAAGGAAATCGCCGCGTCGGTCTACACCTTCTTCCAGTCCGATGCAGGCAGACATATCGTCGATGACCTCACCCGCGTTGGCGTGGATATGAATGCGACACTGCCACCCGTGGCGGAAGTAGCTGTCGACAGCGATTCGCCCTTTGCGGGCAAGACGGTGGTCCTCACCGGCTCACTGCAGAGCTACGATCGCAAGACGCTCACCGAGAAACTCGAAGCGCTCGGCGCCAAGGTCTCATCGAGTGTCTCGAAGAAGACACACCTGGTGATCGCTGGCGAAGAAGCAGGCTCCAAGCTCGATAAAGCCAATGAACTGGGCGTGGAAGTGTGGGACGAAGCAACGCTGCTCAAGCATCTGCCGGTGTGATGGGCTTGTCACAGTTTGTCGCACACGCGAAATGTGGTGGATCTGTCCCGCTGTCACATGATGCCCAGCGGGACAGATCCATCTGACCAGCTCGCCTTACAAGGCGGCCTCATTCGCCTTGCATTTACGCAGGAACACATCATCCCCCCCCGGAACCGTACCTTTCCACGCATAGGGATCGTGGCCGGCTACCGGGATGATGAGCCTGCGGTCTGCAGACGCCACACTCACACTGTTACCCTGATCGTCCTTGATTGTGCCCCAGGGCAGCAGCGACCAGGCATTCATGTAATGATTCACCAGCACGCGACGATAGATATTGCTGCGGTTCTTGCGTGAACGATGCAGCAGATAGCCATTGAAGAACACGACTGTTCCAGCTTTGACTTCCACCGGAACCTCAGCCGACTCGTCGAAGCCGTAGCTTTCCCTGGACGCATCAAACTCATCAGGATTGTTGTGAGGCCGCTGGGGATACAGGTATCCACTGCGATGCGAGCCGGGAATCACCCACAGGCAGCCATTGGCAATCGTCGCATCATCCATGGCAATCCATGCGCCGATCAGAGATCGGTCACGAGTGGGAATGTAGATCTCATCCTGATGCCAGGCCTGCCCCTGAAACGACGGCGGCTTGACGAAGAGCATCGACTGCATGCACTTGACGCTGCCATCCCAGAAAGGCAGATGCGCCGCAGTAATCTGGCTCAGCACACCGCAGATCTTCGGATGCTGGATGTACTTCTTCATCACCGGGCTGATGTAATGAGCCTGATGGATGCAAAGAATATGACGAAGCACATCGTCATCACTCAGGCGGGCATCTATCGGCTCAAACGTCCTGCTGGGATAGCCGCCACGCGCGATCTTCAGCGTGTCGGCTTTGAGTTCCTCGAGTTCTTCAGACGTCACCAGACCGGGCATCGTCAGATACCCGTCGTTGATGAAATCCTGAACGCGCGACTCAGGCAGCAGTTTGGGAACTTCAATCTTCTTTTCCTCAGCAGTCGTGATCAGGCTCATGACATCATCTCCATAGCAGGGATCAAAATCATCATCCGTTCACTTGTGAATCCGTTAGAATTATGCGTTGAAGATCTGCTTCCCCCAATGGCTGAGATTGACCATAAGATGCCTGAAATTGATCCCCCCCATCCCACGCCCCCGAACTCGTCCAACTTCTCGCTGCCTCAGGCCAGCGTGTCGATGAACAACGTCATCGCCAGCCGCATCAGCGTGATCTGCGGGGATATCACCACGCTCAAGGTCGATGCCATCGTCAACGCCGCCAATGAATCGCTCCTGGGCGGTGGCGGCGTGGATGGCGCCATTCACCGCGCAGCAGGGCCGAAACTGCTCGCAGAATGTCGTACGCTCGGCGGCTGCCCCACCGGGCTGGCGAAAATGACTGCGGGCTACAACCTGCCTGCAAAGCATGTCATTCACACCGTCGGCCCGGTGTGGCATGGCAATGAACAGATGAGCATGGGCAACAACCACGAGGATGTCCTTCTGGCCTCGTGCTATCACCAGAGCCTGGAACTGGCCAGGCAGCATCAGTTGCGAAGCATCGCCTTCCCGGCCATCAGTACGGGGATATATCGGTTCCCCAAGCAGCGGGCCTGTCGCATCGCCTGCGGGCACGTGCTGGGGTTCCTTGAACAGCATGCCCTGCCTGAATCGGTCATCTTCTGCTGCTTCAGCGAAGCTGATGCGCAGCTTTACCGCGACACGCTGGCCACGGCGTATCAGTGGCGGGCCAGTCGAAAGCGAAGCTGATCCTCTATCTCACGAATGGGTGGGATACAGCCTGGCCGTGAGCGTCGCCTGTGCAAGGACGATGGCCACGGTGTTGGAGAGGTTGAAGCTGCGAATTTCACCCATGATGGGAATATGCACTGTGCGATCAGGCCAGCGCTGATGCCAGGCCTCGGGCAGACCGGTGTTCTCGTTCCCAAAGATCAGAATATCCTCATCCACATAGGCCGGCCTGTCATAGCGATGCACGCCGAACTTGGTCACAAGCCAGGGCTGGCGGTCGCCCAGCCAGTCCAGAAACGCCTGCTCATCGGGATACTGCGTGAGCTTCAGGTAAGGCCAGTAATCCAGGCCCGCGCGTTTCACCGTGTTATCTGACACTTCAAATTTCGGAGCAATCAGATGCAGATGCGCATTCATCCCCACACACTGGCGTGACACGTTCCCGGTGTTGGGCGGAATAGCAGGCTGATAGAGCACAACGTTGAGCATGATTCAGGATCAGTTTCCAGATGTTGACGCAAGCTGCTGAACTGGACGCACCAGCAGCTTCCGCAGCACGGCCAGCAGGGTCGAAGGCTGCGACAGATAATTCGCCGGCGGACGATAATACACCGTCTGATTATCAATGATGCTCGCCCGCCCCGGCGCATCGCGCAGCACATGGTCCAGCTTCTGGGGCTTCTGCGTGCGGAAGATCAGGTCTGGCCCATCAAGCTTCAAGCCATCGACTTCCAGTGTGCTGGCAGCAATGCGGATTTCCGTGAGATCAATCAGCGTCTGCGCTGCTTCAGGGGGCTTGCCATACGCATCGGTCATGTCCTTGATGACGCCAGCCAGTTCCTCAAGTGTCGAAGCTCTGCTGAGCCTGCGATAGGCTTCCATGCGGAACTTGTCGGAGGAGATATAGGCTTTGGGCAGAGCGCCGGTCAGGCCCAGTTCCAGATGCGTGCGCACGGGCTCGATAATGCGTTCGTTCTTGAGCTTGCGAGTCGCTTCTTCGAGCAGGTGACAGTACATGTCATACCCCACCGCGGCGATATGGCCTGACTGTTCCGGACCAAGCAGGTTGCCTGCCCCACGGATTTCCAGGTCGCGCATGGCGATCTTGAAGCCCGAGCCCAGCATGGCGTACTGCTCAATCGCACGCAGACGCTGCGAGGCTTTATCGGTGATCGGTCGATCTTCAGGCAGCAGCAGATAGCAGTATGCGCGATGGCGTGATCGCCCCACTCGGCCGCGCAGCTGATGCAGCTCCGCCAGTCCGAAATGATCGGCCTGGTTGATGAAGATTGTATTGGCTGAGGGAATATCCAGGCCTGACTCAATGATCGTCGTGGCCACCAGGATATCCGCCTGCTTGCGGACAAACTTGAGCATGACCTTTTCAAGCTCATGCCCGGGCATCTGGCCATGACCGACAATCACGCGAGCATCGGGAACAAGCTGCTGAATATCGTCAGCCACACTTTGAATGTCATGCACGCGGTTGTGCAGGAAGTAGACCTGCCCCTGCCTGTTGAGCTCACGCACCAGGGCCTGCTGGATGCGCCGACGATCGAAGGGCATTACTTCCGTCACAATTGCACGGCGGTCCATCGGCGGGGTCGAGAGCGACGAAATATTGCGCAGGCCCAGCATCGCCATATGCAGCGTGCGGGGAATGGGTGTCGCCGAGAGCGTGAGCACATCGGTCGTCACACGCAATTCGAGCAGCTTGTTCTTATGCTCGACGCCGAACCGCTGTTCTTCATCGATGATCACCAGCCCCAGATCGCGGAAGACCACGTCCTTGGAGAGCAGGCGGTGTGTGCCCACCAGGATGTCGACCTGCCCCAGGCTCATCTTCTTGAGCACTTCGCGGATCTGCTTGGGTGTCTTGAAACGTGAGAGGGATTCAATCTTGATCGGATAGCCGGCCATGCGCGCCCGGAAGGATCGTTCATGCTGCTCAGCAAGAATCGTGGTGGGAACCAGCACCGCCACCTGCTTGCCAAACTCCGCGGCTTTGAAGGCAGCGCGGATGGCGATTTCTGTCTTGCCAAAGCCCACGTCGCCACAGATCAGCCGATCCATCGGCTGATGGTCGGCCATGTCTTTCTTGACGGCGTTGATGGCGGCCAGCTGATCTTCGGTTTCCTGGTATGGGAATTCAGCTTCAAAGGCTTTCTGCCAGGGCGTGTCTTCGGGATAGCGCACACCAGCCATGCTCGAGCGAGCAGCCTGGACACGGAGCAGTTCCGCCGCCAGGTCCTTGACGGACTCGGCGACCTGTTCCTTCTGTTTTTCCCAGCGTTTTCCACCAAGCAGGGACAAAGGCGGTCGGCCGTTGAAACCGCCGATGTACTTCTGGACCAGATCAATCTGCGACGCCGGAACATGCAGCAGCGCTTTCTGCGCGAACTCGAGTGTGAGATATTCCTCGCCGGCAGCGCCCTTGCCCTTCTTCCCCGCCTCCTTCATCGTCTTCAAGCCGACAAAGCGGGCAATGCCATGATCCTGGTGGACGACATAATCACCAGGCGAAATCTCAAGGAAGGCGTCCGCTGCTCTACCACCCGCGGCGCTTCCCACCGACACCCGGCGGATGCGGCGCGGGGCATCATAGCGATGGAACAGTTCCTGATGCGGAATCACATGCAGCAGCTTCTGGCCATGTTCCCAGATGAAGCCACGATGCAGGAAGCCCACTTCGATGGCCAGCTTGCCAACCGCATCAGGGGCGTGCTGCTCGATCAACTGTTCGAGACGCTCCTTCTCGAACTCCTTGGCGCAGAGCACGACGACATCATTGTTCGCGTCGGCGACCAGTTCGCCGAGTTGCTCAACGGCTTTGGTGGCGTCCCGATCGAAGGATTCCTGCGGTCGCAGTGGCAGCGGAGCGGTGTCGCTGCCTCGGGCGGAATACTGGTTAACTTCGATATGCCTGCGCTGCGTGATGGCTTTGAAGACGGCGTTGGGCGCGTAGATGCCTCGCGGATTGGTCAGGCGTTCAAAGTAGCCACGCGCCTGCTCGGAAAGCTCCATCACCTCGTACATCATCACCAGCGTGTCATCGCCCAGCAGCGACAGCAGGTTGGTCATGTCACGATCACTCTGAAGCTTGTCTGCCGCTGCGCCCAGAATGCGCACACGCTGCAGGCGAGCACCCGAGCCCATGGTGTCGGGATCGATGCGACTGATGGAGTCGATCTCATCACCGAAATAGTCGATGCGGATCGGCGTTCCCGCTTCGCCTGTATCGCTGGCGACGAGGTTATCGCTGCCCTGAGTTTCGATGGAACCTGCAGGCGGGTAGATGTCGATGATGCCCCCGCGCGCGGCGAAATCGCCAGGGTGCTCGATGGCATCCGTGCGCTGATAGCCTGCACTGGTCAGCCAGTTCATCAGCTGGCCGGGCGAGAGTTCCTGATTGACGGAAATGGTCAGCGAAAGTTGATGAATTGTCGCCGGGTCGGGCACGGACTGCATCAGCGCCTGAATGGGTGCAACAAGCACCGACGCACCGGATGGCTTGTTTTTCGACTCCATCAGATGGCTGACGACATTCAATCGCTCGGCCAATAGTTCCAGGCTGACGTTCGATTCCCCGGGCAGCACTTCCAGCGCACCAAACCGCGAGACAGACATCGGCTGGCCAGTAGAACGTTGAACCACCAGCGGCAGATCGTTGACCACATCGTCAGCTTCATCGAGATGGGCCACCACCAGCAGCACGCGACAGTTGAGCTTCTGCGCCAGCAGCCCTGCCAGCAGATAGGTGCTTGAGCCCTGACTGCCCGAGACGACCACGCGCTGGCTGCGCGACAACTGAGCCGTCACTGCATCGAGCGCAGCGGAGCTGGCGATGGTATCAAGCCAGTTTGAAGCGGAAGGTCGACTCATATCAGCACAACATCAGGATCACGCCGACTGCTGATGAGTCTGCGTCCCACGACAGGCGGCTCAGTGGGTGATCGCCACCGAGCGAACCTTGAGCACCACGGGCACTTCATAAGCACCGGCCGGCGCTTCGGGGCGAGGGATATTGATCTCAGGAACATCCAGCACGCGGATCATGGCAATTTCATCGCAGGCCTGGTTCTTGGGGCAGCGAGCGCATTCGCTCCAGACCTTCAGAGGCAGTGACGCACGGTCCACGATCTCAAAACCGCAGCGTGTGAAGAATTCTTTTTCGTAGGTCAGGGTCATCAGACGCTTGATGCCCAGTTCCTCGGCTTCGTCGATGCACTGAAGCACCAGACGTCGGCCGATGCCCTTGCCACGATAAGCCGGGTCGACCGCCAGGGCGTACACCTCGGCCATGTTGGCCCAGACAATGGACAGCCCGCAGACGCCCACGACCTTGTCGTCCTCGACGGCC
>Ga0207868_1000506_pt1 | contig 40290 bp, 31 predicted proteins | sample Passage237B_FD_187370 | JGI IMG/M metagenome (GOLD analysis project Ga0207868, IMG submission 187370) | Cellulose adapted compost microbial communities from Newby Island Compost Facility, Milpitas, CA, USA - Passage2 37B (SPAdes) (version 3) ... | reverse complement strand
CGCCCCGCCCACCTTCCCCCTCCAGCGTTCTTCCAACGCCCGCGCCCCACGGCCGAGCACCCCTTGGTGGTGATGATGAGCGCCTGCCTGGGCGGCGTGCATTGCGGGGTGGATGGCGGCACCAACGGGGATCACGCCCCGCTGCGATCATGGCTGGTGCGGCCCGAAGTGAAGCTGGTGACCTTTTGCCCGGAGGACTTCTCCTTCGGCACCCCGCGCATGACGCCCGACAACCACGGTGGCAACGGTTTCGATGTGCTCGACGGCAGGGCGCGCACCGTGGCCGAGGACGGCACCGACTGGACCGAGGGGATGGTGCGGGGTGCACTGGCCATGCGCGACCGGGCCCTGCAGCAGGGCGTGGAACTGGCCATCCTCATGGACACCAGCGGGGCCTGTGGCAGCACCGTGACCTATCTCGGATCACGCTTCGCACCGAACAAGGTGTACCAGCAGGGACCGGGTGTGGCCGCTGCGGCGCTGATCCGGGCCGGCATCCCGGTGATCTCGCAGCGCGACGATCGGTCGCTGCGCATGCTCCATGACCTGCTGGACGGCACCGCGTCATTCACCGACGAGCGCGACCATTGGGAGAAGGAGTGGTACCGGACCTACTTCGCTTCCTGATCCCGAGCATCGTCGGCATACCTTCGTCGCATGCACATCGAACATCGGTCGGGCGAGGGCCGCTTCGTGGTGGTGGAGGGCGACCGGGAGCTGGGCGAGATGATCTACTCCGTCGCCGGGCCCGACCGAATCATCATCGAACACACCGAAGGGTTTCCAGGCTCGGAGGGCAAGGGTGTGGGCATGAAGCTGCTGGAGGCGGCCGTGGCACATGCCCGGGAGCAGAAGCTGCGCATCACCCCGTTGTGCCCCTTCGCCCGCACGATGATGGACCGCAGGCGGGAGGAGTATACCGATGTGCGTGCATGAGCGGGTGAGCGGCAAGGCCGCCCTTACATTGCACCCATCGTCGGTCATCTCGGCGATAACCGACTACATGCCATATTCCCCTTCCGCACATGGCTTCCTGGCCACGTTCCTCCTTCTGACCATTGGAGCCTGTGACAACGCTCCTTCCCAGCGACCGGCTGCGATCGAAGCTCCACGAACGACCACCACAACGACGGCTCCCGTCACGCCAGCTCCGGTCGGCACGGATGGGGCGGTGAAGTTGAACCCAGCGCACGGCGAGCCCGGCCATGTGTGCGAGATCCCCGTGGGGGCGCCACTCGATGGTAACGCGGCATCGACAAGCGCCCCGGCCCCCCCTGCGTCCGTTCCGCCTCCGAGCATGCCGGTACAAATGCAAAGCCCTTCTTCCGGTACCGTACTTCCTCCTGGAACACCGAACCCGCCCCACGGCGAACCCGGCCACCGCTGCGAAGTGAGCGTTGGCGACCCACTTCCTTGATCCGGGGGAGGTGGGGAGGAGCACTGCCGCAACCCATGGCCAAGCTGAAGCTCGACCTGCACGACATCCATAACAAGGGCCGCGACATCGACCGTGCCTTGAACGAGGTGATGCAGGAGGCCTTGGACAAACGCATCCCCATCGTGGAGATCATTCCCGGCAAGGGCAGCGGGCAGCTGAAGAAGAAGGTGATCCGCTTCCTGCAGCAGTCACATATCAAGAAGATGTACCACCGCATCGACAAGGATAGCGACAACTTTGGCCGCTTGTTCGTGCGCTTCAAGCACTGATACGACCCATGCGCATCCTGATCACCGGCAGCAACGGGCTTCTTGGTCAGAAGCTCGTGGCGGCATTGAGGAACGATCCCGAAGTGGAACTGATCGCCACCGGTCGGGGCGCCGACCGCACCCCCGATCCGCTGGGCGACCGCTACCGGTCCATGGACATCACTGTGAAGGCCGAGGTGGACGCTGTCTTCGACAGCGTCGGCCCCGAAGTGGTGATCCACGGTGCGGCCATGACCAACGTGGACGCCTGCGAGCTGGACCCGGCGGCCTGCGAGTTTCAGAACGTCACCGCCACCCGCTACCTGGTCGATGCCGCCAAGCGCCACGGGGCACACTTCATCTTCCTGAGCACCGACTTCATCTTCGATGGGAAGGCGGGGCCGTACAAGGAGGACGACGCCCCGGCGCCGCTGAGCGTGTACGGCCGCAGCAAGGTGGAAGGAGAGCGGATCGTGCGCGAGAGCGGACTGGCGCGCTGGGCCATCGCGCGCACGATCATCGTGTACGGGCATGCCCCGGGGTTGAGCCGCAGCAACGTGGTGGTCTGGGCCAAGGAGGCCTTGGAGCGGGGACTGCCCATCAAGGTGGTGGACGACCAATGGCGCATGCCTACACTGGCCGAGGACCTTGCCGACGGCTGCATCCGCATCGCCAAGCGGGGGGCTACGGGCATCTACCACCTGTGCGGGCCCGATGGCATGACCATCCTAGAACTAGTGATGCGCGTGGGACGCTACTTCGGCCTGGACACCTCGGTGGTGACGCCGGTGAAGAGTGCTGAACTGGGGCAGCCCGCACAGCGACCGCCGCGTACGGGCTTCATCATCGACAAGGCCCGGAAGGAGCTGGGCTATGCGCCCCGTTCGTTCGAGGAGGGTTTGGCCCTTCTGGTGGGCTGAAAGGATCGTCCCTTCCGGCCGGTGCGTACATTGCTGACGGCTTGGCCTTCTCTCCCAGCCAGCCGGATCGCTGGCAATGGATACGTCGCGTCGGTCCCGCAAGGAGAGCGTCAAGGACCTGTTCGCCCTGCATTCGGCCGAACGGAGAGGCTTCTTGGTCCTGATGGCCCTGCTGGTGTTCGCCTCTCTTGCGGTCTGGTATGTGAAGTTCGTTCACCGTCCGCCCGAGGTGGACCTCTCGGAGTTGGACCGCAGCATGCAGGAGTGGGTGGCCCTGCAGGCGCAGGCACGCCAGGATAGCGTACCCGCGTCCGAACCGTTCCCCTTCGATCCCAATACCATCGAGCGCGCCGATTGGCTGGCCCTGGGGCTCACCGACCGGCAGGTCGACGGACTGGAGCGGTTCATGGCCAAGGGCGGTCGTTTCCTCACCAAAAAGGACCTGGCGCGCATGTACAGCATCCGGCCGGACCAGTACGCGCGCTTGGAACCGTTCATTCTCCTGCCCGATAGCCTGCCGCGCCGAACCAACTATCGTGAGCGCAAAGGCGGCGGCATCGTGGAGCGACGCGAAGCTGCTGCTCCTGCGGCTCCGGTGCGGAACATACCTCCGGTCAAGGTGGAGGTGAACACGGCCGACTCGGCGACCCTTGTTGCTCTTCGAGGCATCGGACCCACGTTCGCCAGAGGGATCATCAAATACCGCGACCGCCTGGGCGGCTTCGTTTCGTTGGACCAGTTGACGGAGGTGTATGTGCTGCGCGACAAGCCCGATGCCATCGCCCGGTTGAAGGAGTTGCTGACGGTGGACCCAGCGCACGTGCGGCGCATCGCGATCAACTCGTGCACCGTGGACGAGCTGGCGCATCACCCCTACATGAGCTGGAAGCTGGCCAGGCCTTTGATCGCCTACCGTGGCCAGCACGGGCCTTTCACCGAGCTGGAAGGGATCAAGGAGTGCGCGGTCATCACCGACAGTCTCTATCAACGGCTTGCTCCGTACCTGATGCTGGAATGATGGGGTGGGGGCGATCCCGTAAACTTGCCACCCTACACGAGCACATTGGAGCAGTTGCAGGAGCGTTTGAAGGCGGCCATTCGGGCGGTGCCTGATTTTCCCAAGCCGGGCATCCTGTTCAGGGACATCACCCCCGTTCTGGAAGACCCCGTTCTCTGCGCCGATGTCCTCACCGGGTTCCGGCAGGCCTTGTCCGGCAGGAGGATCGACGCTGTGGCGGGGATCGAGAGCCGCGGCTTCCTGTTCGGTCTTCCACTGGCTATCCAACTGGGCGTGCCCTTCGTCACCGTGCGCAAGAAGGGCAAATTGCCGTGGCGCACCGTGCGCTATGCGTACGACCTGGAGTACGGCAGTGCCGAGATGGAAATGCACGTGGACAGCGTGAAGCCCGGCATGCACGTGCTGGTGCACGACGACCTGCTCGCCACCGGCGGCACCGCTGCGGCCGCGGCTGAACTGGTGCGCATGCAGGGAGGTACGGTGGCCGGTTTCAGCTTCCTGATCGAACTCGCCGCTCTTCAGGGGGCGCAGCGCCTCGCCACGTACCAGGCCGAAGTCGTTCGGCTCATCACCTATTGAAACTCATCGAACACGAGACCCCGATGGAATTCGCCACCACCGAGAACCAGAACATGATCGCACAGGCGGTGCGTGACCTTTGCGAACGCGAACTGCGTCCATACGTGATGCAGTGGGATGAGGAGCAGCACATGCCGATCGACCTCTTCAAGAACCACTTCGGTCCGGCGGGCATGCTTGGCGTGCTGGTACCCGAGGAGTATGGTGGTGCCGGCTTGGGCTATTTCGAGTATGTGAGCACGATCATCGAGGTGGCCCGCATCTGCGGCAGCGTCGGGCTGAGCGTCGCCGCGCACAACAGCCTGTGCACCGGCCACATCCTCGCCTTCGGCAACGAGGAGCAGAAGCGCAGGTGGCTGCCCAAGCTCGCCGCGGGCCAATGGCTCGGTGCGTGGGCCCTCACCGAACCCAACACCGGCAGCGACGCGATGCGCATGAAGTGCACCGCCCGCAAGGAGGGGAACGAATGGGTGCTGAACGGCACCAAATGCTGGATCACCCATGGCAAGAGCAGCGACCTGGTGGTGGCCATCGTGCGCACCGGCGAACTGCTGGACAGCCATGGCATGACGGCCTTCGTGATCGAGCGCGGCACCCCGGGCCTCAAGGCCGGCAAGAAGGAGAACAAGCTGGGCATGCGCAGCAGCGAAACGGCCGAAGTGATCTTCGAGGAGTGCCGCGTGCCCGAGGAGAACGTGCTCGGCAACGTGGGCGAGGGTTTCCAGCAGGCCATGAAGATCCTCGATGGCGGCCGCATCAGCATCGCCGCGCTGAGCGTGGGCATCGCCAAGGGCGCCTACGACGCCAGCGTGAAGTATGCCAAGGAGCGCGAACAGTTCGGCCAGCCCATCGCCAACTTCCAGGCGATCGCCTTCAAACTGGCCGACATGGCCACCCGCATCGAGGCCGCCGAGCTGCTCACCCTCCGGGCCGGCGACCTGAAGAACCGCGGGAAGAAAATGACCACCGAGGGGGCCATGGCCAAGTACTACGCCAGCGAAGTGGCGGTATGGGCCAGCAACGAGGCCGTGCAGATCTTCGGCGGCTACGGCTACACCAAGGATTTCCCCGTGGAGAAGTTCTACCGCGACAGCAAATTGTGCACGATCGGTGAGGGCACCAGCGAGATCCAGAAGCTGGTGATCAGCCGGAACGTACTCAGGGGGTAGTGGACCGGACCTGTTGCAGGGATCGGTACACCGATTATCTTTGCGCCCCCGAAAGCAAACGGACTAGACGACCATGCTGATCATCCCGGTCAAGGAAGGCGAGAGCATCGACAAGGCGCTCAAGAAGTTCAAGAAGAAGTTCGAGCGCACCCAAACGATGCGTCAACTGCGTAAGCGTCAGAGCTATACGAAGCCCTCTGTGGCCCGTCGTAAAGAGCTGATCCGGGCGGCCTACAAGCTGTCCATGCAGACCACCGAGCAGTAATCGTCTTATCCGACGAACTTTGGCAGGCGAAAGGTCCGTGGGACCTTTCGCCTGCTTTTGTTCCCATGCTGACCGGGCGCTTCATCGAGCACATCACCTACGAAAAGCGGTACAGCGCCCATACCGTGGCGGCCTACAGGAGCGACCTGGCGGCCTTCACCACCTTCCTTTCCGAACAGGGGATCACCGCCCCGGAGCAGGCCACCGACCGGGCGATCCGGGCTTGGATGATGCACCTGATGGAGGGTGGGGTGGGGCCGCGCAGTGTGAACCGCAAGCTCAGCGCCCTGCGCGCCTTCTTCCGGTTCGCCCGCGCCACAGGAGCGGTGCAGAAGGACCCCACGGCCCTGATCGACCCGCCCAAGACGCCCAAGCGCCTGCCCGAGTTCGTTGAGGAGCAGCGTGTGCAACGGCTGTTCGATGACCTGGCCTGGCCGACCGGCTTCCGGGGGCAGGTGCACCGGCTGGTCATGGAGTTGCTCTACGGCACGGGCATGCGCCTGGCCGAACTCCTGGGCCTCACCGTGCGCGATACCGACCTGGCCGCACAGACCCTGCGGGTGCTGGGCAAGCGCAACAAGGAGCGCTTGATCCCCATCGGCCCCGCCTTGTCGGCCCGGATATGCACCTACCTCGATGCCCGTACCGTTCTGTTCGGTGCGCCCGATGGCGATGCGCCGCTGTTGGTGGGGCCCACGGGCGGACAACTGACAAGACGCAGTGTTCAACGTTTGGTAACGCATTACCTTAGTGGGGTCACCTCCCAGAAGAAACGAAGCCCGCACGTGTTGAGACACACCTTCGCCACCCACATGCTCGAGCATGGCGCCGACCTGAACGCGGTGAAGGAGATCCTGGGGCACGCCAATCTGGCCGCCACACAGGTGTACACCCACAACACGGTGGAGAAACTCAGGAAAGTACACGCCCAGGCCCACCCGCGCGGCGGAGGGGACGGGGGCGCTGCATAACACTCCCAAAAAGAACAGAGACCATGAACGTGACCGTGCATTCCATCCACTTCGATGCCGACAGCAAGCTGGTGGACTTCATAAAGGAAAAACTGGCCAAGCTGACCCAGTTCCACGACAACATCCTTGCTGGTGAGGTGTTCCTCCGGCTGGAGCACGATGGGGAGAACCGGGAGAACAAGGTGGTGGAGATCAGGCTCGCCATCCCGGGCAACGACCTGTTCGCCAAGCGGCAGGCCAAGACCTTCGAGGAGGCGGCGATCACCGCGGTGGAAGCCCTCCGGAGCCAGGTGGAACGCACGAAGGACCGCGCCCGGACCGTCTGAAGAGCCCGCTGCGGAAGGAGCCGCATGAATGTGCGGCCCCTTCCGTTTGGTGGAAGCCGGAAGATCACTACATTTGCAGGCCCAATTCCGGACCATGCGTTCGGAGCGGGGGTGGAAAGGCGTTCTTTTCCTTTGTTGTACAGGCCAATGTAGCTCAGCTGGTAGAGCAGCTGATTTGTAATCAGCCGGTCGGGGGTTCGAGTCCCTTCATTGGCTCCGTGAACGCGCATGGGGAGATACCCAAGTGGCCAACGGGGGCAGACTGTAAATCTGCTGTCTTACGACTTCGTAGGTTCGAATCCTGCTCTCCCCACTCCATCCGCTTTCACGGGGCCGACCTGTCGCTTCCGGGCAGGTCAAGCAAGGACCCGGTCCCCGGCAGGATCAATGCGGGAGTAGCTCAGTTGGTAGAGCATCAGCCTTCCAAGCTGAACGTCGCGGGTTCGAGTCTCGTCTCCCGCTCTACGAATGGAGGAACAGGCCTTTGTAGCTCAGAGGTAGAGCACTTCCTTGGTAAGGAAGAGGTCACGGGTTCAATTCCCGTCAAAGGCTCACAGCCGCGATACCAGCAGCGCTGCATGCCCCGGAAGGGGTGGCCGGTACAACGAAGAAAGACGCACCAACGCGAACGAAACACAAACACGACCGAACGACAATGGCAAAGGAGACCTTCAAAAGGGACAAGCCGCACGTCAACATCGGCACCATCGGTCACGTTGACCATGGCAAGACCACGTTGACCGCGGCCATCACCACCGTACTGGCCGATAAGGGCCTGTCCGAAAAGCGCAGCTTCGACTCGATCGACAACGCGCCCGAGGAGAAAGAGCGTGGTATCACGATCAACACCTCGCACGTGGAGTACCAGACGGCCAACCGTCACTACGCCCACGTGGACTGCCCCGGCCACGCCGACTATGTGAAGAACATGGTGACCGGTGCCGCCCAGATGGACGGCGCCATCCTCGTGGTGGCCGCTACCGATGGTCCCATGCCCCAGACCCGCGAGCACATCCTGCTCGGTCGTCAGGTGGGTGTGCCCCGGATCGTGGTGTTCATGAACAAAGTGGACTTGGTGGACGATCCCGAGCTGCTGGACCTGGTGGAAATGGAGATCCGCGAGCTCCTCAGCTTCTATGAGTACGACGGCGACAACACCCCCGTGATCCGCGGTAGCGCCTTGGGCGCGCTGAACGGTGAGTCCAAGTGGGTGGACACCGTGATGCAGCTGATGGACGCCGTGGACAACTGGATCCCCATCCCGCCCCGTCAGGTGGACAAGCCCTTCCTGATGAGCGTGGAAGACGTGTTCTCCATCACCGGTCGTGGTACCGTGGCCACCGGTCGTATCGAGACCGGCGTGGTGAAGACCGGCGACAACGTGGAGATCATCGGCATGCAGGAGGAGAAGCTCACCAGCACCTGCACGGGTGTGGAGATGTTCCGCAAGCTGCTCGATCGCGGTGAGGCCGGCGACAACGTGGGTCTGCTGCTCCGCGGTATCGAGAAGGACCAGATCCGTCGCGGTATGGTGATCGCCGCCCCCGGCAGCATCACCCCGCACACCGAGTTCAAGGCCGAGATCTACGTGCTGAAGAAAGAGGAAGGTGGCCGTCACACGCCCTTCCACAACAAGTACCGTCCCCAGTTCTACTTCCGTACCACGGACGTCACGGGCGAGATCACGATGGAACCCGGCCGTGAAATGGTGATGCCGGGCGACAACGTGACCATCACGGTGAAGCTGATCGTGCCGATCGCCATGGACAAGGGCCTGCGTTTCGCCATCCGCGAAGGTGGCCGTACCGTGGGTGCCGGTCAGGTGACCGAGATCATCAAGTGAGTGCACATACCTACAGGTGGCAGGGCCGTCCCGCGTCAGGCGGGACGGCCTTCGCCGCCGAAGGAGGACGGAATGAAATGACCCTACGGGTGTAGCTCAATTGGTAGAGCGAAGGTCTCCAAAACCTTAGGCTGCGGGTTCGATTCCTGCCACCCGTGCCAGCAAAGAAGAGCGATAACGTGGCAAGCTTCAAGACATACATCAGCGAGAGCTACAACGAGCTCGTTCACAAGGTGAGCTGGCCCACATGGAAGGAGCTCCAAGGGAGCGCCATCGTGGTGCTGGTCGCCGCGCTCATCGTATCGTTGATCATCTTCCTCATGGACTACATCTTCGGGGTGCAGAACCTGGGGCAGGGTGACACGGGCTTCTGGAAAGGCATGCTCGGTTTCATCTACAAACTGATCCAGTAAGGCCATGGCCCAGGGTTCCAAGAAGTGGTACGTAGTGCGCGCCGTCTCCGGCAAGGAGAAGAAGGTGAAGGAGCTGATCGACACTGAAGTGCGCCGCTCGAACATGGGCAACTACGTGTCCCAGGTGCTCATCCCCATGGAGAAGTTCTTCCAGATCCGGGATGGCAAGAAGGTCAGCAAGGAGCGCAACTTCTTTCCGGGCTACGTGCTGATGGAGGCCGACCTCACCGGCGAGATCGCCCACACGATCAAGAACCTGCCGAACGTGATCGGCTTCCTGGGGGCCGAGAAAGGTGGGGAGCCCTCGCCTCTGCGCCCGGCCGAGGTGAACAGGATCCTGGGCACCGTGGACGAACTGGCCGATGCCGAGGCCACCAACTACAACCCCTACCGCGTGGGCGAGGGCGTGAAGGTGATCGATGGTCCCTTCAACGGCTTCAACGGCGTGATCGAGGAGATCAACGAGGAGAAGAAGAAGCTCAAGGTGATGGTGAAGATCTTCGGCCGGAAGACCCCGCTGGAACTGAGCTTCATGCAGGTGGAGAAGGAGGTCTGAACAAGAAGGAAACCAGTCCGAGCCGACCTGCAAGGGAAGGCGCCAACAAGGACACAAACCAAGAACAATGGCAAAGGAGATCGCAGGTCTCATCAAACTGCAGGTGAAGGGTGGCGCCGCCAACCCCTCGCCGCCCATCGGCCCCGCGCTGGGTGCCAAGGGGGTGAACATCATGGAGTTCTGCAAGCAGTTCAATGCTCGCACGCAGGACAAGGCCGGCAAGGTGCTGCCCGTGGTGATCACCGTGTACAGCGACAAGTCGTTCGACTTCATCATCAAGACCCCGCCCGCGGCGGTGCAGATCATGGAGGCCGCCAAGATCAAAGGCGGCAGCGGTGTGCCCCACACCAAGAAGGTGGGCAGCATCACTTGGGACCAGGTGAAGGCCATCGCCACGGACAAAATGCCGGACCTGAACTGTTTCACGTTGGAGAGCGCCATGAGCATGGTGGCCGGAACGGCCCGCAGCATGGGTGTGACCGTGACCGGTGAAAAACCTTTCTAAACCTGCAGCCATGGCGACATTGACCAAAAAACGCAAGGCCGCGCTGGCCGTGTACGATCGGTCCAAGGTGTACAGCCTTGAGGAAGCGACCCGGATCGTGAAGCAGGTGAGCACCACCAAGTTCGACGCCACGGTGGACATCGCCGTGCGCCTCGGGGTGGACCCCAGGAAGAGCACCGAGATGGTGCGTGGCACGGTGAGCCTGCCCCACGGCACGGGGCGGACCGTGAGCGTGCTGGTGCTTGCCGACCCCGCCAAGTGCGACGAGGCCCTGGCCGCTGGTGCGGACATGGCCGGCCTGGACGACTACATCGAGAAGATCAAAGGCGGCTGGACCGCCGTTGACGTGATCATCTGCACCCCGGCCGTGATGGCCAAGGTGGGCGCCTTGGGCCGTATCCTCGGTCCCCGTGGCCTGATGCCCAACCCCAAGACGGGTACGGTGACCATGGACGTGGCCAAGGCCGTGAAGGAAGTGAAAGCCGGTAAGATCGACTTCAAGGTCGACAAGGCCGGTATCATCCATGCGGTGATCGGCAAGGCGAGCTTCGATGCGAGCAAGCTGAGCGAGAACGCACAGGAGCTCCTGCAGACCTTGGTGAAGCTGAAGCCCAGCACCGCCAAGGGAGCCTACATCAAGAGCATCAGCATAAGCAGTACCATGAGCCCCGGCGTGCAGGTGGATACCCGCAGCGTGCAGGCCTGATCAAAATAGCGTACACCAATGGCAACCCGTACCGAAAAAGACCAGGCCATCCAGTCCCTGATCGAGGACATCAAGGGCACCAATGTGCTCTATCTGGCCGATACCTCGGGCATGAACGCCGAGTCCACCAGCAACCTGCGTCGCGCCTGCAACAAGGCCGGCATCCGCATGAAGGTGGTGAAGAACACCCTGTTGCGCAAGGCCATGGAAAGCGTGGAAGGGCGCGACTACAGCGGACTGATCCCCACGCTGACAGGGCAGACCTCCCTGCTGATCGCTGACAAGGGCAACGCCCCGGCGAAGTTGATCAAGGACTTCCGCAAGAAGAACCCGATCCCCGCGCTGAAGAGCGCCTGGATCGACGATGCGGTGTTCGTGGGCGACGACCAGCTGGTCATGCTCACCAACCTGAAAGGCAAGGAGGAGTTGATCGGCGAGATCATCAGCCTGCTGCAAAGCCCGATCAAGAACGTCATCAGCGGCCTGCAGGGCAGCGGTGGCCAGAAGATCGCCGGCCTGCTCAAGACGCTCGAAGAGCGCGCCGCTTAAAAAGACCCAACGCGTTACGCACAGTCCGCTTCCCCGAACACAAGTAACAACCCTGTAAAATGGCAGACATCAAAGCACTTGGCGACCAACTCGTGAGCCTCACCGTGAAAGAGGTGAACGAACTGGCCCAATACCTGAAGGACGAATACAAGATCGAGCCCGCGGCCGCAGCCGTGGCCGTGGCCGCCGGCCCCGCCGCTGGTGGTGGTGAGGCCGCCGAGGCGAAAACGAGCTTCGACGTGATCCTGAAGTCCGGCGGTGCCAACAAACTGGCCGTCGTGAAACTGGTGAAGGAACTCACCGGTCTCGGACTGAAGGAGGCCAAGGACCTCGTTGACGGCGCTCCGAAGCCGCTGAAGGAAGGTGTGTCCAAAGAGGACGCTGAGAGCCTGAAGCAGCAACTGACGGAAGCCGGCGCCGAAGTTGAGGTCAAGTAAGATCCAACGCGCTAGCGTCACAGCAGCACGGAGAGGCCCCATGGCGGGCCTTTCCGGCTGTTCCGTGACGGGGCGTTGACGATCCGCCCGACGGACCGCCCGGCCCTGATCCCAGCAGGGCGGCCCGATGAGAGTTGAGCAATTGGATCCCGGTCGTTCTTCCGTTCCCCACACCCGCATCCATGGCCCAGGTGAAGAGCAGTTCCAAGAAAAGCAAGCGCATCGAATTCGGCTCCAGCGCCCTTTCGGTCAATTACCCCGATTTCCTCGATATCCAGCTCAAGAGCTTCGAGGAGTTCTTCCAGATCGACACCCTTCCCGAGGACCGCGTGAACGAGGGCCTCTTCAAGGTGTTCAGCGAGAACTTCCCGATCACCGACACGCGCAACCAGTTCGTGTTGGAGTTCCTGGACTACTTCATCGACCCGCCCCGCTACAGCATCGAGGAGTGCATCGAGCGTGGGCTCACCTACAGCGTGCCCCTGAAGGCCAAGCTGAAGCTTTACTGCACCGATCCCGAGCACGAGGATTTCGAGACGATCGTGCAGGACGTGTACCTGGGCCAGATCCCCTACATGACCCCCAAGGGCTCGTTCGTGGTGAACGGCGCCGAGCGCGTGGTCGTGAGCCAGTTGCACCGTTCGCCGGGCGTGTTCTTCGGCCAGAGCCGACACGCCAACGGTACCAAACTGTACAGCGCCCGTGTGATCCCCTTCAAAGGGTCGTGGATCGAGTTCGCCACGGACATCAACGGGGTGATGTACGCCTACATCGACCGGAAGAAGAAGCTGCCCGTGACCACGCTGCTGCGTGCCATCGGCTTCGAGAGCGACAAGGACATCCTGGAGATCTTCGGCTTGGCCGATGAGATCAAGGTGACCAAGGCCAACCTCAAGGAGGCCGTTGGCCGCCGCCTGGCCGCCCGGGTGTTGAAGACCTGGGTGGAGGACTTCGTGGACGAGGACACCGGCGAGGTGGTGTCCATCGAGCGGAACGAGGTGCTGATCGACCGCGAAACGGTGATCGAGGAGCACCACGTGGACCTGATCGTGGAGAGCGGCGCCAAGACGGTGATCCTGCACAAGGCCGGCATCAACGCCGCCGATTATGCCCTGATCTACAACACCCTGCAGAAGGACACCTCGAACTCGGAGAAAGAGGCCGTGGAGGTGATCTACCGCCAGCTGCGCAACGCCGAGCCGCCCGATCTGGAGACGGCCCGCGGGGTGATCGACAAGCTGTTCTTCAGCGAGCAGCGCTACGACCTCGGCGAGGTGGGGCGCTACCGCATCAACAAGAAGCTGGGCCTGGAAAGCGACCTCAGCGTGCGGGTGCTCACCAAGGAGGACATCATCTACATCATCAAGTACCTGATCGAGCTGGTGAACGTGAAGGCCGATGTGGACGACATCGACCACCTGAGCAACCGGCGCGTACGCACCGTGGGCGAGCAGCTGCACGCCCAGTTCGGCGTGGGCCTGGCCCGCATGGCCCGCACCATCCGCGAGCGCATGAACGTGCGCGACAACGAGGTGTTCACGCCCACCGACCTGATCAACGCCAAGACCCTGAGCTCGGTGATCAACTCGTTCTTCGGAACGAACCAGTTGAGCCAGTTCATGGACCAGACCAACCCGCTGAGCGAGATCACCCACAAGCGCCGGATGTCGGCCCTTGGCCCCGGTGGTCTGAGCCGCGAGCGCGCCGGTTTCGAGGTCCGCGACGTGCACTACACCCACTACGGTCGCCTGTGCACCATCGAGACGCCTGAAGGCCCGAACATCGGTCTGATCAGCAGCCTCTGCGTGTACTCCAAGATCAACAGCCTGGGCTTCATCGAGACCCCGTACCGCCCCGTGGTGGACGGCAAGGTGGACCTGAAGGCCGATGTGGTGTACCTGAGCGCCGAGGAGGAGGACAACAAAATGATCGCCCAGGCCAACGCCAAGGTGAACGAGAAGGGCGAATTCCTCACCGACCGTGTGAAGGCCCGCCTGATGGGCGACTTCCCCGTGGTGAGCCCCAAGGAGCTGCACCTGATGGACGTGGCTCCCAACCAGATCGCCTCGATCGCCGCATCGTTGATCCCCTTCCTGGAGCACAACGACGCCAACCGTGCGCTGATGGGCTCGAACATGATGCGCCAGGCCGTGCCGCTGCTGCGGCCCGAGGCCCCGATCGTGGGCACCGGTCTGGAGGAGCTCGTGGCCCGCGACAGCCGTGTGCTGCTCACGGCCGAAGGCGATGGCGTGGTGAAGTACGTGGACAGCGAGCGCATCATCATCGAGTACAAGCGCAGCGAGGACGAGCGCATCGTGAGCTTCGATGGCGATGAGAAGGAGTACAAGCTCACCAAGTTCCTGAAGACCAACCAGAGCACCTGCATGAACCTGCGCCCGATCGTGCGCAAGGGCGAGAAGGTGACCACCGGCCAGGTGCTTTGCGAGGGCTATGCCACGCAGGACGGCGAGCTGGCCATCGGCCGCAACCTGCAGGTGGCCTTCATGCCGTGGAAGGGCTACAACTTCGAGGACGCCATCGTGATCAGTGAGCGCGTGGCCTCGGAGGACATCTTCACGTCGATCCACATCGACGAGTACATCATGGAGGTGCGCGACACCAAGCGCGGCTTGGAGGAGCTCACCGCTGACATCCCCAACGTTTCGGAGGAGGCCACCCGCAACCTCGACGAGAACGGCCTGATCCGGATCGGGGCCGAGATCAAGGAGGGCGACATCCTGATCGGCAAGATCACGCCGAAAGGGGAGACCGACCCCAGCCCCGAGGAGAAGCTGCTGCGCGCCATCTTCGGCGACAAGGCCGGCGATGTGAAGGACGCCTCGCTGAAGGCCCCCCCCAGCACCAAGGGTGTGGTGATCGACAAGAAGCTCTTCAGCCGTGCCGTGAAGGACAAGAAGGCGAAGGGGAACGAGAAGGCCGTGCTGGAGCAGATCGACAAGGAGCAGGACAAGGAGCTGGGTGCTCTGAAGAACCTGCTGATCGAGAAGCTGATGAAGCTGTTGGACGGCCACAGCAGCAACGGCATCTTCAACAAGTACAAGGAGGAGCAGATCAAGAAGGGCGTGAAGTTCAGCGCCAAGGTGCTCCAGAACATCGACTTCATCACCGTGGACCCCACCGAGTGGACCACGGACAAGAGGACGAACGAACTGGTGCGCCAGCTCATCCACAACTACAACATCCGCCACGGCGACATCAGCGGCGTGTACAAGCGCAAGAAGTTCCAGGTGAGCATCGGCGACGAACTGCCTGCGGGCATCATTAAGCTGGCCAAGGTGTACGTGGCCTCCAAACGGAAGCTCACCGTGGGCGACAAGATGGCCGGCCGCCACGGGAACAAGGGCATCGTGGCCAAGATCGTGCGCGATGCCGACATGCCGTTCCTGGAGGACGGTACGCCGGTCGATATCGTGCTGAACCCGCTGGGCGTGCCCAGCCGGATGAACTTGGGCCAGATCTACGAGACCGTGCTGGGCTGGGCCGGCAAGAAGCTGGGCCGCAAGTACGCCACGCCGATCTTCGATGGTGCCACGCACGAGCAGATCAATGCCGAGACCGACGCGGCAGGCATCCCGCGCAACGGCAAGACCTACCTGTACGACGGCGGTACCGGCGAGCGCTTCGACCAACCCGCCACCGTGGGCGTGATCTACATGATCAAGCTGGCCCACATGGTGGACGACAAGATGCACGCCCGCTCCATCGGCCCCTACAGCCTCATCACCCAGCAGCCGCTGGGCGGCAAGGCCCAATTCGGTGGCCAGCGCTTCGGCGAGATGGAGGTGTGGGCGCTGGAGGCCTTCGGTGCCGCCAACATCCTGCAGGAGATCCTCACCGTGAAGAGCGACGACGTCCTCGGCCGTGCGAAGGCCTACGAGGCCATCGTGAAGGGCGAGCCGCTCCCCACCCCGGGCATCCCCGAATCGTTCAACGTGCTGCTCCACGAACTCCGTGGCCTGGCGCTGAACGTGTCACTCGAGTGATCACCCACGTGAGCAACTGACCGACGAACGCAAGCAACCAGCGAACATGAAGAAGGAAGTGAAGCTGAACAGCAACTTCAGCAAGATCGTCATCAGTCTGGCCTCGCCCGAGCAGATCCTCGAGCGCAGCCACGGCGAGGTGATCAAGCCTGAGACGATCAACTACCGGACCTACAAGCCGGAACGCGATGGCCTGTTCTGCGAGCGCATTTTCGGTCCTGTGAAGGACTTCGAGTGCCACTGCGGCAAGTACAAGCGCATCCGCTACAAGGGGATCGTCTGTGACCGCTGCGGTGTGGAGGTCACCGAGAAGAAGGTCCGCCGCGAGCGCATGGGCCACATCCAGCTGGTGGTGCCCGTGGCCCACATCTGGTATTTCCGCAGCCTCCCCAACAAGATCGGCTACCTGCTGGGCCTGCCCACCAAGAAGCTGGACCAGATCATCTACTACGAACGGTACGTGGTGATCCAGCCCGGCACCGCCGTGAACAAGGAGGGCAACCCGGTGCAATACCTTGACTTCCTCACCGAGGAGGAGTACCTGGACATCCTCGACCAGCTGGGCAAGGACAACCAGTACCTGGAGGATAGCGACCCCAACAAGTTCATCGCCAAGATGGGTGCCGAGGCCCTGCACGACCTGCTGAAGCGCCTCGACCTCGATGGGCTGAGCTATGAACTGCGCCACAAGGCCAACACCGAGACCAGCCAGCAGCGCAAGAACGAAGCCCTCAAGCGGCTGAACGTGGTGGAGGCCTTCCGCGACGCCAACAGCCGCCTCGAGAACCGTCCCGAGTGGATGATCGTGAAGGTGGTGCCCGTGATCCCGCCCGAGCTGCGCCCCTTGGTGCCCCTGGACGGCGGCCGTTTCGCCACCAGTGACCTCAACGACCTGTACCGCCGCGTGATCATCCGCAACAACCGCCTGAAGCGCCTGATGGAGATCAAGGCGCCCGAGGTGATCCTGCGGAACGAGAAGCGCATGCTGCAGGAGGCCGTGGACAGCCTCTTCGACAACAGCCGCAAGAGCAGCGCCGTGAAGAGCGAGAGCAACCGCCCGCTGAAGTCGCTGAGCGATTCGCTCAAGGGCAAGCAGGGCCGCTTCCGCCAGAACCTGCTCGGCAAGCGCGTGGACTACAGCGCCCGTTCGGTGATCGTGGTGGGCCCCGAGCTGAAACTGCACGAGTGCGGTCTGCCCAAGGACATGGCCGCCGAGCTCTTCAAGCCGTTCATCATCCGCAAGCTCATCGAGCGGGGGATCGTGAAAACGGTGAAGAGCGCCAAGAAGATCGTGGACAAGAAGGAGCCCGTGGTGTGGGACATCCTGGAGAACGTGCTCAAGGGCCACCCCGTGCTGCTGAACCGTGCACCTACGCTGCACCGTCTGGGTATCCAGGCCTTCCAGCCCAAGCTGATCGAGGGCAAGGCCATCCAGCTGCACCCGCTCGTGTGTACGGCCTTCAACGCCGACTTCGACGGTGACCAGATGGCCGTGCACGTGCCCCTGGGCAACGCCGCGATCCTGGAGGCCCAACTGCTCATGCTGGCCAGCCACAATATCCTGAACCCGGCCAACGGCGCGCCCATCGCGGTGCCCAGCCAGGACATGGTGCTCGGCCTGTACTACATCACCAAGGGCCGCAAGAGCGACGCCGAGCGCAAGATGAAGGGCGAGGGCCGCGCATTCTACAGCCCCGAGGAGGTGATCATCGCTTACAACGAAGGGCAGCTCGACCTGCACAGCTGGATCAAGCTGCGCTGGACCGGTCCCGATGGCAAGAGCCAGATGATCGAGACCACCTGCGGCCGCACCCTCTTCAACGAGGTGGTGCCCGATGAGTGCGGTTTCATCAACGAAGTGCTCACCAAGAAGGCCCTGCGCGACATCATCGGCCGGGTGGTGAAGGAGACCGGTACCGCCCGTGCAGCGCAATTCCTCGACGACATCAAGGAACTGGGCTTCATGAGCGCCTTCCGCGGCGGTCTGAGCTTCAACCTGGACGATGTGATCATCCCCGAGGAGAAGGAGAAGCTGGTGAAGGCCGCGCAGGCCGAGGTGGACGAGGTGACGGCCAACTACAACATGGGTCTGATCACCAACAACGAGCGCTACAACCAGACGATCGACATCTGGACGCACACCAACAGCAAGGTGACCTTCACCCTGATGGAGCGGATCAAGAACGACCGCCAGGGCTTCAACTCCATCTACATGATGATGGACAGCGGCGCCCGGGGCTCCAAGGAACAGATCCGCCAGCTCTCCGGCATGCGGGGCCTGATGGCCAAGCCCCAGAAGAGCGGCGGTGGTGGCGGACAGGACATCATCGAGAACCCCATCCTCTCGAACTTCAAGGAGGGCCTGTCCATCCTGGAGTACTTCATCTCCACCCACGGTGCCCGTAAGGGTCTGGCCGATACGGCCCTGAAGACCGCCGACGCCGGTTACCTGACCCGCCGCTTGGTGGACGTGGCGCAGGACGTGGTGATCACTGCCGAGGATTGCGGCACGCTCCGTGGTCTGGTGGCCACCGCCCTGAAGAAGAACGAGGAGATCGTGGAAACGCTGTACGACCGCATCCTGGGCCGTACCGCCGTGCACGACGTGTACCACCCGCAGACCGGCGAACTGATCGTGGCAGGCGGTGGTGCCATCAACGAGGACGTGGCCGCAGCGATCGCCGCCAGCCCCATCGAGGAGGTGGAGATCCGCAGCGTGCTCACCTGTGAGCAGAAGCATGGCGTGTGCGCCAAGTGCTACGGTCGCAACCTGGCCACCGGCCGCATGGTGCAGCGTGGCGAGGCGGTGGGCGTGATCGCCGCGCAGTCCATCGGTGAACCCGGTACCCAGCTCACCCTGCGGACCTTCCACGTGGGTGGTGTGGCCGGCAAGATCACCGAGGAGAGCGAGATCCGTGCGAAGTACGACGGCCTCCTGGAGATCGACGAGCTGCGCACAGTGAAGAAGAAGGACCGCAAAGGCGAGGATGCCGAAGTGGTGATCAGCCGCAGCACCGAGATGCGCATCGTGGACAAGAACACGGGCATCGTGCTCACCACGAGCAACATCCCCTACGGCGCGTACCTGTACGTGAAGGGCGGCAAGCCGATCAAGAAGAACGAGCTGATCTGCACCTGGGACCCGTACAACGCCGTGATCATCTCCGAGATGTCTGGTACGCTCGCCTTCGAGAGCATCGAGGAGAACGCCACGTTCCGCGAAGAGATCGACGAACAGACCGGCTTCGCCGAGAAGGTGATCATCGAGAGCCGCGACAAGCGGAAGAACCCGACGATCAAGATCATGGACGCCAAAGGCAAGGAGGAGCTCAAGAGCTACAGCCTGCCGGTGGGTGCCCACATCGTGGTGAACGAAGGCCAGAAGATCGAGGCCGGCGACATCCTGGTGAAGATCCCGCGCAGCAGCGGCAAGGGTGGCGACATCACCGGTGGTCTGCCGCGTGTGACCGAGCTGTTCGAGGCCCGCAACCCGAGCAACCCCGCGGTGGTGAGCGAGATCGACGGCATCATTTCCTACGGCAAGATCAAGCGGGGCAACCGCGAGATCATCGTGGAGAGCCGCACCGGCGAACGCAAGACCTACCTGGTGCCGCTGAGCAAGCACATCCTGGTGCAGGAGAACGACTTCATCAAGGCCGGTGCCCCGCTCAGCGACGGCGCCATCAGCCCCAGCGACATCCTCGACATCCAAGGCCCCACCAAGGTGCAGGAGTACTTGGTGGACGAGGTGCAGGAGGTGTACCGCATGCAGGGCGTGAAGATCAACGACAAGCACTTCGAGGTGATCGTGCGCCAGATGATGCGCAAGGTGGAGATCGAGGACCCGGGCGACACCCGCTTCCTGGAGAAGCAGAGCGTGAACAAGACCGAGTTCATGGAGGAGAACGACGCCATTTTCGACAAGATGGTGGTGACCGACGCCGGCGACAGCACCAACCTCCGTGTGGGCCAGATCGTGACCATGCGCAAGCTGCGTGACGAGAACAGCGCCCTGAAGCGGAAGGACGCCAAGCTGGTGGAGGCCCGTCCCGCCCGCCCGGCCACGGCACGCACGATGCTGCAGGGTATCACCCGCGCCTCGCTGCAGACCGAGAGCTTCATCAGCGCCGCCTCCTTCCAGGAGACCACCAAGGTGCTGAACGAGGCCGCCGTGAGCGCCAAGGAGGACCACCTGAACGGCTTGAAGGAGAACGTGATCGTGGGTCACCTGATCCCCGCCGGTACCGGGGTGCGCGCCTACCAGCGCACCATCGTGGCCAACAAGGACGAGTACCAGCGCCTGATGGCCGCCAAGCTCGAGGAACAGGAGATCGACGAGTGAACCACACGGTGATCAGCGAATGACATGGTGAATGGGACCCCCGAGGTGGCGTCCCATTCACCTTTTCTCCGGTCGCCTTTCATCACTGTAACATGGCAGATCAGAAGGACCAACCCCGCCCCGGCCAGCTGAACATCGAGATCAGTGAGGAGGTCGCCGATGGCATCTACAGCAACCTGGCCATCATCACCCACAGCAACTCCGAGTTCGTGATCGATTTCATCCGCGTGATGCCCGGTGTCCCCAAGGCCAAGGTGCGTTCGCGCATCCTGCTCACCCCGCAGCACGCCAAGCGCCTCATGCGCGCCCTTGCCGACAACATCCAGAAGTTCGAACAGGTGCACGGCGCGATCCGCGAAAGCGAGATGCCCGAGATCCCGATGAACTTCGGTGGGCCTGCGGCGCAGGCCTAGGCATCGCACGACCGAGTATGGAGAGGCCTGTCGGGAACGATGGGCCTCTTTCATTGTGGGGCATCCGGCGGCCGTCGGATCGCCACCGACCGCTCAGAATCGGAACCGGAGGAAGCCCATGCTGAGCGATACCGTGGGGTTGCGCTGGGTGAAGAAGGTGATCACATCGCGTGAGGCGAAGCCGGCCTCGTAGGTGCCGTTGCCTGCGATGAACGTGATCCCGGCCGGCAGTTTCATGGGCTGCCCGCCACCGGTCATGAGCCCCGCACTGAACTGGATCCACCGGAACGGCCGCACATCGCCACCCACGCCCATCACGGGACTTTCCAGGCTGCCTGCTTCGTCGTTCAACGGCAGGATCACATCGGCACCGATCTCGCCGCGATCGCCGAACACCTTCCCGAACCCCGCACGGGCCACCGAGGCCAGCGGCACGCGGCGTCGCTGTCCGCGCTCCCACTCCAGCAAGCCGCTGTTGGTGGCGAAGTCCTCGATGCCATTGATGAAGTTGTAATTCTCCAGGCCGGCGGTGGCCAGTTCCACAAGGTTGCCGTCGTTCGCGGTGTACACGTTGCCGGTCCAGTTGATCGCGCCGAGGTTGGTCACGGCCGCTCCGATCTTCCACGAGCCTGCGATCAAGGCGCTCAGCCCAAGGTCCAGACCGAAGCCATTGCCCACGGCCTTGGGAAAGGCCAGCTTGCCGCCGGTAAGCCGCGCCCCGGGCATCCGGTCGCCCTGCTGGTAGTCGATTTGGAAGTCGGACGAGAGCGAGGAGAACCCGTTCACGTCGTCGCGTTCGGCGCGGATGTCCACAATGCCGATGCCCAGCAGGTATTTCAGGCCGATGCCCGCATGCAGTTCGAACCGGTCGTTGCGCACCAAGTGGCGGCCGTAGGAGAAGTTGAACTCGCGGTACCAGGTCATGCCCACGTTCGAGCCGTTCAATACCCGACCGAGCAGTTGGGGCTGCGTGGCCACGCCCAGCACCACCATGGCCAGCGAATCGGGCGACATGTCGGCATAGTTGGCCACGGTATCGCCGGTGGCGAGCACCAGCAGGTCGAAGTAGTTGGAACGGTAGCCTTCGAACACCAGTTCGGCCATGCGTGGCCCCATGTGGGTGAGTACCTGCGCACGGTCGCGCACCTGGAAGGCGATCCCACCGACCTTTTCGTTCGCGTAGCAAAGCCCCAGGGCCATCAGATCGGCATTGGCCTTGGCACCGGCATTGGCGAAGATGCGCCCGGCCTCCTCCTTCTCGGCCTGCGTGAAACGGAAGTCGGTGTTCAGCACGCGCTCGCGCATGTCGTCGCGCGTGAGGGCATCGGAATGCACGGAGTAGGTGCCTTCCAGCAGTCCCAAAGCGAGGTGCTTGCCCTCGAAGCGCCACTTCCAGCCGAGATTGGCGGGATTGATCCCGATGGCCTGGTAGTCGGTGACGAAAGTGGTGGCCGCAGCACGGCCGGTGGAGCTGAAGACGCTCAACTCGGTCTGGGCCTTCACGGTGAGGCCCTGGAACGTGGCGAGGGAGAGCAGACCCGCCAGGAGCCTCCTGAATGCCTGCATGGCAGCCAATGTACTGGCAGATATCCATGCCTGCCATACCGAATTATGGGGAGCGGAATAAAGCCCTTGGGCGATCACGGAGGCTTTTTTATCCTTGTTATGTCGGTGCCGAGAGGCATTGTCGGTCCATTGCTCCCGGCACGACATGATTCATCATTGCCTCATGAGAACTCTCCTACCTTTCCTGCTGACCCTTGCTGTTCCCGCAGCCGCGCAGAACCTCGTGGTGAACCCCAGCTTCGAGATCACCTCCTCGAACTGTGGGAACTTCGGGGGGGAGGGCTTCTTCACCGATCTGGTGGGCAGTTGGGACAATGCGAGCAACAACGCCGCTGGCGACAGCTGCTCGTCGCCCGACCTCTTCTCGGCATGCAACACCATCCTGGGGATCAACGCACCCACCCACATGCCGTATTCGGTGCTCGGCTACCAGTATTCGCGCACAGGCACACGCCATGCGGGGATCATCACCCACGAGATATTGAGCCAATACCGGGAGTACATACAGGGGCGCACCGCGCAGCCCTTGCAGGCGGGCCAGACGTATTGCGTGAGCATGTACGTGAGCCGTGCGGATGACGTGCCCTTCGCCACCAACAACATCGGGATCCGGTTCACCAACACGCAATTCCTGCGCGATCCCTGTCCGGGCGGTAACAACTCGTTGATCGACCTTCCGCCACACCTCAACTATGGCTGCCCCGCCTTGGTCGATACGGCCGGCTGGGTGCGGCTGCAATGGGACTACACGGCCGCCGGGGGGGAGCAATGGTTCGTGATCGGCAACTTCTTCAACAACGCCAATACCGATATCCAAACGGTGGGCGGTGGTTTCCTGAACCCGTTCGCCTATTACTACATCGACGATGTGAGCATCGTACCGGGTCCGTGCTGTTATGCGGACTTGTCGGGCCCCACCACCATGTGCGTGACCGATGCCCCCGTGACGCTCCAAGCCTCGGGGGGGCTGGGCGCCGTGTGTACCGCATCGGTGTCCGGCACTTGGTCGGGGCCGGGGATCACCGATCCTGTGGCGGGTACGTTCGATCCGCAAGTGGCCGACGTGGGCACCCACACCATCACATTCACCCTCACGTGCGGTTTCTCGGCCACCATGCAGGTGATCGTCGGCCCCTGCTCGGGCCTTACGGTGTGCAGCGATGCCATCACGGGGCAATGGACCGTTTCTGGCGGTGTGCCACCGTACTCCTGGCAGCAGCAGACCACCAGCCAGGATTGCAGCGCCTGTATCCTCGGTTGTTTCCTCCCGCCGGGCTGCGCGGTGAACGTGAACGGGTGGACCACCACCACCACGGGCCAGTCCGTACCGGCCCCTTCGGATCTTCCGATCCGTGTGATCGACGGTGCGGGCACCACGGTGGTGATCAACAGCGCGGCCGAGGTGCCTCCGTGCGCGGTCTGTCCCACGATCACGGTGAGCGCGACGGATCAGGAGAATGTGACCTGCCATGGTGCGGGCGATGGGTCGGCTACCGCTTCGGCAACGGGGGGGGAGGGGCCCTACCTGTACACTTGGACCGGTGGCCTGAGCGGTCCCGTGCAGAACGGGTTGTCCGCAGGTACGTACACCGTGACGGCCACCGATGCCAATGGGTGCAGCGGAACGCTTGTGGTGACCATTGACGAGCCTCCCGCACTGAACGTGCAGGTGAGCGGCACCACCGACGCGACCTGTGCGGGGGACGATGGGAGCGCTACGGTGCTCGCATCAGGTGGCTCCGGAACACTCAGCTATGCGTGGTCCCCTTCAGGCGCGACCGGAGCGACCGCCACAGGCCTTGCACCGGGCGATCATTCCGTGCTGGTGACCGACGCCAACGGTTGCACGGCACAGGTGCAGGTGACGATCGGCACCGCGGAAGGCCCCGCGATCACTGATGTGGCGGCCACCCCCACGGCGTGCGATGCGCCCACAGGCACGATCACTGTGACCGCCACCGGCACCGGCCTGCAGTACAGCATCGATGGTACCACCTTCCAGACGAGCGGCCAGTTCCAAGGGCTTGACGTGGGCACCTACCAAGTGGTGGTGGTGGACGCCAACGGATGCATTGTCAGCGGCACCGTGAGCGTGGTCACGCTGAACGGGCCCACGCCGGTGATCACCGGGCCGTCCATGGGGTGCGCCGGCGATGATCTGGTGCTTTCCACCACCGCTCCCTATGCCTCTTATGCCTGGAGCAATGGTGCCGCCACGCCCACCATCCCGGTCCAGGTCTCGGGCCAGTACACCGTTACAGTGACCGATGCGAACGGGTGCCAGGGTACATCAGCACCGTTCGATGTGGTGGTGAACAGCGTCGAGGCCGCTTTCGTGGCCGAGCCGCCATCGCCCCAACCGCCGAACACCACCGTGATCTTCACCGATGCGTCCAGTGGAGGGCCTATCGCCGCATGGGAATGGTGGCTGGGTGAGCCCGGAGCGGTGGGCGATGGTCCGTCGGTGGAATGGACCTATGCCGACCCCGGCGTGTACGATGTGTTCCTGGTGGTGACCAATGCGAGCGGCTGCACCGATACGATCTTCTCCAGCTACACCATCCGGCCGGTCGACATCGTCATTCCCAACGTGTTCAGCCCCAACAACGATGGCAGCAACGATGCCTTCGTGATCGAGAACATTGAATTCTTCAAGAACCACCTGCTGGTCCTGAACCGTTGGGGCATGCCCGTGCTGGATGTGAAGGACTACAGGAACCAGTGGCGTGGCATCGATGTACCGGACGGCACCTACTTCTACATCCTCGAACTGGAGGATGGAAGGACCTTCACAGGTCACCTTACCCTGGTGCGGTAGGTCACGAACGAGGTCCATGAAAAAAGCCCCCGGTCACAGGGGCTTTTTTCATTCCGGTGGTCCTGGCTCACTTCTTCAGTGCGTCGCGGATCTCCATCAGGAGTTTCTCTTCGTTGGTGGGGCCGGGCGGCGGCGGGGCTGGTTCGGCCTTCTTCATGCGATTGATGGCCTTGATCACCATGAACATCACGAAGGCGATCACCAGGAACTCGATGGCCACCGTGACGAAGGTGCCCCATTTCACAGCCACCTCCTGGCTTACCACGGCACCTGCGGCATCGCGTGTTTCAGGTGTGAGAACGAACTTCTTGTCGTTGAAGTCGACCCCGCCGGTCAGCTGCCCCACCAAGGGCATCACCATACCGTCGATGAACGCGGACGTGACCTTGCCGAACGCACCGCCCATGACGAAGGCCACGGCCATGTCGACCAGATTGCCCTTCATCGCGAACTCCTTGAATTCCTTTAGCATGCCCATGGGAGTAGTGATTTGTCGGTGAATATAGGACCACTCCCGGTGCTTGGAGCCTATTGCATGGCCCGGAAGGTGCTCCATGTGCGCACGGGAACGCTCACGGTGCGATCGGTGCCAACGATGCGGGCCAGCAGACGGGGCTGTCCGCTCTGTGCCGACGAGGCGTTCACGGGCACCATGCGGTAGGTAAGGGGCTTGCCCTTTTCGCGGGGCCAGAACGGTCCCATGCCCTGCAACGCGATGGTGTCGGTGCCGAAGACCACCGCCTGCACCTCCACGGGCAGCGCGTGCACATTGGCGATCGCCAGTCGGTCCACCGGCCCTTGGCGGTCCTCCATGTAGGCCAGCAGCAGGTCCTTGGGTTGAAGGGTGGAGCGGATCACCTGGATGTTGTGCGCGAACACCTCGCGGTCGATTCGCTGCTCGGGGAAGTATCCGCGCAGGATGCGTTCCTCGGGCTCGAAGCGCCGCATAACCCGCGCCAATGCGCTGTCCACCCGGCCATCGGTGCTCATGCTATCGAGGGCGATGATGTAGCGCTGGTACAGCAACGGGTCGCTGAACAAGCGCTCCAGGAACGACGGGCCGGGGTTGGGAAAGCGCAGTGGCGATGGCATGCGCAGGGCGGTGATCGCCTCGATGGGCCTGGCAGCATCGGGCGTCCAGAGCAGCGGCACCAGCCGGCCCGTGGCATGGTGGGGGAAGGAGCGCAGGTTCCACCACTCCAAGGATGCTTGCGCACCGAAAAGGTCGCACAAGGCGAGCAGTCGCGACAGCGCATCCGTATCGAACACCTCCGAGGCGGTGGCTCGTCCGGAGCGGAACTGCTCCAGCGCGGTGATGGCCTTGCCCTGGTCTTCGGCCCGACCGGTCGTGGTGGTGATGATCGGGGCCGACATCCAGTCGGATTGCAGTGACGGGGCGACGGGGTAGCTGAAAGTGCCGCGGGCCGCGGCGGAGGGGCGCAGTAGCTCGTCGCTGTACCGAACGATGGGCGCCGGCGCGTGGCCCCAACGCTGCCAGATGAGGCTGTCGGGCAGGGCGCTCATGGCGTACAGGGCCGCCCTGTCCGTGCCGGGTAGCTGCACTTCGGCGAAGCGCGCCGGGAGCGCTGGCAGCCCCTGGTCCTCCAGCAGCAGCGCCATCAGCATCCCACGCAGGTGCGCATCGTCATGCGCGGGCAGCAGGCGGAACCGCTGCATGCCGAGAAAGGTGTCGAGCCCGCCCAGTTGGACGGACCAGATGGCCGACGCCTCGGCCGACGGATCGATGCCAGGAAGGTCCTGCAGCTGAAGGACGCATTTGAGCGAACTATCGCCCCACTGCAATTCCCCGAGGAAACGCAGGCCGGTCCCGGTGCCATCGGAACGCATGACCTGCGCTTGCACGAGGCTGTCCATGGCCATGGTGTCCATGGCGATGGCGAACTCGGGCACATCGGGCACTCCGCCACGGAAGGCGTTCAATACCGGCGTGGTCACACGCTGCATCACCGGGGTGATCACCTCGCGCACGAAGCCGCTGCGCTCGGTGCGTATGCCGAGGAAGTAGGCGAGGAGGAGCAGCAGCAGGGCCAGGGCGGGGGTGAGCGCACGCAAGGTGTTCCAACCCCATTCCCGGATCCGCTTGCGCGGGTCTTCCGTGGTCATGGCACGACGGGTGCGGGCGCAGCGGGCGCGGCGCGCAGCAGGAAGCGCTCGGCACGCAAGGTGTCGTTCACCATGCCCGATACCACCACGTACCACGTGTCGGGTGGCAGCCAGGCATAGCGGATGCGCTGCGGGAAATCATGCGCCGGGTTCTCGAACACGAGCGAATCGTCGGAGGCATGACGCAGGGCGAAATCCACGAAGGCGCCATTGTTCTGCGACGGGATGCGGGCCGAGTAGCGGCCGCCCTCGGCTCCCCAGCTGATCCTCAGGTGTTCGATGAACACCGTGTCGGGTCCCGACATCACGAAGCCAAGGCCGGTGCGGTCCGATCCGGCGCTGTGTTCCCAATGTTCGTGGAACAAGGTGTGCCCGTCAGCGCTGGTGTCCACCCAGGCCCCGGTGAGCCGCTCGGCCATTCGAGCCAGGTGGATGAGCGAGCTGTCCGACGGTGCGACCGCCGTGCCGGAGTGCTTGGTTCGGGGATCCGGCCCACAGGCCGCCAACAGCAGGAGGATGGGCAATGCGTTCCGCATGGCACCAAGGTAAGCAGGGGCCTAGCGGAGTTCCTTCAGCAGTTCGCGGTGCTGCCCCTTGAGGCGCTCCACGTCGCGGGCCAGGCGCTCGATCTTCTTCTCCATGTCCTTCTTCATGGCCTCGCCACTGGCGCTCTTGAAGTTGAACATGCCCATGCTGCGTTCCATCTGCCGCATTTCATCCTCGAGCTCGTTGATCTTGCGCTTGATGAAGCGGCCCTCCCGTTCGATCCGTTCCTTGCCGTCGGGGCTGCTCTTCAGGTCATCGAGATGGTCCTGGAACCGGAGGCGTTGCCGCTCCGCGCTTTCCATCTTGAGCTGGTTGTAGTGCTTGTCCAGCGCGGCGTGGTAGCGTTCGCTGAAGGCGTCATACAGCTTGGGCGAAACGCGGCCCGAACGGAGCCAGCGTTGTGAGAAGGCCTTGAGCGCCTCGATGTCCTTGTTCCGGTCGCCGGACAACTGGAAGGCCTCGATCTCGGCGATCAGTGCCTCCTTCTCCTTCGCGTTGACGGCCTGCTCGGCATCGAGCTTCTCGAAGGTGGCCTTGCGCGCTTGGAAGAAGGCGTCGCACGCTTCGCGGAACTTGTTCCACAATTTGTTCTCGTCGCGCGGCCCTGCGCTGCCTGCGGCCTTCCACTGCTGCTGCAGCTCCTTCAGCCGTTCGGCCGTGCGGCGCCACTCGGTGCTGTCCTTCAGTTGCAGGGCCTCGGCCAACAGGGCCTGCTTGCGTTCGCGGGCCGCTTTGTACTGGTCGCGCAACTGGTCGAAGTGGGCCTTCTTGGCATCGAAGAACACGTTGCACGTATCGCGGAACTCCTTCCAGATGCGCTCGTTGTCCTTCTTGGTGGCGAAGCCGATCGCCTTCCATGCGGTCTGCGCCTCCAGCACCTGGTCGGTCAGGGCTTTCCAGTCCTTCTGGCCTTCTCCCTTCACCTGTTCCACGATGGCGGCCATGCGCTCCACCAGATGCTGCTTGGCCTGCAGGTTGGCCTCGTGCTCGGCCCTGCGCGCCTTGTAATGCTCGTGGATCTTGTCGTACACGGCGCGGGTGGCGTTCCAGAAGCCATCGCGGATGGTCTCCCACTCCTCGCGAAGCACCGGGCCGATGGTGTGCCACTTCTCCTGGTACTCGCGCACGGCCTGTTCCAGTTCCTTCACGTTGTCGCGCTGCGCAAGGCTCTGCATGTCGCTGATCAGGGCCTGCTTCAACGCGGTGTTCTTGCGCAGGTCGTGGTCGCGCAGCTCCTTGTAGATGCGGATGTGGTAGAAGAACTCGTCGAGCAGATGCGAGTAGTCGCTTTGCAGCTCGCGGTAGGCCTGCTGTGGCACGTTGCCGATGAGCTTCCACTTTTCCTGCAGCTCCTTGAAGCGCTGGAAGGCGTTGCCGATGTTCTCCTCGTTGGAGATGAGCGCACGGAGATCGTCCATCACCGCCTTCTTCGCCGCAAGGTTGTCGGCCTCCTCCTTGGCCTTCCTGCGGCGCAGCTCGTTCACCTTGTGGTTGTAGGCGTCGAGCAATTGCTTGAAGCGCTTGTCGTCCTCATCGACCAGCGGGGCCGATTCGATCGGCCGCCCGGGGGCATCGCCGGTGGTCGCGTCATCGGCCGAAGCAGCGGCGACCGCTTCCTCGCTCGCCCGCTGTTCCTGCGCCGCGGCCACCAGGGCCTCGTACGCCTCCTTCATGCTTTCCACGGCCTCCGCGACGCTTTCCACGTCGTCGGTGGCGATCAATTCCTGGAGCCGGGCGACCAGCTCTGCTTTGCTTGCCATGCGGTTCTTCGGGATGCTCCCGTGTATCCGCCAAATATAGAGGGATGGATGCGAGAGCAACGAACGGGCCCGGGCCGACCGCCGGGTCACACCGCGAGGCCCAGCATGCACACGTCGTCGATCTGCTCCTCGCTTCCCTTCCAGGCTATGAATGTCCGTTCGAGGATCTCGGCCTGTGCGTTCATCGGTCGGTCGTGTATGTCACCGATCAGGGCGCTGAGGCGCGAGGCCATGAAGCGCTTGCGTTCCGGACCGCCGAACTGGTCCACGTACCCGTCGCTGAACAGGTAGATGCGATCGCCCGGGCTGTATGACAGCCGGTGCCCGGTGAACTTGCGGTCGAGTTCCTGGTGCGCGCCGCCGATGGGCTTGCGGTCGCCGTTGATCACGGTGAGCTTGCCCTGGTGCACCCAGTACAAGGGGCGGAACGCGCCCGCGAACAGGATCGTGTGCTCCTTGCGGTCCACGTAGCACAGGGCCACGTCCATGCCATCGCCGCCGCCTCGGGCCACGCCGCGCTGATGCAGGGTGGTGATCAGGCGGATGTTCAGCATGGTGAGCAGTTCGGCCGGTTCGCGGTCGGGGTGCTGCGACACCACTTCGTTCAGCAATGAGCAGCCGATCGCCGAGAGCATGGCGCCCGGCAGCCCGTGCCCGGTGCAATCGGCGGCGGCCACGAAGCAGGTGTCGGGACCGGTGCGGTGGTACCAATGGAAGTCGCCGCTCACCATGTCCTTGGGCCGGTCGATCACGAACGAGCCATCGAACAATTCGTTGTACACCTGGGGCGGGGGCACCAGCGAGCGCTGGATCTTGGCCGCGTAGGCGATGCTGTCCGTCACCCCTTCGTGGCGCCGGGCCAGGTCCTCCATCGCCGCATCGTTCTGCTGCAGCCAGCGCCCCACGAAGCACATCAGTGCAAGGCCCGCAAGACCGAACACCACCACGGCCAGCAGCATGTTGCGCCAGAGCGTACCGGTGGTGCCCACCAGCGCCTCCCCGACGGAGATCTCGGCGACCACGTGCCCCACGTGCACGCCTTTGTCGGTGATCAACGGGGCATGGGCGAGCAGGCGCTCGTCGTCGCCCCGACCCGAAAGCAGTGTTCCGCTGGTCATGCGTGTGGTCAGGGCTTCCGCGCCCGGGCCCTCGTAAGGCATGCGGTATTCCGGCTCCTGGTCGGCGGTGACCACCACCTGCAGTTCCTGCTTGCGGGTGTCGTGGGTCACCACGCGCAACCGACCTGTGAAGCCGTTGTTCGCGGCAGAACGGCGCAGGTGGTCGTGCAGCAGGTAGTACCGCGCGTCCTGCGTGCTTTTGAAGATCATGCCGCGACCATCGTACTGATCCAGCAGCATGCGCACGTGGTCGGCGTTCAGCTGAGCGGCCATGGTGGAGGTGATCGAGGCGAGCTGGCCCATGACCTGCTCCCGTTGCGCCTTTCGGTCGATCTGGTGCATCCAGGCGATCACCGCCACGCACAAGGCGAACAGGGTGGCATACACCACCAACAGGATCTTGCGTGTGCGCTGTGTGCAGAGAGGGCCGACCACGGGAGGAGAGGCGTTTTCGCCGCCGTTCCTACGTGATCGGGCCCCTCCGGGTTGTGGTCCCTATCCCATGAACGGGTAGCGGTGGTCGGTGGGCGGGACGAAGGTCTCCTTGATCGTGCGGGCGTTCACCCAGCGCAGCAGGTTCAGGTAGCTGCCGGCCTTGTCGTTGGTGCCGCTGCCGCGCGCGCCGCCGAAGGGCTGTTGGCCCACCACCGCGCCGGTGGGCTTGTCGTTGATGTAGAAGTTGCCGGCCGCATGGCGCAGGGCGGCGGTGGCCTCCACGATGGCGGCGCGGTCCTGTGCGAACACCGCGCCGGTGAGGGCGTACTGGCCGGTGCCGTCCACCAGCCTCAGCGTCTGTTTCCACTGCTCCTCGGGGTACACGTACACGGTGAGCACCGGTCCGAAGATCTCCTCGCACATGGTCACGCTCTTCGGGTCCTTGGTCACGGCCACGGTGGGCTCGATGAACCAGCCCTCACTCTTGTCGCCCTTGCCACCGGCGAGGATGGTGATGTTCTTGCGGTCCTTGCGCAGCTGGGTCAGGTAGCCCTCGATCTTGTCGAACGACTTCTCGTCGATCACCGCGTTGATGAAGTTCTTCAGGTCGCGCGGCGAACCCATCTTGAAGCTCTCCACATCGGTCAGCAGCTCCTTCTTCACCATGGGCCAAAGGTTGCTGGGGATGTAGGCGCGACTGGCGGCGCTGCACTTCTGCCCTTGGTACTCGAACGCACCACGCGACAAGGCGGTGGCCACAGCGAGCGGGTCGGCGCTGGGGTGGGCGATCACGAAGTCCTTGCCGCCGGTCTCGCCCACGATGCGCGGATAGCTGCGGTAGGTGTTGATGTTGGCCCCGATGGTGCCCCAGATGCGCTGGAACACGGCGGTGCTGCCGGTGTAGTGGATCCCGGCGAAATCGGGGTGCCGGAAGATCACGTCACCGGCATCGGGTCCGCTCACGTGCATCAGGTTGATCACGCCGTCGGGCAGGCCGGCCATGCGGAAGATCTCCATCAGCGTCTGCGCGCTGTACACCTGGCTGTCGGCGCACTTCCACACCACGGTGTTGCCCATGAGGGCGGCGCTGGTGGGCAGGTTGCCCGCGATGGCCGTGAAGTTGAAGGGCGTGAGGGCGAACACGAAGCCTTCCAGGGGACGGTACTCCACGCGGTTCCACGTGCCGGCCGGGCTGAAGGGCTGGTCGCGGTAGATCTGTTGCAGGTAGTGCACGTTGAACCGGAGGAAGTCGGCCAGTTCGCAGGCGCTGTCGATCTCCGCCTGGAAGGCGTTCTTGCCCTGGCCCAGCATGGTGGCGGCGTTGATCGAGGCGCGGTAGGGCCCGCTGATCAGGTCGGCGGCCTTCAGGAAGATGGCGGCGCGGTCCTCCCAGCGCATGTGCTCCCAATCGCGCTTGGCGCGCAGGGCGGCGGCGATGGCCTGCTTCACGTGCTGCTTGTCGCCGTGGTGGCTGTAGCCCAGGATGTGCCTGTGCTGGTGCGGGGGGCGCACGGCACGGCGGTCCTTGGTCTCCACGGGGCTGCCACCGATCCACATCGGCAGTTCGCGCTTCTCCTTCATCCGCTTGTCGTACTCGGCCAGCAGGCGCTCTCGCTCGGGCGTGCCCGGGGCGTAGCTCAGCACGGGTTCGTTCACGGGAAGCGGGCTGTGGAAGATGGCGTCGTTCATGGCTGCGTGGATGAGGGCCGCTAAGATACCCGCCCTGCGGATGCCCACCAGTCGGAGATGCCATGCGACATCACAGCGCGTTGGCCGGAAGTGATCAGGACCCGATCGTGATGATCGGTACGATCACCACGGCGACCACGCTCGTGCCGCCGCCGCGACGGATGCGCTCAGGGAGGCAAGGACCATGGCGCACGCGGTGATGACGTACATCTGACGCTACATCATCCAGGGAAAGGTCAGGAAGAAGGCGACCCATCTGGGATCGAGCGGTCCTCCCTCGCGGAGCATCCTCGGCTCGCTCATGTGGTGGTGGCTTTCCTTGCTGAAGTGACGCTCCAGTAGCTGTCGGGAAATTCGCCCCCAAGACCCGGGTGCACGGGTTCGCGCTCGCCTGCCAATGTGATGGGGTCTCCATGGCACTCCGCAGAAAGCGATCCCTGCGAAACACGGACCCTGCGACCGTCGTCAGAAACCCACCGTGATCGCCGCCTGAAGTCCCATGCTACGCGCCCCGCCCAGGAGCAGCCCCGGCAGGTGCGCCGTGCCCAGGTCGATCCAGGTGTGCTGGCCCAGCCGCATGCGGGCCGATATGCCTGCGCGTAGCCCGCCGGCACCGCCGTAGCCCACGTGTGCACCGAGCAAGGTGCGTTGGCCCAGGCGACGTCCGGCATGCAGGATGGCCTCGGGCACATGACCGGGCAGGTTGCGCTGGGCGATCGTGATCCCGGTCTCCGTGCGGTCGTCGAGCTGCATGCGGAACTCCAGCGTGGCGCGGAAGGGAAGGAGCATGTTGTGCGCGCTCGTGGTGTAGTGCAGGCCGAAGGTGTCGCGCAGGCGTTCCTCACCGATCAGCACGTCGTCCAGATCGAGCAGGTCGGTGATATCGATCCCGCGGTAGTCGATCAGGCTGTCCTTGGCAAGGTGCACGCTGTTGCCGTTCCAGCGCACGATGCCGAGGTCGGTGACACCTGCGGCCACCGTGTACTTGTCTTGTCCGAAGCGGAAGGCCCATCGGCCCGAGAGGGCCGCGCCAAGCCCGTTGAAGCGGTCGTAGCCGTTGCCGGCGGTGTCGTTGGCGTGGAACTCCCCGTTGATCGACAGGCTCAGCAGGCGCCCGTCGGGTGCGGTGTACAGGCTGGCCGAGCGGATGTCGACCTCGGTGAACGAGCCGCCCTGCACCAGGCCCAGGAGGAGGTAAGATCCGGTGCGCTGGTCCATGAAGCCCACGCCGACCGAGCGGTAGCCGATGCGCGTGAAGGCCGAGGGCGCCACGTTCGCGGTGCGGTCCTCGTATGCCGCGTTGCCGAAGAAGGTCAGGCGGAACAGGTCGTCGGTGAAGCGTAGCCCCATCACTTCCTGCTGGGCCACGCTCACGATCGGTCGCCAATGCCGCTGACCAAGGAAACAGTCGCGACCTGTCCAGGTGAGGCGTGCGCCGAGCACGAAGCCTGCCGTGTTCTTCGCGCGCATCTGGTCGGCGCTGCGTTCACGCAGTTCGCGTTCCACGTACCCCCCTTGATAGAGCGCGAGCGGAAGCTCGTTGCGCACCGTGCTGGTGACGAAGTCGAGCGCCCCCTCGAGGCGCACCCGGTTGTTCCACCGCCCGGGCAGGTCCACCACACTGTCGGGCCCCAGCGGCACCATCTGACCATGGCCTGCGGCGGCGGTGAGCAACGCAGGCAGAAGCACCCGCCACCTACTCATTCCCGTTCACCATGTATTGGCCACCGGCCGTTACCTGCAGGTCGAGCCGGTAGTGGTCGTGGATCTGCACGTGTTGGGCCTGGTCGGCGGTATTGAACACCGCACGCAGACGCAGCTTTCCACCTGTGTAGAGCAGGTGCGCATGTGCTTCGCTCAGGTCGGCGGTCAGACGCGAATCCGTCGCGGTGTGCACCAGCCCATCGCCTCCCAGCAGTCCCGTGGCGATCGAACCGTTCACGGGGAGCTGTGCCAGCACGGTGCCCTGGTCGTCCACGATGGCCAGTTGCAGGTCGGCACTGAAGGGGAATCCGTTCGTGGCGAACACGTTCAACTTCCCGCTGATCAAGGCGTGGCCGTTGGCACTGCCGGGCAGGTCGGGCGTGAGGATCTTCTCCAAGGTGAGCGAGCTGGCGATCAGCCGCAGGGGCACTTCCAGCTCCAACTCGGCACGCAGCCGGCTGTCGTAGTACAGGAAGTCATGGCCGTTGCTCACGTTGCCCAAGGGGTTCAGGCGAAGTTCCACGGAATAGCCCAGCTTGTCCGGCATGTTCTCCAGGAAGTGGTCCACGTTGCTGTTGTCCTGGTCCATGGCCGCGTGGTATAAGCTGGGCAGGAAGCCGTTCCCCAGGTCCACGGCGCGGTTCAGGTTCATCGGTCCCTGCACGATCGTGTGCGACAGGTCAACGGTGTTGCCGGTGCGTGTGTTGATCGCGCTCAAATGGTCCAAGGCCACCTGGATGTCCACGCCCAGGCCGTTCTCCACCTTCAGCCGCAGGTCCACCTGGTCCACATCGAGGGTGCCCGCCACGATGTTGGAGAAGAGGTCGAGCGAGGTGGTGTCGGGGCCCACATGGATCACGCGGTTGCCGAAGTAGCCACGCGCGTATTGGGGCACCAGTCCGCTGTAGGTCAGCAGGGCCAGAACGCTGTCGCCTTCGGACACTGTTGCTCCATCACCGCTGGGGTCGAGCACCAGGCTGATGTTGGTGGCGAGGGTGTTCACGTCGTCGTAGTTCGGCCCGCGGAGGTCGAAGGTGACGCCCGCCAGATCGCGCTGCACCACGGTGGTCGAAGCTTGCGCGGGACTGCCCGCCGTGGCAAAGGCCGTGAGCTCGGTGGAGCCATTCGGGAAGGAAGCGCCGGGAAAAGAGAACGTGCCGAGGATGCCACTGGTCAGTTCATTGGTCATCCGCACCAAGAGCGTGCCCTCCCTGAGCACGAGCGTGCGCAGTTGGAGATCGTCGACATCGAAGCGGGTCAGGTTGTTCTGCACGTCGAACACGAAACCGGCCGGGAGGTTCACCGTGCCCAAGCCCAGGTCCAGACCGGCGCCATAGACGAAGGTGGTGTCCGGGGCGGTGAGCACGGTGTCCATGTCCACCGCGAAGAGTGTGCTTTTGTAGAGCAGGGAAATGGCCCCATCGGCATCGGCGGTCAGCAGCGAATCGGGCACCAGGTCGCCGATGGTCATGCTCGAGGTGACCAGCGGGGCCAGCACGTCGATGTCCCAGCGCGCCGGTTCCTTGGCGCAGCCGACCCACGCCACGGTGACCCCGGCGAGCAGGAGCGGTCTTAATTTCGCGGATGACCTGCGGAACATTGCGGCAAAGTACGTAGGTTGGGGCTGTTGTGATCAGACCGGACGACAGGTGAGAGGAGAAGGTATCCGGATATGGCAGCGTGGTGTGCTGGTACCTTGGTTACTGGCTACCGTCGTGATGTACGTGCTTTCGTACCTGTGGCATGGTGTGGCACTGCGCGACTTGGAGGAGCTGCATATACCGCTCGGTCTCTTCCTCACCCTGGCGGGCCTGGTGTACCTGGTGATCGGGCTGGCCTTGACGATCCTGGTGCACAAGGCCGTGGAGTACGAGTGGATCTCGCTGAAGCGCGCATTCCCGTTGGCGTCCATCCTGTGCGGTGCCGCCGTGGGTTTCTTCGTTTACCTGGTCCTTTTCGTGTTGGGCATGTCGTTCACGAAGAACGCCACCGTGCATCTGGTGGCCGATGTATTGTGGCAGATGTTCGAACAGGGCGCGGGTGGTTTGGCCGTCAGTCTGGGGATCATCTACGATCTGCGCCAGCATTTCCTGGAGCAGGAGCGTGCCCGTTGAACGCGCCCGGCATCGGTACCGCTCCTATGTCCCGTACTTCCCCTTCCACAAGCGCTGCATGAGCGCCGCGTGTTCCTTCTCCTTGGCGTTGTTCCCCGGTCGGTAGAAGGTCGTTCCCGAGATGGCCTCGGGCAGGAACTCCTGTTCCACGAAGTTGCCTTCACCGTCGTGGCTGTACCGGTAGTCGCGGCCGTGCCCAAGTTCCTTCATCAGTTTGGTGGGTGCCTTGCGCAGGTGCAGCGGCACCGGAAGGTCGCCGGTGGTGCGCACGGCCGCCTGAGCCTCGTTGATCGCCACGTAGCTCGCGTTGCTCTTCGGTGAGCAGGCAAGGTACACGGCGCATTGGCTCAGCACGATGCGGCCCTCGGGCCAGCCGATCATCTGCACCGCCTGCATGGCGGTGGTGGCCATCAGCAGGGCGTTCGGATTGGCGTTGCCGATGTCCTCGCTGGCCAGGATCACCATGCGCCGCGCGATGAAGAGCGGGTCCTCGCCGCCTTCCACCATGCGGGCCAGCCAGTACACCGCGGCGTTCGGGTCGCTTCCCCGCATGCTCTTGATGAACGCGCTGACGATGTCGTAGTGCTGCTCGCCCTGCTTGTCGTAGCGCGCGGCATTGTTCTGCACCACTTCGTGCACCAGGGCGTCGGTGATCGCCACGCGGCCCGCGGCATCGGGCCGGGCGGCCTTGGCGCACAGCTCGAAGGTGTTCAGCAGCCGCCGGGCATCGCCGCCACTGGCCCGCATCAAAGCGTCGGTCTCCCGCAGCTCGATGTTCAGGGCCTTGATCTGCTCGTCCGTGGCCATGGCCCGTTCCAGCAGTTCGGTCAGTTCCTCCACGGTGAGCGGTTGCAGCACGTACACCTGGCAGCGCGAGAGCAGCGCCCCGATCACCTCGAAGCTGGGGTTCTCGGTGGTGGCGCCGATCAGGGTGATGGTGCCTTTTTCCACGGCGCCGAGCAGTGAGTCCTGCTGGGCCTTGCTGAAGCGGTGGATCTCGTCGATGAACAGCACGGCGCTGCGCGCGAAGAGCCCGCTGCCTCCCGCTTTTTCGATGACCTCGCGCACGTCCTTCACCCCGCTGCTGATCGCGCTCAGGGTATGGAAGGGGCGTTGGAGGTCGTGCGCGATCAGGCGTGCCAGGGTGGTCTTGCCCACGCCCGGAGGCCCCCAGAGGATCATGCTGGGCAGCATGCCGCCGGCCAGGGCCTTGCGCAGGACACCGTCGGGACCCACCAGGTGCTGCTGGCCCACCACCTCGGCGAGGGTGCGCGGCCGCATGCGTTCGGCCAGGGGGGCGTGCTGTTCCATCGGGTCGGCGAAGTTACCGTGCCCCGGTGCTGAAAAGCGGAAGGCCCCCACCTTGCGGCGGGGGCCTTCCACATCAGGTCGTTCGGTAGGCTTACGGCTGGTACAGCACGCGTCCGCGCTGTTCGGAGCCGTTCACCACCACGCGGTAGATGAAGGCGCCCGCACCGTTCTCCACGGGTTGGAAGGTGGCCTCCACGGTCTGTCCTTCGCTCACCGTGCCTTGGAACAGGTCGGCGATGCGACGGCCCTGCAGGTCGTACACTTCGATCGTGGCATTGCCGCTCTCCAGTGCGACCACGCTGATCTTGCTCTGGTCACGGAAGGGGTTCGGGGCCACGTTCACCAAGGCCTTGCCGGCGCCGGGAGCGGTGCTGGTGAGACCTCCGGGCTTCCAGGGTTCCACCGTGATGGTCTGCACGTGCGTCGTGGTGTTGCCGCAGCCGTCGGTGGCGGTCCAAGTGCGCGTCAGCGTGTAGCTGTCCTTGCAGCCGTCGCCCGTCTTGGTCTCCACCATGTCGAGCTCGACCACATCGGTGCACAGGTCGTAGGCCGATACGTTCGCAGGGTCGGGGATCGAGTGGCAATCCACGGTGATGTCGGCCAGGTTGCCCTGCAACACCGGGCCCACGGTGTCGACCACCGTGATCGTCTGCACGCAGGTCTCGATGGCACCCGTGCCGTCGGTGGCGGTCCAGGTGCGGGTGATCGTCCAGGGGCATTCACCCGACCACTGGTCGGTCCATCCCACGGTCACCTCGGGGCAATCCTTGTCCTTCCGGAAGATCGGGGCGCCCACATCGTAGGGATGGTCCGAGGTGCCGCAGGCGATGGTGGTGTCGGCCGAGCAGGAGATGATCATCGGCGGGCAGCAGTCCTCGTCCACGGTGATCGTCTGCGTCATCGTGGTGCTCAGGCCGCAGTGGTCGATCGCGGTCCAGGTGCGCACCACTTGGAAGTTGCAGGGGCATGCGCCGGGGATGGTTTCTTCGCTGAAGATCACTTCCACGTTCGGGTCGCAGCTGTCGAAGGCGGTCACCTCGGCCACTTCGGGTACGGCGTCGCAGGCCACGGTCACGCTGGTGGGCACGCCGATCAGGATCGGGGCCTCGGTGTCCTCCACGTAGATCAGCTGCACGGCGAAGCTGGTGTTGCCGCAATCGTCCTGCGCCCAGTAGGTGCGACGGATCAGGTAGCTGCCGGGGCATTCGCCGGGCACGTGCTCATCGGTCACGTGCACCTCGTAGTTGTCCTTGCAGATGTCCTCCGCCCACACCGCGTCGCTGGCCTCGGGCACTTCCGAGCAGCTCACGAAGATGTCGTCGGGCACGTTCATCAGCACGGGGGCCACGGTGTCGATCACGGTGATGATCTGCACGCAGGTCTCCACGGCGCCGCTGGCATCGGTGGCGGTCCAGGTGCGCGTCAGCGTCCAGGGGCACTTGCCCGACCAGTGGTCGTTCCAGGTCACGGTCACTTCGGCGCAATCCTCGTCCTTGCGGAACACGGGGTGGCCCACGTCGTACGGGTGGTCCGAAGCACCGCACTGGATCGTCACGTCAGGACCGCAGGAGATGATCATCGGGCCGCAATCCTTGTCGCACTCGTCGGTGACCACGCTCACCACCGACGTGCTGGTGCAGCCGTTGGCACCGGTCACGGTCAGGGTGTAGTCGCCTGCCATGCTCACGATCGGGCTCTGCGCCGTGCTGGTGAAGCCGTTCGGGCCGCTCCAGCTGAAGGTCGCACCGTTCGTGGACGAGCTGCCGCTGATCTGCACCGTACCGGTGATGCAGTCGAGGGTGCCGCCCGTGGCTTGCGCGTTCGGGGCTGCGGTGTCCTCGGTCACTTCCACGGTGGTGTAGGAAGCGCAGCCGTTCGTGCCGGTCACGGCCAGCACGTAGGTGCCGGGCTGCGTCACGGTCGGGTTCTGCTGCGTGCTGTTGAAGCCGTTATAGCCCGACCAGGTGTAGCTCACACCCGGGGTCGACGAGGAGGCTTGCAGCGTCACGCTGGGCTGGGCGCAGGTGATCACACCGCCGGTGGCTTGCACATCCGGTTGTGCGGCATCCAGGCCCACTTCCACGTTCACCGCACGTTGGCAACCGTTGGGGCCGGTCACGGTGAAGACGTAGGTGCCGGGCATGCTCACTTCGGGAGAGGCCGCGCTGCTGCTGAAGCCGTTCGGACCGCTCCAAGTGTAGGTCGCACCCACGGTCGTGGTGCTGCCGTGGATGGTCAGCGGCATGTGTAGGCAGTCGATCACGCCGCCGGTGGCGCTGGCGTTCGGCAAGTCGGCATCAGCGCCCACCTCAGCCGAAGCATTGCTGGTGCAGCCGTTGGCGCCGGTCACGGTCAGGTAATAGGTACCTGCCTCGCTCACGGTCGGGTTCTGCTCCGAGCTGG
>Ga0207868_1000505_pt1 | contig 40340 bp, 38 predicted proteins | sample Passage237B_FD_187370 | JGI IMG/M metagenome (GOLD analysis project Ga0207868, IMG submission 187370) | Cellulose adapted compost microbial communities from Newby Island Compost Facility, Milpitas, CA, USA - Passage2 37B (SPAdes) (version 3) ... | reverse complement strand
GGTGGCCTTCGACTGGCTCATCGTCGTCCAGTCGAAGTTCTCGTGATGGATCGGCGAGGTGCCGTTCTGGTCCATCCACGAGGCGCTGGCGTGCTGCGGACCGACATTGACGGATGCGGCGAAGGGCACGACGCCGAACTGCACCGGCTTGTCGACTTGCTTCATCTGCGTGGCCTGGCTGGCCATCGAATCGACGAGCTGCTTGGCCGCATCCTTGAGCAGCACCATGCGCTTCTTGCCGGAACCGGAGCCGGTGTAGTCCATCGAGCCCGAATTATCGAGCACGAGCGCGATCTCAAGCGTGTTCTTGAGCTGCACCTCGGTATGCGCGGTGAAATCGACCTTGGTTGCCGACGTGGCATCCTTGCCCATCAGCGCCGTGAGCACAGGCAGGAAGTGAGGCCGGTAGGTGAGGTCCGCCGAAAGCTTGACCTTGCCGCCGCCGCTGGTCGCGGTCGGCAGCGTGACGCGCAATGCGGCATTGTTCGGGTCGACCGCGCCGAGATTGGCCTGGAAGAACTGGTTGGCGTAGGCGACCAGTTGCGCATCGGTCACGTTGCCTTCGACGAGCCGCCGCGCGGTGGCGATGCCGGCTGCGTCGAGCGCGTTGAGCGTGAGCTGCCGCTGCCGCGACATCTCCGCGTAGTCGATGGCGACCGCCAGGCCGCCCATGATCGGCACCATCGCCACCGCCGTCATCAGCGCAAAGTTTCCGCGCCGGTCGGAAAGGAATCGCCGAAGCATGCTGAGCCACCCCGCGGGTTCAGACGAATGCCGGCAGTCTCCCACGGATTCATTAAGACCGGGTTTTGGCCGTGCGGCCAACCGTCCGGAGCGCGGATACCGCTTGTTTACATTCCCGCGGCGAGCGCAGCCTGCCGCGCCGAGGACGAGCGGACGCGGCGCGGCCCCGAAAAGCGCTCGCCTTCCATCAGGTCGACGCCGAGATCGATCAGCCCGACGGCATCGTCGTCCCGCAGCACGCCGGTCGCAACGATGGCGAGCCCGGCTCCGGCCGCAGCTTCGGCCAGCTCCGCGCCGGGAATCTGGCGTCTGCGGCCGCGCTCGCGATCGAGCAGCCGGTTGACCGGGACCTTGAGGAAATGGACGCCGCGCGCCTTCACCCCCGCGAGGTCTTCGCGCAGGCCCTCCCAGTCCTCGACGGCGAGCCTGAAGCCGGCGGCGGTCAACTGGTCGAGCCGGTCGCGCGTCTCGCCGCCCGCCGCGAGAAGGGGCGCGGGGACCGAGAAGACCAGCGACGCGGGCAGGGCGCGGTGAACGCGCGCCAGCTCGGCGATCGCGTCGACCTCGGTGCGCGCGCCCAGCAGGGCCTCAGAGATCGCGACGTGGAAGGGCATGCGCTCGCTGGCGGAGCCGAGCTGGCGGCGGCTGGCGGAAAGGGCGGCGCGCACCAGCGCGGCCTCGAAGGCCGCCTGGTCGAGGCCGGGCAGCGGCTGCGCCATCCGCCGGATGTCGAGCGGGGCTCCGCCGTCGCCGGTCTCGACATGGGCATGCGCCTCGAAGCCGGTCGCAGCCCCCTGCGCCACGGAGATGATCGGCTGCAGGCTCACCTCCAGATCGCCTGCCGCGACGGCGGCGGCGAGCGCCTTGCGGACCGCCTCGGGGTTGCCGGCCGCCTCGGCCTCGAAGGCGCGCCCGGGAGCTGGCGCCGCAAGGGGCGTCGGGGCGGGAACCGGCGCCGGCCACGCATCGTGCCCTGCCTGCCGTTGCGCGGACGGAATCTCCGCCGACGGCCGGGCGGCGGCGCTGGTGAGCGCGTCGATCTCCTCGGCGATCTTGCGGTTGAGGTCGCCGATCGAGGCGGCATCGCGCTCGCTGCGCGAGGACAGCTCCCGCAGCGCCATTTCGATGGAGCGCGAAAAGCGCTGGAAGTCGGCCTGGGCCCTGCGGGCGCTGCGGAGCGCCAGGGCGGCGATCGCTACCGAAATGGCCGCGATCGCCAGCGCCGCGATCGGAAACAGCGCCGATTCGGTGGCGACGGCCGCCGCGTCCTGCGCGCGCGAGGCTTCCAGCAAGCCGAGCAGGCCCAGCAGCACCACGCCGAAAAACGCACCCTTGCGAAGCATCGAGACACACCCGTTCGCCAACGCGGCAGCGCCGCGGGCTTCCCCGGCAGGTTTGTGCCATTTGCGCCGGGACCTGTTAAGCGAAAGCTCGTGACAGGGTGAATACGTTCGGTTAATCCGGCCGCCATCGCGGGGATGGCCCGCGCCCGTGTGCCGAAGGAAATCCGCCGCATGGCAGAGACACCGAGATTGCTGACCTCGCTCGACGACATCGCCGCGCCCTATGCAGTGATCCTGTGCGATGTCTGGGGCGTGTTGCACAACGGCATCGCCCCCTATCCGGCTGCGGTCGCGGCCTTGCAGCGCATGCGCGGCCGGGGCAAGGCGGTCGTGCTCATCACCAATTCGCCGCGCCGCTCCGACATCGTCGTCGGCCAGCTCGACCGTCTCGGCGTGGCCCGCGACTGCTGGGACCGGCTGGTCACCTCGGGCGACGTGACGCGCAGGCTGATCGCCGACGGCGCGCGCCGCGTCCTGCATATCGGCCCCGACGAGGACATATCGATCTATGACGGGCTCGACGTCGAGCTGGTCGAGGAGTTCGAGGCCGATTGTGCGGTCTGCACCGGCCTCTACGACGACGGCGCCGAGCAGCCGGAAGACTATGCCGAGCTGCTACTGCGGCTGCGGTCGCGCAACCTGCCGTTCATCTGCGCCAATCCCGACATCGTGGTCGAGCACGGCGACAGGCTGATCTGGTGCGCCGGCGCGCTGGCACGCGACTACGGTCAGCTCGGCGGCCGGACGCTGATCGCCGGAAAGCCGTTCGCGCCGATCTATGAAGCGGCGTTCGAGGCCGCGGCCGAAATGCTCGGTCGGCCGGTCGCCCGCTCCGAGGCGCTCGCCATCGGCGACGGCGCGCTGACCGACCTCAAGGGGGCTGCCGCACGCGGAATCGACATGGTCTTCATCACCTCCGGCATCCACGCGGCCGAATACGGCTCCGCGCATGCACCGGACGCGGAGCGTCTGGCCCGGTTCCTGGAGAGCCACGGTCCGGCGCCCGCCGCCGTGATGGCGCGGCTTGCCTGACCATGGCAGCGAAGCCCGTCAGGCGCATCGCCGATATCGACAGGCTGCCGGCGGAATTGCGCGGCGGGGTGGTCGCCATCGGCAATTTCGACGGCGTTCACCGGGGCCACCAGGCCGTTCTCGACCGGGCGATCGACACCGCGCATGAGCTCGGCGAACCTGTCCTTGCGCTGACCTTCGAGCCGCATCCGCGGGCCTTTTTCCGCCCCGGGGAGCCGCTGTTTCGGCTCACCCCGCCGCCGCTCAAGGCGCGCATCATGGCCAAGCTGGGGCTCGACGCGGTCGTCGAGCTGCCGTTCGATGCCGGGCTGGCCGCGACCTCTGCGCCGGAATTCGTCCGTCGGATCCTGTGCGACGGGCTGGGTGCACGCCTCGTCGTCACCGGCCGGGATTTCCGTTTCGGCAAGGCGCGCGAGGGCGGTTCCGCCTTCCTTGTCGAACAGGGCGAACGGCACGGCTTCGACGTCGCGCTGGTCGACGCACTTTGCGACGAAGGCGGCGAAACCGTCTCCTCGACGCGGATCCGCGCCCTCCTGGCGGCTGGCGACGTGACGGAGGCTGCCGGCCTGCTCGGCTACCGTTTCACCGTCGAGGCGGAGGTGTCGCACGGCCGCAAGCTCGGCCGCACGCTCGGCTTCCCGACCGCGAACATGGCGTTGCCCGAGACGACCGCCATGCGCCACGGCATCTATGCCGTCCGGCTGCGCCGTCCGGACGGCGCGCTGCACGATGCGGTGGCGAGCTTCGGCCGGCGTCCTACGGTCGAGGCGAACGGGCGCGTGCTGCTCGAAACCTTCCTGTTCGATTTCGCCGGCGATCTCTACGGCGAGACCTGCACGGTCTCCTTCTTCGGCTTCCTGCGGCCGGAGCTCAGGTTCGACGGGCTCGACCCGCTGGTGGCGCAGATGCGGCGCGACACCGGGGAGGCCAGGGCGCTTCTTTCCGAGGTGCGGCCGTTGAGCGAGATCGACCGCAGGCTGGGATTCTGAAGGCCCCTGCCGGAGGGGATGGCGGCAAGCCTCTATGGTGCCAGTCCCCATCGTTGCGCCGATGCCCGGACAGACCGGCGTGGCTGGAGATGCATTTGCCCATGAATGCATGCGCATCTGGCCATCTCCGACAAATGCCCTTTATTCCCCGCCGGGCCTCCGCTAGAAGGGCGGCCATGACCGCGCGCCCGCTCCGCACCGCCGCGATACGAATTATCCGCCCGGCCTTCCGGTAGATCCGGAAGGTCCGGGTTTTCCGCGCCCCTTGCGGCGCGCCTTCTTTTCGTCGCATAGACGCCCATCCGCGCCGGCTGCTCCTGCGCCGCGCCCAGCCGTGACAGACCGATGACCGACAGCACCGAAAAGCTCGACTATTCCAGGACCCTCTATCTGCCGCAGACGGCGTTTCCGATGCGCGCCGGCCTGCCGGAGAAGGAGCCGCAGATCGTGGCCCGCTGGCAGGAGATGGGGCTTTACCGCCGGCTGCGCGAGGACGCGGCCGGCCGGCCGAAATACGCGCTGCACGATGGCCCGCCCTATGCCAACGGCAACATCCATATCGGCCACGCGCTCAACAAGATCCTCAAGGACGTGATCACCCGCTCCTTCCAGATGCGCGGCTACGACTCGAACTACGTGCCCGGCTGGGACTGCCACGGCCTGCCGATCGAATGGAAGATCGAGGAGGAGAACTACCGCTCGAAGGGCAGGGCCAAGCCCGACCTTTCGGAGCCGGCCGCGATGGTCGAGTTCCGCAGGGAATGCCGGGCCTATGCCGAGCATTGGGTCCAGGTGCAGGGCGCCGAGTTCCAGCGCCTCGGCGTCGTCGGCAATTTCGACGATCCCTATCTGACGATGAGCTATCACGCCGAGGCGCGGATCGCCGGCGAGCTGCTGAAATTCGCCATGAGCGACCAGCTCTATCGCGGCTCCAAGCCGGTGATGTGGTCCGTGGTCGAGCGCACCGCGCTGGCCGAGGCCGAGGTGGAGTATCACGACTACGAGAGCGACACGATCTGGGTGAAGTTCCCGGTGGCTGATGTCGATACGTCCGCTGGAACGTTCCTGAACGCGATGCTTACACCGCTTTCGGACGAAAGCGATGCGCACGACGCGATCGTTATTGAGAAGACCCAGCAGGATATAGCGGATCTCCGGTCTGCGCATGTCGTTATCTGGACGACGACCCCGTGGACTATTCCGGGCAACCGTGCGGTGGCCTTTTCGCATCGTATTTCGTACGGGCTATACGAAGTCACATCGGCGGAAAATGATTTCGGCCCGCAGGTCGGTGAGAAACTGATCTTTGCCGACGCGTTGGCAGAGGAGTCTTTCGCGAAGGCGAAGCTGGGATATGCGCGCTTAAGCAATGTGCCTGCTGAGTATCTTGCATCGATCACGCTCTCCCATCCCCTCAAGGGCCTCGGCGGCGGATACGATTTCCGCGTGCCCATGCTTCCGGGCGACCATGTCACCGACGATGCGGGCACGGGCTTCGTCCACACCGCGCCCGGCCACGGCCGCGAGGACTTCGACGCCTGGATGGATGCGGCCAGGGGCCTGCGTGCGCGCGGCATCGACACCACGATCCCCTTCACGGTGGACGATGCCGGCTTCTTCACCGCGGATGCGCCGGGCTTCGGACCGGACCGCGCGGGCGGTCCCGCGCGCGTCATCGACGATGCCGGCAGGAAGGGCGATGCCAACAAGGCCGTCATCGAGGCGCTGATCGCCGCGAACGCCCTGTTCGCGCGCGGGCGGCTGAAGCACCAGTACCCGCATTCCTGGCGCTCGAAGAAGCCGGTCATCTTCCGCAACACGCCGCAGTGGTTCGTCCATATGGACAAGGAGCTGAACGGCTACGGGCTGCCGGAGCGCCCCTCCGGCCCGGCATCCCCGGGTGCCGCGCTGGCGCAGGCGCACCAGGCCGCCGCGCGCGCCGCCCGGCCCGACACGCTGCGCACCCGCGCGCTTGCGGCGATAGACGCCACCCGCTTCGTGCCGCCGGCCGGCCAGAACCGGCTGCGCGCCATGATCGAGGAGCGGCCCGACTGGGTGCTGTCGCGGCAGCGCGCCTGGGGCGTGCCGATCTGCGTGTTTGCCGACACGGACGGAAACGTGCTGAAGGACGAGGCCGTCAATGCCCGCATCCTCGCGGCCTTCGAGGAAGAGGGGGCCGACGCCTGGTTCGCCGAAGGCGCGCGCGAACGTTTTCTGGGCAGCCGCGCGGCCGAGCCGTGGGAACAGGTGAAGGACATCCTCGACGTCTGGTTCGATTCCGGCTCCACCCACGCATTCACGCTGGAGGACCGGCCGGACCTGAAATGGCCGGCCGACGTCTATCTGGAAGGCTCCGACCAGCATCGCGGCTGGTTCCATTCCTCGCTGCTCGAAAGCTGCGGCACGCGCGGCCGCGCGCCCTACGACGCCGTCATCACCCACGGCTTCACGATGGACGAGGAAGGCCGGAAGATGTCGAAGTCTCTCGGCAACGTCATCGTTCCGCAGGAGGTCATGAAGCAGTCCGGCGCCGACATCTTGCGCCTGTGGGTGATGACCACCGACTACTGGGAGGACCAGCGGCTCGGCAGGAACGTGCTGCAGACCAATATCGACGCCTACCGCAAGCTGCGCAACACGATCCGCTGGATGCTGGGCACGCTCGCCCATGACGAGGGCGAGGATGTCGCGCCCGCCGACATGCCGGAGCTGGAACGGCTGATGCTGCATCGGCTCGCCGAGCTCGACGAGCTTGTCCGCAAGGGCTACGACGCCTTCGATTTCAAGCGCGTCGCGCGCGCGCTGATCGATTTCATGGTGGTGGAGCTCTCGGCCTTCTATTTCGACATCCGCAAGGATGCGCTGTATTGCGACGCGCCGTCCTCGGTCCGCCGCAAGGCCGCGATCGCGGTCGTGCGCCGCCTGTTCGACTGCCTAGTGACGTGGCTTGCGCCGATGCTGCCCTTCACGATGGAGGAAGCCTGGCTCGACCGCCATCCCGATCGCGGCTCGGTGCATCTGGAGCAGTTCCCGGCCGTGCCCGCCGCCTGGCGCGACGAGGCGCTGGAGCAGAAGTGGCGCAAGGTGAAGGCCGTGCGCCGCGTCGTCACCGGTGCGCTGGAGATCGAGCGCAAGGGAAAGGCCATCGGCTCCTCGCTCGAGGCCGCGCCGGCCGTCTTCATCGCCGATGCGGAGCTGCGTCGCGCGGTTGCCGATGTCGACATGGCGGAAGTGTGCATCACCTCCGCCATCGCCATCAGCGGTGACGCGCCGCCGGCCGGCGCCTTCGCGCTGGAGGATGTGAAGGGCGTCGCGGTCGCGTTCCGGCGTGCCGACGGCACGAAATGCGCGCGCTCCTGGCGCTACACCGACGACGTCGGCTCCGATCCGGAGTTCCCCGACGTGTCGGCGCGCGACGCGGCGGCGTTGCGCGAGCTGAAGGCGCTCGGCCGCATCTAGGGCGTAATGTTGCCCGCGAAGGCCAGCCGGTGCGCGTGATCGCGAATGTCGGCCGGCCAGCCGGCAATCAGCCTGCGGAAACGCGGCTCGTCGCCGGCAAACAGCGCCCGCGCGGCTTCCTCGAAATGCGGCAGGTCTCCGGCCATTGCTGACATGAAGCGATAGGCGGCTTCGCAGGCCGCGTGCTGCCGTCCGTCCTCGCCTTCGGCCCGCCGCGCCGCATCGACCAGACGGCGCAGCGCCACCGAGGCGCCGCCCCGCTGGGCCGAGAGCCAGTCCCAATGACGTGGCAGCAGCGTCACCTCCCGCGCCACTACGCCCAGCTTCGGCCGGCCTCGTCCGCGTGGCGCCGGAGCGTCTTCCGGCTCGGGGGAGGCGGATGCCGCGGCCAGCCGCGCGACGATGTCGGCGTCGCTGCCGCGCAGATCGAGATCGACGACGCGGCCCGTCGCATCCTCGAAGACGAGAAGCGGGCCTTCCGCGTCCTTCCTTGCCGCCGCCGCGACAGCGGGTGCGACGGCGGCGAGCGGCCCCGAGGCGAGGCGGTGCACGCCGTCGAAGGCGGTCACCGGCGTGTTGATGCTGGTCATTGCGAGGCTCCGTTTGCCGGTCGTTTACGGCGGCAGGAAGCCTCAGTCAATATTACCCGGATAAAATTAAACGCACGTCGCGCACTTTCGTCGACGGCTGAAGCCCGCGCCGGATTTACCGCGTTCGCGCCCGATCCGGCCGGTGCGTTGCCCTGCAAGGCGCGTTGAGGTAGAAGCACGGGGTTCGTCCGGCGTCATCTTGTCGCCGGATTTACGGTTATTTGGGTGGGTGAGAGGCGTACCGGCGTCGCCGGACCTGCGAGAGGCGGATATTCGTGACCTTTTCGATTGTGTTTGACAGGGCCCGTGTTCCCCTCGCCATCGGCGCGGTGGCCATGTCCTCGCTGCTCGTCGCCGGCTGCATGGGCTCGCCGACCTACGGGACCGGCAAGACGGCCAACCAGCAGCTTGCCGAGGATCTGACGGGCATCCTGTCCCTGGCGCCCAAGAAGCGCCAGCGCATCGACTACAAGCCTCGTCCGGAGCTGGTCAAACCCGATACCACGGCGGTGCTGCCGCCGCCGCAGGACAGCGTCACCACGGCGTCGAACTCGGCCTGGCCGGAATCGCCGGAGCAGCGCCTGGCCCGCATCCGGGCCGAAGCGACCGAAAACCAGGGCAATTCTCTCTACAGGCCGCAGGTCGAGGCCGACACGATCGGCACTGCGCCCCCGGCAGTCCGCTATGGCCGCGACGCCGATCCGCTGGCCGTTCCGCCGAACCCGGCCCAGCAGCGTGCCGCTTTCAAGCGGGCGCTTGCCGAAAACAACGGCGCGATCCCCCAGCGCAGATATCTGTCGGACCCGCCGCTGGTCTATCGCGAGCCGTCCGCGACGGCGCCGGTCAACGACATCGGCGTCGACGAGTGGAAGAAGGAGCGCGACGCCAAGCGCGATTCCCGCAATTTGTCGGGCAAGCGCTCCTGGTTGCCCTGGTGATGCCGCGGCGGCTCAGCCGTCGCCCCGCCGCGTCCTGAAGAAATCCCGAAGCAGCGCTGCCGCTTCCGTCTCCGCGAGGCCCGGATAGACCTCCGGCGCGTGATGGCAGGTCGGTTGAGAAAAGAAGCGGCCGCCATGGATCACGCCGCCGCCCTTTTCGTCCGGCGCGCCGAAATAGAGCCGCCTGATGCGTGCGAACGAGATCGCCGCCGCGCACATGGCGCAGGGCTCCAGCGTGACGTAGAGATCGGCTTCGCGCAGCCGGTCGGACCCGGCCCCGGCGCATGCGTCGCGGATCGCCAGCATCTCGGCATGGGCGGTCGGATCGGAGAGCTCCCGCGTCCGGTTGCCTGCGCGTGCGACGACGTGCCCGTCGCGCACCAGAACGGCGCCAACCGGCACCTCGCCGCGCGCGGCGGCGGCCCGCGCCTGCGCCAGCGCCTCGCCCATGAAGTCAGCCCGCTTCACCCGCCTCCTCGCACAAAGGCCCTCGCGCCCGGCCGGGCGCTCTGGTAGTTAGCCGCCGCGAAGGACAAAAGCCAGATGGACGACAAACGCAAGAGCCCGGGCAAGGGGCGGACGAAAAGCGGCGAGCGCCGGCCGCCGCCGGTGGACGACGCCGAGGCGGGCGGCCGCGAGCGCATCGCCAAGCGCCTCGCGCGCGCAGGCGTGGCCTCGCGCCGCGAGGCCGAGGCGCTGATCACGGATGGCCGCGTCAGCGTCAATGGCCGGGTGCTCGACAGCCCGGCCTTCACCGTCGGTCCGGCCGACCGCATCGAGATCGACGGCGAACCGATCCCCGCGATCGAGCGCACGAGGCTCTTTCTGTTCCACAAGCCGGCCGGCGTCGTCACCACGAATCGCGACCCCGAAGGCCGGCGCACCGTGTTCGACGTGCTGCCGAAGGGCCTGCCGCGCGTCGTCACGGTGGGGCGTCTCGACCTCAACACCGAGGGGCTGCTGCTGCTGACCAATGACGGCGGCCTGGCGCGGGTGCTGGAATTGCCGCAGACAGGCTGGCTGCGCCGCTACCGCGTGCGCGTCCATGGCGAGGTCGACGAAGCCGCGCTTGCCGGGCTGAAGGACGGCATCGCCGTGGACGGCGTCTTCTACGGCGCCGTCGAGGCCGCGCTCGACCGCCGGCAGGGCACCAATGCCTGGCTGACCGTCGGCTTGCGGGAAGGCAAGAACCGCGAGGTCAGGAACATCATGGCGGCGCTGGGGCTGGAGGTGACGCGCCTGATCCGCGTTTCCTACGGGCCGTTCCAACTGGGCGAGCTGCCGGAGGGCGAGGTCCAGGAATTGCGCGGGCGGACCTTGCGCGACCAGCTCGGCCCGCGCCTGATCGCCGAGGCGGGGGCCGATTTCGACGCGCCGGTCGTCAGGCCCTTTTCGTCGAAGCCGCAGGACGAGGCGGCGGAGAGGCCGGCATCGGGGCGGCAGGGCGCCGGAACGCGCGCCTCTGCGCCCGCCCGCGAAGAGGCCGGCAGCCGCCCTCGCGGGCGCAAGCCCGACCGGACCGATCGGCGCGACGCCGCGCTTGCGCGCCTGTCCACCACCGCGCCGGCGGGGCGCCGACCGCGGCGGGCGGAGACGGCCCCGCGCGAGGAGGGGCAGGTGCGCCGCAGCCGCGCGTCCAACGTCTGGATGGCGCCGGGCGCCCGCCCGCTGCCCGAGAAGGAGGCGGCGGATGGCGAGAAGGTCGTCCGCGTTCCCCGCAAGCCCGGCGACCGCAAGGCCAATCACGATGCGGCGGCGCGCCGTCCGCGCCCCGGCCGCGCCGAGCGCGCCGCGGCGAAGGAAGGCGCCGAACGTCCGCGCCGGCCGTGGCAGCCGAAGCCGGAGGGCGAGGCGGGGCCGAAGCGCGACTGGAAGGCCAGACCGCCCCGGCCGGGCAAGGCCGAGCGCACCGCCGTCCGCGAGGGCCGCGAGCCGGCGCCGCGCGCGCACGGCCCGCATCCGCAAAGGCGCGACGAGGATGGCCCCCCGCAGCGCCGGCCGCGCCCCGAAGGCAGCGGGCGCCATCGCCCGGAAAAGGGCGAGCGCGGGCCGCGGGAGGGCGCGACGTCGAAGCCCTTCTCGCCCCGTCCACGGGGGGAGGGCAAGGGCGGAGGGCAGCGCGCCGAATTCCGCGAGGGCGGGGAGCGCAGCGATGTCCGCAAGAGCGACGGCGCCGGGTTCCGCTCCGGGCGCGCCGGCGCCCGTCAGGCATCCTTTGCCGGGCCGCCTCCCCGCAAACGGGAAGGCGGAGGAAAGCCGTCCGGCCCCGGCAAGCCCGGCGGCGGACGCTCCGGCCGCCCCGGCCCGCGCAAGGGGCCGGGAAAGCCGAGGGGCCGGGGCTAGATGCGCGTGGTCGGCGGCGCATTCCGGGGCCATGCGCTGGCCGCCCCGCGCGGCGCCGCGATCCGGCCGACGTCCGACCGCACCCGCGAGGCCGTCTTCAACATGCTGGCGCACCGCTATCCCGAAAAGCTCGACGGCGGCCGCGTGCTCGACCTGTTCGCCGGCACCGGCGCGCTGGGCGTCGAGGCCCTGTCGCGCGGGGCATCCGTCTGCGTCTTCATCGAGGAATCGGCGGAAGGGCGCGGCCTGATCCGCGACAATGTCGAGGCCCTCGGCCTGCAGGGCAGGACCAGGATCTTCCGCCGCGACGCCACCCGGCTCGGCAATGTGGGCACGCTGGCCCCGTTTCATCTGGTCTTTGCCGACCCGCCCTATGGCAAGGGCCTTGCCGGCCCGGCCCTTTCGGCCGCGCGCGCGGGAGGCTGGCTGGCACCCGGCGCGGTCGCCGTGGTCGAGGAGGCCGCCGGCGCCCCGTTCGCGCCGGGGCCGGGCTTCGCCGTCGCCGACGAACGTCGCTACGGCGATACGGTGATACGCTTTGTCGAGGCCGGTTGATTCGGCATCCGGCCTTGGTTTCGCCGCTTGGCGCTTCTAACGAGGCGCTGCTTGCTGCCCCGGATCCGGTCGCGGGGCCTGCTCGGAAAGGAATTCGATGGCTCCTGGTCTTGCTGCCGCCCGCCTGTTTCTCGTTCTGGCCGGCGTGGTGCTGCTCGCGGCGGCGCCGCTGCGCGCCCAGGAGGCGCAGGGCGTCTCCACCTTCACCCTCGACAACGGCCTTCAGGTCGTGGTCATCCCGGACCATCGTGCGCCCGTCGTCACCCACATGGTGTGGTACAAGGTCGGCGGCGCCGACGAGATGCCGGGCAAGTCCGGCATCGCGCATTTTCTCGAGCACCTGATGTTCAAGGGAACGGCGCGGCATCCGGCCGGCGAGTTCTCCGCCCGGGTGGCCGAGATCGGCGGCAACGAAAACGCCTTCACCGCGCAGGACTACACCGCCTATTTCCAGAAGGTGGCGCCCGACGCGCTGCCGATGATGATGGACTACGAGGCCGACCGGATGCGCGGCCTGGTCCTGACCGACGGGGTCATCGCCCCCGAGCGCGACGTCATCATCGAGGAGCGGCGCATGCGCGTCGACAACAATCCGCGTTCGGTCCTGTCGGAGGAGATGCAGGCCACGCTCTACCAGAACCATCCCTATCGCGTTCCGGTGATCGGGTGGCTGCAGGAGATGGAGACGCTCGGGCGCGACGACGCGCTTTCCTTCTACGATCGCTATTATGCGCCCAACAACGCGGTGCTGGTGGTTGCCGGCGACGTCACGCCCGACCAGGTGCGCGGGCTTGCCGAGACGACCTACGGCAAGGTGCCGCGCGGACCGGACCTGCCGCCGCGCGTGCGCCCGCAGGAGCCTGAGCAGAACACGCGCCGCACGGTGACGCTGAACGACCCGCGGGTCTCCGTGCCCAGCGTTCAGAAGCTGTGGGTCGTGCCGTCCTACGCCAGCGGGGAGGCCGGCGAGGCCGAGGCGCTCGACCTGCTCTCCGAAATCCTCGGTGGCGGCATCCGCAGCCGGCTCTACCAGGCCCTGGTGGTGAAGTCCGGCGCGGCCGCGTCTGCCGGCGCCTATTACGACGGCGGCACGCTCGACGACGGCAGCTTCGGCATCTACGCCTCGCCGCGCGGTGACGCGAAGCTCGCCGACATCGAGGCGGCGGCCGACGCCGAGCTCGCGCGCATCGCGGCAGACGGCGTGACGGAGGACGAGCTGGAGCGCGCCAAGAACCGCTTCGTGCGCTCGATGATCTTCGCCCGCGACGACCAGTCCGACATGGCCCGCATCTACGGCTCGACGCTGACCACGGGCGGCAGCGTGGAGGACATCGAAAGCTGGCCCGACAGGATCCGCGCGGTGCCGGCCTCCGCCATCAAGGCCGCCGCCGCGCGTTACCTCGACCAGTCCCGCTCGGTGACGGGCTATCTTCTTCCGGCCAAGGACGAGCGTTCCTGATGAGACACGATCCCAAGCCCCGCCGCCCCGTCGGCCGGCTGACCATTTCCGCTCTCGCCGTCGCCTTCGCGGCCTATTTCCTGGTGCTGTCGGCGATCCAGCCGGCGCGTGCGGCCGTCGCCATCCAGGAGGTGAGGTCCGACGGCGGGATCGTCGCCTGGCTGGTGGAGGACTATACCGTCCCGCTGATCGCCATCCGCTTCAGCTTCGAGGGCGGGTCCGCGCAGGACCCGGCCGGCAAGGAGGGCCTCGCCAACCTGATGAGCGGGCTTTTCGACGAGGGCGCGGGCGATCTCGACGCCGACGCCTTCCAGCTCGCGCTCGACGATGCCGGCGCGGAGATGCGCTTCACGGCCGGCACCGACGGCATGGCGGGCTCCATGCGCCTGCTCGCCGACAAGCGCGAGGAGGCGCTCGGCCTGTTGCGGCTCGCCGTCAACGAGCCGCGCTTCGACCAGGCGCCGCTCGACCGCATCAGGGGCCAGATCGTCGCCAGCATCGTCGCGCGCGCCCGCGATCCCCAGCACATGGCGGGCATCGCCTTTGCCGAGGCGCTCTACGGCGCCCATCCCTACGGCCGGCGCAGCGAAGGCACGCCAGAGACGCTGGCCACCATCACCGCGGACGACCTGCGCGCCGCCCACAAGCGGACGTTCGCGCGCGACAACCTGAAGATCGGCGTCGTCGGCGCCATCGGCGCGGACGCGCTGAAGGGCGTTCTCGACCGCCTGTTCGGCGCCCTGCCGGCGAAAGCCGAGCTGACGGAGGTGCCGCATGTGACGCCGAAGCTCGACCAGGTCGTGCGCGTCGACTATCCGCTGCCGCAGACGACGATCCATCTCGCCTATCCCGGCATCGAGCGCGACGATCCCGAATTCTTCGCGGCCTATCTGATGAACTACACGCTGGGCGGCTCGACCTTCACCTCGCGGCTGTTCCGGGAGGTGCGGGAGACGCGCGGGCTCGCCTATGGCATCGATTCCTCGCTCAGCAATCTGCGCCATGCCGAATCGCTGGCGATCGGCACCGGAACCGCCGCGGAGCGCGCCACCGAGACGCTGGGCGTCATCCGCGACGTCGTCGCGAAGCTTGCCGAGGAAGGCCCGACGGAAGCCGAACTCGAGGCTGCCAAGCGCTATGTCGTCGGCTCCTACGCGATCAACAATCTCAGCTCCTCCAGCGATATCGCGCGCACGCTGGTGCAGCTTCAGATCGACGATCTGGGCATAGACTACATCGAGCGCCGCGCCGGGATGATCGATGCGGTGACGCGGGACCAGGCCGCCGCCGCGGCCAGGCGCCTGCTCAGCGCCAGCCCGGCGGTGCTGCTTCTGGGACCGGCCGAAAAGGAGGGCAACTGACCTTGGACGTATCCGAGGCCCCGGTTTCGCGACGGCCGCTCCTGCCGGATGCTGCGGCCCCGCAGCGCGCGGCGGGGCCCACCTTCGCCGTGGCTTTCGGCGGCGGCGGCGCGCGCGGGCTGGCCCATATCCACGTCATCCAGGCGCTCGACGAGCTCGGCATCAGGCCGGTCGCGATCGCCGGCTCGTCGATCGGCGCGATCATCGGCGCCGGAATGGCTGCCGGCATGACCGGCGCGGAAATCCGCGACTATGCGCGCGGCCTGCTCGGCAACCGCGCGGAGGTGCTCGCGCGGCTGTGGCGCGCGCGCTCCGGCACGCTGAGCGGCCTGATGACCGGCAACGGGCTCGGCGTGACCCAGTTCGACGTCGAGCGGGTGCTCAAGGCATTCCTGCCGACCGCCGTCCCGGACAGCTTCGAGGAGCTTGCGATCCCACTGCAGGTGACGGCGACCGATTATTACGGCCACGCGCTGGCCGTGTTTTCGCAAGGCGATCTCTATTCGGCCCTCGGCGCCTCAGCCGCCATTCCGGCGGTGTTCCGCCCCGTGCGCCGCGACGGCAAGCTGCTGATCGACGGCGGCATCTACAATCCGGTGCCGTTCGACCTGCTCGAGGGGGCCGCCGAGATCGTCATCGCCGTCGACGTGGTCGGCACGCCGAAGCAGGGCGGCCGCAAGCGGCCGAGCTCGATCGACCTGATGTTCGGCGCCAGCCAGCTCATGATGCAGTCGATCACCGCCATGAAGCTCAAGGTCAGGCGGCCGGACATCTTCCTGCATCCGCCGGTGTCGCGCTTCCGCGTGCTCGATTTCCTCAAGGTCGAGGCTGTGATGGCCGAGACGGCCTCGATCCGCGAGGAAACGAAGCGCGCTGTCGCCGCGGCGGTGAAGGCGCACGAGAAACGCGCCGCGCATGGCTGACGCTGCGGCGGTCCGCCCATTGCGGAACCGGCGCGGGAACCATAGATGCTTCGCGTGACATCGCTCCTTGCAGCGGATCGGCCGCCGCAACCATCGGGACAGCCCAATGAATGACAGCATAGACACCGGCCGGCTCACCGATCTCGTCGCGCGGCTGGTGGAGGCAGCTGGAAAGGCGGGTGCCGACTCCGCCGACGCGGTGGCCGTCATGGGCCGTTCGACCTCGGTGTCGGTCCGGCTCGGCAAGGTGGAGGCGACCGAAGCGGCCGAAAGCGACGATATCTCGCTGCGCGTCTTCGTCGGCAGCAGGGTGGCCAGCGTCGGCGCCACCGCGTCGTCCGATCCCGCGGAGCTCGCCGCGCGGGCCGTGGCGATGGCGCGCGTGTCGCCGGAGGATCCGTTCCAGGGGCTGGCCGATCGCGACCGGCTCGCTCGTACCGTCCGCGACCTCGATCTGTTCGACGCCACCATCGTCCCGGCGGACGAATTGCGCGCCGCCGCGCTGGCTGCCGAGGAGGCGGCGCTTGCCGTCCAGGGCGTGACCAATTCCGGCGGCAGCTCCGCCAGCGCCGGCCTCGGTGGGCTGGTCCTGGCCACCACCGACGGCTTTCTGGGCCGGTACGTCGCAAGCCGCTTTTCGCGCTCCGTCAGCGTGGTGGCCGGCGAGGGCACCGCGATGGAGCGCGACTACGATTACTCCTCGCGCCTCTATTACGGCGAGTTGAACGCCCCCGAGGCGATCGGCCGCAAGGCTGCCGAACGTGCGGTCCGGAGGCTGGGCGCGCGCAAGGCCCGCACCGGACCCGTCGCCGTGGTCTACGATCCGCGTGTCGCACGCGGCATCGCCGGCCATCTCGCCGCCGCCATCAACGGCGCTTCGGTGGCGCGCAAGACGAGCTTCCTGCGCGACCGGATGGGGGAAAAGGTGGCAAGCGCCGCGATCACCGTGACCGACGATCCGCTGAAGCTGCGCGGCCTGGCCTCGCGTCCCTTCGACGGCGAGGGCGTGGAAGGGCGGGCGCTGACCATGGTCGAGCGCGGCGTGCTGCGCCACTGGTTCCTGTCGACGTCGGCGGCGCGAGAGCTGGGGCTCGAGACGAACGGGCGCGGCGCCCGCTCAGCGTCCTCGGTCAATCCGTCCTCGACGAACCTTGCGATCGAGCCAGGGGAGGCCGCGCCGGAAGATATCATCGGGGCGCTCAAGACAGGCTTCTATGTCACCGAGGTTTTCGGCCAGGGCGTCAACATGGTCACCGGCGAATACAGCCGCGGCGCGTCCGGTTTCTGGATCGAGAACGGCGAATTGACCTATCCGGTCGCAGAGGTCACCATTGCCGGCAACCTCAGGGACATGTTCATGCACATGACGCCGGCGAGCGATCTGGACCGAAATTTCGGAACCGCCGCGCCGACGCTGCTCGTCGAGGGATTGACGCTTGCGGGAAGCTGATCTCGCCACCGCCGTCGATACGGATATCGACCTGATCCGCACGGCCGCCGCCGAGGCGGGCCGGATCGCGATGGGCTTTTTCGGCCGCGATCCCGAAGTGTGGATGAAGGGCGGCGTGTCGCCGGTGAGCGAGGCCGACTATGCGGTCGATGCCTTCCTCAAGGCAACGCTGCGTGCGGCCCGGCCGGATTACGGCTGGCTGTCGGAAGAAACGGTCGATACGCCCGAACGGCTGTCGGCGCGCCGCACCTTCGTCGTCGACCCGATCGACGGCACCCGCGCCTTCCTCGACCGCCGCGACCTGTGGTGCGTCAGCATCGCGGTGGTGGAAGACGGCCGCCCTCTTGCCGGCGTTCTCGATTGCCCCGCCCGCGGCGAGGTGTTCGTGGCCGGGCTGGGAACGGGCGCCACGCTGAACGGGGCGCCGGTCGCGGTGCGCGCGCAGGGCGCGCCGCCGGCGGTTGCCGGGCCGGACCGGCTCGTCTCGTCGCTGCCTCCCGCGTTCCGGCCGCCGCGCCAGCATCCCTACGTCCCCTCGCTGGCCTATCGCCTCGCGATGGTCGCGGCGGGAAGGATCGACGGCACGTTCGTCAAGGCGAATTCACATGACTGGGATCTTGCCGCCGCCGACCTCATTCTGGCCGAAGCGGGCGGGCAGATCCGCGACGCGCAGGGCCGCCTGCTGCTGTATGCCGATGCCGACCCTTCGCACGGCCTGCTTGCCGCCGGCAGCGGCGCGCTGCTCGACCAGATGGTCCGCATCATCGCCGCCGCGCCCGGCTGAGCCGCGCGAGGCGGTTTCTAAAGCCGCCGATTTGGTCTAAGGAATGCCGGCCCGCCGCGACAGGCGGGCGTTCTCAATCGCAACAGGTTCAGGAAAAGCGCATGCCGGTCGAGACCGAAAAGAAGCAATTGCTGCATCTCGTCTTCGGCGGCGAGTTGACGACGCTTGCGGGCACCGAGTTCCGCGACCTCGACGCGCTCGACATCGTCGGCATCTATCCCGACTACGGGTCGGCCGAGAAGGCATGGCGCGCCAAGGCGCAGGCGACGGTCGACAATGCGCATATGCGCTATTTCATCGTCCATCTGCACCGGCTGCTCGACCCGGAGGCCGATACGCCGGCCGCGCGCTGACATCATGGATGCTCCCGCCATCTCCGCGAGGGCGCTGCCGCGACGGGGCCGCCGATGAGCGAACGCTGGGTTCGCGCAGTCCTGTCGACCTATCGCTGGGCCGGCGCAGCCGCCTATCCGTTTGTCGGCGGCTATGTCGCCTGGCGCGCCAGCAAGGGGATGGAGGATGGCCCGCGCCGGCGCGAGCGGTACGGCTTTGCGGCGATCGAGCGGCCCGCTGGGCAGCTCATCTGGGTTCATGCGGCAGGCGAGGGCGAGGCGCTCGCGGTCGTTTCCCTCGTCCGTCACCTGCTGTCGCTCGGCGTCGCCATCCTGATGACCACCGGCACGGTCGAATCGGCCGATGCCGTGCGCGAACGGCTCGACGACCGCGTCATCCATCAATATGTGCCGCTCGACCTGAAGCCGGCGCTGGCCCATTTCCTCGACCATTGGCGGCCGGACCTCGCCATCTTCGCCGAATCCGAGATCTGGCCGACCACCATCCTCGAGCTGCATTCGCGCCGTGTCCCGCAGGTGCTGGTCAACGGCCGCCTGTCGGACCGCGCCTTCGTGTCGTGGCGCAAGCGTGCATTCCTGGCCGAGGCGCTGTTCGAGCATTTCGCGCTGGTCGTGGCGCAGACCGGCACGGATGCGGAGCGTTTCCGCTCCCTCGGCGCGCGCCCGGTGACGGTGTCGGGCAGCTTGCGCACCGATGTCGAGCCGCCCCCCGTCGACGAGCTGGAACTGCGCCGGCTCGGCAACGAGATCGGCGCCCGCGCGCGCTGGCTCGCCTTCGCGACCCATGAGGGCGAGGAGATGGTGGCGGCCGCGGTGCATCGGCTCCTGGCGCAGCGCCACCCCGACATCCTGACCGTCGTCGTGCCGCGCAATCCGGCGCGTGCCGATGCGGTCGCGGGGCGGCTGGCGACCGCCGGCCTTGCCGTGGCGCGGCGCAGCCGCGGCGACAGGATCAGCCCCGGAACCGAGATCCTGCTCGGCGATACGCGCGGCGAGACGGGGCTTTACCTGCGGCTGGCCGAGATCGTGTTTCTCGGCCGCTCGCTGGCCGGCGGCGGCGGCGAAAATCCGCTGGAGGCGTCGCTGCTGCGCCGGGCGGTCCTTGCCGGCCAGGACGTGAGCTATTTCAGGGAGCTTTACCAGCCGCTGGTTGCCAGGGGCGGCGTGCGGCTGGTGCGCGACGGCGAGATGCTCGCGGGCGCCGTCAACTATCTGTTGCGCAACCGGGAGGCGCGCGAGGAGATCGGCGCGGCCGGTGCCGCCGCAGTGGAGGCGATGCGCGGCGCGCTCGCCCGGACGATCCGCGATCTGGAGCCGTTCGTGCAGCCGCTCGTCGTCAAGGCGCGCCTGGAGGGGAGCGCCCGGCGCTGACTGAGATGGAAGGGCAGCATCCGATCATCGGCGAGACGCCGCCGTTCTGGTGGCGCAGGGCAGGCTGGCAGGCATGGCTGCTGGCGCCGGCGGCATTCGCCTATGGCCGCCTCGCCGCCCGGCGGCTTGCCCGCGGCGGCCGGCTGGCGTTCGAATTGCCGGTGATCCGCATCGCCGCGCTGGCGGTCGGCCTGCGCGTCGACACGGACGTCGCCATCGCGCTGGCGCAGGCATGCCGCCGCCTCGGCATGCGCCCCGGCATCGCCGCCGCAGGGCCGGCCGGTGCGTTCGCCGCGCCGCATCTGGTCGACCGCCACCACGATCTTCCCCGGCATGTCGGCGACGAGGCCCTGCAATGCGCGCGCGCGGTGCCGACGGCCCTGTGCGCCGACCTTGCGGCGGCGGCCCGGATGCTCGCGGCCGAGGGGGTCGATATCGTCGTCGTGGCGGATGGCGACGGCGGCAACCGGCTGCAGCCCGACTATACGCTGGCCGTCGTCGATGCCGTCCGGGGTCTCGGCAACGGCCATGTCGTGCCGGCCGGGCCGATGCGTGCGCCGCTGGTCGATCAGCTCCGGCAGGCGAGCGGGCTCATCGTGCTGGGGCAGGGCGACGGCGCCGACCATGCGGTGCGGCTGGCCGCCCGCGCCGCCCGGCCCCTGTTCCACGCCGCGCTCCGGCCGCGCGCCGGCATCGACCTCGGCGGCCGGCGCTGGCTCGCTTTCGCCGGCGTCGCCGATGCCGATCGGTTCTTCGGTATGGTGCGGCAGGCCGGCGGCGAGATCGCGGCGGCGCGGGCCTTTCGCGAAGGCCATCTCTATGCCGACGACGAGCTGGACGATCTTGCCGCACTGGCCGACGCGCAGGGGCTGAGCGTCGTCACCTCGACGCGCGATGCGGTGCGCCTGGAGCACGGCTCGGAAGCCGCGACCGCGCTTAGGCGCAGGGCCGTGGCGCTGGAAACCGAGCTTGCGTTCGAGGTGGCGGATGCTCCGGATACGATCGTCGGCGATGCCGTTGCCGCCTTTCGTCTGCGGCAGTTCTCCCCGCGCTGAAGCCGCGTTACCCGCGCCGGCGCAGCTCCGGATCGCATTCGATCTCGCGGGCGAGCGACACTTCGGCGTTGAGATAGGGTTCCTGCCGCGCCACGCTCCAGTATTTGAGCTCGTCGAGCGGGATGGCCTCGCCGGTGACGGCGCAGCGCACGAACGCACCCGGCGAGACGACCTGGAAGTCGCTGTCGAGATAGCGAAGACGGGCCTCGCGAGCGCCTGGTCCTTCGAAGCGGTTCATGGAGCGATCCGGTTGCGCCCCGTCTACCGCCACAAACGGCCGGCGAGGTCAAGGCTGCAGAATGTCCCGCCAGATTAAAAGGTCCCGACCCTGAAGCGCGTCGCGATCTTCCGAATTCGCTCGACCCGCTTCAGGCTCTTGTTTTTGGAACATGTCCTGACCCCCGGAACCGGCGCCCACTTTCGGCAGACATGCCTTAACGGCGCCCGAACAGGCGCTCGATATCGGCGAGCTTGAGCTCGACATAGGTCGGCCGGCCGTGGTTGCAGGTGGCCGAACCGGGCGTCGCCTCCATCTGCCGCAGCAGGGCGTTCATCTCGTCCGGCTTCAGGCGACGGCCGGAGCGCACCGAGCCGTGGCAGGCCATGCTGGCGGCGATGGCGTCGAGCCGCCCCTTCAGCGTCTCCGCGGTGTCGTTGTCGGCGATCTCGTCGGCAAGGTCGCGCACGAGTCGCTGCACGTCGGTTTCGCCGAGCATGGCCGGCACCTCGCGCACGCAGACCGCCCCGGGGCCGAACCGCTCGAGCCCCAGCCCGAGGCGCGACAGGAACGCCGAATGCGCCGCCAGCCGGTCGGCGTCTTCCTCGGGCAGGTCGACCACTTCCGGCAACAGCAGCATCTGCGCCGGCACCGGCCGCGCCCCGATTCCCGCTTTCAGCGTTTCGTAGACCAGCCGCTCATGCGCGGCGTGCTGGTCGACGATGACCAGCGAATCCTCGGTTTGCGCGACGATGTAGTTTTCGTGGATCTGGGCGCGCGCCGCCCCCAGCGGAAGCCGCACCAGCGTGGCGGGCGCGGCTTCTGTTCCCGCGCGCGCGTCGGCGCTGGCAAGCGGGATGTCTTCGAACGCGGCCTGCGCGCCCTCGCCGAAGCCGTCGAGCGGCCGCTGGAACGATTGCGAAGGCGCCCAGCCCCCGGCAACGGCCGGCCCGCGCGTGGACGCCGGCGCGGCGAAACGGTCCGTGGCCGCGCCGCCCGGCCGGAAAGCCGCGAGCATCGCCGACGCCGAGGTGGTGGCGGGGCGGATGCCGGCACCGGCCAGCGCCTGCTTGACCGCGCCGACGATCAGCCCGCGCACCAGCCCCGGATCGCGGAACCGCACGTCGGCCTTTGCCGGATGGACGTTGACGTCGACCAGCGCCGGGTCGAGGGTCAGGAACAGTGCCGCGACCGCATGCCTGTCGCGCGGCAGCACGTCGGCGAAGGCGCCGCGCAGCGCGCCGGAGACCAGCTTGTCGCGGATCGGCCGTCCGTTGACATAGGCATATTGCTGCTGTGCGGTGGCGCGCGTGTAGGAGGGGATCGAGACGCGCCCCTCGAGCCGCACGCCTTCGCGCCAGGCGTCGAGCGGGATCGAATTGGCGGCGAAATCGGCGCCCATCACTTGCGCCATCCGCTTCAGTTCAGGCGTCCCGCCGTCGGCGGCGGCGAATTCCAGCGTGGTGCGGTCGGTGCCCGACAGCACGAAGCGCACGCGCGGGAAGGCAAGCGCGATGCGCCGGATGATGTCGGTGATCGCCGCGGCCTCGGCCCGCTCGCCCTTCATGAATTTCAGGCGCGCGGGCGTCGCGAAGAACAGGTCGCGCACCTCGACCAGCGTGCCGCCATTGGCGGCGGCGGGCTTCACCGGCGAGACGCGGCCGCCCTCGACGCGGATTTCGGCCCCCGAGGCGGCGCCGGTTGCGCGGCTGCGGATCGTCAGCCTCGCCACCGAGCCGATCGAGGGCAGCGCCTCGCCGCGGAAACCGAGGGAGCGGATGTCGTGGATGTCCTCTGCGAGCTTGGAGGTGCAATGGCGTCCGACCGCGAGCGGCAGCTCGTCGGTGGCGATCCCGCCGCCGTCGTCGATGACGCGGATGAGCGACAGGCCGCCTCCCGCGGTGGCCACCTCGATGCGCGCGGCGCCGGCGTCGAGCGCGTTTTCCACCAGTTCCTTGACCACGCTCGCCGGCCGCTCGATCACCTCGCCGGCGGCGATCTGGTTGATGACGGTCTCGGAGAGCTGGCGGATGGACATGGGCCGATCATAGCGGATTCGGTGCCGGCGCGAAGGATGGCGGCGATCGGGGATGTGGATCGTCCCGCGCGACCCTTTGGCGCTGGACCGCAAGGCTCGGCTCGGCGACAGTGGCAACAAGGCGCGCCGGCTCGGCCCGGCGGCCCGGCAGGATTTTCGCGGCCGGCAAACCGGGAGACGGCGACATGATCATCACCACGATGGACCGGGCGGGCTGCATGGCGCTGCTTCAGGCCGCCCGGCTCGGGCGGCTTGCCTGCGTCGGCAACGGGCAGCCCTATGTCGTGCCGATCACCTATGCGGCCGACGGCGAAAGCCTCTACAGCTTCTCCCTGCTCGGCCAGAAGATCGAGTGGATGCGACAGGATCCGCGGGTCTGCGTGCAGGTCGACGATCTCGACGGCGAGCGCGGCTGGCGCAGCGTCGTGGTCAACGGCCGCTACGAGGAACTGCCGGACCGCATCGGCTGGAAGGTCCAGCGCGACCGCGCCTGGCAGTTGCTGAGCCGGGACGCGGACTGGTGGCAGCCCGGCGGAATCAAGCCGGTGCCCGAGCCGCCGACGCGCCGCATCTTCTATCGCATCGTCGTGGAAGAGCTGACCGGCCGGCATGCCTTCCCGGAAAAGGACGCGGGCGCCGCATAGCCGGAAAGCCGGTTGGCGCCGCTTTCATCCGCCGATGCCGGCCGGCGGCTTGCGCCCCGGGGCCGCTGCGCCGCCTTCGCCGGGTCGCGTGTCGCCGACCATGAGCCGCTCCAGCTCCGCCAGGCTGCGGTCGAGCCGGGCAAAGCCGGCCGTGCCCAAGGCCGCGCTCAGCCGGGCCTGGTAGGCGCGCCCCAGCGGCACCATCGCGCGATAGGTGTCCGCACCGGCCCTGGTCAGGCTGAGGTGCTCGACTCGGCGGTCCGTCTCGTCGGTGCTGCGCGTCAGCCAGCGGCGCTTCTCCAGCGCGGTGACGGCGCGGCTCACCCTGGTCTTGTGCATGGCCGAATGCCGGCCGACCTCGGTCGCCGTCATCGTGCCGAACTGGCCCAGCGTGGCGAGCAGCCGCCATTCCGGCCGTGTGATGCCCAACTGGCGGCGATAGGTTGCCGAAAACTCCCGGCTGACCGCATCGGCCAGTCGGTTGAGCCGGTAGGGCAGGAAATCCTCAAGCGCCAGAACGTCGTCCGACATCCCGTCTCCTCCCGTCTGCGCCGCCCCGGAGCGGCGCTTGATGGTTGCAAAATCGATAGTTACGACTGCAACAAAATCGCCGGCAGGTCAAAGCGGCCGGCCGGGACACAGGAGGCACGCAATGGCTTTTTCCTACATGCCGGGCTTCGGCAACGACTTCGAGACGGAGAGCCTGCCCGGCGCGCTGCCGCAGGGCCAGAACTCGCCGCAGCGCCCCGCCTACGGGCTTTATGCCGAGCAGCTTTCCGGCTCGCCCTTCACCGCGCCGCGCGGCACCAACGAGCGCTCCTGGCTCTACCGTATCCGGCCGAGCGTGAAGCATCACGGCCGCTTCGCGACCATGGAATTTCCCCTGTGGAAGACGGCGCCGAACCAGAACGATCACGATCTGCCCATCGGCCAGCTTCGCTGGGACCCGACGCCGATGCCGAACGCCGAGACCGACTTCCTGTCGGGCATCCGCACGATGACGACGGCCGGCGACGCGGTCGGGCAGGCCGGCATGGCCGCCCACGTCTATGTCGCCAATACCGACATGGTGGACGACCATTTCTTCAATGCCGACGGCGAGCTTCTGGTCGTGCCGCAGCAGGGCGGCGTGCGCTTCGTCACCGAGATGGGCGTGATGGAGGTGACGCCCGGCGAGATCTGCGTCATCCCGCGCGGCCTCACCTTCAAGGTGGAGCTGATGGACGGCCCGGCCCGCGGCTATATCTGCGAGAACTACGGGGCCAAGTTCACGATGCCCGATCGCGGACCGATCGGTGCCAACTGCCTGGCCAACCCGCGCGATTTCAAGACGCCGGTCGCCTGGTTCGAGGAAAAGGAGAAGCCCTGCCGCATCGTCGTCAAATGGTGCGGCCGCTTCTACGTGACGGAGATCGGCTGGTCGCCGCTCGACGTGGTCGCCTGGCACGGCAACTACGCTCCCTACAAGTACGACCTGTCGACCTTCTCTCCCGTCGGCGCCATCCTGTTCGACCATCCCGACCCGTCGATCTTCACGGTACTGACGGCGCCGAGCGGCGAGGACGGCACGGCCAATGTCGACTTCGTCATCTTCCCGCCGCGCTGGATGGTGGCCGAGCACACGTTCCGGCCGCCCTGGTATCACCGCAACATTATGAGCGAGTTCATGGGGCTGATCAAAGGCCAGTACGACGCCAAGGAGAAGGGCTTCGTGCCCGGCGGCATCAGCTTGCACAACATGATGCTGGCGCATGGACCGGATGCCTTCGGTTTCGACAAGGCGACGAAATCGGACTTGCAGCCGGTCAAGCTGGAGGACACGATGGCCTTCATGTTCGAGACTCGCTTCCCGCAAATGCTGACCCGCTATGGGGCTACGGCCGAGACGCTGCAGCCGGACTATCTCGACTGCTGGGCCGGGCTGAAGAAGCGTTTCGACGGGTCGCGGGAAGGGGACTGGAGCTGAATTCCCGCCGCGATGCCGGAACCTGCGCCGTCGCTTCGCTCTTTGACGTGGGCCAGACAGAGAGAAGGAGACGGCCATGACCTATGTCGACGGATTTGTGCTTGCCGTGCCGGACGCCGAGTTCGAGGAGTACCGGAAGTCGGCCGAGCTGGGTAAGACGGTATGGATGGAACACGGGGCGCTGTCCTATGTCGAAGCGAAGGCCGACGACGTCCCGGAAGGTGAGGTGACGTCGTTCCCGATGGCCGTGAAGAGGCAGGAAGGCGAGACGATCGTCTTTTCCTACGTCACCTACCGCTCGCGCGCGCATCGCGATGAGGTGATGAAGAAGGTGATGGCGGATCCGCGCATGAAGCCGGACAGCATGCCGCCTTACATGAAACGCATGATTTACGGTGGCTTCCAGGTGTTCGTGGAAGCCTGACGGGAGGACGAATGAAGCTGGCCAGCCTGAACGACGGGACGCGCGATGGAAAGCTCGTCGTCGTCTCGAACGATCTGACGCGTTGCACCGACGCCTCTTTCCTGGTTCCCACCCTTCAGGCTGCGCTCGACGACTGGACGCGGATCGCTCCGCATCTGGAGGCGCTTGCGCAGGGCCTGGCGCACGGGTCTGTGCCCTCGCGGCGCTTTCACGAGCATGACGCCCGTTCGCCTTTGCCGCGCGCCTACCAGTGGGCCGACGGCTCGGCCTATGTGAACCATGTCGAGCTGGTCAGAAAGGCGCGCGGCGCCGAGCTGCCGCCGAGCTTCTGGACCGATCCGCTGATCTACCAGGGCGGCTCGGACAGCTTCCTCGACCCGCGCGCGCCGATCCTGGTCGCAGATGACGGCTGGGGCGTCGACATGGAAGGCGAGGTCGCCGTCATCGTCGACGACGTGCCGATGGGGGCGGATGCGGCAACGGCCGGCGCGGCGATCCGGCTCGTCATGCTGGTCAACGACGTCTCGCTGCGCGGGCTGATCCCGGCCGAGCTCGCCAAGGGGTTCGGCTTCTTCCACGGCAAGCCGTCGACGGCGTTCTCCCCCGTTGCCGTCACGCCCGACGAGCTGGGCCAGGCGTGGGACGGCGGCCGGTTGCACCTGCCGCTGCTGGTCGACCTGAACGGCAGGCCGTTCGGCCGTGCCGATGCCGGGGTCGACATGACTTTCGACTTCCCGACGCTGATTGCCCATGCGGCGAGGACGCGGCCGCTTTGCGCCGGCACGATCATCGGGTCGGGCACGGTTTCGAACAAGCTCGACGGCGGCCCCGGCAGGCCGGTCGGCGAGGGCGGCGTCGGATATTCCTGCATCGCCGAGCTCCGCATGATCGAGACGATCGAAAAGGGCGCGCCGGTGACGCCGTTCATGCGCTTCGGCGACACGGTGCGCATCGAGATGCGCGATGCGTCCGGCCGCACCGTCTTCGGCGCCATCGAGCAGACGGTGGAAAGATATGGGGGCCATGCCTGAGGCGGGCGATGGCGGTCGTCCGGTTCCGGGTCGGGAGGTGAGCGCATGCAGTGGGGCGTCTGGTTCTATGCGATCTGCGGCCTGTGGGCGATGGCGGTGGTCTTCGCGCTGATCCGCGCCGCCCGGCTCACCTACCGGGTCGAGGCCCGCTCGGGGCGGCCGTTCTTGAGGAACGGCTTGCCGGGCTACGCCAACATCGTCCCCGTCGCCTTCAATATCGGCGTCGCGCGCGACGCCGAAACGCAGGCGCTGCGGCGCCAGGTCGTCGTCCGTTTGCTGCTGATCCTCTGCGGCTTCGCAGCGCTCTGGCTGTTCATCGTCCTGGCCGGCGCAGAAGCCTGACGCGGCGGCCGGGCCACGCGGCTCGAAACCGGGGCGCGGATTGTTCCGGCGGCAGCATGCTGCGCATGACCGCCGCCGGTTCCCCTCCGTTATCTCCTATTCGGCAGCCTCGACCTTGAGCACGCCGCGCCGGATCTGGTCTTCCTCGATCGATTCGAACAGGGCGCGGAAATTGCCCTCGCCGAAACCCTCGTCGCCCTTCCTCTGGATGAATTCGAAGAAGATCGGGCCGATCACGGTTTTGGAGAAGATCTGCAGCAGGATTTTGGTCATGCCGCCGTCGACCACGCCCTCGCCGTCGATCAGGATGCCGTACTTCTTCATCCGCTCGATCGGCTCGTCATGGCCGACGACGCGCTGGTGCGACAGCTCGTAATAGGTCTCCGGCGGACCGGGCATGAATTTCAGCCCGTTGTCGGCGAGCAGGTCGGTCGCGTCGTAGATGTTGTCGGTGCCGACCGCGATGTGCTGGATGCCCTCGCCCTTGTACTTCTTCAGATATTCGACGATCTGGCTGGTCTCGTCCTTGGATTCGTTGAGCGGAATGCGGATCTTGCCGCAAGGCGAGGTGATCGCCCGGCTGACCAGCCCGGTGATGCGGCCGTCGATGTCGAAATAGTGGATCTGCCGGAAGCCGAACAGGTCGCGGTAGAAGGCCCACCATTTGTCCATGTTGCCGCGATAGACGTTGTGGGTGAGGTGGTCGAGATAATAGAAGCCGACGCCTTGCGGCCGCGGGTCCTGCCCGTCGAGCCAGTCGAATTCGGCATCGTAGGCCGAGCCCTTGTCGCCATACGTCTCGACGAAATAGATCAGCGAGCCGCCGATGCCGACGATGGCCGGCACGTCGAGCGCCTTGTCGGCGCCTTCATAGGGCGTCGCGCCCTTTGCGACGGCGTGCCGGAAGGCATGTCCGGCGTCAACCACGCGCCAGCCCATCGACGGCGCGCAGGGACCGTGCTCGGCGACGAAGCGCATCGCGTGCGAACCGGGCTCGGCATTGACGATGTAGTTCACGTCGCCTTGCCGCCACACCGTGATCGCCTTGGTCCTGTGCCGTGCGACGGGGGAATAGCCCATCCTGGCGAACAGGTCGGCGAGCTTCTCCGGCTCGGGATGCGCGAATTCGACGAACTCGAAGCCGTCCGTTCCGGCCGGATTGTCGGTGCTGATCGTGGCGGGCGGCGCGTCGTGCGGAAACGGACCCATTTCGGCCTCCTGTCGTGGATGGTGTGCCGGCGATTGTAGCCCGCACCCTTCGCACGGGGCTTGCATTCGACCGTGCCGAAGAGGCATTCAATGCGGCAGCCATGCGCAAGGAGTCGGAAAATGACCCCAACCGTGCAGATCGACGGATTTGACCGCAAGATACTCGCGCTTCTGCAGGCGGACGCGCGGCTGACCAACAACGACCTGTCGGCCCGCGTTCACCTGTCGCCGTCGCAATGCTCGCGCCGCCGCCAGCGGCTCGAGGACGAGGGGTTGATCCGCGGCTACCGGGCCGAGCTCGACCGCGAGAAGCTCGGTTTCGTGCTGGTCAGCATGGTTTCGGTGACGCTCGCCACCCACAGTCCGGACAATGCCCGCCGCTTCGCCGACCTGCTTGCCCGGCTGCCCGAGGTCCAGGAGGCGCACGCGCTGACCGGGGAGATGGACTATATCCTGAAGGTCGTGACGCCCGATCTCAGGTCGCTGTCGGAATTCGTCAGCGGCACCCTGCTGCCGCATGAGGCGGTCCAGCACGTCAAGACCGCGATCGTCCTGAATACGCTGAAGGAAAGCCTGTCCCTGCCGATCGGCTAGGGCGGTGCGTGGCCGGCTGGAACGGCCATCGCGGTGCGGGCATCCTTCTCCGCGTTCAGATCGGGAGAAGGCCGGCTGTGCCGCGGGGCCGCGAAGAGTCTGTCGCGCCGGCTCAGCGGCGGTGCTGCTGCACCAGGCCGTAAAGGTTCGTGCAGCGGCCGCCCGTGCGGCAGTAGGCCAGCACCGGCCGCGGCAGGTCCGCAAGCGCGGCGGCCTGGTCGGCCACGTCCTGCGGCGTGATCTGGCCACTGACGACGGGGATGTAGCGGAATGCGAGCCCGGCCTTTTCGGCCGCCGCCTCGACCTCATGGGCCGACGCCTCGCCCGGATGCTCGGCGTCGGGACGGTTGCAGATGACGCTCTTGAAGCCGGCGGCGGCGACCGCTGGAATGTCGGCTGCCGTGAGCTGCGGGGCGACGGAATAATCATCCGCGATCTTTCGGAATTCCATGGCTTGTCCTCGATCTGTGTCGGACGATCTAAATCATGAGGCCGAAAGGTGTGAAGCACTTTTCGCCAAAAGACTTCACGGCAGGGCGGCGGGATACGGATCGACCCCCGGCCGCGTTCCGGCCTAGTTCTCGGGCACCGGGCAGCTCAGGTCGCCTTCCTCGCAGCTCAGATAGGCATTGAAATTGTCGATCCGTGCCCGTGTGAGGTCTTCAAGGCATGCCGCATAGACATCCGGATAGGCACTGCCGCCCTCGACGCCGGAAGCGGCGAACCGGCACTCGGCATCGCGGAATGCGATCCAGGCCCGCTGGGCCTTGATGAGCCCCTGCCTGATGTCCGGGCTGTCGGCCAGGCGGGACTCGATCTCCCGATAGAGCCGGTTGAGCTCGGCATCGGCTTGCCGATAGTCGCCCTGCTCGGCCCATGACGGCGATGCGGCGGCAAGACCGGCCAGCAACGATGCGGTGCCCAACTTCATGTTTTCACCTCCGGAACGTCACTTCCCGATTGTCGGGTCACGCAGCCATCAGGCCGCCGAGCGCGGCCAGCCGGCGCAGATGGTGGTCGTGGTCGCCGAGCGTCAGGTCGATCATCGTGGCGCGCTTGAAATAGTGCCCGACCGCCAGCTCCATCGTCATGCCGACGCCGCCATGGAGCTGGATCGCGTGCTCTCCCACGAGCCGGCAGGCGCGTCCCACCTCCGCCTTCGCCGCGCTTGCGGCGCGGCTGCGCTCGCCGGCATCGTCGCTGTCGGCCAGCATGGTCGCATAAAGCGTGATGGAGCGCGCCTGCTCCAGCGCCACGAACATGTCGACGGCCTTGTGCTGCAGCACCTGGAAGGCGCCGATCGGCACGCCGAACTGCTTGCGCACCTTGAGATAGTCGACGGTGAGGCGGTGCATCGCGGCCATCGTCCCGATCGCCTCGGCGCAAAGGGCCGCGATGGCCGCGTCGGACACTCTTTCGAGCAGCGGCAGCCCGCCGGCCGGGTCGCCGACGACATCCGTTCCCGCCACCCGCACACCGTCCAGCGCAATCTCGGCGGCGCGGCTGCCATCCTGGTTGGCATAGCCCCGCCGCGCCAGCCCTTCGGCCGCCGCGTCGACCATGAAGATGCCGATGCCGGCCGCGTCGCGCGCTTCGCCCTGCGTGCGCGCGGTGACGAGAATACGGTCGGCGCTGTCGCCGCCGAGCACCACGCTCTTGCGGCCGGACAGCCGCCAGCCGTCGCCGTCCTTCCGGGCCGTGGTCTCGACATGATTGAGGTCCCAGCGCGAGCGCGGCTCGGTATGTGCCAGCGCAAGCTTCAACGCGCCGGCCGCCACCTGCGGGACGAGTTCCTGCTTCTGCGCCGCCGCGCCGCCGAAGCGCAGCACCCCGCCGCCCAGCACGACGGTCGGGAAATAGGGCTCCAGCACCAGCGCTGCCCCCAGCGCCTCCATGACGATCATGGTCTCGACCGGCGTGCCGCCGAGGCCGCCATCGGTCTCGGCGAAGGGCAGCGCCAGCAGGCCCATCTCGGCATAGCGATCCCACATATCGGCGCTGAAGCCCGGGGGAGCGGCCAGGATGCGGCGGCGTTCCTCGAAGCCGTAGCGGTCCGCCAGCAGCCTCTCCAGGCTGTCCCTGAGGATCGATTGTTCTTCGGAAAGATCGAAATCCATGGTCGTCCTCACAGCCCCAGCACGGCCTTGGCGATGATGTTCTTCTGGATCTCGTTCGAGCCGCCGTAGATCGAGACCTTGCGATAGTTGAAGTAGCCGGGCGCGGCGCTCGCCGCATAGTCCGGCTCGATCGGCGGCTCGTTCGAGCCGTCGGGTCGGTCGCCGTGATAGGGCATCGCATGCGGGCCCATCACCTGCATCAACAGCCACGTGGTCGCCTGCTGGATCTCCGAGCCCTTGATCTTGAGGATCGAGGAGGCTGGGTCTGGCCTGCCGGTCTTGCCCCGCTTCGCGTCGGCCGCGACGACGCGGAGCTGCGTCATTTCCAGCGCCTTCAGCTCGATCTCGGTCGCCACCAGCTTCTCCATGAAGCGCGGATCCTCGATCAGCGGCCGGCCGGCCGACATCTCCCTGGCCGCCAGTTCGCGGATACGGGCGATGCGCTGCTTCGACATGCCGACGCGGGCGATGTTGGTGCGCTCGTTGCCGAGCAGGAACTTGGCGTAGTCCCAGCCCTTGTTCTCCTCTCCGACGAGGTTCTCGACAGGCACCTTCACGTCGGTGAGGAAGACCTCGTTGATCTCGCGCCCGCCGTCGATCGTCACGATCGGGCGTACCTCGATGCCGGGCGTCTTCATGTCGATCAGAAGGAAGGAGATGCCCTCCTGCTTCTTGGCGTCGGGGTCCGTGCGCACGAGGCAGAAGATCCAGTCGGCATATTGCGCCAGCGTCGTCCAGGTCTTCTGGCCGTTGACGATGTAATGGTCGCCCTGCCTGACCGCACGCGTCTTCAGCGAGGCGAGGTCGGAGCCGGCGCCGGGCTCCGAGAAGCCCTGGCACCACCAGTCGTCGAGATTGGCGATGCGCGGCAGGAAGCGCCGTTTCTGCGCCTCGTTGCCGAACGTGTAGATCACCGGGCCGACCATGTTGACGCCGAAGGGCAGCGGCGAGGGCGCCGGGGCCTTCTGCAGTTCCTCGAGGAAGATATATTGCCGCATCGGATCCCAGCCGGTGCCGCCGTGTTCGACCGGCCAGTGGGGCACCGCCCAGCCCCTGGCGTTGAGGATGCGGGTCCACGAAACCATATCGGCCTTGTCGACGTGCTCGCCGTCGACAAGCTTCGCGCGGATGTCCTCCGGCAGATGGTCGCGGAAGAAGCCGCGCACCTCGTCGCGGAACGCCTGTTCCTCGGGCGTGAAGCGAAGATCCATGCTTTCCTCCCTGCGGTCGGGGTCAGTCGTCTGCCGTGGTTCGTCGGTCCCCGTTCTCGACCGACGAACCACGACCGACTCAGTTGATCTCGAACAGGCCCGCCGCGCCCATGCCGCCGCCGACGCACATGGTCACGACTGCGTAGCGCACGCCGCGCCGCTTGCCCTCGATCAGGGCGTGGGCGGAAAGCCGCGCTCCGCTCATGCCGTAGGGATGGCCGAGCGCGATGGCGCCGCCGTCGACGTTGAGCTTTTCCGGGTCGATGCCGAGCCGGTCGCGGCAGTAGATGACCTGCACGGCGAAGGCCTCGTTCAGCTCCCACAGACCGATGTCGTCGATCTTCAGGCCGTGGCGCTCGAGCAGGCGAGGCACGGCGAACACCGGGCCGATGCCCATCTCGTCGGGCGCGCAGCCTGCGACAGCGAAGCCGCGCATGGTGCCGAGCGGGACGAGGCCGCGCCTTTCGGCTTCCCTGGAGCTCATCATCACGCAGGCCGCCGCGCCGTCGGAGAGCTGGCTGGCGTTGCCGGCGGTGATCGTCCCGCCCTCGCGCACCGGCTTCAGGCCGGCCAGGCCCTCGGCCGTCGTGTCCGGCCGCGGCCCCTCGTCATGGGCGAGCGTGACCGGTCTGTGCGAGATTTCCTTCGTCTCCTTGTCGACCACGGCCATCGTGACGGAGATCGGCGCGATCTCGGCGTCGAAGCGGCCGGCCTCGCGGGCGGCAGCGGTCCGGCGCTGGCTTTCGAGCCCGTATTCGTCCTGCCGCTCGCGGCCGATGCCGTAGCGCTTCGCTACCACCTCGGCGGTGTCGATCATCGGCATGTAGACGTCGGCGGCGGGCCCCTTCAGCGTCTCGTCGAACAGCTTGAAGGTGTTGCGGTGGTCGTTCTGCACGAGGCTGATCGATTCCAGCCCGCCGGCGATTCCTGCCGTCACCCCGTCATTGCGGATCGCATTGGCGAGCAGCGCCATCGCCTGCATCCCCGACGAGCACTGGCGGTCGATCGTGGTCCCGGCCACCGTGACCGGCAGCCCGGCCGAAAGCAGGGCGCGGCGGGCGACGTTGAGCCCGGTCGTTCCCTCCTGCATGGCGCAGCCCATGACGACATCCTCGATCTCGCCGCCGTCGAGGCCGGAGCGCTTCAGCGCGTGCGCGATGGCGTGTCCGCCCAGTGCATGCCCGTCCGTGTCGTTGAAGGCGCCGCGATAGGCCTTGCCGATCGGCGTCCGCGCCGTCGAGACGATGACCGCATCCACCATTTGGTCTCTCCTTTTCGTGTCGGTGCTGCAGCGGTGCCGCGCGGAAGGCGGCAGCCGCTGCGGGTTCCTCAGGCGGCGTCGGCGAAGCTGCCGCCGCTCTCGGCCAGGCGCTTCAGCAGAGGCGCCGGCCTGAACACGTCCTTGCCGGTGCGGCCGTGCCAGTATTCCAGCCGCTCCACGATTTTCCTCAGCCCTTCCGTCCCGGCCCAGAACATCGGGCCGCCCTTGCCGATCGGGAAGCCGTAGCCGTTGGTCCACACCACGTCGATGTCGGACGCGCGCGCGGCGATCTTTTCCTCGAGGATCTTCGCCCCCTCGTTGATCATCGGATAGAGGGTGCGCTCGGTGATCTCCCGGTCGGAAATCTCGCGCCGGTCGATTCCCAGCTCGCGCGCCTTTGCCTCGACCAGCGCCTCGACCTCGGGGTCGACCTTCGGCGTGCGCGAGCCCGCCTCGTAGATATAGACGCCCTTGCCGGTCTTCTGGCCGAACCGGCCCATCTCGCAGAGCGCGTCGCCGATGACGGCCGTCTTGCCCTGCGCCTTGCGGTTGCGCCAGCCGATGTCGAGGCCGGCCAGATCCCACATGGCGAACGGCCCCATCGGCCAGCCGAAATCGGTGAAGACCTTGTCGACCTGCTGCGCCGACGCCCCTTCGAGCAGCAGCGCCTCGCTGTCCTCGTTGCGCGCGCCCAGCATGCGGTTGCCGACGAAGCCGTGGCAGACGCCGACGACGACCGCGACCTTGCCGGCCTGCCGCGCAACGGCCAGCGCGGTGGCCAGCACGTCCGGCGCGGTCTTTTCGCCGCGCACGATCTCGAGCAGCTTCATCACATTGGCGGGCGAGAAGAAATGCATGCCCAGGACGTCCTGCGGCCGCGAGGTCGAGGCCGCGATCTCGTCGACGTCGAGATAGGAGGTGTTGGAGGCGAGCACCGCGCCGGGCTTGGCAATCTTGTCCAGCTTGCCGAACACCTCCTTCTTGATCGGCATTTCCTCGAACACCGCCTCGATGATGAGGTCGCAGTCCGAAAGGTCGGCATAGTCGGTGGTGCCGGTCAGCCGGCCCATGCGTTCCGCCTTCTTCTCCTCGCTGAGCGAGCCGCGCTGGACCGAGGTGGCGTAGTTCTTCTCGATCACGCCGAGGCCGCGCTTCAGCGCCTCCTCGCTCATCTCCAGGATAGTGACGGGGATGCCGCCATTGGCGAGCGCCATCGCGATTCCGCCGCCCATCGTGCCGGCCCCGATTACGCCGGCCTTCCGCACCGGCCGCGGCTGCACGTCCTTGCCGATGCCCGGCACCTTGGCCGCCTCGCGCTCGGCGAAGAACAGGTGACGCTGGGCCCGCGACTGGTCTCCCTGGACCAGCCGGATGAAGGTCGCGCGCTCGGCCTTCAGCGCCTCGTCGAACGGCATGGTCAGCGCGTTGCGCACGGCCTGCGCGGCCGCGAGCGGCGCTTCCAGCCCGCGCGCCTTCCTCGTCGCCTCGGCAATGGCGCCGTCGAACGCGGCGAGGTCGGTGCCGGCCGTCCTGTCGGTACGGTCGCGCACCGCAATCAGCGGCGTGCCTGCTTTCGCGCGCGCGAACGCCACGGCGTCGGCGACAAGATCGCCGTCAGCGACCCGATCGACGAGGCCGGCCGAAAGCGCCTCCTTCGCACCGACCGGGTTGCCCGAGACGATCATGGCGAGCGCCTTTTGCGGGCCGACCAGGCGCGGCAGGCGCACCGTCCCGCCGGAGCCCGGCAGCAGCCCGAGCTTGACTTCGGGCAGACCGAGCAGCGCCCTGGGGTCGGCGACGCGGAAATGGCAGGAGAGCGCGAGCTCCAGCCCGCCGCCGAGCGCCGTTCCGTGGATCGCCGCGACGACCGGCTTCGGCATCGTCTCCAGCAGCGCGCACAGCATCGGCAGGTTGGGCTCCTGCAACGCCTTCGGCGTCCCGAACTCGGTGATGTCGGCGCCGGAGACGAAGGTGCGCCCGGCGCAGGCGATCACGATAGCCGCCGCCGTCGGGTCGTCGCGCAGCCCGCGCAGCGCAGCGTGGAGCGGCTCGCGCAGATGCAGGCTGAGCGCATTGACCGGCGGGTTGTCGAGGGTGACGACTGCGACGTCTGCCTGCCGCGCGACGGTAACGTACTGGCTCATTCTGTCTCCGTTTCGTTGAATGGGTCCGTCAGGCCGGAAGGCCGGCGAGGAAGGATGCGATCAATCGCGCGGTCGCCTCCGGCTGTTCCACGCAGGGGATGTGGCCCGCGTTTTCGACGATCTCGAACCGCGCGCCGGTAATGAGGTCGGCCATCGAGCGGACGAGATCGGGCGGCGTCGAGCCGTCCTGGTCTCCGGCGAGGCACAGCACGGGCAGCTTCAGCGCCCGCGTCGATTCGGTCAGGTCGCAGTCGCGCAGCGCCGCGCAGGTGCCGGCATAGCCCTCGACCGCCTGCCGCGACAGCATCGCCTTGTAGCCTTCGAACGCGGCGTTCTCCGGCCGCCGGAACTCCGGCGTGAACCAGACCTTCATCACCGCGTCGGCGATCGCCCCGATGCCGTTTGCCGTGACGGTCTCGATGCGGGCGTTCCAGGACGCGTCCGTGCCGATCTTGTGGGCGGTGTCGCACAGCACCAGCCCGCCGACGAGCTCCGGATGCCGGGCTGCCAGCCCCTGCGCGATCATGCCGCCGACCGAGAGGCCGACGACCGCGGCGCGCGCGACCCCGAGATGCGCGAGCAACGCCGCGAGATCCTCGACATGGTCGGTCATCGCGTAAGGCGCCGGCGTCGCTTCCGACAGGCCGTGGCCGCGCTTGTCGTAGAGCACGATGCGGTAGTCGGCTTCCAGGCGGGGCGTGACGGCATCCCAGATGCGGAAATCCGTCCCCAGCGAGTTGGAGAAGACGACGGTCGGCCCCTCGGTCCGCCCCCGCGTCTGATAGTGGATCACGACGCCGTTCACGCGCGCGAATGCCATGCGCCTCATCCTCCCTGGGTCGACATACTACCGAGTATGTTGCAACGCGGCCAGCCGGTCAATGTTTGCGGCGCTGCGCAGGCGCCCCGGAACCGCCCCGTGCGCGGATCCCCTTGCGTTGGATGCCGCGACCACCGCCGGAATGCCTGCGCCCTTACTGCACGCGGACGGCACCGGCCCGCAAGTGGCGCGCGCGAAATCGTCGCCGCGAGGGTGCAATCGGGGCGGGCGGCACGATTGACCGAAATATTCATCCGTATATAACGATTCCCGCCGCCGCTCCGGCGCCGCCATTCATGGAGGACCCCAATGCGGATATTCCGCCCCGCCTATCTTCTTGTCATCCTCGTCGCGTTGCTCGTATCCGGACTTGCGCGCGCCGACGACAGGATCACCGTGTTCGCCGCGGCCAGCCTGAAGAACGCGCTCGACGCCATCGCGCTCGAGTGGAAGGCGGACAGCGGCAACGAGGCCGTGATTTCCTATGCCGGCAGTTCGGCGCTCGCCAAGCAGATCGAGCAGGGCGCGCCGGCCGACCTGTTCATCTCCGCCGATCTCGACTGGATGGCCTATCTGTCGGAGAAGGACCTGACGAGGAAGGCCACCGAGGTGCGTCTGCTCGGCAACCGCATCGTGCTCGTCGCGGCCGAAGGTTCGCCGGCCGAGGCCACCCTTGCGGCGGGCTTCGATCTTGCCGGCCTCCTCGGCGACGGGCGCCTGTCGATGGCAAATGTCGATTCGGTGCCCGCCGGCAAGTACGGCAAGGCCTCGCTCGAAGCGCTCGGCATGTGGGACGGCGTCAAGGATAGGCTCGCCCAGGCCGAGAACGTGCGCGCCGCGCTCGCGCTGGTCTCGACCGGCGAGGCGCCGCTCGGCATCGTCTACCAGACCGACGCCGCGGCTGACCCGAAGGTGCGCATCGTCGCCGCCTTCCCCGAGGACAGCCATCCGCCGATCGTCTATCCGGCGGCGGTGCTGGCCGATTCCGCAAAGGACGCCGCAGCTTCCGGGTTCCTCGCCTTCCTGCAATCGGATAAGGCCCGCGTCCTGTTCGAGGCGCAGGGCTTCACGGTGTTGACCCCGCCCGTCTCGAACTGAGACCGGGTGGGGGCACGATGGACTGGCTGGCGCTCAGCCCTGAGGAGTGGGTGGCGGTCCGCCTGTCGCTGAAGGTGGCCCTGTGGGCCACCTTCGCCAGCATGCCGGTCGGCCTTGCGACGGCGTGGCTCTTGGCGCGCCGCGAATTCTGGGGCAAGTCGCTGCTCAACGGCATCGTCCATCTGCCGCTGGTCCTGCCGCCGGTGGTCACCGGCTACCTGCTCCTGCTCGGCTTCGGCCGCAAGGGCCCGGCCGGCGCCTTCCTCGAGGATTATTTCGGCATCGTCTTTTCCTTCCGATGGACCGGCGCCGCGCTTGCCTGCGCGGTCATGGGCTTTCCGCTGATGGTGCGCGCCATGCGGCTGTCGCTGGAGGCGATCGACCGCCGTCTGGAGGCGGCGGCCTCGACGCTCGGCGCGTCGCCGTTGCTGGTCTTTCTCACCGTCACCCTGCCGCTGGCACTGCCGGGCGTCATCGCCGGCATGATCCTGATGTTCGCGCGGGCGATGGGGGAATTCGGCGCCACCATTACCTTCGTCTCCAACATCCCCGGCGAGACGCAGACCCTGCCGGCGGCGATCTACACCTTTACCCAGGTGCCGGGCGGCGACGCCGGCGCCCTGCGTCTGACGCTGGTGGCTATCGTCATCTCGCTGGCCGCCCTGCTCGTCTCTGAGGCGCTGGCCTACCGTGCGACGCGTGCGGTGGCGGCATGACGCTTCTCGTCGACATCCGCCACCGCCTCGGCGAATTCGCCCTCGATGCGGCATTCGAGAGCGCCGGGCGCCTGACGGCGCTGTTCGGCCCGTCCGGCTCGGGCAAGACGTCGCTGATCAACATCGTCGGTGGCCTGATCCGGCCGCGCGAGGGCAGGGTGGTGACCGACGGCCGCATCCTGGTCGACACCGCCGCCGGGGTCCATGTGCCGGCCCACCGCCGCCGCGTGGGCTACGTCTTTCAGGACGCGCGGCTTTTCCCGCATCTCAGCGTGCGGTCCAACCTGAATTACGGCCGCCGGTTTGCGCCGCGGGCCGACCGCCGCGCCGATTTCGGCGCCGTGGTGGAGATGCTCGACATCGGCCACCTTCTGGCCCGCGGCCCCGGCTCGCTCTCGGGCGGCGAGAAACAGCGCGTGGCCATCGGGCGCGCGCTTCTGGCCGATCCGCACCTGATCCTGATGGACGAGCCGCTGGCCTCGCTCGACGAGGCGCGCAAGGCCGAGATCATGCCCTATATCGAAAGGCTGCGCGACGAGGCGAAGGTGCCGATCGTCTATGTCAGCCATTCGGTGGCAGAGGTGGCGCGGCTGGCGACCGACATCGCCGTTCTGGAGCACGGCCGGCTGGCGGCGTTCGGCCCCACCGCCGGGATCCTGGCGCGGCTCGATCTCCTTTCGGGCGACGAGGCGGCCGAGGGCGGAACCGTGCTGGAGATGGAGCTGCGCCAGCAGGACCGCGCCTTTGCCATGAGCATCCTGCGCTCGCCGGCCGGCGAGATCAGGATCCCGCGGATCGGCCTTCCGCTCGGCAGCCGGGTCAGGGTGCGCCTGCGTGCCCGCGACGTGATGATCGCGACCGAGCGCCCGCAGGGCATCAGCGCGCTCAATATCCTTTCGGGCACCGTCGAGAGCCTGGCGGCGGTGTCGGACAATACGGTGGACGTGCGCCTGGATTGCGGGGGCGAGCCGGTCGTCGCGCGCATCACCCGGCTTTCCACCGAGCGCCTGAAGCTTGCGGCCGGCCAGCCGGTCTTCGCCATCGTCAAGACGGTCAGCGTCGATACGGCTGGTGCTGCGCCCCCGCTTTGAGCATGATGGGGCCGTCTGTTCTGACCGGGAGACGGAAAGTGGCGACCCTGAGCCTGCGTATCGATCTTGCCGCCGGCGGCCGCATCGGGCCGGGCAAGATCGCGCTGCTTGAGAAGATCGGCGAGACGGGCTCGATCTCGGCCGCGGCGCGGGCCATGCGCATGTCCTACAAGCGCGGCTGGGATCTGGTGGAGGAGACGAGCCGGCTCATCGGCCAGCCGGTGGCGCACACGCGCGCCGGCGGGCCGCGCGGCGGCGGCGCCGAGCTGACGGAGGCCGGGCGCGAGCTGGTGCGCCGCTACCGGGCGATCGAGGCGAGCGCGGCGGCGGCTGCCAGCGAAGATATCGCCGCGCTGGAGCGCGTCGCGGAAAGGACCTCGACGGACACCGGAGGCTGACATCCGGCATCGGGCCTGCCTTGCCGGGGCACGATGCAGCGTTGGACCCGGACCGCCTGCCCATAAACCGCTTTAAGCTTAAAACATTCTCTTGTTGCGGTGCGCGGCCTTGCCTATGGTCGCGCCATGTGTGGAACAGGGGTCGAAATGGGCACGCAATCGACGTTTCTTTGGGACGATCCTTTTTTTCTTGATGGGCAGTTGTCGGAGGAGGAGCGTTCGATTCGTGATGCGGCGCGCGCGTTTGCGTCCGAGCGCCTGCTGCCGCGG
>Ga0207868_1000503_pt1 | contig 40398 bp, 41 predicted proteins | sample Passage237B_FD_187370 | JGI IMG/M metagenome (GOLD analysis project Ga0207868, IMG submission 187370) | Cellulose adapted compost microbial communities from Newby Island Compost Facility, Milpitas, CA, USA - Passage2 37B (SPAdes) (version 3) ... | reverse complement strand
TTCGACTCGACGCGCCAGGAGGCGCCCGCCGAGCACGGGACGCAGGCCGCTGTGGTCAGGCGCCGCCTGACTGACGAGCCGGCTCAGGCCGCGACGGGCACCGGATCCTCCTCCGGCACGGCACCGGCCGCGACGGCCTCGGCATCGGGCGTGCCCTTGCCGGGCGGCAGGAACAGCGCAGCGATGGCGGCGAGGACGAGCGCGCCCACGCCGGTGAAGACCGCGGGGACGGCGGCGTCGGAGTAGCCCGTGGGGGTGAGCTCGCCGCCCGCGCCCAGGAACACGGCCGTGAGGATCGCGACGCCGAGGGCGACGCCGATCTCGCGGACGGTCGAGTTGGTGCCTGAGGCCTTGGCGTGGTCCTCCTTGCGCATGTTGGCGAGCACGGCCGTGGCCGACGGCGCGAACACGAGGCCCATGCCCACGCCGCACAGGACGAACGCCGCGAGGACCTCGCGGAACTCGACGGTGGGCGAGATCGTCAGGCCGATCCACGTCAGGCCGATCGCCTGGAGCGAGACGCCGGTCACGATGAGCGCCCGCGTGCCGACGCGCGGCGCGGCGAGCCCGGCGAGCGGAGCGATGACGAGCGGCGCCATGGTCCACGGCATCGTCAGGATGCCGGCCTCGAGCGGGGACTTGCCCTGCACGACCTGGAAGAACTGCACCAGGATGAAGATGGCGCCGAAGATGCCCAGGCCGAACAGCAGGCCCACGACGTTGGCCGCGGCGAAGGAGCGGTCGCGGTACAGCCGCAGCGGCAGGAGCGCGTGCGGGGTGCGCCGCTCCCACAGCACGAAGGCGAGGAGCAGCGCGGAGCCGCCGATGAGTCCGGCGAGCACCTGGCCGGAGGTCCAGCCCGCCTCGTTGCCGCGGACGATGCCGAAGACGAACGCGAAGACGCCGACCATGCCCAGGAGCAGCCCCACGACGTCGATGCGCTCGCGCCTGCCGAAGGACTCGCGCAGCGCGTAGCGGATGACGGGCGCGGAGACGATGCCCACGGGCACGTTGAGCCAGAAGATGGCGTGCCACGACAGGCCCTCCACCACGGCCCCGCCGATGAGCGGGCCCATCGCGACGCCAAGGCCGGCCACGCCGCCCCAGATGCCGATGGCGAGCGGACGCAGCCGGGCCTCGACGTTCGTGGACAGGATGGCCAGGGACAGCGGCATGAGCGCCGCGGCCCCGATGCCCTGGAGCACGCGGGCCGCGATGAGGAGCTCGATGCTCGGCGCGATCGCGCACGCGGCCGAGGCGACGGTGAAGACGCCCAGGCCGGTGAGGAATATCCGCACCCGGCCCCACCGATCGCCAAGCGCGACGGCCACGAGGATCCAGCTCGCGAAGGCGAGGGAGTAGGCGTTGACGACCCATTGCAGCTGCTCAAGATCCGCGCTCAGGTCGCGCGCGATGACGGGCAGGGCGTTGGTGACGACGAGGTTGTCGAGCGTCGCCATGAACATCGGCAGGGCCGTGGCCAGGATGACGAGCCACAGGGGCCGATGACGAGCGGCGGCAGTCATGGCGCCTCCTTCGTAGTAATCGCTTGATAACTTACAACGCCCACCATAGTAATCGACTGATAACATGTCAACATGAGCGAGCAGACGGCGCGGATGAGCTCCGACGAGCGGCGCGAGCAGGTGCTCGACGCGGCGCTCGTCGTGTTCGGCGAGAAGGGCTACGCGGGGGGCACCACCGACGAGATCGCGCGCCGCGCCGGCATCTCCCAGGCGTACGTGGTGCGCATGTTCGGCTCCAAGGAGGCGCTCTACGTGGAGGTCTCCCGTCGTGCCACGGAGCTGGTCGCGGCCGCTTTTCGCGGGGCGCTCGCGACTCTGGCGCCGGACGCGCCCGCGGAGGTCCGCCAGCGCGAGCTCGGCAAGGCGTATGCGGACCTCATCGCCGATCGCAACGTGCTGCTGACGCTCCAGCACCTGTTCTCTCAGGGCCACGACCCGGTGCTCGGCCCGGTGGCGCGCGAGTGCTTCCTGTCCGTGTACGACGTGGTGCGCACCGAGGCCGGACTCACCGCCCAGGAGGCGTCGGGGTTCTTCGCGCGCGGCATGCTCATCAACGTGCTCATGAGCCTGCAGCTGCCGCAGCACGCGGCGGCGGACTCGAAGGCCGCCGAGCTCGTCGAGTGCACCTTCCCCGGCACGCCCTGAGCCGCATCGGACCCGCCCGTGACTCGGCCCCAGCTCGTCGCGCCCGTCGGCATCCGGCTGCTTGTCCTGGATGTTGACGACACCATGGCCCCGCACGGCGGCCTGCCCTCGCCCGAGGTGGTCCGTGCCCTGCGCGAGCTGCACGCGGACGGCGTGGAGATCATGGTCGCGACGGGCCGCCCCGCCTACGCGACGCGCGCGCTCGCCGCGCAGGCCGTGCTGGCGCTCGACCCGGCGGTCGGCATCGCGCTCGAAGAGCCGGGCCAGGGGTATCGCGTGAACCGCGAGCGGGCAGGACGGCGCAGGCGCTGGCGGGCGGGACTGTGCAGGCGCGGGACCGCGCGGGGTGATACTGACGTGATGAGCGACTACCAGATCACCGAGATCGGCCCCCTTGACTCCTGGCGCGACCACGTGGGCGGCTTCCTCCCCACCTCGACGCGCGAGGGACGCCGCGTCGTGGACCACGAGCTGACGATGCAGTACGTGGGCATGACCGCCAACGCGCTGGCGCCGGGGGAGCAGGCCGGATACTGGCACCGCCACGCCAAGGTCGAGGAGCTGTACGTGTTCCTCGAGGGCCGCGGCCAGATGGGCCTCGACGACGACGTGGTCGAGGTGGGTCCGGGCACGGTCGTGCGCGTGGGGCAGGGCGTGTGGCGCACGTGGCGCGCGCTGCCGGACTCGCCGGGCGAGCTGCGCTGGCTGTGCATCCGCGCTGGCGGCTACGAGCTCCCGCACCTGCCCGACGACAGCGAGCGCGGCCCCGACCGGCCGATGCCGTGGTGACGTCGTGAGTGCATCGGTGACCTTCAGCGGCGCGATGGGCGGGAGGAGCAACAAGGCCCGCATCATCGTGCCGCCCGAAGCCGTGGCCGAGCTGGGCGCTGGCGACGAGCCCCAGGTGGACGTCGACGTGAACGGCTACCGCTACCGCAGCCAGATCCGCTTCCAGCACGGCGTCCACTTCGTGAGCCACACGGTGCCGATGCGCAAGGAGTCCGGACTCGCGATCGGCGATGCGATCACGGTGACGCTGACGGTCGTGCCGTAGGCGGCCGGCCGACACCCTCGCTTTTCGCTGTTTCAGGAATCCTGAAAACAGCCGAACGTCACACAGCGGCCGAGGCGTGGTCGGGTGAGGCGCGATCGGGTGAGAGGCGGGACCGCCCACCCCACCTAGCCCATCGTCACCGTGAGCACCGCGCCATCGCGCAGCGCTTCGACGGGCACCAGCGCCCCGCGCCGCTCGTCGTCCGGCAGCTCGACGGCCTTGCCGTCCACGGCCACGGACTTCACTCCCGTCGCGACGCCCAGCTCGTTGACCACGTTGATCGTGAGGTTCATCCCGCGGAAGCGGCGCGTCACCTGGTAGCCGTCCCAGCCCTCGGGCAGGCACGGGTCGATGCGCAGCCCGGCGAGCTCGGGGCGGATGCCCAGGATGTGCTGCGTCACGCCGATGTACGTCCACGACGCCGTGCCCGTGAGCCACGGGTTGCGGGCCTGGCCGAAGCGCGGCGACTCGGGGCCGTGCGTGAACTGGCAGTACACGTAGGGCTCCACCTGGTGGATCTCCGCCTGGTCGTTGTAGCGGGCCGGCAGGTAGGCGCGGTAGTACTCGTAGGCGCGGTCGCCGCGACCCAGGATGCCCTCGGCGACGATGGTCCACGAGTTCGCGTGGCAGAAGATGCCGCCGTTCTCCTTGTGGCCCACGGGGAACACGAGCAGGGACAGCCCCACGCCCGGCACCTCCTTGGTGTGCGCGGGGGCGCACAGCGCGACGCCGTGCTCAGAGAAGAGCCGCTCGTGCACGGAGTCCATGGCGCCGATGGCCCGGGCCTCGGGCACGACGCCCGAGATCGCGGCCCACACGTTCGGCTCCAGGTAGATCTTGCCCTCGTCGAGCTCGTCAGAGCCCAACTTGGCTCCCGTCGCGGAGATGCCGCGGATGTACCACTCGCCGTCCCAGGCCGCCTCGAGCGCGGGCTGCAGCGACTCGAGCACCGAGCGCGCCCAGGCCGCGTCCTCGTCCCGTCCGCTCAGCTCGGCGAGCTCGGCGACGATGCGGCAGCCGTTGGCCATGAGGAAGGTCGAGAACATCGACTCGCCCGTGGTGCCGAACTGGATGCAATCGTTCCAGTCGGCCTGCAGGCCCTGGACCAGGCCGTTCGCGCCCAGGTGGTCGAGCGAGAACTGGATAGCCTGCCGGAGGTGCTCGAAGACGGTCGCCTCGCCGTGGTCGGCGTAGGGCAGGACCGTGTCGAGGTAGGACAGGTCGCCGGTCTCGTAGACGAAGTTCGCCACGGTGATGGGCAGCCACAGCGGGTCGTCCGAGCGGTACTGCTCCACGGTCGGCGTCGCCTCATGCCCGGGCCTGTGCGTGAGCGGCTTCACGAGCGGCATCGCGCCGCCTTCGGCCGTCTGCCCGGTGAGGATCATGTCCAGGCGCTCGCGGACGGCATCGGGAATGGCGTGGGTCACGGCGAGCATGTCCTGCACCGTGTCGCGGTAGCCCAGGCCGTCGCGGTCGCCGGCCTCGATGAGCGAGACGCCGCGCGACCAGTTGAACGTCATGTGCGTCTGGTACGCGTGCCAGACGTTGATCATCGAGTTGAGCTCGCTGTCCGGTGTCGCGACCTGGAGCGGGGCCAGGAACGCGCGCCACGTCTCGCGGATCTTGGCGAGCTCCTCCTCGACGCGCTCGGGGGTGCCGTACTCCGCGAGGATCTCCCGGCCAGGGCGATGCACGATGCCGTTGCGGTCGTCCCATTCGGCGTCCGTCGCGCCCACGCCCAGCATGTAGATGACGTGCCGCGTCTCGCCGGGGGCCAGCTCGAGTCGGGCCTGGATGCTCGCGCACGCGTTGTCGCCCACGGTCTGCGTGCCGCCGCACTCGCCGCGCTCGACGGCGAGCGGAGCGGACGGCGTGCGGTACGGGCCCAGGAAGGCGTCACGGTCGGTGTCGAAGCCCACCGGCTCGGCTCCCGCCATGCCGAACCACAGCTCGGCGAACGCCGTGCGCGTGGAGTTGGCTCGGCGGATCATGCCCTCCTTGTACTCGCACACCACGACGTACTGGGAGTACTGCAGGTTCTCCAGGTCCTGGCGGTAGTTCCACTCGTTGGCGAGCTCCGCGTAGGAGAAGACGGAGATGGTGCGCGGCTGATCGGTGGTGTTCGTGACCTTCACCGACCAGTACTCGAAGGCCTGGCCCTCGGGGATGAAGTACGTCGCCTCCGACTCGATGCCGCGGTAGGAGGAGTGGAAGATCGAGTAGCCCAGGCCGTGGCGCACCGTGGACTTCTGCTGGCCCTCGGCAGGCTCGCCCTCGACGCACAGGGGCTTGCCCACGGGTTGCCACGACGCGGACCAGAAGTCGCCGTCGGCGTCGTCGCGCAGGTAGACGAAGCGACCGGGCTCGTCTTGCGGGACGCCGTTGAAGCGGAAGCGCAGCACGCGCCCCGAGCCGCCGGACTTGTAGAAGGAGTAGCCGCCGGCGTTCTGCGTGATGATGCCGCCGTAGAGGCGCGAGCCCAGATAGTTGGACCACGAGCGGGGAGTGTCCGGGCGAGTGATGACGTACTCGCGTGCCTCGTCGTCGAAATGGCCGAACTGCATGACTCCTCCTTGAAACCCACGGTGCCCGCGCGGTGAGAGCGCTTGCGGGATGCGGAGCAAGCCTAGTCGGAGCGGCTACCCCAGTTCTGCCGCCATCTCCTTGGAGCGGCGCGCGGCGGCCGCGGCGCCGGCGGAGATGACTCCCTGCAGGCCAGCGTCCTCCATCGCCTTGAGCGCGGCCAGCGTGGTGCCGCCCGGGGAGGAGACGCGCTCACGCAGCGTCTTGGGCGTCTCGCCCGAGTGCTGCAGGAGGTGCGCGGCGCCCACGAAGGTCTGCGCGGCCAGCTGCGTCGCGAGGACGCGGTCCAGGCCCTGGGCGACACCCGCCTCCGTGAGCGCCTCCACCATGGCGAAGAAGTACGCCGGACCGGAGCCGGACACCGCGATGACGGCGTCGATCTGCTCCTCGTCCACGACGACCACCAGGCCCGTGGCGCGCAGCATGGCGCCCACGAACTGGATGTCGGCATCGGTCGCGTTGGCGCCCTTGGCGATCGCGGTCGCCCCACGCGCGACGATGGCCGGGGTGTTGGGCATGGCGCGCACGACGCGCACGCCGTCGCCCAGGCGCGCCTCGTAGAACGATGCGGGCAGGCCCGCGGCGACCGTGAGGATGAGGTGCCTGGGCGTGACGAGCGGCTTGATCTCCTCCAGCACCGCGGCGGCGTCCTGCGGCTTGACCGCGACGACCACCACATCGGCGCCCTCGACGGCCTCGAACGCCGTCGTGGTCACGATGACGCCGTGCGACTCGCGCAGCTGGGCGGCGCGGCCCGAGTCCTTCTCGGCCACGGTGATCTGGGACGAGGCCCAGCCGGCCGTGCGCAACGCGGTGACGATGGTGGAGCCCATGACACCGCCGCCCAGGACGGCGACGTTGGGGATGCTCGCGGGGGCGGCCGAGGTGTCGTTCATGCGCCCAGGCTAGCGCGCGCGGCCTAGAGGCCGAAGTACGCGTAGAACTGCTCGACCTCGTCGGCGGGGCCCTCCAGGATGAAGACGCTGGTTCCGTTGGACCATACGACGGCCTTGTCTGCGCCGGAGGTCACGATCGCGCGCTCGCCCACGGGCTGGCCAGCGACCGTCACCGCGTGGCGGTCCGCGGATCCCTCGCTCCAGGCTGCGTACGCCGTCGCCGCCTCGTCCTCGGTGTAGAACTGGTACGCGTCGACGGTGAAGCGGGCCTCGCCCGTCGCCTCGCCGTAGGTGAGGACCACGTGCTCCGCGGCGCGCGCGGGCAGTGACGTGTCGCCCAGGACGGGGACGATCTCGTAGGCCGTCAGCGCGAACGTCGAGATCTCCGTGGGCATGCTCGCCAGGAACAGGCTGTCGTCCTCGATCGTCACCGCCTCGATGGTCGGACCGGGAGGCTCCTCCGTGACGACGGGTGCGGGCAGGATGATCGGGTCGGGCTTGAGGAACAGCAGGTAGACGCCCACTCCCAGGCCGGCGGCCACGACCGCGCCGATGACGATCCACAGCCACACGGGCACGCGCCGTCCCTTCGTGACGGGAACCGGCTCGCTCGGAGGCGGGCTCGGAGGCGTGGCGGGCACGGCGGGTGTGCCGGTCACGGGAGACGTCTCGGCCTGCGCCGATCCGGGGGTGTCGCTCACTGCGTCTGCCTCCAAGGCCTTCTCACCTGCGCGCGGGGGCAGCTCCTCCGCGACGTCGGACCATGCCGTGAAGGATGTCGGAGCCTTGGGCACCGGCGCAAGTGCGTCGAGCGCGCTCGCCTGCGCAGACGCGGGCGTCGCCCCGAGCGCCGACGCGCCCGATGCCGTCCCCAGCGCCGACGCGGCGCCGGCTGCCGTGGCCGAGGCGGCGACCGCCGCGAGGGCGGCTCCGTCTGACACCGTGCGGCGCGGAGCGGGTCCGATGCCCTTGACGACGGGCGGGCCGAGGCCGCGGCGGACGGGACGGCCGCCGCGCATCTCCGGCTTGACGGCCGGCTCGGGCTCGCCCTCCTCACGGTCCTCAGCCTCCGCATCGGCCGCGGGCTTGGCACCGGGTCCCCGGCGCGGGGCTGTGGCGAAGCGCGGCACGAACTCCTCGACCTCGAACTCCGGCAGGGCATCGGCGATGGGGGTGATCGGGATGCCCGATGCCGGCGTTCGCGCCCCCGCGGCGTCGAGCAGCGCGGTCATCGCGGCGGACTCGCCCAGGGCGCGCACGGGGTCCACGGGCTCGTCGAGCTCGTCGAACGGCGACGGATCGCCGGGACTCCACGTCGCGAGCTGGGAGAACGGGGTGACGGTCGCGGCCGTCGGCAGGATCTCGTTCGCGGGCGGCGGCTGGACGGGTCGGATGACCTCCGGCTCGTCGACCTCGACGGGGCGAGGAACGCGAGGGCTGCGCACGGGCGACATGTGCGCGCGCCGCAACGGCTCGATGGGCACGGCGGACGAGCCCTCGGCGAGCGAGGCGTCGACGCTCACGGGACGCACGGGCGCCCACGCGTCCTGCGGGCTGGGAGACGTCGGCTCGTCGGCGGCTCCTGTCGCGGGCTGGGCGGGAGCGTCGGCGTCGGGCTCGATCGCCTCGGGTGCGATCGTCTCGGATGAGGCCGATGCGGGCGCGTCCTGAGCATCCGCCTCCTGGTCGCCGTTGACCGGCAGCCACGGCGAGGGGCGAGGGGCGTCCGACATAGGAAAAAGACTACGGCCCGAGTGCCTGAGACGTCCTTGTCAGCGGGCCCGGATAGCGTGGGCGCATGGCCACCGCGCGCAAGACCCTGCCCGGATATCGGTGCACGGAATGCGGGTGGACCGCGGTGAAGTGGGTGGGCCGGTGCGGCGAGTGCCAGGCGTGGGGCACGGTCGTGGAGGCCGGGGCCCCGGCTGCCGGGCCCGCCACCAAGGTCACGCGGGTCACCACGCCCGCCACACCCGTCACGGAGGTCGCGGCCACTGCATCGGCGCGGCACGCCACCTCGGTCGCGGAGCTCGACCGCGTGCTCGGCGGCGGCCTGGTGGCCGGCGCCGTGATCTTGCTCGCGGGCGAGCCGGGAGTGGGCAAGTCCACCCTGCTGCTCGAGGTGGCGGCCCGCACCGCTCGCACGGGGCGCACCGTCCTCTACGTCACGGGCGAGGAGTCGGCCGGCCAGGTGCGCCTGCGCGCCGAGCGCATGAACGCGCTCGAGCCCGGCGTGCTGCTCGCAGCGGAGACGGATCTGGGCACCGTGCTCGCGCACATCGCCGCCGTGGAGCCCGACCTGCTGCTCGTCGACTCGGTCCAGACCCTTGCATCGGCCGATGTGGACGGCACCGCGGGCGGCGTGAGCCAGGTGCGCGAGGTGGCGGCCTCGCTCATCCAGGCCGCCAAGACGCGGGGCGTGCCGCTCATCCTCGTGGGCCACGTGACCAAGGACGGCTCGGTCGCGGGACCGCGCATCGTCGAACATCTCGTGGACGTGGTGTGCCAGTTCGAAGGCGACCCTCACTCCCCGCTGCGCATGCTCCGCGCCGTCAAGAACCGCTTCGGCTCGGTGGACGAGGTGGGCTGCTTCCAGCTCGTCGACAGCGGCATCGAGGAAGTTGCCGACCCGTCCGGCCTGTTCCTGTCGCGGGACACGTCGGTCCCGGGCACGTGCGCCACGATCACGCTGGACGGCAAGCGTCCGCTGCCCGCGGAGATCCAGGCCCTGGTGGCGCCGAGCGCGCTCGCGAACCCCCGTCGGGCCACGTCGGGCATGGACTCCTCGCGCGTCGCGATGATCCTCGCGGTGCTGCAGCGGCGCGTGGGCCTCGCGGTGGCCACGGACGACGTGTACGTGTCCACGGTCGGCGGCGCGCGGGTCACCGAGCCCGCGGCCGATGTCGCCCTCGCCCTGGCCCTCGCATCGGCACGCATGGACCGGCCCGTGCGCGCAGGCTGGGCCGCGGTGGGCGAGGTGGCGCTCTCGGGAGCGGTGCGGCCGGTGCGGGCGCTGAGCCAGCGCATCGGCGAGGCGGCGAGGCTGGGCTTCACCGACATCATCGTCCCCGCGGCAGGGGCGAGCCCTCGCGAGACGGCGGGCATCCGCGTCCACCCGGTGGCGACGCTTGCCGAGGCGGCCGCCGCGGCGATCCCGCGCGGCGAGTAGTCACTGCAGGTGGAACTGCACCTCGGGTGCCGCAATGCCCTGCAACGTGACGGTGGCCATGTAGTAGCCGGGATCGGGAGCCGTGGTCACCGTCGCACATTCGGGGGCAGTGCGCTGACGGTTCCACGTCACCTGGAACATCTCGTTCGGTGCGTCGGGCTGCAGGATGAACTCGCGCGAGTTGATGGTCGCGTCGTTGGGGCAGTCCGTTGAGGAGAAGATGCGGGCTCCGCCGGAACGGATGTAGAGCTCGGAGTTCTCGTTGGAGACGGTCAGCTTGCACGGGGACGCCCCGGTCATGGAGATCGTCACGTCCAGCACGGGCAGCGAGCCGGGCGCGACGGAGAACGGGTTGGGCGTCGCCGTGATCGCCACGTCGCCCTCCTCGCACGGACGGTTGGGATCGGCGGCGCCGAGCACGCCGAGCGTGGGCGAGGCCGAGGGCGAGACGGTCGCGGACGCGGTGGACTGGCCCCCGCCGGGGTTGTCGCCGCCGCGCGGAGCGGTGATGAGGAAGTACAGGACGACGATGACGAGGACCAGAACGCCCAGCACGACGATGCGACGGCGCCAGTAGACCTCGGGCGGCAGATCGCCGACCGGACGGCGGACACCCTCCATTGCGTCACCTCCTCGCGTCTTCCCCACGGTAGCCCCGCAGAGCGCTGGTTCAATGAAGCCATGCCGCGCGCGTTGCACACTCTGTCGCCAGCATCGGCCAATACGCCCGATGCCAGGGACGATGCCGAGCGCATCCGGCTCGTCACCGACTGGTACCGACGCCATGCGCGCGACCTGCCCTGGCGGTCGCCCGACTGCTCCGCCTGGGGTGTGCTCGTGAGCGAGGTGATGCTCCAGCAGACCCCGGTCGCCCGCGTCCTTCCCGTGTGGCTCGACTGGATGGGACGCTGGCCCACGCCCGAGGCGCTGGCCCGGGCCGGGCAGGCCGAGGCGGTGCGCGCATGGGGTCGGCTGGGCTACCCCCGCCGAGCCAAGCGGCTGTGGGAGTGCGCGGTCGCGATCGTCGAGCGCCACGGCGGCGAGGTGCCGCGCGGGCGCGACGAGCTGCTCGCCCTGCCGGGCATCGGCGACTACACGGCCTCCGCGATCGGGGCCTTCGCGTTCGGGCAGCGGACCGTCGTCATCGACACGAACGTGCGCCGCCTGCTCGCGAGGGCCTGGAGGGGACGGGCGGGTGCGGCGCCGAGCATCACGCGCGCGGAACGCGAGCTCGCAGAGCGTGTCGCCCCTGCTGAGCCGTGCGCGGCCGCGACATGGGCCGTCGCGTCGATGGAGCTGGGCGCGCTCGTGTGCACGGCGCGCTCGCCGCACTGCGAGGAGTGCCCGCTCGCGTCGACGTGCGCATGGCTCGCCGCCGGTCGCCCCGCCGAGGCCTCCCTCGCCCCGCGCACGCAGGCGTGGGCGGGGACGGATCGCCAGGTGCGAGGACGCATCATGGCGCTGCTGCGGGACGCATCGGCGCCCGTGAACGTCACCGGACGCGCGGAACTGGACGACGTCGAGCCGGGCCAGCTGGACCGCTGCCTCGCGTCGCTCGTGGCCGACGGGCTCGCCGCGATCGTGGACCCCGAGCGCGGGACGTACGCCCTCGCCGGCTGAGCCCGGCTACTCCGAGAGCCACTCCGTGCCGTGCACCGCGTAGGGCTCGATGCGCTCCAGCTCCTCGTCGGTGAGCGCGGGGAAGGACAGCGCGGCCACGTTGTCCTTGAGCTGCTCCACGCTCGAGGCGCCGATGAGGGCGGACGTGACGCGCTCGTCCCGCAGCACCCACTGGATCGCGAGCTGGGCGAGGCTCTGGCCGCGCTCCTGGGCGATCTCGTTGAGAGCGCGGGCGCGCTCCATGTACGTCTCGGTGAGCTGGTTCTCCTTGAGGAACTCGCTGTGCGTGATGCGCGAGCCGGCAGGGACGCCGTTGAGGTAGCGGTTGGTCAGCAGTCCCTGTGCGAGCGGGGAGAAGACGATGGAGCCGACGCCCTCGCGGCCCAGCACGTCGAGGAGGCCCTGCTCCGGGCGGCGGTCGAACATGCTGTAGCGCGGCTGGTGGATGAGCAGCGGCGTGCCGAGGTGGCGCAGGATGCGAACGGCCTCCTCGGTGTCCTCCGGTCCGTAGTTGGAGATGCCCGCGTAGAGCGCCTTGCCCGAGCGGACGGCCTGGTCGAGCGCCATCATCGACTCCTCGATGGGCGTGTCGGGGTCGGGACGGTGGTGGTAGAAGATGTCGACGTAGTCGAGGCCCATGCGCTTGAGGGACTGGTCGAGCGAGCTCAGCAGGTACTTGCGCGAGCCCCATTCGCCGTACGGTCCGGGCCACATCCAGTAGCCGGCCTTCGTCGAGATGACGAGCTCGTCGCGGTAGCGGCGCAGGTCCTTGTCGAGCACGCGGCCGAAGTTGCTCTCCGCGGCGCCGGGCGGCGGGCCGTAGTTGTTCGCGAGGTCGATGTGGGTGATGCCCATGTCGAACGCCGCGAGGATGATGTCCCGCTGGCGCTCGAGCGCCACGGCGTCGCCGAAGTTCTGCCACAAGCCAAGCGAGACCGCGGGCAGGCGAAGGCCGGAGCGACCGCATCGGCGGTACTCCATGGTGTCGTAGCGGTTCTCGGCGGCGACGTAGGGGGCGTGGGTGTCCATGGGTCCAAGCCTAAGCCGGGCGGCCGATGCCGGCGAAACGTTTCGATCAGGCCGGGGAGTCGGCCGCGTCGGGAATTGGAGCAAGCCGACGCCGTGTTGCCATGCCGGGCGACGGAGGGTCCGTCGCCTCATGTCGAGAGGGACACATGAACATCGTTCTGTGGATCGTCGCGGGCGTGCTTGCAGCCGCGTTCCTGTTCGCCGGATCGTTCAAGCTCGCGCAGGGCAAGAAGGTCGAGGAGAAGGGCATGCGCTGGGCCAGCCTGTTCTCGGACGCCGGCGTCCGTGCCATCGGCGCCGCGGAGGTCTTGGGCGGTCTCGGCCTCATCCTGCCCGCGGCCACCGGCATCGCCACCTGGCTCACCCTCGCCGCTGCGGCCGGGCTCGTGATCCTGGCGGTCGGCGCGATCATCGCCCACAGCAAGGTCAAGGACCCGGCGCAGGCATCGCTGCCCATCGGCGTCCTGGGCCTGCTCGCGGCCCTGGTCTTCGTGGGTCGCCTGGTGATCGAGCCCTTCGGCGCCTGAGCAGAGCCATCCTCGCGCTCCGATGCGCGCATGACATGGGCCCGGCCCCCGCGAGGGGACCGGGCCCATGTCAGTGAGATGAGTGGCTAGGCATCCTTCGCCGCGGGCTGCGGCTCGGTGTCGGCCGAGCCTGCCTTGGCGGAGGTCTTGATGGGCTCGCCCACGACGTCGTCCTTGTCGATGCCCTCGAACGTGAACTCGCCGAGGATGCCCTCGCCCTGGGCGTCGACGCGGACGATCTGGCCCGCGGTGAGCTCGCCGAAGAGGATCTTCTCCGACAGCGGGTCCTCGATCTCGCGCTGGAGCGCACGGCGCAGCGGTCGCGCGCCGAGGACCGGGTCGTAGCCCTTCTCCGCCAGCAGCTTCTTGGCCGCGGCCGTGAGCTCGATGCCCATGTCCTTGTCCTTCATGCGCTGGTCGAGGCGGGCGACCATGAGGTCCACGATCTGGATGATCTCGTCCTGCGTGAGCTGCGGGAAGACCACCACGTTGTCGACGCGGTTGAGGAACTCCGGCTTGAAGTGCTCCTTGAGCTTGGTGTTCACCAGCTTGACCATCTCGTCGTAGGTCTGGCCGCCCTCGGTCACCGCCGAGAAGCCGGTCGCCTGGCGACGCGAGATCGCATCGGCGCCCAGGTTGGTGGTCATGATGATGATGGTGTTCTTGAAGTTCACCTCACGACCCTGAGCGTCGGTGAGCTTGCCGTCCTCGAGGATCTGCAGCAGCGAGTTGAAGATGTCCGGGTGGGCCTTCTCCACCTCGTCGAACAGGACCACGGAGAACGGCTTGCGGCGCACCTTCTCGGTGAGCTGGCCGCCCTCCTCGAAGCCGACGTAGCCGGGAGGCGCGCCGAACAGGCGCGCGACCGTGTGCTTCTCGCCGTACTCCGACATGTCGAGCGAGATGAGCGCGTCCTCGTCGCCGAACAGGAACTCGGCGAGCGCCTTCGCGAGCTCGGTCTTGCCGACGCCGGTGGGGCCGGCGAAGATGAACGAGCCGCCCGGGCGCTTGGGGTCCTTGAGGCCGGCGCGAGTGCGGCGGATCGCCTGGGCGAGGACCTTGATGGCCTGCTCCTGGCCGATGATCCGCTTGTGCAGCTCCTGCTCCATCGAGAGCAGTCGGCTCGACTCGTCGGCGGACACGCGCGCCACCGGCACGCCCGTGGACATCGACAGCACCTCGGCGATCAGGTCCTCGTCGACGACCGCGGCGACGTCGAGGTCGCCCGACTTCCAGGCCTTCTCCTTCTCGGCGCGCTCCTCGGTGAGGCGGCGCTCCACGTCGCGCAGCGACGCGGCCTTCTCGAAGTCCTGCTCGTCGATCGCCGACTCCTTGTCGCGGCGCACCGCGGCGATCTTCTCGTCGAGGTCGCGCAGCTCGGGCGGCGAGGTCATGCGGCGGATGCGCAGGCGCGCGCCCGCCTCGTCGATGAGGTCGATCGCCTTGTCCGGCAGGAAGCGGTCGGAGATGTAGCGATCGGCCATCTGCACCGCGGCGACGAGCGCCTCGTCGGTGATGGTGACGCGGTGGAACGCCTCGTAGCGGTCGCGCAGGCCCTTGACGATCTCGATCGCGTGGGAGATCTCCGGCTCGGGCACCTGGATGGGCTGGAAGCGGCGCTCGAGCGCGGGGTCCTTCTCCACGTGCTTGCGGTACTCGTCGAGCGTCGTCGCGCCGATGGTCTGCAGCTCGCCGCGCGCGAGCATGGGCTTGAGGATCGAGGCGGCGTCGATCGCGCCCTCGGCCGCGCCGGCGCCCACGAGCGTGTGGATCTCGTCGATGAAGAGGATGATGTCGCCGCGCGTGCGGATCTCCTTGAGCACCTTCTTGAGGCGCTCCTCGAAGTCGCCGCGGTAGCGCGAGCCGGCCACGAGCGAGCCGAGGTCGAGCGTGTACAGGTGCTTGTCCTTGAGCGTCTCGGGCACGTCTCCGCGCACGATCGCCTGGGCGAGGCCCTCGACGACGGCGGTCTTGCCGACGCCCGGCTCGCCGATGAGCACCGGGTTGTTCTTGGTGCGGCGGCTCAGGACCTGCATGACGCGCTCCATGATCTGCTCGCGCCCGATGACCGGGTCGAGCTTGCCCTCGCGCGCGGCCTGCGTGTAGTTGCGGCCGAACTGGTCGAGGACGGTGGAGCCGGCAGGGGTGCCCTCGGAGGGGCCGCCGCCGACGCCGGCTGCGGCGGTCTCCTTGCCCTCGTAGCCGCTCAGCAGCTGGATGACCTGCTGGCGCACCGAGCCGAGGTCTGCGCCGAGCTTGCCGAGCACCTGGGCCGCGACGCCCTCGCCCTCGCGGATGAGGCCGAGCAGGATGTGCTCGGTGCCGATGTAGTTGTGGCCCAGCTGCAGCGCCTCGCGCAGGGACAGCTCCAGCACCTTCTTGGCGCGCGGCGTGAAGGGGATGTGGCCCGACGGGGCGTGCGAGCCCTCGCCGATGATCTCCTGCACCTGCTCGCGCACGCCGTTGAGGGAGATGTCCATGGCCTCGAGGGCCTTGGCGGCGACCCCCTCGCCCTCGCGCACGAGGCCGAGCAGGATGTGCTCCGTCCCGATGTAGTTGTGGTTGAGCATGCGCGCTTCCTCCTGCGCAAGCACCACGACGCGTCGGGCACGGTCCGTGAACCGCTCGAACATCTCTACCTCCTAGGGTCACCGGGACAGGGCCTGGCGACTGCCTCCAGGCTAACGAGGGCCGGTGACTCGATATGCCGATGTTCGCCACAGGCGTGAGAGGTTCTCGCGCGCGGTTGACATATCGATAGTCGATACGTATCGTTTTTCGATAATAACGATTGTCGATAAGGAGGGACGCATGTCCGCCACGCCAGAACCCGTCGCCCGGCCCGATGCCTCGGACCGGCTGGGCCTGATCCTCACCGCCGGGGCCGCCGGCCTGGGCATCGTCGCCGTGCTCGTCTCCGCCATCGGGCGCCTGGCCCAGGTGGCTCCCGGCCGCGACATCCCCGTCGAGGTCGACCTCAAGGACGAGACCGTGCCGCTGCCCTTGGGTCCTGGCGGCTCGCACGTCGACGGCACCGTCGACACCGCGACCGTCGTCGTCGCCGACCCCGCGCCCGCGACGCTCTTCGCGCTGTGGGCCGAGCCCATCGTGTGGGGGGCGACGTGGATCGCCCTGCTCGTCATCGGCGCGATCCTGTGCGTGCGCCTCGCCCGCGCCCAGGTCTTCGACCGTTTCACGTACCGCATGCTCTACGCCGCGTCCGCGATCCTCACCGCCGGCTGGGTCGGCGGCAGCATCCTCACGGGCATGACCGTCAACGGCGCGCTGGCGGCGGTGAGCGAGCACACGTACGAGGTCCAGAGCCTCAGCCTCAACCTGGGCGCGGTCATCGGCGTCGTCGCCATCGCGGCGGTGGCGACGGCCGTCCAGGTCGGCGATCGGCTGCGCAAGGAGACGGAGGGACTCGTATGAGCCCGGCCGACGAGGGGCCCGCCGGGATCCGCTGCCGCCTCGACGAGCTGCTCGCGGAGCGCGGCATGACGCTCACGCAGCTGAGCGAGCAGGTGGGAGTGTCCGTGGTGAACCTCTCGATCCTGAAGAACGACCGCGCGCGGGCGATCCGCTTCAGCACCCTGTCCGCGATCTGCGCGGCGCTCGAGTGCCAGGTGGGGGACCTGCTCGTCTACGAGCCCGCCTGAGCCCTGCCCTCGACGACGGCCCGGTCACGCCTCCACGATGAGTGTCACCGGGCCGTCGTTCACGAGCTCCACCTCCATGTGGGCGCCGAACACTCCGGTCCCCACCTCGAGTCCTCGCGCGCGCAGCGCATCGACCACCGCATCGACGAGCGGCTCGGCCACGGGCCCCGGCGCCGCATCGATCCACGTGGGTCGACGCCCCTTGCGAGCGTCCCCATAGAGCGTGAACTGGCTGACGACGATGACGGGCGCGCCCACGTCGGCGACGGACTTCTCCCCGTCCAGCAGGCGCAGGTCGGCGATCTTGCGCGCGATCGTCTCCGCCTGCGCCGGGCCGTCGCCGTGGGTCACGCCCACGAGCGCGAGCAGCCCCTGGCGGTCGAACGAGGAGACGACCTTGCCGTCCACCGTGACGGACGCGCGCGAGGCGCGCTGCAGCACCGCCCGCATCGGTCACCAGCCGCCGGTGGTTCCGCCGCGCGGGCCGCCACGGCGCGGCTCGTGCTGGCGCAGCACGGGACGCACGGTCGCGAAGTACAGCACGATCACCGCGACGGCCGCGATTCCCAGGAAGCTGATGATCCCGCCGCCGCGGCCGTACGGGAAGGGAAGCGAGATGAAGGCGACCATGGACGCGACGGCGAGCAGCACCACCCACAGGGCCTTGCTCTGCTTGCCAGCGGCGACATAGGTGCCTGCCTGGTAACGCGCGGCGTCGACGAGGCCCCACACCCCCGCGCCGAACGCGGCGAACGACAGCACCATGACGAGCAGCGTCTGCGCCTGACCGAACATCGGATCTCCTCGTGTCTCTTGCGTCGCTCAGGCGACGGACTGCGGCAGGACCATGAGGCCCTCTGCCCGCGCGGCATCCGCCAGGCGGCGGTCCCAGGCCGCGAACAGCGTCTCGGCCTCGCGCAGCAGCAGGGCGCTCGCGAGGTGGACCGCGTCGGCGGCGCGCAGCGGTCGGCGGTCCGCGATGGCGCCGGCGGCATCGGCCAGCGCGGGCGTCACCTCGATCTTGGCCAGGCCCGGCCACAGCTCGTCCCAGCGTTCGCGCGCCATGACGGCGCGGGCGGCGTCGATGCGCCCGATGCGCTCGGCGGCCGCCAGCACAGCGCGCACCTCAAGGTCGGCCATGCGAGAGGTGACGAGCGAGTCGCCGCCCTCCCACAGCGCGACCGCGAGCGGCGTGCCAGTCTCGAGCACGCACAGCTTCACGAGCGCGGAGGTGTCGAAGTAGACGATCGCCACGGCTCACCTCTTGAGGCGGCCGAGCAGGCTCGACAGCGCGTCCTTGGCGCCCTCCGCCTGGGGCAGGCGCGGCACCGCGCGCTCCTGGGCGGGCGGGGTCAGGAGGCCGTCTCGGTGCAGCCGCTCGATGAGGCTCAGGCCGGACGCGGGGCTGAGGCGCGCGATCGTCACGCCGTCCTCCGTGATGAACACCTCGTCGCCGTCGCGGACGGCGTCGAGCGCCGCCTTGGGTCGCTTGGCGAAGTCAGCCGCGGTCATCTCCATTCCTCCACGGTACCGGGCCGAGGCCCAGCGGTCGGGGAGGACGGCGGCCGGGCTCGGGCTGGGAGGACGACGGCCGTGCTGAGGCGAAGAGGACGACGGCTGAGCTCAGGCCGGGATGTCCCCGCCGTCGGCGGAGCAGCCCTTCCCCATGAGCAGGCCGCGCATGGTGGGGCCGGGCGGCGGCGGACGGTCGACGGAGAAGCCGTCCGCATTGACGATGAGCTCCTGGCTCGCGGCGACGGGACCGGAGTCGGTCGCGACGGCAAGGGTCGCGCTCGGGTCCGTGGCGCGCTTGATGACGGCCAGGGCGATGGGGCCGAGCTCGTGGTGGCGTGCGACCGAGGTCACGTGGCCGGCCTCGCGCACCGCCTCGCCAGAGCCGATCGTCACGGCCGCGCCGGGCTCGGGCAGCACGGCGTCCGAGCCGTCGAGGTGCAGGAGTGTGAGGCGGCGCGGGGGGCGGCCCACGTTGTGGACCTTGGCGACCGTCTCCTGGCCGCGGTAGCAGCCCTTGTGGAGGTGGACCGCCGTGCGCAGCCAGTCGTATTCATGGGGCAGGGACAGCTCGTCGACCTCGGTCGCCGCGCGCGGGCGATGGGCCGCGATGCGCAGGGCCTCGCTTGCCCACGTCCCGGCGAGCGTCCAGCCGCGCGCACGGCGCTCGTCCACGGCCGCCTCCAGCTGCGCGCGAGGCACGAGCACGAGTCGCCAGGGGCGGGGCGCAGGCTCGTCGCCGGCCGCATAGCTGGTGCCGCCCTCGCGCACTCCTGGCCAGTGGTCCACCCAGGTGACCGGACCGCCGGGCTCGCCCGGGTCATCGCAGGCCTCACCCAGGGCCGCCCACGCGGCGGAGACGTCCGCGACCTCGACGCGCAGCATGAAGCGCATGCGGTCGAGGAAGGCCGCCAGGCCGGGCGCGGTCTCGGTGATGAGCCACGTGGTCTCGCCGTCGTCCACCGCGGCCGCGACGTGCTCGATGCGGCCCGTGGGGGTGAGGATCATGAGCTCGGTCGACTCGCCAGGGGCGAGGGAGCCGATCGCCTGGGTGCACAGCGAGTCGAGCCAGGTCAGGCGGTCGGGGCCGGTCACCGTCACCACGCCGAGGTGCGACTGGTCGACGATCGCGCGGCCCGCCGCGAGCGCGCGCTGCTCCGCCGTGGGGTCGCCGTAGTGCCAGGCCACGCCGGCGTCGGGACCCGTGGCCTCGACGGCGCCGGGACGCGCCAGGAGGGGAGAGGCGACGGCGATCACGCCCGGGGAACGCTCCGCGCCCATGAGGTCATTCCTCGCCGACGTCGGCCAGCACGCGCTCAAGGCGTCCGCTCGCATACGACTGCAACGGGTTGCCGAAGGCCGCGATGTCCCACGCCCACAGCAGCTCGCCGCCCACGTTGCCGTACAGGCGGGTGGCGCCGCCCACCTCGGGGGCGCTCGCGGAGCGGGCCATGAGGTCGGTGCCCAGGTCGATGCGGCCGTTGCCCACCGCACCCAGGTACAGCGCGACGGTGCCGGCGGCGTCGGTCAGGAACAGCTCCACGGGGTGCTGGCCCTCGGCGAGCTCGAGGCCCTCGGGGGCAGAGGGCGGAACGCGCCAGTAGCCCGTCTCACGCGACCAGATCTGGCCCTCCTCGCCATCGGGCCCGATGAGGCTCAGTACGGCCTCGTACGTCAGATAGGGGCCGCCGTCGTGATCGAAGGCGACGCGGGCGCGCACCACCGCGCGGTCGATGCCCGGGTACTCGATCACGCCCGTGCCCTCCCAGCGTCCGACCAGCCAGGCGAGAGGGTAGACCTCGGGGGCGAGGCCCTCGGGGAAGAGGAAGGTCACCGCTTGGGCGCCTTCACGACGCGCCACACGACGATGCCCACGACCCACGCGACGGCGAGGAAGGACAGGCCGGCGAGCGCGAAGAAGGTGGCTTCCAGAGCGGTCATAGTCCGTCCAGTCTACGTCGCACGGCGCCGAGGGGCAGGACCCGCGTTCGGCCTGCGGCCCAGGCGCGATGGCGCGTGGGGCGCGCGGCGCGCCGCGCGCCATCGCGGCGGCTGGCGGCGTCGGTCAGTAGACGAGGGCCTTGGCGCCGTCGGCGAGCGTCTCCTCGAGGAAGGTCGCCGCGCCGGCGATGCGCACTCCGGGGATGACGTCGTCGGCTGTGATCTCGCGGCGGGCCGCGCACTGCGAGCAGATGGTGACGGTGCCCGCGCTCAGGATCGTCGCCCGCAGCTGGCTCAGCGGCGGGGAGTGCGGGATCTGCACGTCCTCCGTGCCGGGCAGGCCGTGGAGCGTCGCGTCCCCCGTGAGCCACAGGCTCACTCTCACCCCGGCCGATGCCGCTGTCGCCGCGACGGTGAAGGCCTGCAGGAGCGTCTCAGGACGCTCCGCGCCCCACGTGCACTTGACGACGAGCGAGGACATCCGTCAGGCCGCGCGGGTCGTGGCGCGCTTGATGAGGAGGTAGATCTCGCAGCCCAGGCAGAAGCCGAACACGGAGTTGAGGAACGACGCCGCGACCACGAACCCGGCGAAGACGTAGAAGAGGACCGGCAGGCTCACCGCGCCGAACACGACGGCGAGGAGCGAGAAGCCCAGGCCCATCTGCTGCGCGAAGCGCGGAGGACGGAAGGACTCGGTCTCCTTGGGCGCGCCGATGCGCGGGCGGATGAGAGCCTTGAAGATCGCCGACTGCAGGGTCGCCTGCGGGCCCACGGTGGCACCGGGCAGGAACAGGAGCGCGAGCACGGACATCGCGATGACGCCGGCCAGGCCAGCGCCGAGCACGACGGCCACGACGGCCACGACGAGCGTGACGGCGGCGCCGAAGCGGTAGCCGCGGGGATCGATCTGAATGTCAGCGGGCTTGTCGCTCATGACTGCTCCTTGTCGACGCGTTCATCTTCGCGTGTCTGGTGGCGTGAGTCTAGCCGCGCCGGGGCCGTATTCCTACCCCTCCGATATGCATTCGCCCCGCGGCGTCAGATGGTCCAGTCCTGCGGCGGCGGCACGGCGGCGAGCGCCTCGCGCACCTGGGCGAGCGTGGGCGCGCCGTCCATGCGGGCCACGACCACGCCGTCGGAGTCCAGCACGAGCACGGTGGGGGTGCGCATGATGCCCAGCTCGCGCGCGAGCTCGAGCCGCTCGGAGGCGTCGATCTCGACGTGCGCGACGTGCTGCTGCTCCTGTGCGACCTGGAGCAGGAGCGCGCGGGTGCCGGGGCACTTGGCGCACATCGGCGTGGAGAACTGGACGAACGTCGCCCATTGGCCGCGCGGGGCGCCCAGGACGTCGGGCGTGAGGGCGCCGGGCACCTCGACGCGCTTGACGCGCCCGTCGCGGTCCGACCACCACCAGTAGCCGAGAGCGACGATCACGAGCAGGGCGCCGATGACGATGAGACGCAGGAGCATGTCGCCCTCCCCTAGCCGACGAGGAGGCGGCCGCCGATGTAGACGAGCGCGCCTGCGATGAGAACCGGCGTCACCCCGGACGAGATTCCCGCCCACAGCTTGCGCGGCGCCGGCTCGCGCCGGGCGATCTCGCCGATGAGGAGGTTGGAGACGGCGGCGGTGACGCCGATGAGGACGCCCCCCACGACGGTGAGGGTGTCGAACAGCGAGCCGAGCAGCAGGCCCAGAGCGGCGCCGGCGACCACGGCGATGATGCCGTTGACGTTGGCGCGCGACGTGAGCGTCGACGCCACCGAGGTCACGGCGAGGCACACGGCGGCGGCGATGACGAGGTCGCGGGCGCCGGGCGTGCGCGCCGAGGCGAGCCATGCCGCCGCGGACACGGCCACGAGGCCGCCTGCGGCCAGGCCGGACACCGATGCGACGGCGCGCCCGCGCGGGCTGGGGAAGAACACCTCGCTTGCGAGCGCGAGGAGGATCGCCGCGGCGGCTGCGGCCACCGCGTAGCGCAGGTAGGGCTCGCCGCGGCCCACGGCGACGGCGAAGACGGCGATGGCGCCCGAGGCGATCATGATGAGCGTGGCCGCCTTGTGATGCGCGATGCGCATGATCGAGGGCCATCCGATCGCGGCGACGCAGATGAGGGCGGCCACGGCGGCGGCCAGATATCGGTTGCCGAAGAACACGGCGACGGCGATCACGAGCGCGGCGCTGGCGCCGATGCTCGTGCGCGTCGTCGGGTTCACGCGGGCTAGTCTCTCATCAGCCGCCCGGGTACAGTAAAAACTCGTTCGGAGGTGCCTGTGGCCGACCTTCTCATTCTCACGCCGTCGCCTGACGGCGCCTCCGGTGTGCTACCCGCGCTGGGTCTGCTGAGCCATCGCACCCGCGTCGTGGCCCCCGAGCCGGCAGCCATGCTCGACGCGCTTGACGCCGACGTCCTCGTCATCGACGCCCGCAACGACCTGGCGGAGGCGCGCAACAACTGCCGCCTGGTCCAGGTGACCGGCGTGAATGTGCCCCTCCTGCTCGTGCTGCGCGAGGGAGGCATGTCGATCGTCACGCACGAGTGGGGAGCGGACGACGTCGTGCTGGCCGATGCCTCGCCCGCGGAGGTCGAGGCGCGCATCCGCCTGCTCATCGGGAGGGCGTCGGCGGAGGACCCGTTGGAGAAGGCCGCTGAGTTCTCCTCGGGAGATCTCACCGTCGACGTGGGCGGCTACACGGCCCGCCTCAAGGGCAAGCCGCTCGACCTCACCTACAAGGAGTTCGAGCTCCTCAAGTACCTCATGCAGCACCCGGGCCGCGTCTACACGCGAGACCAGCTGCTGCAGGAGGTGTGGGGCTTCGACTACTACGGCGGCACGCGCACCGTCGACGTCCATGTGCGTCGCCTGCGAGCCAAGCTCGGCGCCGAGTACGAGCAGCTCATCGGCACGGTCCGCAACGTGGGCTACCGCTTCGACCCGCCCGCCGCCAAGCAGCCGCCCAGCTCTGCTCCGTCCGAGCCCTCGTCTCCCGCGAACGTGTGACAGCCGTCTCCGCTCTCATGTCTTGCACGGGAGAATGTCCTTCATGACCGCCCGCCGCCGCAGGACCGCCCTCTTCTCCAGGCTCACGGCATCGTCGGAGCGCTCCCTCGCCGACTGGCTGCGCACCGAGCGCATGGGCGGCGTGCTCCTGCTCCTGGGGGCCGTCGCGGGACTCGCGTGGGCGAACTCCCCGTGGGCCGAGTCGTACCACACCGTGCGGGACCTCCACGTGGGTCCCGGGTCGCTCCACCTGAGCCTGTCGATCGGAGACTGGGCGAAGGACGGCCTGCTGGCCGTCTTCTTCTTCGTGGTGGGCCTGGAGCTCAAGCGCGAGCTCGTCGCGGGCCAGCTGCGGCGACCTGCCACCGCGATCGTCCCCACCGTCGCGGCGGTCGGCGGCATGGTCGCCCCCGCGCTCATCTACGTGGCGTTCAACGCGACCCACGAGAACGGCTCGCTCGCGGGCTGGGCGGTGCCGACCGCCACCGACATCGCCTTCGCGCTCGCGGTGCTGGGCGTCGTGGGCCGCTCGCTGCCCACCGCGCTGCGCGCGTTCCTCCTGACGCTCGCCGTGGTCGACGACCTGCTTGCGATCATCGTCATCGCGCTGTTCTACACGGCGAGCCTTCACCTGCTGCCGCTCCTGGGCGCCGCCGCGTGCGTCGCCGTGTTCGGATACCTGCTGCACAAGCGGATCACCACGCCGTGGCTGCTGGTCCCGCTCGCCCTCGTGGCGTGGGCGCTGCTGCACGCGTCCGGCGTCCACGCGACGATCGCGGGCGTCGCGCTCGGCATGGTCGTGCCCGCCGTGGCCAAGCCCGGCGAGCGCAGGCCCATGGTCGAGCGCTGGGAGCACTCCTGGCGTCCCGTCTCCGCCGCCGTGGCGGTGCCGATCTTCGCCCTCTTCGCCGCCGGCGTGACCGTCAACACGGCCGTGTTCTCCGACGCGCTCCACGACCCCGTGGCGCAAGGCGTCACCCTGGGCCTGGTGCTGGGCAAGCCGCTCGGCATCGTCGCGGCGACGTTCGTGGTCGCGACCTTCACGCGTGCCTCGCTCGACCGCGGCCTCACGTGGTGGGACGTGCTCGGCGTGGGCGTGCTGGGAGGCATCGGCTTCACCGTGTCGCTGCTCGTGGGCGACCTGTCCTTCGCGGGAGAGCGCCAGGAGGAGGTGAAGCTCGCGGTGCTGTGCGGCTCGCTCATCGCCGCGATCGCGGGCGCCGCCATGCTCTACGTGCGGGGGCGCACGTACCGGCGCAGGGCGCTGGCCGCAGCGGCCGCGGCAAGCGACGACTGAGCGGACGCCGAGCGCGGCAAGCCTCGCATGCGCCTGGCCGGAGCGGGCGCGCCTGGCCCGAGCCCGAGCTCGCGCCCTACGGCGCCTTCTCGCCGCGTCCCACGGGGCACAGGCGGGCGATCTCGCAGCTCGCGCAGTCGGGCTTGCGGGCCGTGCAGCGTCGCCGCCCGTGGAAGATCACCCGATGCGACCACAGGGTCCACTCCGGCCGCTCGATGAGCGCGTTGAGCTCCCTCTCGACGACCACGGGGTCGTCATGCACCGTCAGTCCCAGGCGCCGGGCCAGGCGGCCCATGTGCGTGTCGACCGTGATGCCGGGCACGCCGAACGCGTTGCCGAGGACCACGTTGGCCGTCTTGCGCCCCACGCCTCGCAGCCTGACGAGCTCCTCGAGCGAGCCGGGGACCTCGCCGTCGTGCCGTTCCACGAGGTCGCGCGACAGCTCCAGCAGCGAGGTCGCCTTGGAGCGGAAGAAGCCCGTGGGGCGGATGAGCTCCTCGAGCTCCTCCCGCGGCGCCGATGCCATGGCGAAGGCGTCCGGGAAGCGTGCGAACAGCGCGGGGGTCACCTGGTTGACGCGCACGTCGGTGCATTGGGCGCTCAGCACGGTGGCGCACAGCAGCTGGAAGGGGCCGTCGAAGTCGAGCTCGCAGCGCGCGTCCGGGTAGACCTCGGCGAGCGCGCGGTTGATCGCGCGGGCGCGTCGCACGAGCGCCGCGGGCGGCGGCCCGGGGTCGCCCGTCGCGACCGTCAGAGGAGCACGAGCCATGCGGACACGATAGGCCGCTCATGCTCAAGCGGCGGCATGCGCGGGCCGATAGAGACGGTGATCGGCCTGCGGCACGGAAGGTGAGGCGATGAACGCGACGCACGAGTGGTCCCCACGCGTCGCCGAGCTGCGTCATCGTCGCCGCGAGATCCGCCGCGAGCTCGCGCGCATCCGCTGGTGGCTGCGCCTGCTGGGCGCGCGACGCGACCTCGATCTCGCCCGTCTGGCGCCTCCCGGCGAGACCGGCGCCATCGATCTGGACGACGCATGGGAGGCCCTCGCGGCCGACGCGCCGACGTCGACGGAACTCGCCGAATGCCTGTGGGGCGATGCTTCTGCCGCCGCGCCGAGTAGCATCGAGCGCATCGACGCTCTCATGGCGCGCCTTGGCGCCTATGAGACACGCGTGAGTGGGAACCTGGAGGCTGTGACGACTGCGATGGTCGAGGCGATGAGGGCAGAACGCGTGGAGCAGTCCGGCGCGGACAGGATGTCGCATGCCTGACATGTCGCGCGAGGAGCAGCTGCTGAGGTCCGCGCCCCTGTTCGGCGGCATAGACGCCGAGAACGCGCGCTCGCTGGTGGCCGCCATGACGCGCAAGGAAGTGCGCAAGGGCGAGACGATCTTTCGCGAGGGCGACGACGGCCGGGCGATGTACATCATCGTCAAGGGCAAGGTGAAGCTCGCCCGCACCGCGCGCGACGGCCGTGAGAACCTGCTCGCCCTTCTGGGCGTCGGCGACATGTTCGGCGAGCTGTCCGTCTTCGACCCGGGTCCGCGCCTGTCGCGCGCCCACGCCGTCGAGGACTCCGTGGTCTACGAGCTGCCCAAGGAAGTCCTGGACGAGTGGCTCGACGACCACCTCGAGATGTCGCGCCACATGCTGCGTGCCCTCGCCCAGCGCATCCGCCGCACGTCCAACACCATGGCGGACCTGATCTTCTCCGACGTGCCCGGTCGCGTCGCGAAGGCGATCCTGGACCTGGGCCACCGCTTCGGCCGCATGGAGCGCGGTCACGTGACGGTGCGCCACGGCCTCACGCAGGAGGAGCTCGCGCAGCTCGTGGGCGCCTCGCGCGAGACGGTCAACAAGGCGCTCGCGGACTTCGCCTCGCGCGGCTGGATCGACGTGCACATCGGCGCCGTCGAGGTCTACGAGCCGGAGCGCCTGCGCGCCCGCTCGCGCTGACGCGGTGCCCGCCGCGCGGGTCCTGCGCTAGGAGCGCGTCGCGACGACGAGCTCGACCTCCACGGGAGCTCTGAGGGGCAGCGACGCGACGCCCACGGCGGAGCGCACGTGCCGTCCGGCCTCGCCGAAGATCTCCACGAGCAGGTTCGAGCCTGCGTTCATCACCACCGGCTGCTGGCCGAAGTCGGGAGCGCTCGCGACATAGCCCACCAGGCGCACGACGCGCGCGATCGAGTCGATCCCGCCCGCGGCCTGGGCGGCCGCGGCGAGGGCGTTGAGGGTCGCCGCGCGTGCGGCCTCGGCGGCCTGCTCGACGGTGACGCCTGCGCCCACGATGCCCGGGTGCAGGATCGCGCCGTTGACGAAGGGGACCTGGCCCGACGTGTGCACGAGGTCGCCGTGGCGCGTCGCGGGCACGTAGCTGCCCACGGGCGTGGCGACCTCCGGCAGGACGATGCCGAGCTCGGCGAGCTTCGCTGCGGCGCTCATGCGCGGGGCCGCTTGAGATAGGCCACGAGCCCGCCGGTGGGGCCCTGGATGACGGTCACGAGCTCCCAGCCGTCCTCGCCCCACTGGTCGAGGATCTGCTTGGTGGCGTGCTCGATGAGCGGGACGGTGGCATACTCCCATGTGGTCATGTGACGAGCCTAGACCCGGCTCGGCGGAACCCGAGGGCCCGACTATTCGTTGTCGGCGCGACTCCTGAACGCCCTCGACGGCGCAACGTAAGGTTTGGTTTATGGGCTTCCTCACCTCGGATCGTGCGCAGCGCGACGGACGCGTGACGTTCGTGCAGCTGCTCACGGGCATCGCGGGCTTCATCGCCTTCTCTGTGATCGGCGGCGTGCTCCTCGCGGGCCTCGCGCTGCCTGCGGTCACGGTCGCGGGAACCGCCGCGAAGGGATCGGAGCAGATCTTCGAGGCGCTGCCCAAGGAGTTCGACAACGTCAAGCTCCCCGAGTCGTCCTACATCTATGCCTCCGACGGCGAGACCCTTCTGGCGACGTTCTACCTGCAGAACCGCAAGGTGATGCCGCTCGAGGACATCTCGCCGTGGCTGCAGAAGGCGGTCGTGGCCGTCGAGGACAACCGTTTCTGGCAGCACAACGGCGTCGACGGCGAGGGCCTCCTCCGCGCCGCGTACTACACGTTCGCGGCCGACGAGACGCAGGGCGCCTCGACCATCACCCAGCAGCTCGTGAAGAACACGCTGCGGGAGGCCGCGGAGGCAGCCGGCGACACCGAGGCCGCGAAGGCCGCGACCGAGGTCTCGATCGAGCGCAAGATCCGCGAGTGGCGCCTCGCCCTGGCGTATGAGGAGAAGCTCAACGGCATCTACGGCACCGTCTGCACCGACGACCCCAAGGTCGACTGCGGCAAGGAGGCGGTGCTCGAGCAGTACCTCAACATCGCGCAGTTCGGCCCGTCCGTGTATGGCGTGGAGGCGGCAGCGCAGTTCTACTTCGGCAAGTCGGCCAAGGAGATCAACGCGCTCGAGGCCGCGACCATCGCGGGCATCACGCAGAACCCGTCCAAGTGGGACCCGATCCGCCATCCGGAGAACAACAAGAAGCGCCGCAACGTGGTGCTCAAGCGCATGCGCGACCAGGACATGATCTCCAACGTCGAGTACGTCACGTGGTCGCGCATGAACTTCGAGGACTACGCGAACGTGACGTACCCGAAGTTCTCCTGCGCCGCATCGGGCCTCGCCCCGTTCTTCTGCGACTACGTCACCAAGATCATCCGCGAGAACGAGGCGTTCCGCGGCGAGGGCACCGACCTGCTCTACCGCGGCGGGCTCAAGATCGTCACGACGCTCGACGTCAACGCGCAGATCGCCGCCAACGAGGAGCTCATCGCCTCGGTGCCGCCGGGCGACGAGTCGGGCCTCGCCATGGCGCTCGTCGCGCTCGACAACTACACGGGCAACATCCTCGCGATGTCGCAGAACCGCTCATTCGACCCCGCGTCCAAGGCGCCCAACTCGACGGCGATCAACTACGCCGTCGACCGCAAGTGGGGAGGCTCTCGAGGCTTCTCCCCGGGTTCGTCGTTCAAGCCGGTCATCCTCGCCCAGTGGCTCGCCACAGGTCACTCGCTCAATCAGGTCGTCTCCGGCGCGGAGCGCGAGTGGAAGCTCAAGGACTGGCGCGCCAACTGTGAGGGAGGCGGCGGCTACGTCGGCACGTGGAAGCCGGGCAACGTCGAGGACTCGAGCGCGCGCCAGCAGCCCGTGTGGCTCGCGACCGCGAACTCGGTCAACACCGCGTACGTGGCCATGGCGGCGCAGCTCGACCTGTGCGGCATCCGTGACATGGCCAAGACCCTCGGCTTCCACCGTGCGGACGGCGCCGAGTTCGAGCTCGTCCCCTCCGTCACGCTCGGCACGCAGAACGCCTCGCCGCTGACCATGGCGTCGGTCTACCAGACCTTCGCCAACCGGGGCGTGCACTGCGAGCCGCGCGCGATCCTGTCGATCCAGACGCTCGACGGCGAGCCCGTGCACTTCGCGGACGGCTCGACCGTCGAGCCGCCGCCCATCGTCTGCGCCCAGGTCATCTCCTCGGAGATCGCCGACGGCGTGGGCTATGGCCTGCAGAAGGTCATGACCACGGGCTCGGGCAAGCGCTTCCAGCTCTCGGGCCGCGAGTCGGCCGGCAAGACCGGAACCTCGCAGCACAACGCCCACACGTGGTTCGCGGGCTACACGCCGCAGATCACGTCCGTGGTGTGGATGGGGAACCCTGATCGCGATGTCCCGCAGCAGTTCATCAGGATCAACGGCACCTTCTACCGCTACGTCTACGGCTCGACCGTGGCCGGTCCGACGTGGAAGCGCTTCATGGACCGTGCGCTCGCCGGGCTTGAAGCCCTCCCGCTGCCCGGCGCATCGGCGGCGATGCTCAACGGCGTCCCGCGCGCGGTGCCGGACCTCGTGACGGAGTGCCTGTCCGAGAAGGACGCGCAGCACATCATCAACGACAACGGCTTCCTGTACGACAACGCCGGCGTGCAGCTCTACTCGACGCAGTGCCCGCCCGGCACCGTCGCGGCACAGAGCCCGGCCGCGGGCACCATGGCCAACCCGGGCCAGACAGTCGTGTACTACATGGCCACGGACCAGCGTCCGTCGTGGTGGTACAACTGGCCGGCCGGCTGGGACCCGATGACCCCGCCGCTCGACTGGTGGGGCAGCGGCTGGCCGCCGGTCGAGTGGAACACCAACCCGCCGAACGGCTGGGACCCCAACCCCGGTCCCGGACCGGGCGGCGGCGACCCAGGACCGGGTGGCCCTGGACCCGGCGGCGGCGGGCCCGGCGGCTTGGGAGGCTGATCTGAGCGCGGTGCTCGGCACCGTCGCGGCCGCAGGGGCCGTGGCGGTCGGGGGCCTCGCGTGGGGCCTCGCGGAGGCCCAGGCGTTCGCGCTTCGCCGGGTCGTCGTGCCCGTGCTCGAGCCGGGCTCGCGTCCTGTCACGGTGCTGCACCTGTCCGACCTGCACGTCACGCCGCGCCAGACGCGCAAGCTCGCGTGGATCCGCGCGCTCGCCGCGGAGGAGCCCGACCTCGTCGTGGGCACGGGAGACTTCCTCGCCCACGCCGATGCCGTGACGCCCGTGCTCGAGGCGCTGGACCCGCTCCTGGACAGGCCCGGGGTCTTCGTGCGGGGCTCGAACGACTACTTCGAGCCCAGGCCGCTCAACCCGCTCAAGTACTTCATGGGACCGTCCAAGGTGCGCTCGGCGCCGAGGCCGCTGCGCACGCAGGATCTGACGACCGGTCTGACCTCGCGCGGGTGGATCGACCTCGACAACGCGCGCGGCGTGCTCGAGCTGGGCGGGCGCACGGTGACCTTCGTGGGCGTGGACGACCCCCACATCGGGCGTGACGCGATGCCCGCCGACGACGGGCGCCGAGGCGAGCTGCACATCGGCGTCGCGCACGCGCCCTATCGGCGCGTCCTGGAGGGCTTCCGCGCCGAGGGCTCTCAGATCGTCTTCGCCGGACACACGCACGGCGGGCAGGTGTGCGTGCCTGGCTGGGGAGCGCTCGTGACCAACTGCGACCTCGACACGCGGCGTGCGAAGGGTCTCAGCGGGTGGCCGGGCGCGCGGCCCGACGCCGGGGGCGAGGAGTCCGTGTGGCTGCACGTCTCGGCAGGGCTGGGCACGTCGCCGTACGCCCCGGTGCGCTTCGCGTGCCGCCCGGAGGCGACCGTGCTGACCCTCACGGCCAGGGAGGGGTAGGCGGTTACGCGAGGGCCCCTCGGGTCAGGTATTCTGGGCTGGCTCTAAACGGGGTGTGGCGCAGTTTGGTAGCGCGCGTCGTTCGGGACGACGAGGTCGCAGGTTCAAATCCTGTCACCCCGACGTGGTGAGCAGAATGGGCAAGAGGCCTCGCGCCTCTTGCCCATTTCTGCGAACGGAGAAGGGATCGGGCGAAGCGCCGCAGGCGCGCAGCGAAGTTCCCGAAGCACGGTCGCCAGGCGCGCCGCGAGATCCTTGACGCGCGGAGGGCAGGCGCGCAGCGACCACTCTGACACACGATCACCTGCACGAATGTCCGCATCCCGGCGCATCATGGACTCTCAACGACACGGAAGGATCCCCGCTCGTGACTGACGCTCATCAGGAGCTCGAGTCGGCCGCTGAGGTCGAGCCCGCCCATTGGCGGCGCAACATCACGCTCTTCCTCTCGGGGCAGACCGTCTCGCTGCTGGGCTCCATGCTCGTCCAGTACGCCGTGCTCTGGTACCTGACGCTCACGTACAAGGACGGCATCGTCGTCGCGCTGACGGTGATCTTCGGCTTCGTCCCCCAGGCGATCGTGTCGATCTTCGGCGGCGTGTGGGCGGACCGCATGAACCGCAAGGCGCTCATCATCGCGGCGGACTCCTCGATCGCCGCGGCGACCCTGACGCTTGCGCTGCTCATGGCGTCGGGCAACGACGCGCTGTGGCTCATCTACGCGGCGCTCGCCGTGCGCTCCGTGGGCGCGGGCATCCAGACGCCCGCGGTCGCGGCGCTCGTCCCGCAGCTGGTTCCCGTGTCCAAGCTCCTGCGCGTCAACGGCATCAACGGCTCCATCCAGGGCGCCATGATGCTCGTGGCGCCGCCCGTGGCCGCCCTCCTCTACGCCACGGTCGAGCTGGAGCACATCCTCATGATCGACGTCGCCACGGCGATCGTCGGCATCGCCTTCCTTCTCGCCATCCCTGTGGCCCGCATCGTGCGCTCGTCGGAGGAGCCCACGGGCTACTTCGAGGACCTCAAGGACGGCATGCGCTACATCCGTGACCACACGTTCGTGCGCTGGCTGTTCCTGCTGTTCGCCGTGGTGATGCTCTTCGCGTCGGCGCCGTCGTTCCTGTCGCCGCTCATGATCGCGCGCTCGTTCGGCGAGGAGGTGTGGAAGCTCACCGCCCTCGAGGTCTCCTTCGCCGTGGGCATGATGCTCGGCGGCGGCCTCATCGCCGCCGTGGGCCAGAAGTTCAGCCGTATGAGCCTCATCCTGGGCTCCCTGGGCATCATGGCGGTCCTCACCGTGGGCATGGGGCTGTCGCCCACCTTGTGGGTGTTCCTCACGATGATGTTCCTCGTCGGCGTGTTCATCCCGGCCTTCAACACACCCTCCATGACGGTGGTCCAGGAGGTCGTGGAGCCGGAGCGCCACGGGCGCGTCTTCGGCTTCTGGGGCATCGTCGGCGCGGTCGCGATGCCCGCGGGCATGGTGATCTTCGGTCCCGCGGCCCAGGTCATCACGGTCGAGGCCGTGATGGTCATCGCCGGCCTGCTGATGATCGCCGCGCTCGTCGTCGCGATCACCGTGCCGGCTGGTCGGCGTGCGCTCGCTCAGGCCCGCATCTCCACGGACCCCCTCGCGCACGGCGCGCCGGCGCCGGGGGAGGCGGCGGACGCCGCCGAGGAGAGCGCTGAAGCGCCGGAGAAGCCCTAGAAGCACTGACGGCGAGCCTCCCGAGGGAGGCCCGCCGTCATCCAGCCGGATCGCGAAAGGGTGCGCGTTCCGCTGAGCTAGCCCGTGTAGCTCGCCGCCGCCGCGCGGTACGCCTCGAGGATCTCGGGGCGCGTGTCGACGGCCGGGCGCGCCACGGTGTCCACGTCCCACGTGGGACGCTCGCCCGTGAGGGCCCACGCCGCCTGGACGGCGGCGCCCATGGCGACGTACTCGCCCGGGCGGGGAATCTCGACGGGCGCGGAGAAGACCTGCGCCGCGATCGCCTGGACTGCGGGGTTCTGCGCCGCGCCGCCCACGAGGAGCAGGCGCTGCGCCTCGACGCCGTGCACGCGGATCGCCTCGAAGCCGCCCGCAAGGGCGCACAGCATGCCCTCCACGGCCGCGCGAGCGAGGTTCTCCCGCGTCGTCGACGCGAGGGTCAGTCCCGTGAGCGAGGCCGTCGCCTCCGGCAAGTTCGGCGTGCGCTCGCCCTCAAAGTAGGGCACGAGCACCGCGCCGCCCGCACCAGGCTCGGCGGCCAGCGCCAGGCGGCCCAGCTCGTCGTGGTCCACGCCCAGGACGCGCGCCATGGCGTCGAGGACGCGCGCCGCGTTGAGCGTCGCCACGAGCGGCAGGAACACGCCCGACGCGTCGGCGAAGCCCGCCACGGCCCCGGAGACGTCGCGCACCGGCGAGTCGGTCACGGCGAACACCGTGCCCGACGTGCCGATCGACACGACCACGTCCCCGCTCGCCGCGCCCAGGCCCAGCGCCGCCCCCGCGTTGTCGCCCATGCCCGCGCCGATGACGGCATCGGCCGTGGGGGTGACGTCGGGGTGGACCGTGCCGGCGTGCTCGGACGGGCCGAGGACTCGCGGCAGGACGGCGTCGTGGCCGAGGGCCGCGATGAGCAGCTCGCGGTCGTAGTCGCCCGTCGTGGGGCTCCAGTAGCCGGTGCCCGATGCGTCGGAGCGATCGGTCGTGAGCGCCTCGAGCACGGGGCCCAGCGGGCTCTCGCCCTCGGGTCCGTAGCCGGCCAGACGCCACGTCAGCCAGTCATGCGGCAGCGCGACGGCCGCGACCTTGGCGGCGTTGTCCGGCTCTGCATCGCGCAGCCAGCGCAGCTTGGTCGACGTGAACGAGGCGACCGGGACCAGGCCCGTGCGCTCCGCGAGCTGGTCGGCGCCGAACTCCGCGATGAGGTCGCGGGCCGCTCCGGCCGAGCGGGTGTCGTTCCACAGCAGAGCGTCGCGGATGACGCGACCCTGCGCGTCGAGCGCCACCATGCCGTGCTGCTGGCCGCCGACGGCGATGGCGGAGACGTCGGCGAGACCCCCGGCATCGGCGATCGCCGCGAGCAGCGCGTCCCACCAGTGCCGAGGGTCGACGGACGTGCCGTCAGGATGCGAGGCGCGTCCGGACCTCACCACCTCGCCGGTGGTGAGGTCGCGGACGACGACCTTGCAGCTCTGCGTCGACGAGTCGACGCCAGCGACAAGCGTCATGGATGCCTCTCAGCCGCGGGCGCCCATGAGGTGCTCGGCAGCGAGCTGCTGCAGACGCACGAAGTGGAAGCCGTTGCCGTTGTAGTAGGCGTTCGCGTCGAAGTCCTCGAACGCGGAGCGGTCGGCGAGCAGGTCGGCGTAGGTCTCGCCCTCGGCGAGGGTCGACTGCGCGAGCTGGTCCTGCTTCGAGGCCTTGATCGCCTCCTGCACCTCGGGGTCGGCGCGGAAGGCCGCGGCGCGCTCCTTGAGGATGAGGTACATGCGCATGTTGGCCTTGACAGACTCCCACACGCCCTCGATGTCCTCGGTGCGCGAGGGCTTGTAGTCGAAGTGGCGCGGGCCCTCGTACGCCGGGCCGCCGTTCGGGCCGCCGAACTCGAGGAGGTCGACGAGCGCGAAGGCGTTGTACAGGTCGCCGTGGCCGAAGACGAGGTCCTGGTCGTACTTGATGCCGCGCTGGCCGTTGAGGTCGATGTGGAACAGCTTGCCGTGGTACAGCGCCTGCGCGATGCCGGCGGTGTAGTTCAGGCCCGCCATCTGCTCGTGGCCCACCTCAGGGTTGAGGCCGACGAGCTCGGGGTGGTCGAGGCTGTCGATGAAGGCGAGGGCGTGGCCGACCGTCGGCAGCAGGATGTCGCCGCGGGGCTCGTTCGGCTTGGGCTCGATCGCGAACTTGATGTCGTAGCCCTTGTCGATGACGTACTGGCCGAAGATGTTGGCCGCCTCGCGGTAGCGCTCGAGGGCGACGCGCAGGTCCTTCGAGAAGTCGTACTCGGCGCCCTCACGGCCGCCCCACATCACGAAGGTCTTGGCGCCCAGCTCGGCGGCGAGGTCGATGTTGCGCAGGATCTTGCGGATGGTGAAGCGACGCACGTTGCGGTCGTTCGAGGTCACGCCGCCGTCCTTGAACACGGGGTGCGAGAACGTGTTGGTCGTGACCATGGGGATGACGAGGCCCGTGTCGGCGAGCGCCTTCTTGAGGTCGTCGATCGCCTTCTGGCGCTCGGCGTCGGAGGAGCCGAACGGGAACAGGTCGTCGTCGTGGAAGGTCATGCCGTAGGCGCCGAGCTCGGCGAGCTTGTGCACGGCCTCAGTGGTGTCGATGGGTCCGCGGGTGGCGCCGCCGAACTGGTCCTGCGCCTGCCAGCCGAAGGTCCACAGACCAAAGCTGAACTTGTCTTCGCGGGTCGGTGTGTATGCCATGGGGCTTGGTCCTCCTTGACCATGTTGGTTGTTGCTACGAACATATTCCGTCGCGCTTCGCCTGTCAATGCTGGGCAATTTGTTGTCGCGTGCGCAACAATTGCCCCGGAGGCCCACGTGACGGAGACACTGCTGAGGGACGAGCGGCAAGGCAACCGCAACGAGTCGACTCGCCAACACAATCTCTCCGTCGTTCTCTCGTACGTGCACGAGAAGGGCCCCATCACCCGGGCCGAGCTGACCCGCCAGACCAACCTCAACCGCTCCACCATCGGCGCCCTCGTCGCGGAGCTGGCGCAGCTGGGGCTCGTCTACGAGAGCGCGCCTCCCAGCGTCAAGCGCTCCGTGGGCAGGCCGAGCCCGCTCGTCCACCCGAGCAACGACGTCGTGGCGCTGGGCGTCAACCCGGACATCGACGCAGTGCAGGTCTCCGTGGTGGGCCTGGGAGGCGTGGTCCACGAGGTCGCCCGCCGCGCGACCCACGAGCCCCCCACGCCCGAGTCGAGCATCGAGATCCTCATCGACCTGGTCCACGGGCTCGAGACCACGCGCGGACGCCGCATCGTGGGCATCGGCCTCGCGATCCCCGGCCTGGTCAACGAGTACACCCAGCGCATCCGCATCGCGCCCAACCTGGGCTGGGTCGACGTGGACTACGCGGCCATGGTGAGCCGTGCGCTCGGCTACCCGGCCCGCGCCGCCAACGACGCCAACCTGGGCGTCATCGCGGAGTACATGTTCGGGGCCGGGCGAGGATGCGACAACGTCGTCTACCTCAACGGCTCCAGCTCCGGCATCGGCGGAGGCGTCGTGGTCGACAGCCGCCTGGTGCGCGGCTCCCGCAGCTTCGCCGCCGAGCTGGGCCACACCCTCGTGAACTCCAACGGCATCGCGTGCCAGTGCGGGCGCTCCGGCTGCCTCGAGACCGAGGTGAGCGTGCGCCGCATCTGGAAGCTCCTGGGAGACGACGTCGCCCTCGACGAGCTCGACGACGTCTACGCGAGCCAGGACCGCGACGAGCTCGCCCACGAGCTCGACCGGCAGGCGAAGGCGCTTGGCGTGGGCATCGCGAACATCATCACCGTCTTCAGCCCCGAGCGGGTCATCCTGGGCGGCCACCTGGGCTCGCTGTATCAGGCGCGCTCGGCCATGGTCGCCGCGGAGGTGCGGAGCAGCTCGATGCCCGTCCTCGCCGAGGGCGTGGAGATCGTCCGCAACGAGCTGCGCAACAGGATGATGGCGATCGGCGCCGCCGAGCTCGCCTTCAGCGAGCTGCTGCGGGATCCGGCGGGCGCGCTGCAGTCGCTCGCGAGCTGAGGCTCAGCGCTGACCGGCGGCGATGCGCTCGGCCACGATCTCGGCGATCTGCACCGCGTTGAGCGCCGCACCCTTGCGCAGGTTGTCGCCGACGATGAACAGCGCGAGGCCGCGGCCCCCGTCCACCGACTCGTCCTGGCGGATGCGGCCCACGTACGTGGGATCCTGGCCGGCGCCCGCGAGCGGCGTGGGCACGTCGGTCAGCACCACGCCCGGGGTGCTCGCCAGGATCTCCTTGGCGCGGGCAGGGGTGATGGGGCGCTCGAACTCGGCATTGACCGACAGCGAGTGGCCCGTGAAGACGGGGACGCGCACGCACGTGCCGGAGACGCGCAGCTCGGGCAGGCCCAGGATCTTGCGGGACTCGTCGCGCAGCTTGCGCTCCTCGACCGTCTCGTTGGAGTCGTCGCCCACCAGGTCGCCGGCGAACGGCACCACGTTGAACGCGATGGGCGCCACGTACTGGCGGGGCTCGGGGAACTCGATCGCGTCGCCGTCGTAGGCGAGCGCGGCGGGGTCGCCGGCCGCGAGGACGTCGCGCACCATCGAGCCGAGCTCGCTCACGCCGGCCAGACCGGAGCCGGAGACCGCCTGGTAGGTCGACACCACGAGGCGCACCAGGCCGGCCTCGTCGTGCAGCGCCTTGAGGGCGGGCATGGCGGCCATGGTGGTGCAGTTCGGGTTGGCGATGATGCCCTTGACGGCGTTCGCCACCTCGCCGGGGTTGACCTCGGAGACGATGAGCGGCACCTCGGGATCCATGCGCCAGGCGGAGGAGTTGTCCACGACGATCGCGCCCGCCGCGGCGAACAGCGGAGCGTACTTCTTGGACGCGGCGCCGCCCGCGGAGAAGATCGCGATGTCGATGCCGGCGTAGTCGGCGCCCTCGACGTCCTCCACGACGATGCTCGCGCCGTTGTGCTCGAGCGTCGTGCCCGCGGAGCGCGCGGACGAGAACAGGCGGACGCTCGCCTGGGGGAAGCGCTCGGCGACGAGCTCGCGCATCACGGCGCCCACCATGCCGGTGGCGCCGACGATCGCGACCGTCAGCTCCTGGCCCGCGCTCATCGGCCGGTCCCGCCGTAGACCACGGCATCGCCCTCGGAGTCCAGGCCGAACGCCGTGTGCACCGCGCGCACCGCGACGTCGAGCTTGTCGGCGCGGGTCACCACGGAGATGCGGATGTCGGAGGTCGAGATCATCTCGATGTTGACGCCTGCGTCGCGCAGCGCGGCGAAGAACTTCGCGGACACTCCCGACGAGGAGCGCATGCCGGCGCCGATGAGGGAGATCTTGCCGATCGAGTCGTCGACGACGAGCTCGGTGTAGCCGATGGCCTCGCGGTCGGCCTCGATCGCCTCGCGAGCGGCGCCGGTGGCCGACTGCGGCAGCGTGAACGAGATGTCGGTGACGCCCGTGGCGACGGCGGACACGTTCTGGACGATCATGTCGATGTTGACGTCCGCGCGCGCGACGGCCTCGAAGAGCCGGGCGGCGGAGCCGGGCACGTCGGGTACTCCGATGACCGTGATCTTGGCCTCGGAGCGGTCGTGCGCGACGCCGGCGATGATGGGCTCTTCCATGGTGTCTCCTTCAGTCTCGCCCACGACCCACGTGCCCTCAAGGCCCGAGAAGGACGAGCGCACGTGGATGGGGACGTCGAAGCGGCGCGCGTACTCGACGCAGCGGGGCATGAGGACCTTCGCGCCCGAGGCGGCGAGCTCCATCATCTCCTCGTACGTGATGCGGTCGAGCTTGCGCGCGCTGGGCACGATGCGGGGGTCGGCGGAGAAGACGCCGTCCACATCGGTGTAGATCTCGCACACGTCGGCGTCGAGCGCCGCGGCGAGGGCGACGGCGGTGGTGTCGGAGCCGCCGCGGCCCAGGGTCTGGATGTCCTGGCTCTCCGCGTTGTAGCCCTGGAATCCGGCGACGATCGCGACGTGGCCGGAGGCGAGCGCGTCGCGCAGGCGGCCCGGAGAGACGTCGATGATGCGGGCGCGGCCGTACGAGCCGGAGGTGACGACGCCGGCCTGCGGGCCGGTGAAGGACTGGGCCGGAACCCCCAGGTCGCGCACGGCCATGGCCAGCAGCGACATGGAGATGCGCTCTCCCGCGGTCAGCAGCACGTCCATCTCGCGCGGATGGTTGCCGCCCGAGACGGCGTTCGCCAGGTCGATCAGCTCGTCCGTGGTGTCGCCCATCGCGGAGACGGTCACGACGACGTCGTTGCCCGCGCGGCGCGTCTCGGCGATGCGCGCGGCGACGCGGCGGATGGCGTCGGCGTCAGCGACGGAGGATCCTCCGTACTTCTGCACCACGAGAGACATGCGGGACTCCAGGGACGATGGGGCTTGCGCGACACAGCGCGGGCGCGCGCACCACGCGCGCGGTGACACAGTCTAGCGGCGCTCTTGGGACCGTCCTATCCCGACCTAGAGTGAGCACATCCGGCACGGCGAGGAGGCCCGATGAACGCCCAGGCACCTGTGGTGACGACGGACAGCGGCGCGGTCCGCGGCGCGTGGCATGAGCACACGAGCGCCGACGGCCGCACGTCCCGCCACGCGGTCTTCCGCGGCATCCCGTTCGCCGCAGCGCCGGTGGGCCAGCTGCGCTTCGCGGCGCCCCAGCCGCCGGTCGCGTGGGACGGCGTGCGCGACGCGACGCAGTTCGGCCCCACCCCCCAGCGCATATCGCCGTACAACCCGCCGCGCGTGCCCGAGCCGTCCATCCCGGGCGAGGAGACGCTCAACGTCTCCGTCACCACTCCGGACCCGAGCGCATCGGCCGGCCTGCCGGTGCTGGTGTACATCCACGGCGGCGGCTTCATCGGCGGCTCTCCGGCGAGCCCGTGGTACGTGGGCGAGGCGTTCGCGCGCGACGGCGTCGTCACCGCCGTGCTGTCCTACCGCCTGGGCTTCGAAGGCTTCGCCTGGCTGGCCGATGCCGGGCGCGACGGCGTGGTCAACAACCGCGGCGTGCTCGACTGGCTGTTCGGCCTCGAGTGGGTCCAGCGCAACATCGCGGCCTTCGGCGGCGACCCCTCGCGCGTGACGATCGCCGGCCAGAGCGCGGGAGGCGCGGCGGTCATGCGCCTGCTGACCATGCCGTCCGCTCAGCACCTCTTCCAGGGCGTCCTGGCCCTGTCCCCGGCCGATGCCTCCTCCCCGGTGGAGGCGACGGCGGAGGCCACGCGCCGGGTCGCCCAGGCATCGGGGTGCGAGCCCACCGCGGAGAGCGCCAGCCGCGTCCACGAGGACGTGTTCTTCGCCCACCGGGAGGCCGTGGACCCGCCGCGCGATCCGAGCCAGCCGCGCATCATCTTCAAGGACGCGCCGCTCGCGCTCGCGCCGTGCGTGGACGGCGAGGTGTGCGAGCAGACGGTGTCCGATGCGCTCGCCGCGGGCGTGGGCGCGGACAAGCGGCTCTTCATCGGATCCACCGCGCACGAGTTCACCATGATGCTCTCGCCGTCTCGGCAGCAGCTCGCGGGCCTCGACCCCGTCCCCCTGCTCGTGGAGGCGGGGGCGTCGGAGGAGCTCGCGCGCGACGTCGTCGAGGACGCCCGCGAGCGCGGCGAGCTGGAGCGCGGCACGGCGTGGGTGCTGGGGCAGGCGATCTCCGACGTCATCTTCCGCTCGTGTGTCGCGCACTGGGCTCAGACCCGCAAGGGCGGGCCGGCCCCACCTGGACGTACGACTTCCGGTGGGAGTCGCGCTCGCCCGACGTCGAGGGCGCGGCGCACTGCATCGACATCTCCTTCGGCATGGACATGCTGTCCGCGGAGGGGGTCGAGGAGGCGCTCGGACCGCAGCCGCCGCAGGCGCTCGCCGACCTCGTGCACGCCGACTGGCTGGGCTTCGTCCGCGACGGCGAGGTGGACGCCCCCGTCCACGGCGACGGCTGGGAGACCGTCGTCTACGGACCGGATGCCGGTCATCGGAGCGTGGAGCCGGCATACCGGCTGCAGAAGCGCATCTGGGACGCGATCCACCC